>OBLI01000115.1_pt1 | contig 83149 bp, 73 predicted proteins | sample 1519701 | NCBI WGS metagenome assembly OBLI01 (sample SAMEA3663005, study PRJEB22513) | pig gut metagenome | biome: pig gut; feature: pig-associated habitat; material: faeces | place: France | collected 2012
AATGTTGTACCTTTGCCATCGTATCACTTTTGTGATTCCCCCAATTTGTCACTTTTCGAGGGTGATTGGGGGATTTTTCTTATCATCTACAAAGATACAAAATTTCTATCACATTGAGAAATAGATAGTTGTAAAAAATCTTAATATTTAACGACACTCCCTAATTATTAACTCAAAAAATTATGTTTTCTCTCCCTTTTTTATTACCTTTCAACTCGACGCTTATGAAGCGCTCTTTGACTTGTTGCTACAACTCTGAAAACCAGATACGGCTGGTTTTTCAAACTACTATATCTATCTGGCAGAAAGTATTTATGCTGACTGCATGATCTCCCAAACTCTCTCGCTTTCAATATAGAATATTTTGTAAACTATAAAATTCATTATATGACAGACAAAACAAAGTTTGATAATATGTCAATTGTAACCGCTTTGATTCATGTAATCAAGCAATCGCTAAACTCTCACCTTTCTGATGAATTCTGGCAAAACTGCGAAACTCATCTGGCATACCTGCGTACTCAACTCGGTCTGACAAACATTCAGATTGTCTTTGTTTCCATGCTGATTGAGCGTAATTATGTTATGAGTTGGAGTGACTTCGCATTATATCTTGATATTACAAACTTTGAAGCAAGAACCCATGCAAACGAACTGGACGAACTCGTAAAAAAGGGTTGGTTAACTATAAGTGACAACATCATGAGGGATGACAAAGGTTTCGAACTAGTTCCAGAGGCTGAGAAGGCTCTTGTCAATAACCAAGTCTTCGTACCTGAGGCACCCATCGCTTCAGCGGATGAGGATTCTGCTGAGGACGTCGATGACGATGACAACAGCCACAACTATGACTACGATGATAATTACGACAATACTACACAAGAGGGTAACCTCTCTATTCTGAAGAGCTATACAGAGATTCAAGAGAAGCCCCTTTTCTTCAATCCCGCTGAACAGAAACAAGTACGGCATCTTACCAACTTGCTGAGTCCCAAGAAATTCAGTTCTATTCAGCACCGACTTCAAGCGCAGAAAATGCGAAAGGGCTTCGCCTGTCTGTTTTACGGCGGCCCTGGTACGGGTAAGACCGAGACGGTGCTTCAGATAGCCCGTCAGACTGGTCGCGACATCATGCAGGTAGATATTGCGGGCCTGCGTAGCAGATTGGTTGGCGAAAGCTTAAAGAACATTAGGAATGTATTCAATAGTTATCGCGAACTATGCGACATATCTGATGTGACACCCATTCTTTTCTTCAACGAGGCAGATGGTGTCTTCAACAAGCGCACAACGAGAATTCAACAATATTGCGATAAAGAAGAGAACGCCATGCAGAACGTAATTCTGCAAGAGATGGAGGACTTTGACGGCATTCTCATTGGAACCACTAACCTGACGTGCAATTTAGACAAAGCGTTCGAGCGTCGTTTCCTCTATAAAATTGAGTTTAACAAACCGGAGACCGAGGTAAAAGCTAAGATTTGGAGTTCCATGCTGAAGAAGCTCAGCAAAAAAGACGCCTTACACTTGGCTACCCACTTCGACTTCTCAGGTGGTCAGATAGAGAATATTGCCCGCAAGCGCACCGTTGACTACATCCTTTCTGGAAGATATGCCTCCTTGGATGAAATAGAAACCTATTGCCGCTCAGAGGCCTTTGACTGCAAAACAGAACATCACCACATCGCCGGTTTTACGGCGTAGTGGTGACAAATTATAGCCTTGGAATTATATGTCAACAAATTATTCTCTTATTGCATTTATGGCATCATCTTCCCGTTGATCCACACCACAAACCAGGTTTTTGTGTATTTCAAACAATTCGGGGAAGTTAACCTTGTTTAAGCCATATAAGCATCTCAGATGCGGTAACTTTTCGAGAATATCAGAGAAAGACCCAGCTTCTTCGTTCTCATCATAGATTTTTATCCTTTCTTCTGGAAGACGAATCTTTCTGATTTCTAGGGGTTTATTGCCCATCTTGCCAATAAAGATCGTTTGGTTTTCAAAATTGCACCAATAAGCCATATATGGCTCGAGCCTCTCATCGTTTTCAATCACCTCCTTGGCATGGGAGCGGTATGTAGAGATTGTATGTGTATTGTTAGAACACTTATTTACCCATTCGTCACCACCGCTACGATACATCCTGTCATAAACTGCTTTTATAACTTGTTTAGCTTGCTCATTTTTAAAGTATGCAGTAGGAAGTCCTCCCCTGGTTTTTTGACATAATAAGGTAAGTAGATAGAGCATCTTGTCACCTCTGTGTCCAAACTCTAACTCTATTCGGTTGCCGTCGTCTTTCTTCAAGATGATGGAGTAATCACCATCTTTATCCATAAGTCTATCTTTCCTGTTATATTCTATGACAAGAGAAAAATCCGGTTTTAGAAGTTCGCTCTTGACTTCTGCCACCTTAGACAGATTGCTGAAGCCACCTATACCAGGTGTATACTTATATTGCAGATAATTGCAAAGCAATAGTTTCGAGTCTTTTTCACAGGCAAATCCCAACGTATCTTTAATGATTGAAATGAGTTCTTCCTTTTTGTCTTTCGACAACTGACGCATAAAGTCTGCCAAGAAATTCTCTGCAGATGTTTGCACAGCTGAACTGACAATATGGGAGTAATACTTTGACATTTCCAGTATCTTTGATAAATCCCCATCATATACTTCCATCAGGAAATCGTAGAACTCTTCATTGCCATATTGGAAATATCTCCTCAGTGTATTTACAAAGCTTTTGCTCTTTTTGTTATTCAAGGAGCGGGCAAAGTTGTTGACCACGTTAAAAAAAAGATCGCCACTATAGTCCTTCCCTTGAAATAGAATCTCTGACGTGTATCTGTAATCACCTTCTTTTAAAGGCATGACCCTTGCAAATAAATCAGAATGCGTGATGTTATAATACAATAATGGATCCACATCCTCTCCTACTACAGCTTGGCTGTCTTTTAGAGCATCGAAAGGAATCAATTCTATGTTATATCTTCCAATATGATCTCTTTTAATTTGATCAAGATATGGTTTCGTCTTTTCGTTGACAAAGACAAATATCTGATACGGGTTCAGATTCAATGCAAGCTTTTCGTCAGTACATTCAATTGTTGTCATAAACTCTATATTTTGGATACAAAGATACAAATAAATATGTAATATCCCACTATAACTCCTTTATTATTATACAAAATTCTATCAATTTAGTTTTTTTTCGTTCATCTTTCCTTTTATACCTATATTTCACATGACAATATGCTCAAAAAGTCCGACCTTCGCAGCCGGAAATGCGACGATTATTCGAAGATTTAAATTAACTTATATAGATTTTATGACAGAGAATATTAAGGAAATGATTGAGTCGATGACAACAGACGAGATGAAGCAGCGTCTGGCTGAGTATATGGCCGCCGACCAGCAGTTGGCCCCACGCCCTATTGCTGTTGAAATAAGACTCAGCAACATCAAAAATGTCAGGTGTCGTTATGACGTGCTGCTTATTGCTGAGAACGGACAAGAGACAGAGGTGAAGTTCCGTGATCGCTATTCGCGTCTCGTTTACATCTACACCTTACTCCACCCACAAGGCTATCAACGTCGTCTGGCAGCTGCCAACAACTACAAGGCACTGCGACAGCTCTACACTCTGCTCTATTTCAAAGAGGGTGATGCACTGGTGAAGACTATTGAGAGCACAGACTTCGACCACTTCTTCAGTCATTACATTGCCCAATCGCGCAACGCCATCCGTCAGGCTACGCCTCATGCCTCTGATTTTGCCATTGACCGTCCGCAGTCTCACGACGGTAAGGTGCTTATCCCATTCGTAGCACAGGGTGGTACGGTCATCCTTGACAATTCACTTCGTAACCAAATGTCTCACCTTTAAATATTGTCACATCATGTATCAGAACGGCAGAAACATCACATTCACCGACCGTAGCAACAGTAGCGTCGACATGTTCCTCAAGGACATCAAGAAGTCGCAGCCTCTCACCAACAAGCAGGAATACGACCTTTGGCTTCTCATGCGTCAGGGCAACAAACATGCTCGTGACAAGTTCATCCATGCCAATCTGCGCTATGTGGTGACCGTTGCCAAGAAGTACCTTGCCTCTGGCACAGCCTTCGAAGACCTCATCATGGCAGGCTCTTTGGGTATTACAAAAGCTGCTGACATGTTTGATGCAAGTCTGGGCTTTCGCTTCATCTCCTTTGTCACATGGTACATTGAGAGTGAGGTTCAAAAGACTGCATACGACCACCTCAAACACAAGTGTGCTACCGTGTCTTTGGACGAACCGATATATGCTGATGAGGATGACTCAGATACCATGATGAGCTATCTGCCCTCCTCTACGGATGTCTCACCGGATTGGCAAGTCCGCTATGACGATACACTCAACGCACTGAAAAGTGGGCTCGACAAGCAATATTGGCAGGGCACAGGTGAGATGTTGGACGATTACCTTTCCATGATGGAGAAGGGACTTACCACCTCTGACTTCGCTCGTAAATACCGTTTGAACGACCAACAAATGCGTCGTTTCCTTGATATGGTGCGTGCTGAGAGCCGCCATTATCTAAAGGCTGCAGCATAAGGCTGCGCTCAGTCGGTATACGTATAAATGGAAAGAAGAACTGAAATAATATTTCTACCTTTGCACCACGAAATCAAAAATAGTATAATATGAATATTAGAAAGAAACCAGTACGCAGACTTAAGTCAGGAATCGGAGGTCATGGAGATCTCCCAGGTGAGATTATGGACGAGTTCAAGGAACCTGACACTTGGACCATCATCACTGCTCTTGACAGAATTCTCGACATGGCTCAGGATTCTCAATTGTCTGACGAGTTTTGGGAGTCAGTCAAGAATCCCTTGGCTTTCCTCAATAAAGAACTGGGGTTGACCAACGTCCAGATTGTTGCACTTGCCATGCTCATCGAGTCAGGCGAACCGATGTCTTGGAAAGGCATGGGCAACTATCTTGGCTGCTCGCGCTTGTCTGTCATGGTATATTCTGAAGAGATTGAGGGACTTATTGCCAAGCGCTGGGCTATTCGCAAGGGTGTCCATGAGATAGGTGGCTTCTTCGAGGGAATTGCTTTGGCACGCGGTGTCGTCACGGCTCTCCGTCATAACAAGCCCTTCGTCCCAGAGAAAATTGATGGTCTCAACGAGCAGCAGTTTGTGGATAAGCTGGAGAGTCATGTTGATAAGAACATGAACGACCGCAATGCCGTTTTTAATGATGACGAGGAATGGATGCTGCAGCTTGCTAAAGCCAACCCACATCTTCCACTCTGTCATGAGGTTCTGAGGTTTGATGATATTCATGTTCAGTCACTCCTGCTGTTGATTGTTGTCGATTATGCGCAGTGGGAAGGTTCAGACGGAGAAGGCCTTACCTTCCAGACCATCGATGGCCTTTATCCTGAGGAGTATGACTGTGATTTCATGCGTGAGGGGCTTAGAAACGGGACTCATCCCCTCATTCAATGCGGTTATATTGAGCATAAGTGTAATGAGGGTCAGGCCGATACAGAGCAGTATATGCTCACTCGTAAGGCCAAGGTTGAACTTCTTTCAGCATATACCCCCAGTCACTCAAAGTGCAGAAGGATGAGACCCGATGACCGCTTTCTGAAGGGACACACGTCCATCAAGGAGAAATCGCTGTTCTTCAATACCTCTGAGCAAGAGCAGATAGACCGTCTTACCAATCTGCTTAGCACCGAGACCCTGCCATCTATCCAGCAGCGACTCGAAGAACAGGGTATGCGCAAGGGCTTTGCTTGCTTGTTCTATGGTGCTCCTGGTACAGGCAAGACCGAGACTGTCCTTCAGATAGCCCGTCAGACGGGACGTGACCTTATGCAGGTGGACATCGCCGGACTGCGCGATAAGTGGGTTGGTGAGAGCGAGAAGAACATCAAGGAGGTGTTTGCCCGCTATCGCAGGCTGTGTCAGAACAGCGAGGTGATGCCCATTCTGTTCTTCAACGAGGCCGATGCCATCATCAACAAGCGTACTGAGAACGTAGAGCACTCTGTTGATAAGATGGACAACGCCATGCAGAACATTATCCTGCAGGAGATTGAAGACCTCGACGGCATCCTCATTGCCACCACCAACCTGACGAGTAATCTCGACAAGGCCTTTGAGCGTCGTTTCCTCTACAAGGTGGAGTTCCACAAGCCTGATACGGACGTGAAGACCAAGATTTGGCGCTCCATGCTGAAGGATATCAGTGCTGATGATGCCCGTCAGCTGGCCTCTCACTTCGACTTCTCTGGAGGTCAGATTGAGAACATCGCCCGTAAGCGCACAGTTGACTACATCCTCTCAGGGAAATTCGCTTCTCTCGACGAGATAGAGGGCTACTGTCGCGCAGAGCTCCTGGGTGGCAAGGAGCGAAAGAGTATAGGTTTTATTTCATAAGAGTATTATTATGAAGAGACTTATCAGTACCAAGGGACTCCATGACGGGCATTTCAATGCCCCATGGATTAGTACGGCAATCCATGAAAGGGTTGACAATAAACTCACACATTGTTACAAACAAGACTACGGAGAAGACATAGTGATTGCTCCTACTCTCTCATACGAGCTATCAGAAGGAGTTGTTATGACTCTTGAATTGGCATATACTATAGACAATCCAACTCCCCAACGACTGGAGAATTTCCGAGAGGCATGTGAGAACTTCTATGAACTTTACGGATTCATGGTTGAGAACGAGAATGGTACTTCCCGCGTCCTTTTCCGTGCCATTGACATCTTCGATATGGCTTCATTTATCCATGCTCTCGACTATCAGAGTGTCAGTCTGGAAGGCGTTATCTGTGCTGTTGATGATGGTCTGACTGAGAAGGATGCCATCTACTCGCCCTCTGGCTCATATCTCATACAGATTCCTAATATTCCTCACTATCGTATCAAGGAAGGTACCCTCTATATTTCACCGATGGCAGCCAGGCATTGTACTGAACTCCAAAAATTGGACATCCCTGTTGAGATGCTTTTTGACAACGGATCGCTCCGTGTTTACCCACAAGGGCTGAAGGTCAAAATATGGGATACACATTATGACGGAACACCTATTGAAGAAGAGGATGACTTTAACGATGATATGCCCATATTCGATGATCATGAAGTTGGTTATTCAAAAGATGGTAAGATTCTGATAGGATGTCGTTATACCTTCAATGATATCCGTTATGAGGTGCCTGATGGAGTTGAAGAAATTGAAGACTTCGCTTTTTTAGCTTGTCGTCATAACGTGGAACTCTCTATACCTCGCTCTGTTAAGAAGATTGGTGACTACATTTTTGGAAATGGTGGAGTAATTAATTTCAGAGATGAATAAGATCACAAAAGAAGATATCAGAGTCCGTTATAAGGAGTATAACCGGCTTTACTTTGGCAATCAGCTGAAGCATTGTAAGTTTTCAGTCCAGAAGATGTCGTGGTGCGAAGGGATGTACACCTATAAGAAGGAGAAAGACGGCATCATCGAAGGACGAATCTGGCTTACCAACGATATTGACTGGACGGAAGCGACACTCCGTGAGACCATTATCCATGAGATGATCCACCACTATGTCAGGACTATCGACCGCCAGTGGGGAGGCCTTTTCGGACATGGCCGTCTTTTCCGGCGACAATGCAAACGACTAAAGAGGGACTATGGGCTGACTATCACTATTCACTCCAAACTACCAAGAATATACAATAAACGTAAAACAATATGAGATTGACGAAACATCTTTTTTCTCTTTTTGCTTTGATATTGGTATCCTGTGAATGCCCATATCAGGACGAGTTGGACCGTGCTCAACAGCGTAAAACTACAGGCGATGTGTTCTATGCTGATGTGCTTTTGGGGACCTGGCAGTGTTATTATCCCATGATTATTGGTGGGGTGGAGTTTAAACAGATTAAGTTCATGTCTGGAGGCAAGGCCGACATCACGATGGCCAAGCAACATGACACCGAATGGTACACAGAGACCTACAACTATGCCTACTATGGCAATACCCTCCGATTCTCCAGAAGTGGGAGTAATATCTCCTTAACTATCGATGGGTATTTGTTCCCTGAACTATATCTAAGAGATTCTTTCGGTCGCTATACAATGGCTAAACGTAGAGCCGACGGTTGCTAAGCAATTATGTAGATTCTGATATGTTACCCTGATTGGCGTTTCAGAAATGAAAAGTTCGAAACCAGTTTCTTTCTCAGAGTCATCGGCTTTTTAAGAAATGAACTTCATCTATTCTAAAACTTTATACCTATAAAATGAGACTCTAGACCAATATTTATTCATACCTTTGTACAGAAAATTATGCTATAGAAATATGAAGGAGATAAATGATATAGTAAAAGAGTATGGTGAAGAGTTTTTTACCAACGACTTTTTGCTGAGCGGTGATGAAACGTGGGATCTTGAAGCACTCGCGTGGTTTGACGAAAAGTATCCTGAGCTTTCTGACGAGCAACGTTCAGAATTCTCTGTTCAGCTCGACATTCTATTCAAAGAGTGCTGTATCCAGGCCTTGGAACAGTACAGAGCCGAGCAGGAAAAAATCAAGAATGCTCCATCCCCTATTGTCTTTGAAGGTCTCACACTTCACGAACTGCTGGAAAAGACTATTCAGAAATTCAAGGAACACGATTTTACAGAGGCAAAAAGGCTCCTCATAACCTACCAAGAAATAAAAGAAAAGAAACAATAAACATTAAAACGATATGAGAAAAGTATTATTCTTGCTGGTTGCTCTTATGATGAGCGCAGCTGTCAAAGCCCAAGAGATTGAGAAGGTCGACAAGTTCACGTCAGGTTACATTAACGGAACCTACATGAACAAGTATAAAACTATTGATGGTGTCCTCTATGCCGTCGGCTACGAAGGCACCAAGGACTGGATCCTGGTACGATATCCTGCTGGTAGTAGAAACACCACCTACAATGTTCACCCGAACTGTCGTCGTATAGCCCGCGGAGCCTTTGAGGGTGCTGCCTATCTCCGTGAGATTTATCTCCCAGAGACAGTTAGCTTCATAGGTGAAGATGCCTTTGCCGGTTGTACCTCCCTCCAAGGTATTTACTTTGGGGAGAGCTCTCCGTCTGCTGTCAGGGGGATTGAAGGAAGTAGTAATGATACGTCAGAGGAAGTGGCCAGATACAACCTTTCCGGCCGTCCTTGTTCTCCAAGCGATAAAGGCGTTCAGATCATAGTTTACTCCGATTTTACAACCAGAACCGTCATTTCTGATTAATAAATGTTATAGAAATCGCATTATTTACACTTTTATTTGTATCTTTGTCTCAAATTTAAAACTTAGGATACGATCTTTACTGAATAAGGGCCCTATGGATACAGAACTTAAAATAAACGGATCAAATCAAGTATATGGTGTTGTTGACACAGAGGTGACTGAAATTGTCATCCCTGATGGTGTGCGTGTCATCAAACCTAATTCATTCAAAGGGTGCAAGAATCTTAAGACAGTCAAGATACCTGATTGTGTAGATACCATAGGGGCAAATGCTTTTGAAGGATGTTCGTCACTGAAGGAAATAGCTTTACCACAAAACCTTGGTGAAATAGGAGCTAATGTCTTTACTGGGTGTACTTCTCTTCGCAAAGTTTATATTAAAGATTACGTTGATAAAATCGCTTTGACTGCTTTTATTGATTGTAAGCGGATTGAGGAGTTTGTAGTTTCAGAAGACAATTATAAATTCTGTTCCGTGGACGGCAGTATATATAATCGCAACAAAAATATTCTCTATAGAGTACCTGCAAAGACGAAACAAATAAATTTTGTGATTAACAAGAAGGTTAAGAAGGTAGAGGCGACTGCTTTCCTTGGTTGTACAACAATTGAAACTATTAACTTTTCTGAAAAAGAAACAGTTTTGCGTAGGAGTGTATTTGAAGGATGTAAATCTTTAAGGGAAATATACTTACCTGATACTATTTGTCAGGTTGAGGATTCTGTCTTTTCTGGTTGTAGTTCACTTAAGGAGATAAAAATACCAGATAATGTAACTTATCTGCCTTACTATTGTTTTAAGGATTGTACTTCTCTAGAAAAGATAGAATTCCCAAGCAAGTTCTGGGGCATTCAAGATACTGCATTCCAAGGCTGTATCTCTTTGAAAAACGTCTCTTTACCTGCCAGCACTTGCGTCATAAACAATTCAGCTTTTGCAGGCTGTAAATCCTTGGAAAGAGTTGATATCAGTCCAGACAATTCAAAATTTGCTTCTGTTGACGGAATTGTTTATAGCAAAGATCTGTCTAAAATTGTGCTCTATCCTTCAGCACATCCTCAGGATTGTTATACAATTCCAAATTCAGTTAATCATTTACGTAGTGGTTTATTTTATAACTGCATAAATCTTCGTGATATCCATATCCATGATTATGTGTCTCTGGAGTCAAAGACTTTCCTTAATTGTTCATCCTTATGTACAATTCATATGGGTGTTTATAGGCTTGCCAATGCTCCAATAGATAAGGATGCTTTCTATGGCGTAGATAAGAAGAGTTGTGTGCTCTATGTCCCCCAAGGACTTGCTGACGATTATCGTAGACATCCTGCCTTCTCTTCGTTTGAAAACATTCAAGAAGAAGCGCTTCAAGAGAATAATATGGCGGAATTAGATATGGTTGAGCTCGGTTCTGATGGGAAGACTCTTATTTCTGTGAAAGAACAATTTAAGCCATACATCACCCATTTTGACATACCCAGTGGAGTTACGACTATAGGCAAACATGCATTTGAGGATTGTTATTCGCTTGAACACATTTTATTCCCAGAGACACTTGAAACCATACAAGTCGGGGCATTTAGAAGATGTCGCAGTCTAAAAGATTTGTCTCTCCCCAGTAGTCTTCGTGAGATACAAAATTTTGCATTTGCTGAGTGTAGCTCGGTAACCAGTAAGTTCTTGCCAGAGGGTGTCAGAAGGCTTGGATATGGAATTATTGAAAAAGTGTCTGTTTCAGAGATATTCATACCATCAAGCGTGAAGAGGATTGACCCAAACGCTTTTAGGGGCTGTGGCCAGTTGTCGGAGATAATAGTTGGCCAAGCAAATCCTTATTTCGCATCTTTGGAAGGATCGTTGTATAACAAGGACATGACAGAACTTATCTGTGTCCCATACAATACTAACATCAAAGACTTCAAGATTCCTGATAGTGTTTTATCTGTCTCTAAAGATGCTTTCCACAAATGTGCTGGCATCAAGAGCATAAATTTAAATGATGCTATAGAATCTTTCCCCGTTGACATTTTCAGTGGCGACCTTGTTAATTTGGACTGTATCATTGTTGGTGGAGAATCCAAATTGTATCAGGTAAAGGATGGAGTTCTCTTTTCTAAGGATGGCACAGAACTGATAAAGATGCCTCGCAAAGCCCAAGTACAAGATTATGTAATTCCGGATGGTGTTAAAAAGATTCACGATCACGCCTTCAAGGGATGTGGAAAGCTACAGACGATTACCATACCCCAAAGTGTCTCAGAAATAGGTCATAGTATCTTTGATGGCTGTAAAGGAATAACAACTTTAAAGTTACTTTGCGCCCTTTCCGACCTCTATTGGTATACTTTCACTGAATTGGATAAGAAAAAATGTAAAGTATATGTTCCTGAGATGTCGTTCAGATATGGATTCAAAGGAACTGCCATTGAAAACTTTGATGTCTATTCTCTTAAAGAACTGGAAGCGGGTGCTAATCCCGATTCAGAAGTGATAGTGGAAGTAAGTGTTGATGAGAAGGGTTATGCCTTGAAACTCGGAAAGAAAACAAAAATCACGGGTGACTTCCATCTTGAAGATATTGAAACCATCTCCCCCCGCATATATGACTATTTAGACGTTTCAGAGGCTACTTTCGGCTCCCAGATGGAAGAATGGTCTCAGTTCTTGGGAATGAGCCACTCTGGACCGGTTTATGGAAATAGTGGTATACGAGAGGTTGACATCCTATTGAGATTTATCTCCAATATCAAAGTGGCCACACTTGTACTCCCTGATGACGTTCAGCGCCGTCATATCAATGCTGCAAAGAACAACAAGTATATTAGGCAATTGATAGTTCGTGACTCATGTAAGTTGTTCTCCTATGTTGATGGCAAATTGATGAATAAGAAGAAAACCCTGACTGTTTTTGAGTCCAAGAGACGAGAATAATAGTCGCCCAGCTCAAAGAGTTGATGAAAGGTTAGTGTATAATTAGATTTCATATCAAATGAATGAGATGATCTCCTATCTAAAAGACTATCGTGAAGAAGTTCCCACTTGGCTTAGTGATTACCTCCAAGGGAAGCAATTCTCGTTTAAGGACATTATGTCTTCGAGAGTAGGGTATTATCCGGGAAGTGAATACGATGGGACACTAATAAAAGTGGGTAACATGTCTCATTCAGTACATTCTTTCCTCTATGTGGACTATTTGGTTAAGAGAAAGGAGCTGGAGGACCATATTGCCCAGAAAAATAGTATTCGCGGATATCACCCTATAGGAGAGGTGGAATGGCAGGAACGTGATATAATGCCCAATGGCCAGTATCCCTACAACATCCCAAAGGAGCCATTGCATGGCAAACCTAATACTTTTGTTGATCCTGACGAGAAGCCCTATTGTTTCTCCCTCATTATGGAACGAGATAAGGATAGAGATGACTCATGGGGTGCAGAGCATTTTGTTGTTACATTCCTTTATGCCGATGGTATAGCAACGTATTACCAACTATTTGTGAAAGAATACTCAAAGGCTCCTTGGATCTTCCTTCTCCAGGATCATGGGTTTGGCTGTAACTATGACTGTTTTGGCAGAGGTGGACTCTTAGATTGTATCATCCGAGAGAATCATTGCTATCCCCAATATGTTATATGCGCCAGCAATACCCGCATCTGGAACGGATATGAACAAGTAAAAGATGTTTCACCTGTCTATGGCGGTATGCATCAACACCGGCGTGATTTATATGTCTTTAGTTCAGCTATTTCATAAACTATGAAGTCAAGTAAAGAATATTACAGTGAGATTTACTATTCCGGAGTGGATCGTTACTTCGAATGTAAAGTGAGGGCTCAGGAATATTACATTAAGAAGAATAATGAGAAGTCTTCAAAAGGTGCAGAACGGGATATTTATCAATTCAGTTATATCTGCTATGACGGCGAAAAGGGCCAGATCCAAGGTCCGACAGCTTTTAATGTCCGGCTGCCAGAAACAGATTATGTTCGCCTCCTTACTCTTCAATTGTATGATAAGGAAGGCTTGACGTATAACCGTATTCTATTCATCGCACCAGACATCATCCAGGCTATTGATAAGCAAGTTGAGTCAAGCTTTGGAAAACAGGACGGCACAGTGAACTGCCTTCCGTATGTAGTTGTATTCGATGAGATCATTGAAGACGCAAAGAAAGTAGAAGAAACGATGTCGATAGACCAAGACTCTTCGTCGAAGGAATTAAAATCATATGAGTTTAAGGTATGGATTGATGGTAATTATTACTATGAAGATGAGGAAAATGAAGCAGAGATTATGCTCTCAGACGATGAGGTCGAGACAATTAAGAGACTTGTCAGAGAGTACGACTCTGATTTGTCCTGTGGGTTAATGCCCATTCTCAAAGAAGGAGATGCCCATCTGTACAATAAGTTCTTTAGTGAGATATACCCACCTGTTTTCTACGAACTTTTCCAAAGGGACGAGATGTTTGAACCCATACCGGGTGATGAAGGGAAAAAATGGGAGGAAGAAGATGTTATATATCTGATAGAGACCTATGGCGATGGCTACTGTTTTGATGATGCTTACATTTGTTATATTCCCGAAGATATGATGCCGCCGAAGATGACGTTGACAAAAGGAATGTCAAAAGATGAGATGCTCAAATATATCAGGAAATGGAGTAGCATGCGAAACGACATCTATGATAATATAACCTGTTATCATGATATTCCCGTTTCCGAGCAAGACCATTATAATGAAGTTATCGAGAACAGACTTCTTTCTATACTCACAAAGTCAATCGAGGAAAATGATGAGTCATCTTTGGCTTCTGAAGATTTTGACCCTTTCGAGGATATTGTCCCGACAATGATAGCAAACGAGATATATGAGGAATGTCAGAATAATAATCAGCAAAAGAAGAATTCAACAGGCAATCCTAAGAAACAATACACTATCAAGGGTAAGATAATTGGAACTTGGAATGAACATTATGTCGATATAGATGTAGAACTCACTGACAATGAACTTGAACAGATAAAAGCACAAATCAAGAAACATCCTGAATGTGATGACCTTAGACAGATCATTGAAGATGATTATCTGTATGTCACTATTCAGGAAAAACTTATACAGGCAGCTCATGAGTATTATGTACAGGAAGGCATTAATGATGGTATGACTCGTGAAGAAGCTGAGAATGTAGAACTTATAGGCAATGAATATTCTTGTCCTATCCCAGAAGCATGGAAATAAACAATAAGTGATATGGCTACTACTGACAAGACGCCGCTTTGGCTGGACCTGAAGAAGGAATATATCGACGACAACTTCAACAAGTTGCAGACTTATTTGCATGACTCCGCAGAAAAAGGAAGTAAGGACTCGTTTTACACAACGACCATTGAACTCTTCCGTGAACGAATTAGTGACTTAATGCGTGACATATCGGAGCGGCCCGTCTTTGCAGAGGAGCAGGAACGCCAGCAGCTCTCCACTAATGTCAGTATGCTGGCCACCTATTTATTGGCCGATGGTGACCATACTTTAGCCTTGCCTGCTTATGTTGCATTTATGAATTGTCTGCGACAAATGAACCCAAGTCTCTCCGATCTTATTGTCCGGACTGTCATGCAACGTATTCGCCATGAGAAAGTAACTACGTTGGGATTCTCTTGGAAAGACCTTGAAAAGCTTGGAACAGAACTCTTTGTGCACAATGCATGCAAACAGGCCCGATTCGATGTGCCGCTTGCCAAACCGCAGATGCTTACCAAATATGGCACGGCCATCCTTACCAATGATGCACTTATGCTCACTTATGAGAATAAGGTTGATGCGAAAAAGCTCATCACAGCAGGTGCTAACTCGCTTGATACAGGTATTGGTATTACACTTAGAACTGCCACGAATCAGAAGCTCAAGCAAAGTCTGACCAATAGTGTGGTTGACATGGACGAGTTTACAAAGGACTTCATCCTCTCACAGGCCAGAGTGCAGAACAAACCCGTTCAGCGCAAACTGAGAGTCTACGAAGAAGGTGATGATGTAATTGTTCGTGTCATAGGTATTGACCATTACGTTCATGTCGAAACTATTGATCCCAATTATCAGAAGATAACAGGAACCATCAAATACGAGCGGCAAAGCTTGGTTTATTATTATACTGATGAACTCTTTAAGTATTTTCACGTAGGCGACTATCTGACAGCAACCGTCAAGAATCCATTCCACGGAGTTTTCAGTATCGAAAAGCAACTGGTAGCATTCTTCGTTGAAGATACCCGGCAGACAATGGATACCGAAGGGAGCTATATGCTCGCTACTGTTATTGATGAGCAACCCAAATATTGTGCTTGGCTCACGGAAAGCGGTGTCGCAGTCAGAACAGAAGGTTCTGGCAAATATCATCATGGCGACTTTGCCTTCATATCCATCAAGGAGTATGGTAAAGGTACATTCTATGGCCTCATGAGAGGAGTTGTGCTGGAAGACCTTACTGAAGATTTGAACGAGTCTTTCGATGAAAAAGCAGCCCGTCATGACTGCATACGTGCTTTTGCCGAGTCAACGACTATTCCCGTATATCAACGCCCAGAGGAAGATACCAGTGAACTCAGTCCTATACTGCTTAGACTTTTGCTACGCTTGCTGTTTGAGTATCAGAAGTCACTATTGAAACCCTCCGATCGCTTCCGCTATTTGGCTTGTGCCAATGTGATGGCTGAGTTGGTAGGCGACGACCTTGCTGCCTCATACATCAGCTTCGCCCGCACATACCTTCGTGCTCTCATACAGTTTGTAAATGGTGAGAATATCAGCACCATCAAGCTCGAACCTGATGAGGAATACAAACAGGCCAAGTCCACCCTTATCCGTTTGTCCATCATCGATCTGTTAAAGGAGTATGGCCGCAAGGAAAACTCTGAAAAACTGGCTGAAGCTATCAGCAGTTTCGAAGAGACTCTTCCCCAATTGTCTCGTCTTGCAAGACTCATCCAGACAGCAAACTCCATGCAGGGAACACTTTCTGGGTCAGCCCTCAATGTGATTCGCCGTGAAATCATCCATACACTCTCTATCGAAACCGAGAACGATGCTGACCTTGAAGCCGACAAAGGTATTTACTTAGGTGTGGAGAGTGGTACACTGGAGTTCAAGACCTCCATAGTATTCCCACCCGACAACAATATGCAGCCTGATGAGTTTGCCCAAAGCATGAATGTGATGAAGGGCATCTGTGCTTTCCTCAACTCAACCACTGGTGGTACGTTATATCTTGGTGTCAATGATCAGGGCTATGTCGTAGGTATTGACAACGATATGCAGTACCTGAAGATGCAGACCATCGACAGCTATATGCGGTATATACAGGACATTGCCAAGAAGTATTTTGGTGTTGACACTTTGCCCTATTTACGAATTGAGGCGCTTTACGACAATACAGTTGTAGGTATCCATGTAGAACCTCATCCTTATAGAGTTGTTGAACTCAACGGAACTGCCTATCTGCGCGTCAATGCCGAGTCAAGGATTATGCCAGAAGAGATGCGTCAGGAACTCATCGATCGCAAGGTGTTTACCAATAAAGATAGAGCCGCTGCCGTATCAAGGCTACAACATGCCTGCACCCAAAAGCGATGTGTTATCCTCCATCAGTATGCTTCGAACAATGGTGGCACTGTAAGCGATCGGCACGTAGAAGCTTATGACATCAAGCCAGAAGATGGCCTCGTAGTCTGCTACGACATTATCAAGAAGGGTGTACGCATCTTCAGTATCAACCGCATTGGCTATGTAGAGATACTCGACAATGAGCCATGGCGCAATGCAGCCAGTCATAAAGCGGTTAAAGTGGATGTGTTCCACATGAATGGTGATACTACAACTCGCATATCGCTACAACTCGACTTGATGGCCAAAAACCTACTCGTAGAGGAATATCCCCGTGCGAAGGAGTTCATTACTGGCCATAAGGGAGACGAGAACATCTGGTATTTCACTACCGATGTCTGCCGCATGGAAGGCATTGGTCGCTTCTACATAGGCCTTGCTGAACACATCCGGATTCTCGAAGGCGATGAGCTTAAGAAATACGCCAGCGAGTATGCAAATAAATTTCTCATGAGTTAAATTCATTATATAATTTGGTTATGGCAGAATTTAATTACAAATTGGAAGATGGCAAATACACCTTGTATAAGGATGGAAAGACTTTAACGAACCCACATGGTATCGTTATCACGACAGACAACGAAGAACTTGCGAAGAAGATGGAGGAAGCCCTGAAGAAACGCAAGGGCTATACCTCACCGAAGTCAATTCTAACCTATCATTACACCTACAGTAACTTAAAAGAAAATTATGACCAAGAGTTTATTGTCAATGATTTTTCAAACAGTGCTAATTATGAAGCACTGATGGGTGACAATTATTTGATGTTCCGTCAACCCAGTCCTGTTAGACAGGCAATAGCAGTATATTTTGAAAAAGAATTGCCTGAGTGTTTCAAGATGTACAATCTTTACCAGCTAACTGCTGTATTGGTAGTTCATACGGCATACGAAAGTTGGATGCTTTCCCATTATATCATCACTGACATCTGTGAAAAGTTATTTGATGAAGAGGGAGATGCTGATTATAAAACTCTAAAACAGGAATTGTTAGATGACCTTGAGGAGTTTGAGTGCGACGAATTAGGAGGCGATCCTGATGACAAAGCCTATGTCAAGCACCTGAAAGAAATCGGTGACATGATAGACACATTTGTGTACTATTTTACTCTTGGCGTATGATACAATAGAAAATAATATAGCTGTTGGCACCAAATAAATTTCGAAGATTGTACCAACAGCTATATTATTACCAATTCATTTTTTCAGTAATTCCCATATATCATTCATGGTGAGACTGCCATGCTCTTTCCCGATCAGGTCCAAAACAAAGCCTGGCCACTGCTGGAAGAGTTCGCCTGCTCTTTGAAGATTTGCTTCTTCAACTTTCTTTTTGAAGCCATCACGAATCTCATTTGAAATGAGCAAAGTATTACCAAATCCCAAATATTCAGAACTCCAATTGGGATTTTTAGACTCACTGCCCAACAAACCATGTTCAAGATCCACAAATACAGGAATGACGTCCTTAATGTGGTCTCGATCGAGACATTTATCGCCCATGAAATAGTTGGCATGATATATCTGCCCTTCTCTGTCGATAATATAGATACCACCCATTTCTCCCATTGCCCCTTCATAGGCAAAAGAGAAAGCAACAATATCAAGAGTCGCAAAATCTTGATAATTCGATTCTGTAATTTCAATGACGTTCATAATCCTATGTTTTATTAATGAAACTTGGGACAAAGATACATAAAAAAATCTAATATCATTGTGATCTGGCGGAAAAGTCGCATTATTGGAACTGATTTCTGCATAAAAGAGACAAAATGTCTACCTTTAACCTTCGTCTACTCTCTTTGGTGAGCACATATTTGGCAGAGCGAAGCCTGTTTTGGGGGTCAAAATTGAGTATAATGCAATAAAAATGTTATTTTTCATCAGATTTTTGGTATTTTGAAACTATTTTCCGTTTATTTTTCGTATCTTTGCCCAATATAAATAAAATTGGAGAACCAATAGCTGTAATATGGATAAAGATATTAACCGAATTAAAGTTGTGTTGGCAGAGAAAAAGCGAACCAACAAATGGCTAGCCGAGCAGTTGGGAAAGGATCCTGCAACTGTTTCCAAGTGGTGTACTAACAATTGCCAGCCCACATTAGAAACCCTAATGAAAATAGCGAAGCTCTTAAATGTGGAGCCTGGTGAACTTATGCGATTTAAAGACATACCAGAACCAATAGCTTAGAAAGAAACATGAATAGCAACCTCGCTTCATATCTGTCAAAGAATCCAAAATATCGACTTGCATTCGACCTCTCGTCGTCATTAGAAGTTGAGAGTGTTGATGTTGGTACATACCTTGCCGATGCCCTTCAAACAAAAGCTCAGAAGGCTAGTCTTAATATGTATGCTTCTGATGCCATTCGCAAAATGATTCGCCAACACACACATGAGCATCCAGAATATGGTCGCTATGTGGCATTCTGCAATATCGGCATTCTTTTCGAACCGGCTCTTTCCTTCAATCTTGAGACGATTGTAGAACAGACTTCAAAGGATGAATTGTTAATTATCCAAGCTAATGGTTGTATAGTGAATGAAAGGTTTTACTTTGTTTCAAAACAAAACAACTATTCATTCAGTCTCAAAAATCTAACTTACGCAATAGTCGAATAATAAATAGCATCAAATATGAAATACAGAGAACTTATCCAATTTAATCCTATCGACGAGATTATCAAATTTGAAAAACTTGATAATGAGGATTATCGTACTAACGTTGTGAAGAACTTTGTTTGTTCTGAAACCTTCGAGAGCTACACAATTCCCACAATCTGCAAGCATCTCGACTTCTCACGACCAGTAGAGACCAAAGGCATTCAGATAGTCGGTAATTATGGTACCGGTAAATCTCACCTTATGTCATTGTTCTCTATCATTGCAGAAGACGAAAAGTACCTTGACTTGCTTCAGAATGAGAAAGCGAAGGACGCTTTGGGGAAAATCGCAGGAAAATATCTTGTTCATCGATTTGAGATTGGCAGCAATAAAGATCTCTGGACAATAGTAGCTTGGGAGATAGATAAAGCTCTTGATGAATGGGGTATTGATTATAGCCTTTCTGACGACAAAACACCTGATAGCTATGCGACCAAGATAGCAAAAATGATGGCTAAGTTTGAAGAGAAGTATCCTAACAAGGGCTTCCTCCTAGTCATTGACGAGATGCTGTCATTCCTAAAGGGACATGCCACACCAGCTGCTCTTAATACAGACCTCCAGGTTCTTCAGGCCCTCGGCCATCAAAGCGACAGGACACATTTCAGAATGGTGTTTGGTGTTCAGGAACTGATTTATCAGTCAACGGAGTTCCAGTTTGAAAAGGACATGCTTTCGCATGTAAGTGACCGATACGAGAATCTTACTATATTGAAAACAGATGTTCAATTCATTGCACAGGAACGTCTGTTAAAGAAGAATGAGCAGCAAAAGTCTACCATTTCTGATCATCTTGGTAAATTCAGAAACCTCTTCCCCGACATGGATAACGATTTTGATACCTATGTCAATTTGTTCCCTGTTCATCCACAATATTTTGAGAATTTCCAGGAGATACGTATTGGAAAGAGCCAACGCGAGGTGCTGAAAGTCCTTTCAGAAAAGTTCGCAAAGATGCTCGACCAAGATGTTCCAGAGGAAGAACCAGGTATCATCAGCTACGATTCATATTGGGATGACATGAAACGGAATACTGACCTTATGGCCATCCCAGATGTACGCCGTGTGAGTGATATCATGACCATTGTTGATCAGAAGATTGACAACAACTTCACTGGCGGTCGCGCTTCTCAGAAGCCCCTCGCTCATAGGATAGCGAATGCTCTCGCAGTGAAGATTCTTCAGGCAGATTTAGCCAAGACAAATGGTGCTACAGCAGAGACTCTAACACGTGACCTATGTCCTGTTGATGACATGTGCGAGGGATATGATGACCTTGTTGAATTGGCTGTTAAACCAGCAGCCGACAATATTATTCAAGCAACAATTGGCGAATATTTAGAGCGGAATGACATCAATGATGAATACCATCTTCGAATTGAGGGTGGTGTCAACTACGAGCAAAAGATTAAGGACTACGCATCTCAAATGGACGATAGCACAAAAGACCATTATTTCTTCCAATTTTTGGCCAAGGTGCTGCCTGTAGAGGATGAGACATATCGTAATGGTTTCCTTATTTGGCCACATCATATCGTTTGGAAGTCACGTATGTGTACTCGGGCTGGTTACATTTTCATGGGTAACCCTGCTGCGAAATCAACAACCCATCCCCGACGTCACTTCTACATCTATTTTATGCCTATTTTTGATGCGGCAGCAATGGATCACGATAATGAAGAGGATGGAGTTTTCTTCCTTCTGAACGAATTAAGTGACAAATTTAAGGAGACTGTATCATACTATGGTGCTGCCTTACAGCTTGAAAATGGTGCAGACTCTGCTCAGAAGCCCAAATACGAAACATTTAGAAAGCGTTTCTTTAAGGAATGTTGCGAGGTGTTTGACCGTGAATTCTATGACAAGACAAATGTTGAATACAATGGAAGTGCCCAACCTATGCGCTCTATGGTAGGTTTCGGAACTGGCCAGGCCAAGATTGATGCCGTTAGTAGCATCGTCTCTGTCATTATGGAGCCTCACTTCGATCATGAGAATCCAGAGTATCCAAGTTTCTCTTTGCTTTCACAACCCCTAGCCGATGACAATAGAAAGAACATATTGTCTTCAGCAAGAAGTGTTATCTCTAAGCCACAGAATGCTAATAGTAATGGTATCGCTATCTTACATGGCCTTGGTCTTTGGAAAGACGGACGTTTGTCAACATCAGATTCTCAATATGCTCGTTCCATTAAAGCCATGCTTGATGCTGCGGGAGGCAAGGTGGTTAACCGCTCGGAGATTCTGGAAGCATTCTATGTGGAAGGTAATGAGTTCCTGAGTAAGGACTTCCATATTGAGGCAGATCTCGAATTCATTGTACTTTCTGCAATGGCAGCACAAGGAGAACTGGAATTAGTCCTAAATAATAGCAGTCGTATCAATGCAAGTACTATTGATATGGTAACCCGCCTTAATGATAATGACTACTATGAGTTCAAGAGCATCTGTCCACCAAAGGGAATCAATCTTGCTGTGGTAAAAGAGTTGATGTTTGCATTGATTGAAGAAGACCGTACCAACCGTTTGGGAGAGGCAAGCACATACGCAGATCTTGCCATTGCTGCCCGTGATATTTCTAAACGAGCAGTGAAGATGGCTTCAGAAATTCGCAATGGTTATACTTTCGCTGGAGCAGAAATCCTTTCTCCTTCCGAAGGTAACAGCTATTATAGCAGATTTACCGCACTTGCTGGTATGTGCGATCAAATCCCAAATTACAATAATGAGGCAAAACTCCGCAATATCACATGGACAGTTGACCAAGTTCGCTCAAAACTTGTTGATGACAAAGGCAAGCTCGATGAATTTGAAAAGAAGTTTGCGGACATGGAGAAGTTCCAGGCAATTATCAGTTATCTTAAACAAGCCCAGCAACTTGCTATGTGCGATAAGCCTCTGATGATGAAACTAATTCAGGGAATGCAGAAGCTGTCGTCCATCATTGATATGAATGATAGCGACCGCACAGCCTATCTTCGCGAGTTAGAACAGATAAAAGGAGATTATGCAGACTGGTATTTAGCTCGATATACCGCGGCTCATATCACAGAAATGGAAAATGCCACGAAACTAGACATACTGAGCAGCAAGAAATATCAGGTGTGCGAAGATGTTATCAATGCAAACTTCCTTAATATGGTAATGTTCACCCAGTGGAAGAATAAGATAGGACAACTGAAACCGGCAAATAGCTTGGTAACACGTGAGAATATCTTAATCTCACCATTCCAAGATGGTTTTAACCCCACAGTTCAAAGTGGTCAGAAACCCAATGTGAACGCCCTTAAAACAGAGTTAGATGATATCTTTGCAGATATTGAACAACAGTTCCACGATGCTCTTGACGATCCATCTGTTGACCGTAACAAGCAATATCTCAATGAGCCAGAAAAGGTTCTAATCAAGCAATTCTCTGAAGGCAAGATAGAATTAGACCACACTTATGCTCGACAATTGGTTGAAGTTATTCAGAAACTGAACCATAGTTTCGAGCGAGTTGAGATTTCTTTCGATGAAATTGTACACTCCTTCTCGCGTCCTATGACGAAGCAGGCTGCTATGGATGCTTTTGAGCAGCTTATTCTTAGTAAAACTTCTGGTATGCGCCCAGAGGATGTTCGTATCATCATTAAACAGTAAAATTATTATGGCAAAACAAGATGCAACTGGTGGTCTTTTCTCTGCAGAAGAAATGACACAAGCCATGAGCGGATCTGGCTTATTGGATAATGGCCCTGTCACCTGTCTTGGTCTGGAATTTGAAAACGATGAAGCTCGCCGGTCTTATTTCCGAGAAGAACTTCGTAAGAAACTACCAGAACTGAGAAAAATAGAAGGTTTTCCCATTGGAGAAGATGATGATATTATTAATCTTTCAGACCCTCCATATTATACAGCATGTCCAAATCCTTGGTTAAATATGTTAATTAACCAATGGAATGAACAAAAAGAAAAGTTAGTGAAGGAAGGTAAGAGAAAAGAAAATTTCGAGGTTAAGGAACCATATGCTAATGATGTGACAGAGGGGAAAAACAATCCTGTATATACAGCACATACTTATCATACGAAAGTTCCTCATCCTGCCATTATGCGTTACATCTTACATTACACGCAACCCGGTGATGTGGTTTTTGATGGTTTTGCTGGAACAGGAATGACTGGTGTGGCTGCACAAGCATGTGGTCATCCCACATATGAACAGCGTACAAAAATCGAGCAGGAATGGAAATCCCTGTTTGGTATTAAGCCAAATTGGGGGGAACGCCATGCTATCTGCGGCGACTTATCTCCATATGCATCTATGATTTCTTATAATTATAATACACCTGTTAATTCCGTATTATTAGAATCAGAAGTAAATCGAATCTTTAAAGAAGTTAAAGAAGAATGTAAGTGGATGTATACGACTATGCATGATGGCAAACCTGCACTAATAAACTACGTAGTATGGAGCGATGTTTGTGTCTGTAGTAATTGTGGACAGGAATATGTATATTGGAATGAAGCTCTAGATAGAGAAAATAAATGCATGAAAGACAAATTTAGCTGTCCTCATTGTAACTCAGAGCAAACAAAAAAGAATATGTCAAAATCGTTCGAGACCAAATTTGATGATATCTTGAACGAAACCATTACTATCGCTAAGTCTGTTCCCGTAATTGTAGTGTATACCACTGCGAATAAGAAGAGGTATGAAAGAGAACCCACGGATTATGATTTAGAAGTTATTAATAAAATTGATGACACATCTTGCAAGTACTTCTGCCCTACTTCAAAGTTACCACATGGCTTTAATTTGGATCAGCCACAGAAGAGTCATCATATAATGTATTTCCATCAATTTTATACAAAAAGGAACTTGATTGCTTTAGCATCAATATATGACAAAATTCAAAAGTCTGCATTACCCAATAAAGCGAAATTCATTTTTACGGGAATGATTAATCGATCAACCAAAATGAATCGAGTTCATGTTAATAATTATTTTTATGGAGGTGGTGGCTGGAATGCTGGACACTTAAAAGGAACATTATATGTTCCAAATGCGCCAGTAGAAACATCAATACTTGAGCAAGTCGAAGATAAACTTAAAGGATACCTAAGAGCAATTCCGTTATTACCAAATCATTATGGGAATGGATTGCAAGTTTCCTCTGCAGAAGACTCTTCTTTAAAAGAAAATTCTGTAGATTATATATTTGTTGATCCTCCTTTCGGCGCGAATATCATGTATTCTGAACTAAACACTCTACCAGAAGCATGGTTAAATGTTGTTACAAACAATAAATCCGAGGCCATTGAAAACCCCAACCAAGGTAAAAGCATTGTCTTTTATTTGGAAGAAATGCAAAAGTGTTTTGCAGAATTCTATCGCATCTTGAAGCCCGGCAAATGGATGACGGTAGAGTTTAGCAACACATCAGCTGCAGTATGGAATAGTATTCAAACGGCTATTACAAAGGCAGGCTTTATTATTGCTAATGTTTCAGCATTAAATAAAGGCCAAGGGGGAATGCGTGCTATTACAACAACTACTGCTGTTAAACAAGATCTGGCAATTTCGTGTTATAAGCCATCAGATTCGGTTGTTAGAATAGTGGAATCAGATTCTGATAATTCCGTTTGGAATTTAGTGGATGAACATTTGGAACATATAAACAGGTTCTCTGGTAAAGACAGTAAGTCTTATTTCATTTCGGAGAGGGATCCACGTATTATATATGACCGTATCATATCTTACTATGTGCAAAGAGGATATCCAGTTCCCATTGATGCCAAGGAATTCCAAGATGGACTTCGGGATCGCTATTTAGAAATCGATGGAATGATTTTCTCGGCAGACCAAGCTTCTGAATATCAAAAGAAGAAAATTGTTGCAACTGAATTTGTTCCCATGGGCATATTGGTTAGTGATGAAGCCAATGGAATTCAATGGTTAAAGAATTTCCTTAAAGATGCTCCAAAAACATATCAAGAAATACAACCTGAATGGATGCAGGCTGTGAAGGCTGTAAAAATGGAGAGCAAGCTGCCAGAGCTAAAAATTTTCTTGGAAGAGAATTTTATCGAGGATTCTGATGGCAAATGGCGTATCGCAGATCCGGAGAAACAGGCTGACCTTGATAAACTCTACATCAAAAATTTGATGAAGGAATTCAATATATATGTTGAAGCTGTCAATAAGCCTAAAGCCAAACCGATTAAACAGGTTCGAATAGAAGCTGTCCGTGCAGGCTTTAAGGATTGCTATAAGAAAAAGGACTTTGCGACAATCATAAAAGTTGGTGACAAGATACCACAAAACTTGTTACAGGAAGATGAACAACTACTTCGTTATTATGATGTTGCTACACGTCACGTATAATATAAATACATATGCAGTATAGAGGCAAGAGCATCGAAATTATTGGCAAGAGACAGATGTTTGATAAAACATTCTGTTGGATTCACATTCTTGAAAATGATGAATTCAAACAGGTAATGATTAATGAAATCGAAGATTACCACAGTAATCTCGATGCTCTTTCCTATGCTCGTTATGTATCTATTGCTGCTCGCATCCAAGGAGAAATTGCCCAAAAGCGATTACTTGCTCCCTACGAAAGCTCTCTCACACCACTTCCCCATCAGATTCTCGTTTTAGAGAAGGTAATGCAAGGACTTCAGACCCGCTATCTATTAGCTGATGAAGTTGGTATGGGTAAAACCATTGAAGCAGGTCTTGTGTTGAAGGAGAAAAAACTTAGAGGTGAAGTAAAGCGTGTGCTACTCATAGTCCCAAAATCTGCCATGTTACAATGGCAATCAGAACTACGTGAGCATTTTTGCGAAAACTTCCATATTTATGATTCCTCCTTTATCAATAGTATGGCCAAAACGTTTGCCAGTTTTGATGCTGAGGATGAGCTGAATTTCTGGAAGCAGCATAACCAGATTATCGTTTCTAGTGATGCCCTGAAACCTTTAACGGTACGAGATGGTTGGAGCCAGAAAAGGGTGGATGAATATAACAAATACCGCTTAGAGGCTGTGCTGGAAGCGGATTTTGATATGGTCATCATCGACGAGGCACATAAAATGGGCGGAGCAACTGCTCAGGTTTCACGTTACGTTATGGCTGATGCTCTTTGTAACAGTGTTCCAAATGTGTTGCTTTTGTCTGCCACGCCACATCGAGGTAAGAGCGACCATTTCCGCCGGGTATTACAATTGATAGATCCTGAAACATTTACAGGTGACGGGATGCCTAGCATTGAAGAGATACAACCATACGTCATGCGATCTGAGAAACGCTTTGCTCTTGACTATGATGGAAAGAAACTATTCCAACAGCGTGAAACTCAGCGTTTGAATGTTCAGACCGACAAATGGGAATTTGCCAAGCAACATCAACTATATGAAGATGTAACAGAATATGTCAGGAAGAGTTTTGAAAATGCTCTTGACATGAACAGCTATGCTAAGGGACTGGTGATGGTTATGTTCCAGAAACTGGCGAGCAGTAGTACTGCAGCTGTTCTTTCTGCCATGCGTAACCGCTATAAGCGTTTGCTGGAAGGAGAAGATCCTGATGAATTGGAAGAATACGGTGAGCAGGATAGTCTGCGCTACAGTGATTTTGAGGAAGAAGGGCTGATGGCCGCTGAGATGGATGTCGTTTACAATGCCGGTATAGCCTTCAATGAAATTGATGAGTTAGGCAAACTTATCAAGAAAGCAGAAGAGGTTATGCGTATTGAGAAAGATGCCAAAATGGTTGCCCTGCTTGATAGAATATACCAACTTAGAAGTGACCCCTCGGAAGAGAACCTAAAAGTACTGGTATTTACAGAGTTCCGTGGAACACAGGAGTATCTAATTGAATCACTCAAAGACGCTGGGTTGGATTGTGTAGGCATTAATGGCTCAATGTCATTGACTGCCCGCAAAAATGCCCTGCAACGCTTCAAGGATGATGTTCCCGTAATGGTAGCAACAGATGCCGCTGGAGAATCTCTAAATATGCAGTTCTGCCATATTGTTATCAACTATGACCTGCCTTGGAATCCAATGGCATTAGAGCAGCGCATTGGACGTATTGACCGTATTGGCCAGTCACATAAGGTTGTGGCTATCAATATGCTAACAGACAACAGTGTTGACAACCGTATTTACAACACGATTATGTCTAAGCTCGATACTATTATGGACGAGCTTGGTATTGACAAGACAAGCGATGTATTGGACTCTACGATAGAGATGAAACACCTGAATCAACTCTACCTGCAATCTCTACTTGATCCCCGCCAATTTGAAAAAGATAGTAAGAAATGGTTAGACGAAATCAAGGATAAACTTCGTAACTATCGCTCAACTGAACACGCCCTGCCATCAATCTCCGAGAAAGAGATCACTAAGACGGCAGCATCAGAAGTCAAATATAGCCCGCTTCCCATCTGGCTTGAGGATCTTATGGACTTGCATTGCATCAATGTGAAAGGCTTCTACGACAAAATGCTTAATGGATTAACTCTGTATCATCTTCCAGATGGAAATCTTGGAGCCATCTTTGACTCCAAATGGGAAGAGGATAACCCTGCGGCCATTCATATCACATTGCAACACCCCATCATTCAACATATCATTCGTGATATAGATGGTGGTATAGGTAGAGAAATACCAGTTATTCAGTCTCTTAGTGGCGAAGAACGGCCTGGTTATCTTACGATATGGAAGGTTACTGGCAAAAATGATAATGAAACGAAGGTTTGTTATACAGCACAGTATATCAGTGAAAATGGACGTGTGTTCGCCCCTTACGGTCAAACATTGTGGGATATGCTGGTTAAACGCAAAGCCCAGTTTAAAGGTATTGGCTTTATAGCTTCAGACCCAACAATCACAGAAAATGCTCAACTCCAAAAGAATCTATATTCTGTTTTCTTGAAAATAGAGTCTGAAATACAGAGCGACATTGAATCAAAACTTGACAAAAAACGCCATGTTATGGATGTTGCAGAAAACCGTATTCGTAGAATCGGAATTGAAAACATACGTCAAGGGAAATTAAAGAAGTTGCAGGAACAAAGAGATCAGTTTGAAAACAACCTCTCTCATGCATATAATGTTGTACCAGATGTAAAACATATACTAACAGTCAGAATAAATGGATAGTTTTGTCAGCAATATAATTCATAACATAATACAAGAGGATGTCTGTATTAGTATTATTCGTTATGCCGATAGTCTACTCATGCGAGAAGATATAAATTCTCGTTTGAGTGAGGAATCTGGCATTAAATTTGTCACTGGAAGTAATATAGAATTGCGTTTCCATTATGAATTGCACAAGAATGATGATAGACAACATTATTGTTATCTTCTTGGTACCGGGCAAATGCTGATGCCAGATATCATGCGAAAATGCTATGTGACCGATTTCAAATTGACGGATTTGTTCTCGTGTTATGACATACCTACACTGGTAGAGGCACATCCATCTTTCCCACTATTATGCATCCTTTATGAAAAACGTACATTGCGTAATATTGGGCCAAGAGAGACCATAGATATAATTAATGCACAGAAAGAGAAGTTGGGAGCCGATGCTTCAGAACTAAAACAACAGTTGTTGGAAATACCTCGTGATTGGACCTCTGTCAACACTATGGAACAGATAAGTGACTTAGTCATAAAGGCGATCATGCAGAATGCATACAAAGAGATAGAACCAGCGCTAAATGAGATTAATGAAGATTTTCAACGTTACGTTGACGAGAATTACTTCAACACCCAAACATCTTCTGCATACGGTAGGCCCAAAGTCGTTTCTAAAATATTACCATTTATTAGCGATAGGCATGAACGAAATGATATGGTGGCTTTGATTGTTGTTGACTGTCTTAGCTACTGGCAGTATACAATCCTCGGCAAACGTCTTAGGGAAGAAGGAATAAAACCAAAAGAGGACATTCTTTTTGCATGGATGCCTTCAATTACGGAACTTAGCCGACAGGCGATCTTCCGCGGCGACTTCCCAGAAAATGATTATAACCAAGGGCCGCAATCTGAGCGCAATCTTTGGACAAAATACTGGACTTCACATGAACGCGGTTCTAAACAGATGATTGGCGATAGCGCATTGTATCTATATGAAGAAGACATCCCGGAGTTTATCTATCAACCACGTGTTGCCTTAGTAGATGTTAATCTTGACCACACAGCCCATGCGTGTCAATATACAAAGGATTTATATAGCATCACTGAGAATTGGGTAGATAGAATACTTCCTCGTATCAAACGTCTGCATGATGAAGGGTATTGCATTTATATAGCTACTGATCATGGGAATATTTCTGCACATGACGGATGGGCTCTTAACCAGCACGACAAGACGTTCATCGTAAAAGAAAAAGATAGTGATGCGAGTCGGGGAGAAAGGTATTTACGTTTCGACAAAGAGACGTATCTTGAAGCATTTGCCGATTTGCATCCAAATGACCGCATTAATTGGCTCATAAGAGACAATTGGCTCGTTTGGAGAAATACACAGTTATTCAAAGCAAAAGAAGAAATTACTCATGGAGGTTCACATTTTATGGAAATGGTGATACCCTTTATAATGATAGAGAATTAAATTGTTATGGAGAATAAGATATTAATAAATCAACGTATTAGTATTTCAATGCTAGAAATGGCAATGAAGGCGGCTTTAGATGGTTCGTACAACACAGAACTTGCCCTTTCGTTAGCCGCTGGAGAATATGAGGGACAAAACCGCATCAAAAAATGTGTGACCATCCTTAACAGACTTACTGTAAAGAATCCTCTTTTCCCGTTTATACGAGAGCATATAAAAGAGTACAACGAAGCTATTCATTTCAAGGGTGACAGAGCTATTGTTTACGCTGCTATCATTAACTCCGCCTATCCTTTCGGATATGACACAACAGCTTTACTCGGGAAGTTCTTCAATATCCAAAAACAAGTCAACACACAAGTCATTGTTAGTAGGATGTCAGCAAAGTACGGCAGTAATCGCGCTACGCCAAATGGGTTGTATTGCATTCTCCCCATGTTGATTGATGCTGGTCTGATTATCCGGCCACAAGATGGTATATATGAGAAAGCTGAACTAGAATTTAGAACAGTTTCTTGCAAAGATTTCTACCGTAAGTCTTTCTTTATCAACAATCAGCTTTTAAATGAAGCAATAGATTATAATGACCATAGTTATTTTTGTTTTTTGGAGTAGCAATTAATGAGATGGGGTTAAGAATTACTGATAATTAACGAGCAATAATATGAGTTTAAGAATTTTCAAGTTAGAAGAGTATGATCATACTCATGAGCGCGAACAGTTCAGAAATTTGTGTTCAATTCTGAAAGACTTGTATGACAAATCAGCAGAAATGCACCTGCTGTTTGCCAACATCAACTTCAACGGTGTTCCACTTGACGCTTTGCTCATAAAACCCGATGCAATTACTGTACTTGAGTTCAAGAATTACAGCGGTAATGTAATTGCTGCAGAAAACGGAGATTGGAAACTTGACGATGGCACTATCATTAAAGGTGGTATGGGTAAAAACCCTTTTGTCCAGATAAAAAACAACAAATTTGCCGTCATTACAACATTAAACACATGGTTCCCCAGCACTCATGTCAATTTGGGACATACTTCTGGTATTGTTGTCTTCAATCAACCTGTTACAGTTGATGACCATTTAATATCACCGAAATCTAAGTCATGGTTCCATATTTGCGATATGGATCACATCTCAGATAAAATAAGTGACATTACCAGTCCTGCTATTCACTATACCAACTCAGACCTTGATAAATTGCCCCAGATTCTAAATTGTGATGACCCAAAATATATCATCTATGAATCGAGTGGAGCACCGCAAGCAGGTACTCTACCTCAAAACACGACGCCAATTTCGCCGACGACCCCTAAAAACAAGCTAAGTGACAAGATTCGAACTATTCTGTCCAATAATGGCTACATGATAGTTCATGAAATTGACAAACCAGGCAAAGTTGCCTCATATCATGTAGGAGCGAAAGATTTGGGGCAAAGGGTTGAAGATTATGTTAATCGTAATTATCAAGGGAAGCTATACGAACATCAATATGCAGCAGCGAAACTGGTTTCTGAGAACAAGAACGTATGTATCACGACATCAACAAGTTCAGGGAAAACGGCTATTTTCCATATGGCCGCATTGGAGATTCTTGAAAAGGATCCAAATGCAAGGATAATTGCTGTTTATCCGATGAGAGCCTTGGGTAGTCAGCAAGTTGACAGTTGGCAAAATAAACTGAAAGATGTCAAATGCGGTAGAATTGATGGTACTATTGACCCTTCAGAAAGGCTGAGAATACTCAAAGAATGTAGTGTCATTACATTCACACCGGACACTGTTCATACATTCCTACTCGGCAAGTTAAAAGATGACAGGTTTGCAGATGCATTAAAAAAGTTTTTAGCTAACCTTAAGCTCGTCATAATCGATGAGGTACATCTTTATCGAGGGATGCTTGGTTCAAATAGTGCATATCTATTTCGTAGACTTAATAGTTGTACTCTACTCGCTGGAGGAAAACTACCTCAATACATCACTGCATCTGCTACTATTAATGATCCTGTTCAGCACTCGTCTGATATTTCGGGCATAGATAAATTTGATATTATTGGCCCAAACATGGATACATCACCTTCTTGCCCAACCAAAATATTTTTAATAGGCATTGGGAAGGGGCTATCAAACCTGTTGACAGAACTTACTTCCGGACTTCCTGACAATTGTCATTCAATTACGTTTATTGATAGTCGTAAGGATGTTGTCCAAGTTGCATTAGATACGGAAAAAGCATTAAATATGCAACAAATTGGCATTTATCCTTTCAAATCTGGTTTGGAGGCCGAAGATTATAATAACATCCTAAATGTTCTTGGAACAAACAAATTCAAAGGGGTCGTCAGTACTTCATCGTTAGAGGTCGGAATAGACATCGGAGCACTGAATGTTGCCATTTTAAATGGCATCCCAAATAGTTCTACAAGTTTCTATCAAAGAATTGGTAGAGTAGGCAGAGGTGGTACTAATGATGAAGCGGTGGTTATAATCATGGATAATCCCAATAGTATCGTCACTAAGCGATTATTCAATGATCCACAGAAATTATTATCCTTACCTCCAGAAGAACCTGCTTTATATTTAGACAATAAAAATCTGGTGAACATTCAGGCACTCCATTTTGTTGGTGACGGCCTTGAATTCCAATCAGTAGCAAATAAGAATTGGGATTCGGATTTCAAGCGCGTAGCAGGATTATTCCCAATAAAATTCAGCAACATTTGCCATGATATACTAAACAATCAGTTCTCTGCGGACTATCAACAATTCATGGGTCTTGGAGGTAATTACCCTGAAATTGTTTTCACTCTTAGACAGTTTGATGTGCAGTATAAGGCATATGAAAGGAATAACCCTGATCAAGGTCTGGGCGAACTTAACATGCAGAATGTATTACGAGAAGCATATCCAGAAGCTGTTTATATCTATCTACGTATTCCAAGACGCGTAGTTAAGGTCGATAAAATGAAGCATGAGATTATATTGGAAAGGTTACGTGGAAATCAATCTGTATCTACAAAACCAAGGACAGGTGTTCTTGTGACTCCACAAAAATCATCTCAGATACATGGTCATATACGCTTTGGACAGCTTCATGTTATGAACTTGGGACTTAGCGAATTTACAACCATAAAGGGTTATAAAGAATATATTAGATTCGCAAATGGTGGCGCTATTGAGAATATAAAGGATTACCCTGGGGATTACTGGAAACAAAATTCATTCAATCATACGATGCTGACGGAAGGTGTTATCATAACACATCCTCTTATGACAAGCAAAATACAGCGTTCTCTTGTTGCACATCTCCTGTATGAAGTATTCTTGAGCAGTTCTGCCTTTGAACGTTCTGATATAGAATATTGTTCAGGAACTCTAAACACAGACATAGGTATTATAAAGGCAAATACATCCTTTATAACCATATATGACAAAATTATTGGTGGCCTGAATATTACATCAAGACTGATGGATCCTTTTGAGTTAAAAAGGGGATTTTCCATGATGGTTGACTTGATCGATAATGGACTTGAGCAAGATATTCTGGGGGTTGCACTTAATCAGTCTACAAAGGATGCTATTCATAAAATGTTTGATGATATTTGTGGTAACAAACCAGAGGAAGTCGGATTAGTAGCCATCTCCGAATATCATATTGCACGAAACTCTGAAGCTTATTATTTGCCTGATCCCAGTGATGCGGATAAGAAGGAACAGACTACCATTGATATGGTATATTTGGATAATAAGAACAATGAAATTACTTATGATGTTATAACGCCAGATGGCACTCTAATAACAAATGTTCCTGAAGCTCAGGTATTGCCTATTAGTGGTATTTCATATAAAGGTCGTTTTGTAGGAGTAAGATCTATTAATACAAAAACTCTATGGTAAAATTAGTAGCACAGCAGACGGCAGATAGCTTGTCTATAAAAGAGTGGGGTAATGCGCGATTAGATGTTGTTCAGAACCCCAATGGAGACAATTTCATCGTTGTTTCCTCATTAAAAAAGTTTTGGGCGGAAGAAGTCTTCTTCTATGATAACAAGAATATACTCATAAAGATAAGAAATAATGATAGAGAGGTGAAAAGTGGGTATGTATTATTGATGCCAAATACTTTCACACGAGAATATGCAGATATTTCGAAAGAAGTCTTTGATGACAAATATCGTAGAGTTGTAGATTATAATAACGAAGATGAGAGGCTTGTATCGTTAATTAATGAGAAAAATGGAAAGCTCGAGTTTCCGCTTACACATTGGAAGGACATTATCGATGTTCACGATGAAGTGGCCACAATATCCTTCATACAAAAAGGAACAGGGCGAACAGTCCAGTCATTGGTAAGATTCAAGCAAAACTTACATGGGGATAAAAAACTAATTGCTCAAGAAATCATCCATATTAAAGAGTCTTTATACAAATATAGGCAAAATAGTCATTTGTTCAACTTATATAATGCAAAGAATATGCTATCATCCGATGAAAGGATTGGCTATACTGATATTACATATATAAGTGATCAACTTGCGTTAGGTGTAATTAATGAAGAGCAATGGGACTTCATCAAAACTTTCCCTACAAAAGACTCCAACATCTTGACGGTTGCTCATACAAGTTACGTAAAGCCAGTTTTCGATAATGATATCATAAGTATAGTTAGCTACGATGATAATGACGAAGAAATAGAATACAAAATTAACTTTTCTGGCACAAGACTATCAGAAGGTAATGTTTTGGACTTAAGCATTGAATCTGGAGAGGTCGCTTCCAAGACTGATAATGAAATTGAGCCAGTTGAAGAAATAAAGGAGATTGTTGTTCCCATTGTAACAATCGGCAGATTTGTTTTTGTGAACGATGACTCTGTCAAACTATCCGAGCATAGCAATCTTATTTACTCAAAGAAATCATTGAATAAACCTTGTAATATTGAAAAGGGTGCCATCTGTTGGGTATTAGCAAAGGAAAAAGTTATTGTTATCACGAGGAGAGACGGAATCAGTGATTATCGTAGATCTATTCTCTATAAAAAGGAGTTACCCGCTGCATTTGATTCCTTTAATATTTTGAGTGACCAAAAATGGTATGTGGAAGACTGTTTCATTTGCACAGAAGAAGAGGAAATCTTAGACACTGCAATTGAAACCATTAAATCGAAGTTACAGGAGAAAGTTAATAGCATCGAAATCAAACAGCAGACAAATGACAATCTTGTCATAAATGACACAAAAGATACCTTGAAGTTGAAAGCTATCTACCATTTCCTTCAGCAACAAGGATTCGACAATGATGCCATCTACAAAGCCCTCTATATTCTATTCCCATCAATAGAACAATTTATCGATTTGACCAATGTTAAAATTGCAAATGCTGAATTGTGCAAAAGAATAGAGGACCACTCCAGAATACGTGACCTCATTTCCTCTGACACTGATAAGTTAATAGAAATGCTAAACCTCAATGAAAAGGAATTGGCAATTCTGAACTACTATACAAAAGCAAAAGGGTTATCGATAGCTACAGCTATAGAATATGTCAACGAAGAATCGCCAACAGGTACAAAGGTAATTGCCAAATATAATGAATTAATGCGAATAGGCGATATTTTGTCCAATGAACGCAAGATTCTGAGAGAAATGATTATTGAGGATCTGGTTCATCGTTATGCTAATTTGGCTGACACATCAGAAATACTAAAACCTGTTACTGCAGACGTCGCTCCTGCAATTCAAGTTGAGAACCCTGCAAAAGAGACAAAGCAGGACTTTGCTGTTGATGAGACAAAATACATTGAAGCTGTTATAAAGGACAAAATACACAAGTTCTGTCTTAATGGAATTGTTAAATATGAGATCTTTGAAAATAAGAAAGTCTATAACTTTAATCATGACATACACTATGTTCAGATTGGAAGAGACATTCTTATATTCATTAGTAAGACCAAAGCGACTGATCTTGATTATGAGCATCCACATATAATAAGCTTCCGGGGGAACGGAGAAGATAAAAGATTCCCACAAGTTTTTACGCATATTAATGGGGCAATAAAGAATCAGCGCGAGAATAATGCAAGAATCTTTGTTTTTACACATAACGATGACGACACATGTAAGTTCTTCGATGAACTACAATATCTTGATTACAACTTAGAAAGAGAAGATGGTCGTGAAATAATTATATTCAAAATGAAATCGCTTCATCGATTTAGTTAAGTATTCTGTTTTATGACAAGATTAGACGTGAAATTTGCATTTGAGCCAACAGGATTCGATTATGTGAATTCGAAGGCAGAGGTAGTGATAGTTGGTATCACACCAGGTAATTCACAGCAGAAGGGCAGTCGTGAGGGGATGTCGCCACGCGAGATTAAGCGTAAATATGCATTCGCAGGAGCTCTTCGCAAGAATATGGTGAAGATGCTGGACTACATTGGCGTGAACTCATTGCTGAGGATTGACACTTGTGCATCGCTTTGGGAACAGGATTTTGACCGTGTGGAGATGACGTCGCTGCTGAAGGATGCTACATACGTTGTAGGAAAAAGTGGCAAGACGATGTTTAAAGACACAGAGATAATTGCGAAGTCGAAAGAGTTGTCAGAAAAGTATGAGAATGGATTCGTGAGGGATTGCGAGCAATATAAACAGGCAAAGCTTTTCGTGGCATGTGGGCAGGGTGTTTATGATGAGTTGATGAAACTGAAAGGAAGAGGTGTTATTGCTGCTCCAGTGGTTGCGATAGCTCATCCGAGTGGCAATAATGCTATTCGAGTGAAATACTATATGGAAGAAATAGAATCTTCTTTAATGTGGTGTGAAGAGATGTCAAAGAAGGCAAGAGAAATAGTTCACGCAACTATGTAATTTATGGTGATGTATTGTTTTGATTTTAACAACAAATAGTTACAATCATGCAGTCTTAATATAAGAAATTATAGATGATAATATATGAAGAAAGCTAAATTTTGGGTTGACTGGCTGCTCGAAGCAGGTGATGCGAACGTATGTCACAGGTATTGGTTTGAAATAGAACTTGAAGACGAGTTCTATGAGGAACTGTATCAGGTGTGGTTTGATAATGGAAGCCATCTTAATAGTTGGGAATCGAAATGGGATGGACATGACGAACTGTTTGAGAGAATAAATGCTCCTGCCATTAATGCACTGAACGAATTGGTTAAGAAAAATGAGCCGGATTTTGCTGATCCAATAGATGTGTATTGGGAGATTTCAAAGGAAACTGAAGATGCATTTTAAACAAGAACGCCGGGTCAATATGACTCGGCGTTCTTGTTAATCCTATGTTCTTTTCATATGACCCCATGTACACTTCGGACATTTATAACTGGGGAAACATGAAGGGCAGACACGATAGCCACAAGTATCACATACCCACCAAGACCAATTGTCGGGTAGTTCTCGTCCACAACACATACACGGTATAAACATAAGCAAAGTATTTAAGTGAGAATTTGAATCATCTATTTTACTCTTTGAGTATTGCGTGCTCTATTGAGAGCTTCTTTTATGAAATCAGAGAGTTCTCCAAAACCAGCTTCAGTAGCATCGAAAGGATTGTCAAAATCATCGTCCCACCCCCACATTTCGGGCTGCAGGGTAACTTGAAGATGGTCCTGCTCGTCAAGTTCTACATATAGGGCTTCCGCATGTATGGCTGCATAGTTGACACGATGCCAGCCATTTCGCGAAAGGTTAATAACACCTATCCCGTATTTCTTCAGAAGGGCAGGCAGAGTGGAGGGTGAATCCTCGTATTGCTGGCATCTTAGAATGGTTTCAGTCAGTTCCTTATTTTCCTTATTGGAATCGATGAGACTCTGCAAAACGGAGAGCAGTCCGGACAATTTTACACCTGATGCATCAAACTGCATATCGGCACAGACAAGCTCGTCAGGATCGTCTGGGTCATAGATATCGCAATGGGGCAGATACATATGCATACCTACTTCCTTCAGGTAGATGCTGCCCAACTTGCCTGCTGCTGATCCGAATGGTGAACTAGTGGTGTAATCAGGACGCAGGTCAGCGGGGATATCAACGTGCTTACCCTCATAGTCGTCTTCAGGGAAGGGGAGCAAGGAGTCGATTATCCGAGCGTCAATAGCATGCTGTCTTGACAGCTTGCCGAGAGCGTTTAACTCTTTGTTGAACTGCTTGAGGTTAAGATTCCTTATCTCCTCAAACGTTATAAACGCAGCAGCGCCACAAAAGCCAAACAATCCGGATCGTCCAAGAAGAATATTGTTAAAAAAATCAACCCACTCTTCGCTGGATGCAGGTTTGACAGCCAGTTTGTCGTACTCGGTTTGAGCGATTTCATAACCTTCGTTGTAACTAAGTTCGGCATCTTCTTCCGGGTTTGTCACGATATTGCCGGATTTATCAATAACATGCTCTTCATAGTTGTTATCGTAAATAATGGCCACACCGTCTTCAAACTCCCATGCATCGGTCCAGTCTGGGTGATAGGGGATGGCAAGTTTCCCAGTCTTGTCAATATATCCATAACCTTCCTCGCTGGCAACTGGTGCAAGGCCTTCTGAGAAATTGCCCGCACTCAACCACTGGCATGGGATAACAATGTTTCCAGCCTCGTCGGCATAACCCCATTTGTCATCGTTAAGAATGGGATCGAGTTCGATATCTTCGTTGTTATTCATTGTCGTAAGTTTTATGTTATAATCAGATTCTTTATTACCTTATACCATCATCTTTCTTTTTCTTCGCTTCCATTCTTTCTACCATTTTCTTCAAACGAGCTGCTGTAGCAGCGTCAGGGCTTCTATAAGAAGCATTGTTTAAGGTAAAGCCGAAATCAAGTTTATTTTCTAATACCTCAAAATCTTCTTCCATAGGAATTCTTCTTCTTCGAGGTGATTCAGGCTTGTCATCTCTACAAGCTCTTATACCACGAGTGACTCCCATATCTGCTCTTTCTCCATGAGAAACCATTAAAGGGATGGAATCGTCAAGTTCGCTATCCTTTTTCGGTTTTGTAGTTTCCTTTTTGACCATATCTCACATTTTTCTGCAAAAATACAAAAAATTCCTCAGGATATGAGTTTTTTTAGTTATTTTTGCAGGAAAAAAGAAAGTTATGGCTGAATTAGGATGGTATGATAAAGCTTTGGAGTGCATGGAAAAAGAAAACTATGCACAGGCAAAAGAGTATCTGGAGAAAGCTCTTGAAGAAGGAGAAATAGAGGCTTATTGCGATTTGGGAAACCTCTATTTTGAAGGGAACGGGGTAGAAAAGGACTATAAGCGTGCTTTTGACTATTATCAGAAAGGAGCTAAAGCTGGAGAACCTTATTGCATGGACAATTTGGGTATGTGCTATTTCTGGGGACACGGCGTAGATACAGATATCCAGAAGTCTGCTTTTTATACTGAAAAGGCCGCTAAAGCTGGTATTGAGAGGGCCATGTACGATACCGGTCTGAACTATGAACGAGGCTATGGCGTAAGCCAGAATATCGAGAAAGCATTATACTGGTTAGAGAAGGCTGCCGAAGAGGAATATCCTACTGCTTTTGTGGAACTTGGCGATTTATATTTCTTAGGTGAGTATGTTGAGAAAGATTTGGAAAAGTCATTCCAATATTACAAAAAAGGTGTCGAGTTGGGCGACCATACATCGAAGTTGCTGCTTTCCACATTTTATGCGAAAGGTCTTGTTGTTGAGAAAGACCTCGAAAAAGCAAAAGCTTTAGACCAGGAAGCATACGATTTCTACTATGAAAAGGCCGTTACTGAAGATAACAGCGAAGCACAATTCAGGTTAGGGAATATATATTTCTCAGGAATGCCATTGATCGGTATTAACAAAGACTATACGCAAGCTGCAGAATGGTATGAGAAATCAGCAAAGAACGGATTTGACCATGCTCAGAACAACATTGGTAATCTGTATGCTTTTGGCATTGGCGTCGGTCAGAACTATGAAAAGGCCTTTTTCTGGTATTCTCAGGCAGCTGAAAGAATGCATTTGGAGGCCATGAGCAATGTGGCCAATTATTACTATCTGGGACGTGGTGTAAAACAAGACTATGATAAAGCGGTTGCATATCATACCAAAGCTGCAAATCTGGGTTATCCCAACAGTCAGGAAGTGCTTGGCGAGATGTATATGAAAGGGGATGGCGTCGAGCAGAACTACACGAAAGCCGCCTCTTGGCTGAAAAAGAGTTGTGAGAATGGCGAGAGATCGGCATACGGGCCATTGGGTGACTGTTACAGAAAGGGACTTGGCCTGGATAAGGATATAAAGAAAGCATTTGAACTCTATCGAAAAGGAGCAGACATGGGAGACCTCCAGTCGAAAGTGTCCTTGGCAGAAAGTCTGATTGAAGGTTGGGGGACAGCTATCGATTATGGAAAAGCGTATCAAATTCTGCTATCAGTATGTAGTGACGAAGAGAATTACAGAGAGAATCTGGTAACAATGACCATACGTGAGGACGAAAGTGGTCGCATGTTCCTGAGGAATCCCTTGGACGAAGAAGATCTACCTCTTTACGCCAAAGCATATTATCTGTTGGCAACATTGTACTATTCCGGAAGCGGCACAGACAAAAATACAGGAGAGGCCATAAGATTGCTTCGTATGGCCGACAGATTAGGTTATACCAATGAGGAGAAACCTGCAGAAACTGCAGAGAAATTCCTCAGTAAGGTTATTCAGGAATCGGAGAAAGAAGATATCAGTGACACCGTTGATTGCTACGTAGAAGTAAGAGAGGACAGTCATAAGGGGGAACGATACCAAGTCGTTTTGCATCATGCTGATGGCGAAGAAAGTGTTGTCAGGTTCCAAGGCAGGAACAAGTTCCTCTACTTGCTGGCACTGTTGGTAGGACACGAAGGGAAGTCAGTTAATGGATTGACGACGAAGCACTTTAGCTATATGCGCGATGACCTGTCGGATATGGCAAGTGATGTCAGAGTGGACACTAAATCGTACGAGGAATGGATTGACGAATTCATCTATGCAGAAGATGAAAATGCGCAAAGCATGCGTAGGGCAGAGCAATTCCAAACACTCGGTTATTGCTCATATAACCCCTATAGATATTCCAACGCCTTTAGTGGAGCAAACAGGGCCATTAAGGCCTGTTGTTTAACCAATGAAGAGTTTGAGACTTTCAAGCTAAGAAGTACTGGAGGAAGGTCTGCAGTTACAACAATATCACTTGATTCATCGCAGATTGAGCTACCCAACTCGCTTCAGGTATATCTGGATTGCCTCCCGACCCAGAAAGAAATCAATAACTACAGGCCAAAAGCATCTGTATGGTTGCCTATCAAGGAATAAACATCATATTGAAAAAGCGCCGAGTCATCACGACTTTGCGCTTTTCTCTGAATCATGAGTAATTTTTTGTGAGTTTCATCTCTTATAGGAGAGTTGTGAGAATGTTTCCATTACCAATGACATGGTAATTGGAATCGAGAGTCTGGTTGCGCCCTGGCTCATAATAGCCAAGGACGTGGTTGTTACTATCACGCAGACACTGGCGTCCGCTGAATTCTACGTCGATGTAACCAATGACATGCTGGTTACGGTCTCTTAAAGTTTGTCTTGACATAATTCTGAAGTTTTTAATATTTGAGTTTCCAAGTTTTAATTATATCACCCTTGAAATAGCGATGTTCCACCTCATTGAGAACACATCTGAACACAGGTTGTTCTATTCTATGAAGGACTGATTGCAGTTGTTCCAGCGAAACCTTGTCGGCTGGGACCCGGCCCAACGTTACGTGGGGCTTAAATGGACGTTTGTCGTAGTTCGCATTCATACTATCAGCCAGCGTTCTGGCATCCTCTGCAAGAGTAAGAATCTGTGACGGAACCTGAGAAGATGTTAAGTAAATGATATGGCTGGCACCGTCACCTGTAGTGAAGGCATCCAGTTTATCGATGGTTATTGGAATAGAGTAGAACACAGACATGCACTGTTCAAATTCTTGGTTTAGATCCTCTATACAGTTGTCATCGTCGAGGAACAATAGGGTCATGTGGTAATGGAACATTTGCCATCTGACAGGAATTCTTGCAGCCTTGATCTTTGATCGCATCTCTTTGGCCCATTCATTCCAACCCTCATCTTTTCTTAAGGGAATCTTAATCTCAAAAAAGTTTGCCATATACTAACATTTATTGTTTGATGGTGCAAAGGTACGAAAAGCTTTTTGAATTGACCATCTATTTATACCTATAACAAACTTCCCCAACCCAAACCTCATCTGGCCTGGGCTGGGAAAGCGTAGTATCAAGGCAGACGAGTTGCGAATACTGGCACATCGATGAAGTTCTCGTCGGTCTCATACTGCTCAACAGTAACGAACTCACCCTTATCCTCAGTGACATAGCCTCTTTTGTCTCCCTTGACGAAGACAATGTCTGCCTCGGCATCCATTTCCAGGTCATCATACTCAGGGAGTACGCACTGATAGGTGTCGATGTCAATGACACCACACTTGTCACCACTCTCAATAGACATGATACCGTTGACAGCCTCACTTACACCTGTCAGAATGTTGGGGCAGATAATCTCGCCATTGCCAGCTATGATGCCGAAATGTTCCTTTTCCCCGTCCCAACGAGCCACAAAAAGCGAACAGAAAGGGAGGGACTGAATGAAGTCGAACTTGAAATCACAGAGCTGCAGTCCAGAACCATCACCCTTGACAATGCCACACTTACCATCCTTGATGGCAATTACAGGCGAATGAGGGGCGAAGGTATAGCTATGGAATTCATTGAACCCGTCATAAAGCGCAGGGGCAATCACCTCACCAGAAACAGTCTTCAGCCCCTTCTTCCCTGTTGCAGGGTCAGTGAACTCGACGTTGAACCAGTCGTAGTTGTTTTCCAACTCATACAGTCGCTCAGATGCTGCTTTCACCTCTTCGTCAGACCATGAAGGGTCAAGACCGTTCAGCTTCTGCTGCAGTTCATCATACTCTCTTACAATCTCGGCTGTTGCCTTGGGCAACTTCTTCTCTACTTTTTGCATACACATTATATTTAATACTGTTACTACTATTTGTTTCGTGGTGCAAAATTACGAATTATAATTGGGATAGGCTTTTTATTTATACGTATAACACACAGTGCTCTCTTTAACGTCACAATGATTAGTGTGGAGCATTGGGCGCTAATGGGATGGACGAAGCATCGTAGGTCACAGTGATGTTCAGCCCATATTGCTCGTTCAACTTCTGAGCCATCGCCATAAACTCAGGGCCATGGTCAGAACTCTTAAAACCAAATAAACGAAGGAAATGGCTAAAGGCAGAACATTCACTGGGATCATTAAGATACAGATAGTAGTGAATCATCTCATGAACCATGATGTTCCTGAATGTCTCTTCATCGAAATCGAAGTAGTCGGACATAAGAATCGCCATGTGACGCTTTTTGACCGGCTTGTTCTTTTCTCCCCATTGATATGCGAACTTCCCCAGGGTACGATAGGAATGCATGAGACCGAACTTGGGCGTTCGCAACTGGTGGTCAAAATACAGGCGGTTGCACTCCCAGAACATGTGAGGCATCGTGTTGTAATCTGCTATCATTATCAATCAATATTTAGTAAGACGCTGCAAAATTAGCGATTAAATTGCAATCACATTGTAAGTTTATAGGTATAGGTACTATTTCTTCTCAAAGTTTTTTCGTATATTTGCACCATAATTGCAAACTCATCAGTATATGAAGATATTACATACTAGCGACTGGCATCTTGGTCATACGTTATACAACTATGATAGGGCGGAAGAGCAACAGGCTATGCTTGAACAGATGGTTAGCATCGTAGAAGAGCAGGAGCCTGATGTGTTCCTATTGTGTGGAGATGTTTATCATACACCACAGCCATCGGCTGCAGTACAAACCATGCTGTCTGACGGACTCGTAAGAATTCATGAGGCAAACCCTCAGATGACGATAGTGATGACTGCTGGCAACCACGATAGCGGTACAAAGCACGAGATATTCCAGACTCCCTGGAAAGCGCTGAAAGTGTATGCCATCGGTCAACTGGAAAAGGAAGACCTGGATGAGCATATCATCGAAGTGTCTGGAAAAGGGTGGATTGTTGCTGTTCCATATGCCAATGAACGAAACATCCCTGAAGGTTTCTTCCAACAGTTGCTGGATAGAGTAGCAGAAAAGAATACCGAGAATCTTCCTGTGGTGATGACAGCCCATACGACTGTGAAAGGCTGTGACTTTACGGGACATGACCATGCAACGGAATATGCGGTAGGCGGTATCGACTCACTGGAACTTGAAGAAATGGGAGAGGGTTACGACTATCTGGCTCTCGGACACATTCACCATGAGCAGTTCGTACATAGTGGGAAGCACAACGTGCGATACAGCGGCACCCCGCTGCCTGTCAGCTTCGACGAGAATTTCACTCACTCAGTGAGTATCGTGGAGATAGGCCAGCATGGAGAGACACCAGCGGTCAAGGAGATTGAGATTCAGAACCCGCATCCTCTGGTGACGCTGCCGACTGACGGACTGGCTACGTGGGAAGAGGCAAAGGAACTATTGAGTAAATTCCCTGACGATATTCCTGCCTATATACGTCTGAACGTGGAGATTGAGGATTTCCTGCCTGTAGAAGCCAACGCTGAAGCCGCAAGCCTAGCGGAGGGGAAACAATGTCGGTTCTGCTGTATCAATGCCAAGAGAAAGGCTGTCAGACAAGACGATGTACAGGTATTGACCGTACAAGAGTTCCAGGAGGAGAAACCCATCGAGATTGCCAGACGTTATGCAGAATACGAGGGCATCAGTTTCGATGAGGAGATGCAGACTATGTTTAATGAGGTCATGGATATGGTGGCCGAAGAATCACGTAATGATTAAATGAAGGAGGACCGTCACGATGAAGTTACAAAAACTGATCATACACAATATTGCATCTATTGAGGATGCCGTCATTGACTTCGAGGCACAGCCATTGGCTGGCAGTGAGGTATTCCTGATAACGGGTAAAACAGGTGCGGGTAAATCAACAATTCTGGATGCTATCTGTCTGGCACTCTTTGCCGACACTCCAAGACTGGAGAACACGCAGATGCAAGGAAAAACCAAGGATGTGGATAGTAAACTGGAATTAGATGACACCCGCCAGCTGATGCGCAGAAATACTGGAGAAGCGTATGTTTCTCTGACCTTTACTGGCAGCAATGCCATTCACTATGAAGCACAATGGAAGGTATGGCGCTCCAGGAACAAACCCACGGGTAATCTTCAAGGAAAATCGTGGAGTCTGAAGAATCTCGATACGGGCTACACCATCGATAAAGACGTTCAAATCAGGGCTGAGATGAAGGCTGCCATTGGTCTCGACTTCAACCAGTTCTGCCGTACCACGTTGCTGGCCCAGGGAGAATTTACCAAGTTCCTGAATAGTAAGGATGATGAAAAAGCTGCTATCCTGGAGAAAATAACCGGCGTGGATATCTATGCGAAGGTCGGTAAGAAGGTTTTTGAAGTGACAGGCCAGAAGGAACAATTGTGGAAAGATGCCAAGCAGCAGGTGGAGGGTATTCGAACGCTCTCAGATGGCGAGGTCGCTGCCAAAAAAGAAGAAATTGCAGGCATTGATGCACAGTATAAAGTTCTCAAGGATAGTGTCGATGTGGACAGAGCCAAACTCCAGTGGATAAAAACTGATTGGGACCTAGCAAAGGCCATCGACAAGGCTACCGAAGAGCACAAACAGGCTCAGTCTGTAGTGGACAGTGATGACTTCAAGACAAAGGAGTTGTTGGTCAGGCAATGGAACACCACAATTGATGCCCGCAGCTGGTTGACAGCGAAGAAAGGTGCTGAAAGCAGCAAGGTACAACAGCAGAAGGCTCTGTCAGCATTGGAATCGGATTATGTCGGTGTGCTTGGCGGGTATGCCTTTTCAGAGCAGGAGAAGCAACAGACGGAGGCGGACATCAAGGCCATAACTGCTCTTATTGAGACTGAGAAGGACAAGCACAAGGTTTATGAGAATGCCCAAACTATTGCTGGCTATATGAGCACGATTGCTGATGGCCGGAAGAAGATTGCAGCGAGCCAAACGGCTATCGCTAACGAAAACAAGGCCCTGACGGAAGAACTGAAACCTGCATTTGACAAGGCCCAAGAGATCTTGAAAGAGGCACAAGAGACCTATAGAAAACAAGAGGCAGAGATAAACGAACAGGAAAAAGCTCTTGTTGCACTCAATCTTGGTGGGTTGCGTACACAGCGTGACAAGAACAAAGAACTGATCCAAAACATTGGCATCGCTTTCGACCGTATAGACTTGCTTGACAAAGAGAGGAAACGCAAACAAGAAACTTCAGCGTCTCTTGAAGGAACCCGTGTCGAAACAGAGAAGAAACAGAAAGCCTTGGAGCTGATGGAACCACAGATCCATGATGCCAAGGTGAAGATGGATGACCGTAAGGAGATGCTTGACAAGCAGAGCGACACCATCAACAAGTTTGCCAAGACATTGCGCCAAAAACTACATATAGGCGACATCTGTCCTGTTTGCCGACAGAAAATCAAGAGTGAACTGCCTCATGAAGATGAACTGGCCAAACTTGTTCGTGGCCTCAGTGATGCATTCAATGAAGCAGAGACAGCGTACAAGAAACTGGTAGATGAGAGAAATAGGTTGGAGGCCGAGGTAAAGACAGCGGCTAAGAATTATCAGACCTCCAAAGAGGCTTTTGATAAAGACAAGTCTGTTGAGACTGCCGAACAGAGGGTTGTGGCTGCATGTAAGGCTTGTGGCATTGGTGAGTATGATGATGCTACTCCTGCGGCTCTGAATGAGTTGAAGGGAAAGGCTGATGCAACAATAAAGGAAGTGGAAGCCAAAATCGCTGAAGGTGAAGGTAAGGATTTGGCCATCAAAGAACAGCGGAAGGCGCATGATAAGTTCAGGGTTGAAATCTTAGATTTGAGAGCAAAAGATGCCCAGAAATCCGAAAAAGCTATCAACGACTGTAAAGGAAGAATCTCTACTCATGAGGAACTGGTGAGAACCAAAAAGGAAGATGTGTCCAAAGCAGAAGAGAATGCAGCATCGTTCATTGTTGGCCAGTGGACTATCGACTGGAGGGATAAACCGAAAGATTTCGCTGAACTATTGAAGGAACAGGCAGAAACCTATCAGAAGAACGTCAAGCGTAGTCAGACACTCGCGAATAGCCTATCTGAGATGACTAACAGTTGCCAGATGTTGAAGGATGTTATTGATGAAATCGTACAGTTAATGCCTGCTTGGAAAGAGTTTACTGCATCGGATAAGACAAAACAGACAGGCCTCTTGAAGAAAGCCAATGACGTAAAGAGCAAGACATCGACAGCTCTTGCCGGGCTGCAGCAGGCAGAAGAGACTGCCAAAGTGAACAGTCAGCAACTGGATAGTTTTCTTGCTGACCATAAGGATATCAGCATCGAAAGGCTAAATGTCCTAAATGACTATACTGCAACCCAAATCAGTGAGGTTAATACACTGCTCGATACGGATAGAAAAAAGATGCTGGCGAAAGAAACGCTGATGAAGGATGCTGTCAGAAAACAGAATGAGCATCTGAAAGAAAAGCCTGAACTGCAGGATGGTGACACCATTGAAACTCTGGATGCTCGTATCAAGGAACAGGAGCCAAAGCTGATTGAGTTTGCGGAGAAAAAGGGTGCCATCAGTCAGGAGCTGAAAGCAGATGAAGAAAACAAGAAAAACAGAGGCAAACTGATTGAAGAGGTGGAAAAGAAATCTGCTGAGTATCAGAAGTGGTCACGAATGAACCAACTTATTGGTGATGCTACAGGCAATAAGTTCAGAAAAATAGCCCAGAGCTATGTTCTGACCAGCCTAATTCATTCGGCCAACAGCTATATGAAGACGCTGACAGACCGCTATACGCTGAAAGTGGCACCAGGCACTTTCGTCATCTCACTCGAAGATGCCTATCAGGGCTATGTCAGCAGAGCTGCCAGTACGATTTCCGGAGGCGAAAGTTTCCTCGTGTCGCTATCACTGGCCCTTGCACTTAGTGACATCGGTCAACAGTTGGCGGTAGACACGCTATTTATCGACGAGGGTTTCGGTACTCTCAGTGGCGAGCCGTTACAGAATGCCATCAACACATTACGCTCATTGCATACCAAATCTGGCCGACATGTGGGAATTATCAGCCACGTGGAAGAACTGCAGGAACGCATCCCCATTCAGATTCAGGTAATACAGGAAGGAAATAATTCGAGCAGTAAAGTGAAAATCATCCCGGATGTACCACGAAATGAGACAACCTGATCGGATTTTTGCAAAGTGAATAATAATAATGAAGATATGAATTATGGAAGATGTTGAAAAAATCGCTCGTGCCCTTAGAGAACTTGGTAAAATCGAGGATGAAAAAGAGGCAAAAAGAGAAGAAGAGCGGAAGCATAAAAAGGAAGTTGAAGGAAGGCGCAACCGTCTTAGGAAACTCTATTATGAACAAGCGCCTCCTATTTCATTTCATATACCCCCACACTCCTCATTGTTAAATATGGACGATGAGGAATAAAGCAATAGAGCATAAAAACAAAATGTTATGTTAGGAGCAATAATTGGTGATATTGTTGGTAGCAGATGGGAGTTTAACCCCACGAATGACTACGACTTCGAGTGGTTGTCTGATGAAAACGGCTTTACGGATGACACCATCTGTACGGTCGCTGTAGCTGATGCGTTATTAAAAGGGCGCGACTTTGGGGAAAGCATCCATGAGTGGTGTAACCGCTATCCGCATCCAATGGGAGGCTACGGTGGCAGGTTTGCCCAGTGGGTACGAAGTGAAAATCCTCAGCCATATAACTCGTTTGGCAATGGGGCTGCTATGCGTGTAAGTCCTGTAGCACACTGGTTTGATACTCTCGATGAAGTCTTGGATGCTGCTGCCGCCACGGCAAGACCTTCACACAATCACGATGAAGGTATCAAGGGCGCACAGACGGTAGCTTTAGCCATCTTCAAGGCACAAGTCTATAGGACATATGCCTGCAAAGATGCGTCAGTTTTTATTGATCAAATTCTGGAAGAATGCGTTGAGTTCTCGGGGTATGACATCAATATGCCGAAAGCATCGGTGCTGAACCGTTTTGATGAGACCTGTCAGGGAACCGTTCCTGTGGCTCTTAAAGTCATCAGTATGGCTACAAATTATGAGGACGCAGTTCGTATGGCTGTCTGCCTCGGTGCTGATGCAGATACTTTGGGAGCCATTGTTGGCAGTATTGCTGAAGCCATCTGGGGTATTCCATTGGAAAGACGTATGGAGATAAAGAAGTTCTTGCCCGATGAGATGCAGGATGTTATTGCAGCCCTCTTTCATGCGTGTCCACGTGCATTTAAGCCTCTTATAGATACATCATTCAGTGAAACAGCCTATAATGAAGTAGCTCAGGACGTCTTGGAACATAAAGAGGCGCAAGAGCTGAGAAGTGAAATGGAAAGGAATAGAGACGATAAGCGTAAACGAATGGCTGAACGTGGTAAGGCACGTGAACAATGGTGAATGAAGCTTGGACTAACCATGCTATCAATGTTCAATTTCAAAATGGGTATTCAAACCCGTGAGACTCGTAATAGTCCTTGAAGATATGATCTAATTTCCTCTCTTTATAATATTGTATATCTTTGGGAGGAACATTAGTGGGTGCTTTGTGCTTACTAAAGTCAAACTTAGCCTTTCCATCCAAAACATCATTTTCCGTCTGCCTATCTGCACCCCAAGCAATCAAAATCTCTTGGATAGTTGCTTCTGTCTGAATATCTACGTAATCCCAGTCATAATGTACAAACGCTCCAGTCTCATAGAAATGCTTGAATTTGGCTAAAACTACCCAACTATAGTGACGATTCCATATATCATGAAACCAAAGGGCAGTTTCTCCTTTGCCAAGGTCACGCTCGAAACAAGCAAAAAAATCGTCATCGCTCATTGTAATGGTCTTTAACCATGGAAACTTCTTGCTGTCTTCATCATAGAAAGCCTGCTCTCCAGCTGTCATATCTCGTAATATCTTTCCCATATCCTTTTCTTTTTACCATTTCGACATACAAAGGTAATGCTTTTATTTCGAATAAACAAAAGATAAAGCAGAAAAGAGTGATTTATACGGATAACTCTGACATAAGAGTCGTAACCAGGTCATGAATCGTCTTCCGATATGAAAGATTTTTCTTTAGGCGCAATGAGCCGTCTTCCATGTACGTTTTTTTGTTAACTTCCAACATCATGGACTGATATATGAAAGGACATTCAGGTGTCTCAGAGTTGCTGTATGGCTCATTGATGCCTACTTTGTAACCGCAGTCTTCAAAGAGGTTGACTGCCAGCTATATGGTTTCTTTATTAGGCTTCGACCAGTCTTCATTATAACCAATACAGATATCGACATCGCTCATTTCACTGGGGAAAGAGTGACAATCCAGCAGAAGTGCTTCAGGACAAAGATTGTTCCTAAGCCGCTCTTGGTGATTATGCCATAGATTCAGCAAATGCTCTTCATATTCTTGGGGAATCATTCGCAAATAACCATCAAACTGTTTATATAGGATTCCCTGGCCTTCTGCCTCCAGAGGATCATTCCAAAGACGCTCCGCGTCAACAATGAAACGTGAATAAGGGAATCTGACTGTTCTGATATTCTCTTTCCTGTAGCCATGAAAGAGATAGTCAGTGTGCCAGTCAGTCCACTTCAGCACAATGTCATTGACGAACTTCTCGTCAATGTTCCAAAAACTCAGATGCTCTTCATAAAGCCCCTCGATGGAGGCATGCGGTTCATTAAGAACAATTCGGGTGTATTGCATACCGTTATCATTTTAGTTAATACTCACTTAACTCGCATCGCCTTACCACCGTGGCATAACGAAAGCTCGGTTGGTGTGAACCTAATCACTCTTGATGCTAATCCAGCTGCAAAAGTAGTGATATAATAGAAAATAAACAAACTTTGAAGGGTATTTTTGAAGATAATGTAGATAATTGGCCAAAAATCGAATAGAAATATGTAAATTTGCAAGCAATATTAAAAGTTTGTATTCATACATAAAGGTTATGAGACATCGTATAAAAGCAGGTAAGGTAGGCTCGTTTACACCCAATAAACAGAAGGTGGAGATAGAGCAACTGGAGAATCGGGATGCCGCTGAGGAGGTTGAAGAAATCTTCGAGGAAGATTCGGAATTCAGCAATGATGACGAAGCCCTCGCAGCGATGGAATTTTATGATAGTCCTGACGCGGTTGAATAGAACATTATCATAGGAATGAAAAGGGTTATATATGTGATAGGTGGTCTGCTACTCATGGTATCATGTACCAGCAGGAAGAACTCAAACGACGTTTACGTCAGCGACATGGATAGTGTTGCTGTTATGGACTCTATGCGTCCAGACATGCCGCCACCACCAGACAGTGGCAGGCTTGATGGTCATCGGCCACCGCCACCGCCTGATGGTATGCGGCCTGACGGGCCGCCACCTCCACCGCCCCACGGGAAAGGTCGTCCTCCCCACAAGCCGGACAATATGTGTGGCTTTGATCCTGCATCGGAAGATGATATGGAGGATAATGGTATGAGTCGTTACATGGAAAATGATGATGAAGAAGGGTGGGACTGATTCGAAAAAGGTGCGTAAATACACAAAATAATCGGGCGATACGGATTTACAGAGCAGAAATGACGCAAGAAGAAAGATGGCAACAGCAGTATGAGCAGATGATGTCGTTCATGGAAACGAATCAGCGACGCCCTTCCAAGTACAGACTTGAAGAGCACGATATGCTCAACTGGTTCAAGGCTACCAAAAAGCGAATAGCTAAAGGAGAGCTATCGGAAGAGAGACTGAAGAAGTTCAACATCCTACTTGAAGTGGCAGAAAAATATCGAAGACTGAATCAATATAAGTAGTATTTTGGCATTATGACAGACCAAAAAGAAGTAATATTGAAGGCGATTATCTATGAGATCGTAATCGCTGCAGGTGATGAAGGGACAAAGGCGTTTCTGACGGCAGACAACTTGCTGGCAGACATGGCTGTTCCGGTGACGCAGTATGACTTCACCTATGCTGACAGGGCAAAAATGAAGAAGTTGTTTCGTGCTGTTGAACGCTTCCTGAAGTCATCAAAGATGAAAGTAAACAGCTTTACCAAGGCTGGGCTTCAGGCTAAGTTCGAGACTTTATGGGTTCCTTCTTTAACTGAGAAAGAGAAACAGGATCTTATAGCTGATTTCCGAATAATAGACGGGTTTGACGAAGAGGGTTATGCTATTTTTAACGAGAAAACCTTCAATACATGGAAGGATGTGTTCTCGAAGGAGGTCAATATCCCCAGACTCAAATATAAAGTTCCACAATTTGGTGGTGGCTCATCGTGTGTAGAACTCATTGATGACAGGCCGTTTACCTCATATCATCATACATACACAGATGGATTCAAGGAGGCCCCACTAACCATTTCTATGGATGAATGGTGCCGGATAATCGTCAATGCAAGCAATAGCATCAAACGTATGTTACAATGCTATCTGCAGGCTGGTCGTGGTCAGAGATATACGTTGCAACAGATGGAGGATATGTTCGGAGTCAAGGCCGATGCCCTTACTGGTAGCATCGTTGCTTTTAGGCAGACGAGCACAGCACATGCTCAACTTCGCAGTGATAGACGAGAAAGATCCTGATGTGCGCCATTATTGGTCAACCCCAACTATCAGAGCGCGTAAGGAGAACGGTCTTTGGGTGTGGGAACTCCGCCCAGAACTGATGGATGCTGCCAAGAAAGTATTGCGAGAAGAGAAATTTCCAGAAGTGAAACGCCTATGAATGCGAAAGAGCTTGTCGCACAGTTTATCGAGGATTATTTGGGAGGTGACATCAGCCGTTTGGCGACCTTCCCGTTGGGCAACCTACGCAATGATAAGGTGTATGGCTGCCCTGGCCGTAACTTCGATTCGGATGATACTGAGTTGATGAGGGCTATCTATTGTCTGGTGTTCGGTGAGGTCTGGGAGGGTCTATCGATGGACAACCTTGGTGACGGCAAGCTTCGTGGTGACACACTCAATACGTATAATACACTATTCTCTCAGCCTTGGAACGAGAAGTTCGCCGCTATATGGAATCCTGATGATGAGCTAAAGGCAAAGATGAAGGAATTCCAGACTACTTGTTACACCATTGGAAACATGGCCGTCCTTCCTGATAGGCGCATTGGAGAATGGAGCATTAACAAGCATCGAGGCTGCCATAATGAGTGGCACGATTATGAAGATCGCTTCTTGGAGGCACTGTATTTGGTGTTGATTGGCGATTCCAAGAGAGACCTTGACTTGGAAGAGTTGGTAGAACTGAATAAGAAGGATTTTGTGCCATTTTATGGTAAAGAGGGCTGGGCTAAGTTCGTGGAAGGAAACTTGCTGATGGACTATGTTGATAGCGACTCTGTTCCCGTCGTGCGTTCCAAGGGTTATACTTATTGGCGTGGTGGATATACGAACCGTGACCGCTTTATTGCTGAATGTCACCGCTATATTGATGATAGTACTGAAATCATCAATCATAGGGCAAAACTGATGATTGAGAAAATAAAAGTAAAATTGGATATATGACTCGACAACATATAGTTTTTCTGACTGGTGCGGGCGTTAGTGCCGAAAGCGGATTAAGTACATTTCGTGGTAAGGATGGCATGTGGACTAACGAGGAGTGGGTTCACCTGGCCAGTACGGATGCCCTCTATAATGAGACGCGGAAGTGCCTTGATTTCTATAATTGGAGGCGGAAAAAACTGGCCGAGGTGGAGCCGAACGATGCTCACCGCATGATAGCAGAACTGGAGAAAGAGCATGAGGTGACGGTGATAACGCAGAATGTGGATAACCTGCATGAACGGGCTGGCTCGACGCGGGTCATCCATCTTCATGGGGAACTGAGCAAGGTCTGCTCGATGGATAACCGCACGACATGCGTGAAGGAATATCCGCTGACAACGCCCATCAAGGTGGGGGACAAGGCAGAGGATGGCTCACAGTTGCGCCCGTATATCGTGATGTTTGGTGAGTATGTTGACAGCATGAATGTTGCCATTGACATCGTGAGCAAGGCCGACATCTTCGTGGTCATCGGCACCTCGCTGAAGGTTTATCCTGCAGCAGGGTTCATCAACTATGCTCACCATGAAGTGCCTAAGTTCGTTATTGACCCAGGAGAAATGGAGCAATGCACGCATTTGGGCTTCACCCACTTCAAAACCACAGCCACAGAGGGCATGAAGATGTTGCTGGAGGCATTCAAGGAATTGTAATTTATCGATTATGGCATATACATATGGATAAGAGTGAAATACTGGTAGAAATTAAAAAGAAGGTATACTATGCAGAATTGCCATCTAAAATGGACGTGAGCGTTATGGATGACACTCTACATATCATCATTGATGCAGATGGAGTCCTGCAGAACATGCAGAACGACGCATCGGCTTTTGAGGGATGGGTGTTCTGCATCAAATTGTTCTTTCCCAACATAACTAATGTCATCATTGACTGGGAGGAGCCAGTTCTCTCTCTGGAAGAGAAGGTTCAAGTAAACCAAAGGAAACATTTCAATCGGTTTTTATTGCGTGTCGTATGGTTTATAGAGAATTATCCTTGGGCAACAGTTGCCGAAAGCAAGAAAGAGACCATTGAAATGTTCGGTCGAAGAATCAGCCAACTCACGCTTAACTTCCCGCTACAAGACAGCAAGGACAAAAGCGAGAAAGGTGAGAATGACAGGGCGATGAAGTATGAAGCCATGCTCGAAACGGCTGTCTACCAATATCTGTCTACGTTAGGCAAAGCCAATCACCAGCTGCCAATGGGCTTGTTTGACGGAGCTGTGAGTAAAGCCACCGCCATTACTCCTGGAGGAGCAAGTCAGGCAGATCTCTGGAGGATTGACCATGACAAGTTCTATGTCTACGAACTCAAAGACTGTATCAATTCGGACAATACTCACGTTGGCATCATCACTGAATTGATGTTCTATGCTAATGTCCTATATCGCTTGTTCATCACTCACGACATTCAATACCCGCTCGAAGCAGACAAGTTCCGCACAGATAAAAGAGAAAAAGCTTCAAGAGGGCTTGAATTTATTCTTGATGCCATCCATTCGCACTCCATCGCACATATCAAGGCAGTGCTTCTGACAGACAGACTGCATCCACTCATCGAATATGCAAAAGAACAACTTTTGAGTGACATGAACCAGGGAAAGGCTGCCGTCGAGTATGAACATTCAACCGTATTGCAACTGATGCCAGCAGAATTGATACCTGCACCTACATACAAAGAACTGCAGGGAGCACAACAAATCAAAGTGCTTCAGACATTGCCACAGTTCATGGGTATAAAAGGTGGTGGTACATGGAAAGCTGGTCTACAGAACATCCAGTTACCTTACATTATCGAGGATGGCCAAGAGGTGACTAATATCTATCCATCCATCCGTGAGGCTGCTATAGAGTATTTCCGAAAGAATGGTATAGGATGGTGGAAAAGTCGTGATGCAATCAATGTTCCCACAGGCCACATGCTTTCATCTCAAATAAGCTGTGTCAACCATCTATTCCCATTTATGAAGGAAGAAGAAACGCCTGCTCTTCTGTTAGTGTTCAATTCTATCCAGCACAAATATCATTTCACGAGAATTATTCCCAATCCATTAGATAGAACCGATTGCAACGGGAATGTATGTTTTGAATTTGTGTGGAAGAATCGCTCATTGCTTGGCGAAAGGACTGAAAAGCGGGGAGCCATGTGTACCTCTATTGATGCCGTCATATATGCTGAAACGATAGACCGTAAGCGAGTGCTCATCCCTATTGAATGGAAATATGTGGAGACATACGAACACAAACGTGCTCCACAGGTTTCGATTGACCGTTATCCATCACGCATCCACACCAATTCAAATATACCAGCATGGAAAGAGGCATACGAGTATGATCCACTTTATGAATTGGTGCGTCAAACTCTGTTGGTAGAGAATATCATTTGGAGCAAAGACATGGCTTTGCCTGTTGACGATTACTTGCACATCAATGTTATTCCTAATGGCAATGAAGAATTACGTAAGGATATTAGCACCTATGCCCAAGGGCTGAAAGATGCCAGCAAATTCATTGTCATCGACCCCAAGCAACTGATGTGTCCCATCAAGGATACACGTTCAGACTTATACAACTACCTTAATGCACGATATTGGCAATAAAAGAAGGGAGGAAAAGACATGACATATACTTATAAATATCCAAGACCGGCTGTTACGGCTGACTGTATCGTAATAACGAGGGAGGCAGAGCCAAAGGTACTGCTTATCCAGCGGGGGAATTCTCCTTTCAAGGGTGCATGGGCATTTCCCGGTGGTTTCATGGATATGGATGAGACCACGGAACAGTGCGCTATCAGGGAATTGGAGGAAGAAACGGGGCTTCGGGTATCGAATGTACATCAGATTGGTGCGTACTCCAAGGTTGACCGTGACCCAAGAGGGAGAACCATCACTGTTGCTTATCTGGCCATCATCGATGAGCCTATTGTCGTCACTGGCCAGGATGATGCTGCCAAAGCAGAATGGTGGTCACTGTCAGATTTACCACATCTGGCATTCGACCATTATGACATCATGCAGGATGCTATCGCTCTTTTTAAAAAGACAAAATAAAAAAGCGAGTTGTGAAACTCTACCACAGCGCGTGGGCATTGCTACTCTATTCGTGAACGTTTGTTCGTTGGATTTCCTGCAAGGCTTTTCGGACGCTGAATAATAGCAAACGCTTTTTTGAGGAGCGACCAACCGTGATGGTTAGTCGCTCCTTCTTTCTTAGCTTTCTTCTTCATTGAAGAACGAACCTGTTGGCATGGCGGCATCCTCGGCGACACAGCAGTTGTAGCGTTCGCGGCTGCGGCGTTCGCGAGCAAACATGGCCTTGGTGCCTTCCTCGTCCTGCTGGAACTCCATGTGTTCCTCAATGGCGAAAGAGTGGGCCATGGTCTCAACATCAAGGTTGTCGGTACCGATGAGCGTGAAAGTCCAGTTCTGCTTCTTCAGCTTCTCAATCATCGTGCGAACCATCTTCAGGGTCCATTCCTCAGAGCTGTTCTCCTCGCCATCGGTAATGATGGTCACGAGTACGTGGTCGCCATCTTCTACCTGTGCGTTGACCTTGGCGATACCCTTACCAATGGCATCGTAGAGGGGTGTGCCACCACCGGGGTTGTAGGCTTTCCAGTCGAGGTTCTTGGTGCGCGAGGCAGGGGCATTGTCGTAGTGCCATGTGGTGTGGCCGCTGTCGAAGGTGAGGAGGGTAACGCGCTGCTCCTGATCGGTGTACTTCTTCTGCATCTTGCGAACGGTCTGGAGGGTCTCGTTCATGCCGACGAAGGCCTGCTTGCGGATGACATACATCGAGCCGCTCTCATCAACGATAATCAGGTTGTGGACACGCTTTGTTTCTTTCTTGTTCTGCTGCTTGGGCATAGGATCATTCTTTTTCATAATTGTAACTTTTTAAATGGTGAATACTTCTTTTTTGACTAGTCTTTATCTCTTTAAAGAAGAATTTGCAGAAAAATTAAGCGATGAAGCGATTTTTTTGTAATTTTTCCAAAAATTATCGAGTTATGTACTATCAGCGACTGTCAGACGAAGAGATTCTGAGCGGTTTCCGCGAGGGCGATGCCGACATTATCCGTGAGTATTTCTACGGGTACTGTCAGGTGGGCTATAACATCTTCGACCAGCGGTATCAGCTGCGTGAGAAGGAAAACCTGGACTTCATGTCGCTGGCTCACCAGTATGCGCTGTACCTGATGGAGCACGACTGGAAGCCGCTGGAGGATCATTCACCGAACGTAAGCCTGAAGACGTGGCTCATCAACGGGTTCCGCTATGTGGTGCTCGATGCACTGAAATGGTACCGCAAGGAGTACGGCAGCATCACGTTCGAGGACTATCTGATGTCGTTTGATGTGACCAGCGACCTGCGGTTGCAGTTCAATCGGATGGTAGAGGATGTATGTGACCATGCTCCGCTAAACCGTCAAGAACGGCTGATTATCGACATGCTGCTGTTGCAGGGATTCAAGTCGAAGGAGATTGCAGCGCAGATGGGGATGACCCCGTCGGCTATCTCGCAGAAGTACAAGAAACTGAAGGAGCAGATCATCGTGCCGTATTTCAGGAAGAACTTCGACATGGATCTGGATATGCCGGAGGTGATGGACGAAATGGCAATCCTGCGCAGAGAGACTACGATGGGCGAAGCCAGGATGTCGATGCCTGCACCGCCTATGTCTGGTTCTATGGCAGACATGGCAGAATCGATGGTTTGCGAGGATATGGACTTTATCAGAGAGGAAGTTATGGAACAGAAAAGGACTACACCAGAGTTTATCACGGAACTGCAGCCAAACGAAATTTTTGTGTTTGGCAGCAATCTCAAAGGTATGCACGGCGGTGGTGCGGCGTATATCGCCTACCGCAAGTTTGGAGCCATCATGGGCCAGGGCGTAGGTCTGCAAGGTCAGAGCTATGGCATCCCAACGATGCAGGGTGGGGTAGATACTATCAAGCCCTACGTGGATGAGTTCATCGAGTTCGCCAAAGAGAACAAGAATCTGACGTTCCTTGTCACCCGCATCGGCTGCGGCATAGCTGGATTCACCGATGATGAGATTTCTCCGCTGTTCGAGAAGGCTCACGACGTGGAAAATATAGTTCTGCCACTGGGTTGGTAATTAATCTAAAAAGTATATAATCGTGGATAATAGTAATTGACAGTAAATGGTATGAATAATCTGGGTAACAATAAGCAAATCAAAATTCATATAGAACGTCAGGGTGGATGCTATATTGATTCTAATGGCCTTTTAAAAGGAGAATGGGGTGGCTATAAAGAATCTCAGAACTATGGGCCGAATGGAGAAGCAATATTCGAGGTTTATTACAACAGATTTTCAAAATATGTAGAAATCAACGAATTTGGATTCTTCTATAACAAATTCTCATGCCAAAAATATGATGGAGTATTAAAATTGGATAAGTACCTCTATTTATGTGAGAAAAATAATCGCTTGGGGATTATAGATGATGATGAACATACAATATTGCATATTGCCTATAATGAAATAAAGCCTTACTTTAACATTGACTATATTTTTATTGTTACAACTGAAACAGGAAAATTCTTAATAAACCTTTCCAGTGCAATGCAATCTGAGGTTTATGATGATATATTTATTGTATACGATTCAGTTATTTATAAAAAAGACAAAAAGTATGGATTTCTGAATATTCATGGGCAGGTTCTATTAGACCCTATATGCGTGGCTCACAAATTTGATACAGGAGGTTTAAGATATGAATTCCAGGGTTTATATTTTGATATATTTGTTAAGGACGATTTGCTCTATGGCAAAATTCCACTTGATAAGTATGACCTTTGTTTCAGAGTTGGAAGTAATGTCCTTGATTGTTTCTATGTAACAAAGAAAAATGAGAAATATGGTTTGCTCTCTAATATTATGCACTGTATTTCAGAGCCTGTCTTAGATGAAATCTTGCTATACAAACCCAAAAACAAATGGTCAAATGGTATGTATAAAACATCTTACGTTGATGACAAAACGGGCAAATTCTTTGGGGCTATTTTGGTGATGGCACGTATTGGCGAGAAGTATTTATTGTATAATGCAGAAAATGGTAAATGCATAATTAATGATTGTGATCAAATGAAATATGTAAGCGCTCATAGAGACAACGGCTATGATTACGTAGAATATAGTAAAAATGGTAAAGTCGGGTATGTCTCATCTGGTGGTATTCTAATTAGCCCAGAAGAATATGATAGTATATATATTGGATTTGATTTTTTCTATGTTGGGAAAAACGGTAAGTTTGGAGTTTTGCAACCTTCTGGCAAGGAGTTATTCCCTTGCGTATATGATAATATTAGCGGGAATTATGATGGTGAATTCGAATTAGTCAGAGATGGAAAAAAAGAAAAGATTAGGACTGAAAAGTCTTCTCACTTCACTTTTCCTCCTGAAAGACCAACCTATGGTAGATATGCAGGTTCGTATGCTCAAAGCGAAATGGGTTGGAGTGATGATGATATAGACACCGTTCTTGATGGGGACCCAGATGCTTATTGGAGTATTGATTAAAATTGCATTACTAATTTCATGTTGAATAAAGGATAGTATTATGGATTCTCAGATATTAATGCAACAAGGATTTGAGGGCTTTGTGACCATCGACAAACTTAAGTCAGATCCTTATCAGATACCGACGAAGCAAGGTGTATATGTGGTCTTGTTACCACAAGACAGTAAACCTGCATTTCTTGAAAATGGAACAGGAGGCTTCTTTAAAGACAAAAATCCCAATGTTCCAATCTCTGAGTTAAAAGCCAATTGGGTTAATAACACAGATATAATCTATATAGGTAAGGCTGGAGGGTCTTCTTCAAGAGCAACACTCCAATCACGTCTTATTCAGTATTTGAAGTTTGGTATGGGTATAAAGATTGGACATTGGGGGGGCAGATATATCTGGCAATTGGCCAATTCTGATAACCTTTTAATCTGTTGGAAACCAACAAAACAAGATGCTCGCGATGTTGAAAGAGAAATGATTGAGCAGTTCAAACGAGAACATAACGGTTGCAGACCTTTCGCCAATCTAAAAGATTGACTTTGGGGAAGGTTGTACAATTGAAAGAGAAAACGATAATATGGATGATGTGAAATATACCAAAAAGGTGACTGCGTTCAATGATGACGATATACCTTATGAAGTGCGGATGAAGCACATTATCGAGGCATATCGCAAGGATTTGAAACGTCTAGAGGCATTGGAGAAATACGCCAAAGGACTCGAAGAGGAGAATCTGCTATTGCAAAAGAAGATGGAGAAAACTGATGCCTGGCTCGCTGAGAAACCAGACAGGCAAGTAGCTATTAAAAAAATGCAAGTGGAGATAAAGCAACTGAGAGGTACGCTCATCAAATCTTTTCCCAAGAGAGTTATCCAAATGCGTGACATAAAGAAAAAGGTGATGAGTCTGGAGGAATATATCAGGTATCTTCAGAGGTTACTTCAACAGAACGACATCCCTTACGATGAACGCAAAGTCAATCCAAGCAAATCGGAGAGCATTGACTTTGATAGCCTTGATATATACGCTGTCAGAGGACCACATGAGAATTATGATTCAGATGATGATTATGGCAGCCTTCTTAAAAGTATGATTAATCAAGATGAAGTAAAATGAACAGGGAAAAAAGCATGATGAAAGTTGTAATTCGCAAGGCTGAGCGTCAAGATGTGCCGTTGTTACTGGAGTTCATAAGAGGCATTGCCCGATATGAGAAGATGGAGAACGAGGTAATTGCTTCTGCGGATGTGCTGGAACAGGAAATTTTTGATGAGCACAGGGCAGAAGCCGTTTTCGCTGTCGTGGACGGACGTGAGGTAGGCTTCGCGCTCTACTTCTACAACTTCTCAACATTCATCGGACACTCTGGATTGTATCTTGAAGACTTGTTCGTTTGGCCGGAAGATCGAGGCAAAGGCTATGGAAAAGCATTGCTGCTGCATCTGGTCAAGATAGCTCGAGAGCATCATTGTGGACGGATGGAATGGTCGTGTCTGAACTGGAACCAGCCAAGCATCGATTTCTACCTTTCCCTAGGAGCCGTGCCTATGAAGGAGTGGACGGTGTATCGGTTGGATGCTACCGCATTGGAGCGACTATTATGATTTTTTCAGCGTTTTAAATCTCTTCCAGTTTTACATAATATCGGAGGGGAGGACAGATCTGATTGACAAATGAACGGTAGCATGCTGACCAGTCCCTGCGCTTGGCCGTATCTTTCATATTCATGTGGTCGTTATAGACGACGCATCCCATCTTGTGTTCATTGAGTTTGGACAGGAAATCAACCCGCTTGTCGCTGGCCTTGAAATAGTCGAAGAGGTGTACGGACTTCATATACAACAGGACCTTATGGACGTAGATGACCATACGCGGAGCCTGTATCCGTTCGAGTTTCCTGATGTAATTGTATGATTGGGAGATGGCGTTGGCCATTCCAAGCCATTGAACAGGGCGATATTTCTTGAAATCAGGCGTATTATGCATGACCTCGTCTGTATAAAGGCGAATCAGGGAGGTCCTTACGTCGAGCACCATGTAGTCGAGTAAATCGGCCATAGACAGGGTGGAGCCTGGGATCATAGTATTACGAGTTATTGCTGCAAATTGTTCTTTCCCTTCGTCGGTAGGCACAAGGAAATGATGGAAATCGAAATGCTCTCCGCCAAGGCTATTGTCCAACAGTATCAATGAGGTAAGCACTTCGTAGAACTTATCGCCAGAATCGAGGTCGTAGTCGATTTCATAACTGCGCTCATCCGTCTTACGGAAGGGCATCAGGGGAGCATCGGGATTAACAACGAGATGTGTTGTGATGCTGACATTGTATTTGGCTCCTAACTGTTCTATGAGATCGTCGAGCTCGCTGACAGACTTGTTCTGACTGATGGTATAGGAAACGCCATAGTATGCTTGGTTATACAAATCCCTATCGGACTGGGACTGTTCGGTCTTGACTTCAAAGACAAGCCGGTATAGCCAATCGTAGGCTTCGTCGTATTTACCTTGATTATAATACATAGATGCCAGATACAGATAGGGATCGCTATGGTCGTTGTCGTATTTCAAAGCGGTCTCAAACTCTTTTGTGGCATTTTCGTATTCACAACGCTCCATGTATAAACGTCCCAAGTCCTTGTGGGCCTCGTAGCTCTCAGGAGAAAGCTCAACCCTTCGAAGATAATAACCTTCGGCAGTGTCGAGGTCTTTCCTGTAGAATGCCACATCGCCCATCAGACCGATTGCCTCACTGTTCCGGCTGTCAATCTGAAGGACAGAAATTAGATGGTCGGTAGCTACATCATAGTCCTTCTCACTTACAGCATCGTGTGCCAACTGGAGAAAGTTTGCAATTTCCTTAGTCTCTGCCATACTTATAAGATAGGACGTTTGAAATGATTGTAGTCGTCAGGGTATTCTTCCTGCCTACGTGCAATTTCGCTGTTAATATCATCTTCCAGCGTCTTTAAGGACTGATGCCAGTCATCGGGTATGCTGTAATCTTCGGATTCGGAATCGCCCAAATAGCGCGCTCTTTGGCAACGAATTCTCAAATTATGCTTATTGAAAAACCAGCATAGACAGTTGACATCATCTGCAATCTGATAAACAATCTGCTGATATTGTCCACCTTCTCTCTCCTTAACCTCTAAACCCTGATACAGGATGCCGTCTTTGCCGACGTGGGATTCTCTGCGGGGAATGTAATATCCCTTTTCATCACAATAGATACTGAATGTATCTGTATTCCTGATTCTGTGTATTTCGAGGGTAATCGTCTCAGGGAGTTCTTCCTGGGGATTGTTCTCCATGCGGTTGGAAACAGTAATCTCGTGGCGTTCAACATCAGTAAGGATGTCTGAGTAGTCACCGCTACGCTCTTCTGCATTAAGGTTAAGGACATCGCGGAGCTCTATCAAAGGGATGGTATCTCCCTTCTTGCCAACAACAAGATCACCGATGCCATCCTTGATGCAATCGTCTTCACGGACTTCCCAATCGTCATCGACAATAGGATAGGTCATAAACTTACCACAGTGGTATTTTTCCTTGTCCTCATCTGTGGCTTCTGCTATCAGAACCCCTTTGAGGTCATAGAACCAGCAGCCAAGGCGAATGACCTTTTGTTCGTGGTCAAGTTCTACCCGTATCTTCTTGCTTTCGTCTTCCGTCATTGCCGCGTGATTAGAATTTTACCGTGTATTCGTCGTTGATGTCGCGGTTCTCAATCTCGTATGTCAGCTCCTGATGGAGGAATTTCTTGCCTTCGTTTTCGGGCATTTCCAGTGTTACCCTTGCATATTGTTGTTTCATCTATCTTCTATATTTTTTGTTACGTACTATTACAATCGGATTGCAAAAGTAATCATTATTTGGCAGAATTATGCGTGATTTAACGAATTTAGCATAAAAACAGAAAATCCTTTGACAGCGGGTAAGCGATTATCCAGACTTTTTCGTAATTTTGTGCGCAGAATATCGGATAGATGTTACCACAATAAAAGATTGAAGTATGATTCAGAAGCATTGTTATGAGTGTGGAACGGCACTCACGGAGCGGGAATTAGAGGGTGAGGGGATAGTTCCATACTGCCCTCAGTGTCAACAGTATCGTTTTCCAATGTACAATGTGGCCGTGAGTATGGTGGTTATCGATGAGCAAACTGGACAGATTCTGCTTATCCGGCAATATGGGAAACCGCACTTCATACTTGTGGCAGGTTATGTCAACCGTGGTGAACAGCTGGAACACGCCGTCTGTCGTGAAGTGAAAGAAGAAACTGGCATGTCGGTTGCTCACCTAAAATTCAATCGTACCAGTTTCTTTGAGCCGTCAAACACATTAATGTGCAACTTTACGGCATTCGTTTCCGATGCCAGCGAATTCAATCCAAACAAAGAAATCGATTCTTATCAGTGGTTCAGCCCTGACGATGCGCGCAAGAACATCAAGGAGAATAGTCTGGCTGCAGCATTCCTTAATGCCTATCTTGATGAATAAAAAACATGAAACAAAATATTCTAAGCCCCGACCTGCAGTTGCATGCCGGGGCTTATCCTATTTTTTGAACTCTTGTTCAACTTCAAGGATTAGGCTGTCCACATCGGCCTTTACGCGGTTGTAGTTCATATATAAGATACGCTCGCGGGCATCGACGGACTTGAAATCGTAGGCGATGGGGAGCGGATAATTGGCGTAATCCTCTTCCTCGGCCTTGATTTCGGCCATGTCGAAGTTGGTCTTGCAATAGAATTTCGAGGTCTGGAACTCCTCTGATTTCTGGATGTTCATCGAACCATGACGGCCAGTCTTGGTGGGGGTGAAGTCACGAGCCACCTGTCCGCAGATCCAGCCGGAAGGCATATCCGAGATTTTCGAGGCAGGCACCATCGAGTCCATGTTCTCGTTGAGATTGATGCTAGTGCGGTCGCGGTCGATGGTGACACCCTTTTTGAGCTGTACCGTCTTGCCGAAGATGTCGTTGGAGAGCCATTCGAGCGTCTCTTTGTTACGGGCAGAGCCGGACACGACATTACCGATGGTAGTGATTATCTTCTGCATACCCACTTTGCCGTAGTCGGCCTCCAGCTGCGGCAGTTCCTGGAATCCAAGGATGACAGCCACCTTGTTGCTTCGTGCCGTACCAATCAGACGGTCAATCTTGTGGAAATAGAGCGTCGGCACCTCGTCCACACAGATGTCAACGGGGATGTTCTTGCCCTGACCACTGTTTACTCGCGTCACCAGACGGTTCAGGATCATGGCATTCAAGGCACCAACAATCTGCTCCTTCTCCGGGTCGTTGGCAATGAGCAGGTACGACGGACTCTTGGGGTCGCTGACCTTCAGGTCGAAGTCGTCGCCATCCTTGTGGAATATCCAGTAGGCCTCCTTGGTGGCCAGTTTCGAGGTCTGCACTCGCAGCGTACCAATCATACCCTCCAGTTGTTCCATCGCCTTGCCATCGAGAGCCGACTTGAACGGTGCAATCAGCGGGAATATCTCAGGGTCGGTCTGCAGAATCTCGAACATGGTCTTATAGTCGATGTTCAGGAACGACAGCACATGCGGCATGTCGCTGTACTTGCCCAGCCAGTAGGCCGGCGTGACGGTATTGCCTGCCTTGTCGAACACGCGACCCGTCAGTTTTCTGTGGTGTGTCTCTTTGTCCTCCGTATATTCCGGCACCAGCTCGTTGCCGTCCTTGTCGTAGGGCAGGCGCTTGTAGTTCACAAAGAAGTAGATGCAGGCGGCGAGGAAGTTGACTGCAGAGGTCTTGAAGAACTGGTCGGAGCCACCGCCACCCTCGTTCTTTCCCTTGTTCAGCGAATCGACCAGCGTCTCTGCGGTCTCCTGGGCAGCGGCCAACGAGTCGATGTACTTATGCTGGATAGGGTTCACACGGCGCGAATACTCCACATTCACGAAGTTGATGATGTTGAACTGACAGCCCGGCGGCGTCTTGCCCTTCGCCTTGTTGATGCGGTAGTGGTAGTAGAGCTTCTGGGCGAGGGTAGGGAACTTGTAGTCGTACACCACCATCGAAAAGCCCTTGGCCGAGTGCTGACGGATGAACGGCTCGATGACAGAAAATGTCTTACCCGATCCAGGCGTACCCACCACGAACGTACCACGGAAGGGGTTGTTGATGTTGATCCAGCCGTGACGGAACTTACCATGATAGTAGTAGCGCATGGGGATGTTCACGCCGTACTTGGTATCAACGCGCTTCTCGTTCTGCTCGAAACTCTCATTCTCGAAGTTGAAGCGGTCTTTCATCAGTCCCTCCTTCAGGTACTTCGACACGTTGTCGAGCGCCACATGGACGCACACCGTGCCGACGATGGAGGCCACCATATAGAGCCAAATGCTCAGCGGGAATATCCACAGGCGGTAGTGCAGCCAGTCGGTGTAGTAGAGCCATACGGCCAGCAGAACCAGCACGAATCCGATGACGATGGGCCAGAACACCATCTTACGGGCATCGAACTCTATCTGTTTCTTGTTGCGGGTGCCGATGCAGGTGATGATGACCAACAGGAGCGTGGCAATCTTACTATAGGCGAGGTGACCGGGCTGGTAAATCAGCCAACGGCCCATGCGCTCATGCAGGTCGGTCAGCACTCCGGCGAACGTGTCGAGCAGCTCAGGATTGCAGGCATACTCAAAAAACTCAACGACCAGCGAGACGTAAATGACGACTCGGAATATACTGTATATGCTTTGTATCTCTTTCGACTCTTCCATTTCTATCTTACCGATTTAGCGTTGTTCCACCACTGGCGGCGGCAACGGGTGATGATGTCGTGCTTGGTGGCGGGGTTCATGTAATAGGCCCGCTCCATCAGCTCGTTCCACACATCGAGAAACGACGTATAGCGAAGCGCGAGGGTGAGCTGGCGCAACTGTTTGTTGATGGTGCGCAGTTTGGGCCGGATGGTCGAGATGACCTTATTCTTCTCCTGTTCCGTCATCTTGCTGCTCTCAAAGCACACCTTACGGATGTCCATGATGACGTCGAGTGTGGTGCGCACGATGTTGCGATAGACCACATTGCGGCGGGTGGAGAAAGCCACGGCCAAGGCGTTCTCAGGACTGTCCGCGAGGACATGGCCCAAGTCCTTCACGCATTTCGAGGTTTGCGTCACCTCGTAGTAGATGCCGTAGATCTCAGCCGCTATCGACAGCACATCATGGAACTTATCCAGATAGTCGTTGAACTCGCGCTGGAAGTCGGTCGTGGCTTCCACCTCCTCCTTTATCCAGACATGGCCGGTGGTCATCAGCAACTGGGCCTTCTCCTGCGACTCGATGGTTTTCTTCGCCTGGTCGGAGGCCAGTTCAATGGCAGCCACACGTCCCGGGTCGATACCGGCCACCGACTTCAGCGGTACACACAACAGTATTAACAAGTATAGCTTCTTCATCATTCATTCAATATTTGACTTACGGTTGATGCCCTTCGCCAGCGTTCGTACGCCTCACTGGCTATCTCGGCATGGCTCTTGTCAACCATCCCAGCCGTGTACTGGTTCCAGACATCCGTCAGATTATGATACGCGATACTGATGGCGAGGGTGCGCAGCTTGGCATTCAGCCTGGCCAGTTCGTCGGACAGTTGCCAGAGCATTTCCGTCCGTTCGGCTCCCGTCAGCATATTGTCCGTGCCACCCTTGGCCACCGACACCTTCAACAGGCGATAAGTCTTGATGAACTCCGTCGCTGTTTCGAGATAGAGGTCGTTCATGGCCAGTGTGGCACCGATACCCACAGGATTGGCATTGATGGCCCGTTGTATCTCATAGAGATGTTGCAGGGTCTGAACACCATCGGCATAGAGCGAACACCCGGCTTTGAGGGCATCAGCATAGCCACGAGCCGTTTTCAGGTAAGCATTATACTTACCCTCCCACTGTTTCATCTTCGTGAACTCTGCCGCGATGGTTCCCTGAAAAGCAGCGGTCTTCTGCATACCTTTCGTCTGGCTGTTTATCGTGCTGTTCAGCAGGCTCGTTCCCTCGGCAATAGCGGCATATTGCAACGGATTGGCCTCGCCAACCTGCCCAAAACTACTGGCAGGCACGCCCATCAGGACGGCCAATGCCAGTAGTCCGCGTCGATTATGAAAGAATAAAGATGGTATCATTCTTATTTAATAAAGATAAATTATCTACATGCCACGTCTGATACTCTCGTCTGGTCCAGGAACACCAAGGTTGGCTTCCTCTGAGCGGAAGTTGGCAGCAGCCACATCAGCCGGACTGACAACTCCTGCCTTATGATAGACAGGGCCTGTACGGGTCTCATAAATCTCAGGTCTCGGCTCATGTCGGACAGACAGACCATCACGCATCACCTCACCGCCAACGACCAATGCGGCCAAAAGAGCAGCACCGAGGTTATGGCCTTCGCCTGGACGGGTCTTGATATCGACCTCATTGAAGATCTTAGAGAAGAGCTGCATACGGTGATAGTCATCAACGGCGAGGAACTTGTCGTACTGTTTTTGGGTAATCTCATGCGAAATAGTCTGTCCATTGATGACTGCGGTCATCTTGTATTTGCCATTCGCTGTAGGGTCAACCTGAATATTCCCCACCTCGACCTCACGGCCATGTGCTCTCTCACGGTAAAAACCCTTGCGCTCATTGAACTCCAAAAGGGCTGCACCGTCCACCCTGTTGGAAGTGGCATTTTGGATGTCCACTTCCTTTTGGTGGACGATGCTTTGCCCGTCGTGCGCAAGGTATAGGTCATCCTGATATAGACTCTCCCCATGTGCCGACTTGATTTCGACCTCGTTGAAAACCTTATCGAACATCTTCAGGCGATGGGCATCGTCGAGGTCGAGGAACTTCTGATAGTCCTGGGCTGAGATGGAGTGGGCGAGGAGTCGGCCATTGACCTCTGCCTCCATGACGTATGTACCATTGAGCGTTTTATCTACCCGGATCTCACCAACGACCATTTCACGGCCATTGGCTACTGGCTGGAACCAACCCTTGTTGCCCAAGATGGCCTGAATCTCCCTGCCATTGATGGCGTTAGGGTCACGCTCAATACGCTCAGACTCTCTGCGCTGTTCAGCTTTTGCTTCGGCGAGACGCTGCTGTTCTGCGATGCGGCGTTCCTGTTCGATAAAAGGTGCTTCCACCTCCTGACGAACCTCCGGCTTCAGGTCGAGCGATACCAGTTCCTTGGTTTCGAGCATGTCCTTGGTGAGCTTCGTATCGAAGTCCTTGCCGATGACCTCATTGATGATGGCCAGACGGGCATCAACTGAAACGCCGCTTTTTCCACTGACCTTGTTGGCCATGAGCTTTTGCAGTTCCTCCGGCTTCAGGTCATACTGGAGATCCACCTTTGAGAGATTCGACTGTATGGTAAGTGTCTTCATGGCTTCGTCGATGACGATACCGTGTGACTTCAACACCTCCTGGAACTTGTCATTGCTGAAATATACATCAGAGGTGATGACAGAAGAGTAGGGGATGCCCTGACCTTGTGGACGGGGTGCTGCCTCCAAAGGCTTTATCTTGGGTTCGATGGAAATCTGGTCCAGCACCTCGACGGGCGTTTCCTTCTGATGGCCTTTGAAGTAAAAGCCATAACCGCCAGAGAGCATTTCACCTGGCTTCACTCTGTTGTCAGGTCGTTCCGTTACCATCGGACCACCTCCCCAAGGACGATAGGCGTGGTCACCGATACGGCGAAGATGGAATCCTTCAGTACGAGGGGCATAGCCTACGAAGTCACCTGCCCAACCACGACCCTGACGGCTGAAAGGAGCGAACCAAGGTGTTCGGCGGGCAGGTCTGGCATCGTAGCCATACTCCCCATGTCCGATACGATAGCCATGCAGTCCCATCGCCACACGACCGAAGGCATTGCTGGCAGAAACAAAGTTCTGCGGCATGTAGAAGTCATCCTTCACGATAGAGGCGAAAGTGTTGTAGGCTTTCTTGTTCTCGTAGGTGGTTCCCCAGCCCATGAGGTTCTCCACCTGTTTCTCATTCAGTTTGTAGGTCAAAACAGGAGAGTCGTGACCCAATACAATGAGTTCACGACCACCGTCCTTCGCCAAACTGATATGCGCCTGCATACCGTTCTTGCGCAAAACCTCCTGAAGACCTGTCGAGAGATCCAACTCTCGCGGATTAGTATATTTCCGTATTGCCATAGACTACTTGAAATAAAGTACGACGCAGGTGTTACGATTGCCATTGAGCGGTTCGTAGCTGTCGATACCGCCACGATGCTTTTTCTGGATATGAGTCTCATCAACGCCATGAGCCTTCAGCAGTCCTGCGATATAGTCGGCTCGCTCGACACTCAGGCGTTCGTTGATCTCAGGCGTACCTGTCTCGCTGTCTGCAGCACCAATGATTCGGGCTTGAAGGCCATATTTCTTGATGACTTCTGCCACCTCCTTGATATTGATGAACTGTGCGTTCTCTGTCAACTCATGGGTTCCTATCTTAAAGAAGAAATAGATAGGTGCGCCAATGTACTTCTTGCCAGACTTCAGGATGTGCAGGTACTTGTTGGCGGCGATGGCGGTTGAATCAGCCAGACTATCCACGTTGATAGTATCGCTGATGCCATCCCAATCCTTGTTGGCCAAACGCTTGCGAAGAGAGTTAAGACCGCTATAGTTATTGCGCTCATGGGCAGCGGTGGACTGTACCGAAGGAGCTGTTCCCTTGTTCTGGTTCTGCCATGAGTCGTAATACCTGTTCACCTGGTTCAAATCAACTTCATGGACGCGACTTTTCTTCCACCCGACTTTGCCGATGGTAACACTCAGACCGATACTGGCCTGCAGCAGATGGTCACCGAGTTTATCAGATGCTCCCTGCCCGTCGAAGTTCTGCCAAGTGGTCGTGGCTCCAAATTCTCCAGACAAATACAGACGCTCCGACAGTCGGTAGCGACCAATGAGGCCATAGGAGATAGCGAATGGCTTCTGACCATTATAACTATTATGAATCAGTCCACATCCAGCGTATGGGATGATGTCCCACTTCTGCATCCCGTCACTATGCGCTGTGAGGTTATACAGGAAGTCCACATGCAGGTTCTGGTAATTACATGATACCATATTGGCATCCTTTAGTTGCAGACCCTGAAAAGCCAGTCGGCCAGCCACATGAGGCGTGAACCATTTGCCCACTGACACATTCAGTAGCGATTTCTCACGGTCAAACAAATCACCATGTCCTACTGGCTTACCAATGAAAGCCGATACACCTCCCTTGGCTGAGAGGAACCAATTTGCTCCCCAATCATCGACGGGAGAATCTTGTGCTGCAGCTGTCCCTACTACGAGACATGCTGCCATTAAAATCATTGTTTTCTTCATTTGCTTAATACCTTTTCAATTTTTTAGCCGCGAAAGTACAACATCTATTTCACTGCACAGACGCACAGAAATTATCATGCTTGAATTAACGTTTCAATTTTCGTCCAGCTGGTCTCATCATCATGCGGCCCATGATGCAACAACGCCTACGATACGCATACTCGTCCTCGTCTTCCTTGCGTCGCCAGCCACTTCCCGGGCCATTACCGCCGCCACCATGATCCTGTGCATACTTTGTAGCACCATCTATCAATCCCGTGAAAATAGCGGTTGCGGCGGCGACAATTGCATTGCCTCTTTCGGCTATGTCTTCGATGAAAGAACCATCCATCAGTCCCTCAAACTCATTCCGCAATCCAGGCGGCAGTTTCTTGGAGAAGTCGCACAACCTCTGGTGTTCCTTCTGAACCTCTTCGATGGCCTCGCTCCACATCATTGTAGTCATTTCACGCATGGCATCATCCTCCAGTGTCGGACTGTTCTTTTCGACCTGCTCATATAACGAATCGTATGCCTTTTCAAGATTCTCTTTCATGCCTGTCAGTTCTTCTAACTGGGTCATGGCTGCATCGAGTTTTGTTTTCTTGTCATCCAACTTTGTCTGTATATCGTTAAGTTGGTCTTCTAACTTTTGTTTCTTCTCTTCAAGTTCATCGATGGGAATATGACCATTCTTGTATTCCTCTTCAAGACCACCAATCTCGGTGATGATTTCCTGCTTCTGCTCTCGAAGATTGATTATCATAGTGGTCAGTCCCTTGTAGCGTTTCTCGGCTCTTTTGATTTCGGTTTCCAGATTGTCAAGCCTTCCTTGATTTGCCGTAATCTGTGTGGACTGTTCGGTCATCTTCTGTTCTTGCTCATTGAGGGTTACCTTGCCGGAATCAATCTGTTCCTCCAGCCACTGCATATATGACTTATGCTTGGCATTGGTCGTGGCGATGCTGTCACCACGTTCCAGTCCGTACTTGGCATTTACCTCGGCCAACTGGTCGTGCAGTTCCTTGAACTTACGTGAGCCATCCTCCTTGTTACCGCCAAAGAACTTATTGTAGGAAAACTTGTTCTTTTCTGTGATGGGTAGCAGTGTACAATGGATATGTGGTAAGGTCTCGTCGAGGTGAACGACAAATGCCGCAATGTTATCCTCACCGTATTTGTCGGCCATGAAGTGATACATGTCCTGTGCCCACTTCTCAATTCCTGGGCAGCGGGTGACCTGAGAATTGTCAGATCCACGTTTGAAATTCACCTCCTGATTGCCGAAGGCCAACTGACGCATCACGTCGCGTGAACCCTCTAATATGATATTCGCAACCGTCCGACGGCGACGCGGATCATCCTCAGAAAGCCCTGCATTGGGGTCGGTGATACCCCTTGACTTCAGGATTTCCCTGATACGGGTGGGGATGGAAGTGTCTTTATCCACCTCTTTTACTACGCCACCACGGTCTATCTCGAAGTTGAGATGCTCACGGGTTGGGTCTTGTGTACCTGATACCTGCTTATTATAAGCTGATTGCTGAGCAATACGCAGATGTTCATTGCTTTGTGCTCGTGTCATGCCCTTACTGGGCTTTAAGTCGCAAACTTGCTTTGCCATTTTTAATTCGTTTATTAGTTCAAATGGGGGTCTTGGGGTGTGAACCCTGAGCCTAACCGTCCGAGAGCTTGCTCCAATCCGCTTGCGATTGAGGACGGGCATCTTTGTGGGGCATCTGCCGACAAAGTGCGTATTAGGCTACGTCCTTCTGCCCAAGGGCAGTGTGGCACGACCTGGGGCAGACGCGCAAGCGCTCTCCGCTTCAGTCGTCGTACACCCTAAAAATCTTCGTCTGTGATATAGTTTAACTTGATTGCCTTTCGGTTGCCTGCCAAGGTCATGGTGACAATGCCAAGCTCCTGTAACTTCTCCAAGAAACGGCTGACCGTATCGCGGTCCCATCCCCAGGCTTTCGAGAACTCGAGGACGCTGCCGTTCATGAACTTTCCATCACACGTAAGCAGCGCGATGCGCTGACGCTCCATCAGGTCGCGGAAGGCTTCGAGGCGACTGTACTTCGGCTGTTTCTTCACACCCTGCAGCAGCAGGTTCCAGAGAGCGATGTCTGTGACTATTCGCACCTGGCTGTTTCTAACTGTTTCCTTATCCATGTCGTAATGCTTTTGTGTTTATGCCAGCACGGCATCCCGCATAGTGGACTGCGGGATGCCGCCTCCTGTTATGTTGCCGATACGGTCAGGGTAGATGTATGCTGCAAGCAGCACTATCTCCAGCATCTCGGTGACGATGATGTAGCGGGGCGAGACCATGGTGATGAGCATGGCGACGGCTGCCACGACGAGGAAATGCTTCGGGTGGTCGTGGAGGTAGGTGAGCACCGTGTCGGCCCACTTGTACGAGAACATGGCCAGGCTCATCACTGCGGCCAGGAGTGTGGCGTAGGGGCGTGTCATCAGTGCGCCGTAAAGGCCGATGGTCTGTGCAGCATCGGCTGCAGTCAGATGGCCGTCGTGCATCATCGTGGCAATGGCTGTGGATGCCTGGAAGTCGATAAACTCGAGGGCTATCATCACCATCAGGATGACGAGCGTGAAGAACTTGCGGAAGTTGTCGCTGCGCTTCATACCCTCAAAGAAGCGCGTGGCGAATGCAGGTCGCCAGCGCATGGTGAACGTGAACGGCACGGCGGCCATCACGAACATCAGAATCATTTTCAAGTCTATTATACTCATGTTGCTTTATGAATTTATTAAGTCGTTTTATTTGTTGGTTTTTGTCGTTTGAAAGGTGGCTGCCGGTGACAGTCAGAGGAAGTTGATGAGCAATGCGTCGAGACGCTGCTGTTCCTCGATGTCGAGATCGGGCTGCGGTTGCTCCAGTCGCTCCAGTTCCTGCTTCAGGAAGGTGAAAACTGTTTCGATGGAGGCATAGAAATCGACGTGTATCTCGTCGATGATGCCGCACTGATGTGACGCTATGCGTACCACATACATTTCGTCCTGATAGGGCATGGAGTAGGCGATAGCCTGGAAGTTGTTGCCGGTCTTGTCGCTGTAGAGGTAGAGCACCTGCAGGAGGAGCTTCGAGACGAGCAGGTCGATCAGGTCGTCTATCATTTCCTGACGGGTCAGTGGGATGGTTACCGTCGCCTGGTTGCCGTCGTTCAGGGCGGTCAGTTCGAGGTCATCGGTCTTGAACTTTTCCATGCTCTCGGTGGCTTCGAGGAAGCCCATCAGGTTTGCGATGATGCGCTCATCGACTTCTCCAGTTATAATGAATAGCATCACAAAACGCTTTTGAGGTAACACTTCAGGAAATACTCGCTCAGCACTGAGGAGAGTTTTTCCGTTTCCGATTTGGGCGAGTGCGCATAGTCTTTGCCGTCAACGTAGGCAAGGAGCATGGGCAGTTCCTCGGCCAAATGTGTCAACGTCTGCTCCTGCTGCGGGGTCAGCATGGCTGTGGCGTAGTTGTCCATCGCCAGGAACGGCTGAATGAGGAGCCATCGGTAGTTGGCCGATTGTTTGGCATCCAACGGTTTTTGGGTCTTGATGTCGTTGCGGCATGTCTCGGCGCTCTGGAGGATGCGGCGGTTGAAGTCAAGGTAATACTGACGCGCCGAACGGAATTCATCGGAGGTCAGCATGGCCTTGCGACTGGCAGAGGTGCCTACCTTCAGTTTTACTACGTCGGCCATCGAGCGCTGCTTGGCAAGTGCCAGACGGGTGATAACCATCCTGAAGCTGTCGGTTACGGCAAAGAACTCCGCGGCGAGTCGGGCATCGTTCTGGAGTGTGGAATCCCGCACCATGAGGGTGAGTGTCGAGTCCTGCAGTTCCTGCCAGATGTTGATGCGGGCCACCAGTTCGTCGATGGTGGCATCCTTCTGGTCCTTGACTGTCACCAACTCCTGATGACAGGCGGCTATGGCCTCCTGTGCGTGGTCGAACTCGAACTTCTGTTTCTTACTGTTGCAAGCCGTCAGACCTGCAATCATCGCTGCACCTATTATTATAATAAGGTGGCGTTTCCATTGTGGATTTCTCTGTTTCATTTCGCTGTTTGTTTCTCTATCGCTTTCGCGGCGCAAAACTACAACAATCTGCTGGCTCAGGCCTGCTGTTTCAGTTTTCTTGCGTGAATTAACAATTCACGAATGGAATCCAATCTGAATTGTTAAACCAGGAATGATAATTTCGTAAGGCTGATGGGTCCATCGGTTTGCAGTTCCTTTGCAGGAAAAAACGATATGATAGTATGTATTTGTGAGAAACCTTCGGTGGCCTTAGAGGTCGCCAAGGTCTTGGGAGCGAGAACGAAGAAAGACGGCTATTACGAAGGTAATGGCTATCAGGTAACGTGGACTTTCGGTCACTTGTGTGAACTGAAATCGCCGGATAAGTATTATCCTCAGTGGAAGAAGTGGAGCATGTCCGTGTTGCCGATGATTCCACCTCATTATGAGGTTGAACTTATCAATAACCCCGGTATTAAGAAGCAGTTCAAGGTTATCAAGGATCTTTATAAGAAGGCCGATAGCATCGTGAACTGCGGTGATGCCGGTCAAGAGGGCGAACTCATCCAGCGTTGGGTGATGCAGCTCGCGGGAGTGAAGTGTCCCGTCAAGAGACTGTGGATCTCTTCACTGACAGAAGAAGCCATCCGTCAGGGATTCCAGAATCTGAAACCTCAGAGCAATTATGACTCGCTCTTCGAGGCAGGACTGGCTCGCGCCGAGGGTGACTGGCTGTTGGGTATGAACTGCACCAGACTTTATACTCTCAGGTATGGTCAGTACAAACAGCTGCTTAGTGTTGGGCGTGTGCAGACTCCGACATTGGCGATGATTGTTGCTCGTGACAATGAGATTGAGCATTTCGTGCCAAAACCTTACTGGACGTTGACTACGAAATACCGCGATACGGTGTTTACCAACAGTTCGTTCCAGACTCAGCAAGCTGCTGAAGAAGCCTTGGCCGTTGCCCGTCGCAGTCCTTTAATTATAAAAGATGTGCTGGAGAAACGCAGCAGTGAACAACCGCCACAGCTCTATGACCTCACGTCGCTTCAGGTTGATTGCAATAGGAAGTTTGGCTTCTCTGCCGATACGACGTTGAAGAATCTGCAGAGCCTGTATGAGAAGAAACTGACCAGCTATCCGCGTGTCGATACCCGTTTCCTGACGGATGATATCTATCCCAAGTGTCCTGGCATTATCGCCAATCTGACGGATGTGTGTGCTGGAGCACGACCTTTGGTAGGTCGCCAATTGCCGAAGAGCAAGCGGGTGTTCGACAATAGCAAGGTGACAGATCATCATGCTATCATCCCGACTGGTGATACTCGAAACCTTAGTACTCTCAATGACTTTGAGCATAAAGTCTATGACTTAGTAGTCCGTCGCTTTTGTGCGGCGTTCTATCCGGCTTGCGAATATGCCAATACAACTGTCTTGGCTAATGCTGGTTCTCTTACGTTCAAGGTCACAGGTCGTACCATCCTCACAGAAGGCTGGCGTGCTGTTTATGGTAAGGAGCTTATAGACGATGACAGTCAGAGCAATGAGAAGGTAACCCTCCCGTCATTCAGGGTTGGCGAGTCTGGTCAGCATACTCCTTCCATCGAAAAGAAGATGACCACTGCTCCCAAGCACTATACTGAGGCCTCACTCCTTCAGGCAATGGAAACCGCAGGAAAGTTCGTCGATGACGAAACATTGAAGGAGGCCATGAAGGAAAACGGCATTGGCCGTCCATCAAGTCGCGCCTCCATCATTGAGACACTGGTGAGACGTGACTATGTTCGTCGTGATCATCGCAACCTTATTTCTAATCCAGCAGGTCGTAATCTGGTAGCACAGATTCATTCAACTCTTTTGAAGAGTCCTGAACTCACTGGACAGTGGGAACACAAACTGCGCCAGATAGAACGAGGAAGTTATTCACTACAGGACTTCATGCAAGAGCTGGAGCACCAACTTGTGACTATGATTATGGAGGTACAATCTACATAATCAGCTTGTTTTTGTGGATTAACCTGTGTGCAACAAATGGATTTGCACAGATAACCATAAAAAAACAACAAAAATTTTCGTTTAAATGAAATAATTGTTGTATATTTGCACTCGCAATATGGCATAATTTCGTTTAAAGCGAATAATTGCATGAGCAAAAGCGCATTCTGATGTAGCACCCGGAACGACCAAATATACCGAACAACAGCTTACAAGGAATGTGCCCAGGCTAGATTATGTCCATTTGGAACATATATCTTCCGGCGTGGGCCTTCCGTAATGCTGTTGGTTTTGGTCGACCGCGGGTGTTAACGGAGTGGCACCACGCTTTTTAACTAAGAACCAGCCTGTGAATGGTGCAACGGGCTATCCTAATTTAAAAAAGGTATGAAGGATGGTAAAGTAACAATAGCAGAAATAGGTCCCCGGCTGAAACTCATTCGGCAGGAGTTAGGAATCACGCAGAAACAGTTGGCACAGGATTTGGATATGAACCAGGCGATTCTGTCTAAATTCGAGAATGGCGGTATGGTCTATGCATCGGTGTTGCTTGATGTACTATGCTATTTCCGTGACAGGATCAACATCAATTATCTGCTCCAACCAGGCGATGACTACAGCCTGAATGATGAACGTCATCGTTTCTCTAATGACAAAGTCCGGGATATCGTTCTCGACAATCGTCGTCGATTTGCATTGGAGGAACTCCGAAAGATTTCTGGAGAATACAGTCAAAAGTGTGAGGAAATCATCAACAACACTATAGACTTCTGTAAGTCTGAGCCAGAGTAACATGAATGCGTTTGTTTCGCTACAGCACCATAATTGTGACGATGTTTAGCGGAATAAACGCTATTCTTTATAGGTGTTCTGTATACACCTATTTATCATAATTGCGGTTCTCGGTAAAAACTGGAAAGCCGAAAAACGACGTCTTAAAAATTGCGCATAATTATTGTTATGATAAATAGAGTTTTTAGGCACCCTCCCATTCGGATCGCTGTCGATATGTCTATATATGGCCAAATGGCGGCAAAGATGCATTGATTTGGCCAGTTATAAGCACTCTTTTCTTTTGTAGTCCTTCTAATAAATCATCTTCAATAGTAGGCTATAATTATCCAACTTTGCTGTTAGAATATTGTAGAATGCAGCTTCCCTATGCCCATGAGCATTTCAATAATCCATATTCTCGAATTGTTAAGAAATGATAATATTACGAGGTTTATTACAGTAACATGAAATTTTTCTGCTATCTTTGCACGCAAATTTGGGAGTTTTTTCATATAAATAAAATTTAATGAGCAAATCTCATTTGGTCACAAACAATCTTCAACCGCAGTTTGAGAAGTTCGGCATCTCAGAGTGCGAGTTTTGGAACCTTTCGTGGAAGGACATGAACCGACTGACGCAAGGCAAAACCATTGACGTGACGCTAAAAGCAGAAAACGGTGAAGGCAAAACTATAGAAAGAGTTGGCCGACTGAGGATGCAGAAGAACCCTGACGGCAGCGTAGAAATGAAGGTTTACTACCGCAACGATGAAGTGAAATCGGATGAATTAAAGCTGTCGAAGAATGACCTGGAAAAGATACAGGAGCAAGGTGTAATCTACACGGAGCTGAACATCGGTGGCAGCAGGAACAGATATTTCGTGCAATTAGATAGAGAGACCAACTGCCTGCTGTATGAGAAAGCAGATCGTATTGGGCAGAATATTCCTGAAGACATTTTTGGAGTGAAGATAGACCGTGAATTACGTGACCAGATACGTGAAGGGAAACAGGTTACAGTGAAAAGCGGTAATAAAGAATATACAATAGGTATTGACCTGCTGTCGGAAGGTGGATTCAATGTCAGTGAAAAGCGAAAAGAGGAATAGTATGATTGATTATAAGGAAGCAAAGAAGAAAGTAAGTATCATCAGCATACTAAGGGACTGGGGCTACAGGTTCGACAAGTCGAAGGGAAAAATCAGTCCAAACTTCGTGCTGCGCGATGAACACGGCAAGGAGATAGACCGCGTGATCATCACCAACCCCAAGAAATCAGAGGAACAGGGGTACTGGAGGCGCGACGGCGGGAAAGGAGACCTGATTACGTTCATCAAGGAGAACCTGAACCAGTTTGGTGTGGTAGGACGCAACGAGACGGACACAGTGACGAAGGTCTTGGCGAAGTTGATGAACATTGAGGAGGAGAAAGAACAAAGAAAGAAGGAGAAGGCATCTGCAGATACCTCAGAGCAAGATTTGTTTGAAGACTACGAATTGGATCAGTGGCTCGATGACAACGGTATTCGTGAGGCAAAGGAGTTTGATCTGGCACAATGGGAACGACTGTCAGGGAAAGAGCATATCGACGATATGATGGGATTCTTCACTGGCCGAGGAATTACACATGAAACGGTCGAGGACTTCGCTGAGTTTATCGAACTGGTGAAGAACAAAGGCCAGATGCCAGACGGTGCCCCCTACCCTACTAATATCGGATTCCCTTACAGAGTGCCCAGGAGTAACTGCATTGCTGGTTACGAACTGAGAGGATTCGGCGGCTTCAAAGGAAAGGCCGAGGGAACGAATAGCCGGAGCGGATTATGGCTTGCAGACTTCTCTGGTGGCAGACCCAGCAGAGTGAGAAAGGTGTTCTTCTTCGAAAGTGCGCTCGATGCGATGGCCTTCTATCAGCAGAAACAGGAAGAGCTGTATCTGGAGCAATGCGTATTTGCATCGACAGGTGGCAGTTTCTCTGACTTGCAAGTGAAGGGAACAATGGATTATTTCGCCAGAGCTACAGCCGTCGACTGCTTTGACAATGATCTGCAGGGACGTTTGTATGGATGTCGGATGATAGCATTGCTCGAAGGACAATGGAAGATGGACGACCTGAAATGCGAGGTGAAGAACGGCATCGTGAACTTCAAGATCGGCAATCGTAATATGCAAATTGCAGCAGTCCTCTTGGATATCGACACCTTCCGGGCCATGACAGGACTTTATAAGAATAAGGTGGAGGAATGGATAGCTCCTGACGGATATAAGGACTGGAACGATGTCCTAATGAAAGAACAAAATAGGTAACAGATAGGTAAAAAGATTGAATGATGAATAGATATAACGAGACTGGCACTATTATCAATTTTAGTGCCAGAACCTATATGAACCATAAGTGCATCTGTACTTATGCAAGCGATGATGAAAAGTTTCACGCCATTATTGATGATTATGGTGTTATGTATAGCCCTGATGGAAAACGGCTGCTCGATACTGTCCGTCAACTGAAACACTACGAGGTTCCAGAGGGCGTGGAGGTCATCTGCGACGGAGCGTTTTGCTTTAGCGGGCTGGAAAGCATCAAGTTACCCGATTCACTGCTGGCCATCGGATGTAATGCCTTTGGCAACACAAGACTGACGGCACTCACCATCCCAAGGAACGTGCGACATATCGCGCCTGTGAATCCTATCGCCACCAATCAATTGTTGCTTGACAAGTTCGAATGTCTGTCACCATACTTCAAAGTGGTTAAAGGTATTCTCTACAGCAAGGATAACGTCATATTCTATGGAGCAGTGACAGAAGACTATCCAGAAGAACTTGAGATTCTTGAAGGTGTAAAGGCTATCGCCAATGGTGCTATGAGTCATCGCGCACATCTTAGATCTGTATCTATACCAGATTCTGTTACCGTTATGGGTGACGGCGCTTTCCATTGCTCTGGGGTGAAGAAAGTGAAGCTGTCACAAAATATCGACCGCATTCCAGCAGAATGTTTTTACGACTGCCGGCTGGAGGTTTTTATCGTTCCTGAAGGAGTTGTAAATGTCGATGATAGTGCGTTGGGGCATAACGATAATCTGATAACCGTCGTCTTCCCAAAGACATTGAAGAATATAGTGTATAACGTGTTTAGTGGTTGTCCGTCACTTACACGTATTTCAGGTCCGAGAAAATCAAATTTCATGAACTTGAAAGATATGCAGAAAGCCGGTCTAAGAAAGGGAGTTCGTAGTACGCGCGAGAACTGTATCATCGATAGCTACGAAAGCAACATGGAAGGTGTTACGATGCACCTACACAATTAGGCAATAAGGCTTCAAACCAGTATCTTGAAGGTGACCTCTCCCCCACCCTCTTCATAGGTGAAGGAAAGGTCACTTTTATTTTCTGCTTTCAGTGCGTCGAGTTCAGATTTGACATCATTGAGAATGTTTTGAATCGTGGGTGCTGGCTGAGCTTTCTTTGAAGATGTACGACTCAACTCCAGGCTATTACCATCTTGATTCATCTGTGCCTCTAATTCCTTTAATGGAATCCTATGTTCAACTTCATTTCTCCAACTGGCAAGCATAAGATAGATCTGCTGGCTGTATCGTGACTTACACGCCAGGAAAGCATCTTTACTCAATTCACAATATCCATACTCCTTTGATATGATATGATGTACCACATCTTTATCCAACTGGATCATGAAGTCCTTACTATCTCCCTCTTCGAAGAACACAGTACCAAGGCGATGATAGCGATGATAAGACTCATTATTGAGCGTGCTTGGAATAATAACAGGAATGAGAGAAAGCGTAGCCAAGCGGGAACGGAACTTAGAATAATCTGCTCTGCGAATACCTAAATCCTTATAGCGGATAGACAGAATAATGTCCTCCTGAATTCCAAACAAATCTATCTGAAGCCCTTCACGAATATAAGGCTGTAATTTATCAATGATAGCGAGCAATACTTTGTTCTGCCAGTAGTCATAACCCTGGCGCATCATAATAACAGTCATAGGGACGATTAGTGACTCTCCCCTACCCTGCTCTTTCTTCGATTCTCGCTTCGTAGGCATCTCTATAACCCTTTATAACTTGCAAATTTACGAAGAAAAATTCAATTGATTGAAAATATCGCCAAAATTTTAAGGTTATTTGTAATAGGAATGGGGTGTTAATGGTCTATTTGAACTCCCCTCCCCTACCCTATTTTACAATCAAAAAGTAATATGTAGTTGTTCATAATTCATGTATTTCGAATCTCATGTATTATTTATTCTTTATTAAAGTATATGTTTTTTCTTTATTAAAGATATAATTCAAAATTAAGGCCGAATAATATATTCAAAGCAATTCTTTAAAAAAAAAAAATTATAAATTGATGATGTTATATATTGCTATATTTCAAATATTTAAGTAATATACATTTAATAAAGAATTTGTTTTATATATATTAAAGAGTAAT
>OBLI01000116.1_pt1 | contig 82664 bp, 112 predicted proteins | sample 1519701 | NCBI WGS metagenome assembly OBLI01 (sample SAMEA3663005, study PRJEB22513) | pig gut metagenome | biome: pig gut; feature: pig-associated habitat; material: faeces | place: France | collected 2012
AATTAATGCAAAATTACAAAATATATTTTATATATGCAAATTATTTTGCAATTTCGTTCATGATCTTAGAAGAGGGTATATAAAAGTCCTATAGCATTATGCAAAGCAACTTGCTAGAGTATAAGAAGTAATACTTTATAAGTTTATCAGATTACTTTCTTAAAATACTCTAGCAAGTTGACCTTGGTTTAGTGATTGGGTGTAAACTTCTTTAAGATCTCCGCTTGCTGTTCTGGAGAGAGGGAGCTTAAGATATCCGCTATCTCATTGGTAGCTTTATTGATATTCTTATTACCATAAGCTTCAATGAAATCTTTAGTGATTATAGGTACTGGAACAAGGACATTGATAGTGGTAGTTTCTTTATCTACTTTTTCCATTACGTCCTTGATTATGTTACCTATACTGTTAATTATAGTGATCAGATCTTCCTGTTCTATAGGTTCATCATTGAAAGAACTTGAGTGTATGTTTGCTAAGGTATCTCCAGGCAAAGTTACCTTATAGGATTTCCTGATACCTTTAACGTTATCAGTAATCTGAATAATGGAATAGTCATTGATTCTACTTCTTCCCATAGTTTTTGAATTTTACGTTATTGTTAGACATTATTATGTAGTTTACGATTGGGATGAGATATTTAGATTCTCTTGCCCAGTACCAAGGATACTCTGGTATACGCCAGAGTCCCTTAGATTTGGTTATGTGAATATTATTTATTATCATAACAAACGGTAATAGTTAGTGGATCAAATAGATCTAGACCTGTTTCAAAGTTTTGAATACCGATGTTAGAGGTAGGATAGCCTCCGTCCATAAAGATTTCTAGATCTCTATTGAGAGAGTAAGCCATCTCCTCTGTTATTGTTACACCATATAAATCATATTTCTCTTTAAGGTTAAAGAGGAGAATCCATACTATTTGATTAGGAGTATAGAGTAAGTCAACCTCTTCTACCATGTAGTATTTGAGAATGTTCTCAAGTTGATTGATATACCTCTCGATAGACTTTGGATCTTCCTCGTATACATTTGGAAAGTTGTGATAAGTAATAGTAACTGGATAATTACCCTGTTCTGTCTTGATGATGATAGGAAATTGTTTCATGAGTTCATTTTATTTAAGTTATACAGTAATCTTTTCTTGATATCTTGAGAAGCTTTTGTTAAAGGGAATGAATAGACCCATTCCGTAGGAACATCAGTTGAAAGTATCATGAAGATACCGTCAGCATCCTGGAATATAGCATCTATTAGAGTTTCACCAACTTTAAAGCTATGGTCAAGTTGTATATGTGGTATATCAGAAGACTCATCCCATAGTTCTGGATGATCAAGGAAGAATTTCTTAATCTTTTGTTCTATGTCCATAGATTAGTCCTCCTATTACTGTAAAAGTTCTGGGTACTTAATAAAAAGAGCTTTGAAAAGATCCAGGTGATCATAAAAGTAACCACGAAGACCAGAGTATTCCATACCTTCTCGAACAAGGTCTAGCATTTCGTTAGCAGATAGATCATGGTAATTCTCCAGTTCATCCACCTCTACGTCGTTATTGTCTAGATATTCGTAAAGAGTGTCATCTGCCCAGTCTTTAAGATTAGAATCTTTAAGAGATGAGTCTTTTTCTAAGTTTGATACCTGATCTTCGAAGTTTTGAAGATCTTTTTCTGGGATGAAAGAAATAGCTAAGCTAAGCTTCTTTTCCAAAATAGCTTTGTCCATAATTTTAAGTGTTAGGGAGGGGAATTGTTATATCCCCTCCGGTTAATAATGTTATTTTAATTAATGCAAAATTACAAAATATATTTTATATATGCAAATTATTTTGCAATTTCTTAAGGAACTACTATTTGTTAAGGAAGGTTGATGCGAAAGAGTCAGGTTCTGGTTCTTTATATTGATCTGAGTTTAATTCAATATAAGCCTCTGGATCTTCCTCGTATGGATCAATGTTTTGTTCTATTTCCCTACGCATTTCGTGATGTTCTCTAGATGCTGATTCAGAACTACCTTTGTAATCTTCTATTACTTCCTTGATTTCAGCTTGATTAATGTTAAATGAAGCTCCCTCAGATCCATCCATTCCTTCCTGTTTAGTAGCAACTACCTCTGGTAAAGCCCCAAGATCATATCTAGTTTCTAGAAGTCTGGCCTCTTTAGATTTATCATTGTAGACTACGTTACTGTCTAGAATAAGCTGTCTAGCATCTTCTAGGGATATGGTATTATTCTCTGTATGCTGGTCAACATTATTCTGCTGATTAAACATATTGAAAATATTAGTAGTACCTCCTCCCATGAAGGTTCTGATTACTTGTTGTAGACCAGTTGATGAATCAAGCATCATCTTCATAGCTTTATTTAACTCGGCCGATACAAATGGTGTATATTTACCAGCTTGGGATTCTCTTAATAAATCCACTTGGGCCTTTATAGCTAATCTATCCTCTAATGACCAAGCTAAAGTCTGACCCAGTAAGCCATTGATTAATTCCTCCTGTTTATCCTTATCCCATAGTTTAGAATTCAACACTTGGTCCTTCATAAAACCCTGGATATAATCTGTAGGAATACCAGTGACTTTAGATAGGGTATTTACATCCATGTATCTACCACCAAACTTACCATTGGATAAAAGCCATTGATGTACAGCATGATTCCATAACCTAAACTTTAAATCATCAGAAGGATGGTTCTGATATTCTACAGCTAAGGAGGTAAGTCCAAGTGGTCTTGGGAACCTTTTAACGATGTTTTCTGTACTTCCATTCATATCTCATATCTTTACTTTCATCATATTCTATAAACTTTAATGGATATACATAGTATAACTCAATATAAGGGTTATAACTTATGAAGTACCATTTTCCTTTATAAGTTTTACCTAAAAGAAAATCCATACCAGAGAGCCTATCTCTGGTAAGGATTAATCTTTCAAATTTTTCTTGAGGTACCTTGAACCAAAATTTCCATTTTGGTATTACCTCAAATCTATTGCCTAAAAGCTCCAGGATTTCCTTGCCCATAAATCTTCGAACAATTTTGGTCTTGACTACTCTGGTTATTTATGCCCATAGAGCTTCTCTAATATCATTGCCTTTGTTTTAGGATCACCTAAACTCCGAGCCTTGATGGAATCTATTTTATCCTGGACCCTTGGGAACATAGCCTTTCTGAAAGGTACCACAGCTTGGGCAAAGAAGGCATTCCATAGTCCAGGAGATAAAGGTTTCTTGGCTCCATTGGAGATATTTGCCCAAAGTACTTCGGTATTGGATATGATCCTTTTGAAATTATTATAAGTAATGCACCCAGTTTTAGGATTCTTATCTGGGTAATTATTAACTTGTTCTAGAAAGTATTCCTTAAATTCATTTAAGAATGCTTGTCTATTAAAATTGTAATGCTCTTGTTGCATTCTATATCTCTGAATAAAGTATTGAGATACAGAGGTATTATTCATCGTCTTCATCTTTGTGATGGTTTAAAGTTGAAAGTAAAGTATCCATAGGAAGAACCTGGAAAAGATAACCTCCCTTCTCATCCTCATAGTAGGAACTCCAGATACAATCTCTGAGTTTAAAATCGTTTAAGTCTAAATGACCAGCAGGTACTCCTGTGATATACAGGGCATGAGGGAAGAATCCTAATTGATCATAGGTTAACTCAAATGATTTCTTCTTTGAGTTGAAAGTACCTCTGATATAGAAGTCAGGTAGATGTTTATCACATCCTGGCATATGAAGTCTATAAGCCACGTTTTTGATTTCTACGTCTGATTCTATCTCATAGCGACCTCCCTTTGAAATATAGTAGAGGTTCAATTTTGATTTAGTGATGTACTGTTGTGATACTTTTTTTGGGTTCATAGTGTTACAATTACATAAGTGAAACCTTTGTTATAAAGGTTTTCTAATTCTGATATTAAAAGTTTATCCCCATAGTACTTAAGTTCATTAATTACCCTGAGGATTGGGCCAGCATTTGTATAGCCTGTTACATAGTGAAGTTTTTGTTTATAAGGATACTTCCCTCTAAATTTAAGAATGTGGTACTTATTGTTTGCCATAAAATTTTATGTTACGAAGTTTGTGGAGAAGTAGGGATATTACGAAATACTTAACCGGTAGGAAAAAGTAGTGAATAATATTCTTCTCAGTTATGTAATGGTCATATATCGCAAAGAATTTCTTCCTTGTGGCATACTCTAGAGACCTACTTACTAAGTATGTTTTAATACATCTCTTGTGTAATTCGATAAGCTCTAGATTTTGTTTATGGAGATCCTTCTCAGATAGTGGAGTATATGACAACCATTTTTTTGTTCCCATTTATCTAAGGTTAAAGGGGAGGACCATGAGATCCTCCCCGATGGTTATTGACTAGTGAATTAGATAGCTTGTCCAGGTTTTAGGACTTCTGCCTTGTAATTCTCGAAAGCCTTGAAAGCTTCTTTGTATTCCTTGGAGTTTTTGTCCTGGAACTTGAATACCTCTCTTTCAAGCTGGTGATACTTGTTACGTACTGCCTGTCTCCATTTCTTGCGAGCAAGCTGATCTGTAATGTCTGCTGGATAGAGATATTTTACATCCCTGGTAGATACAACCTCTTCAGCAATGGAAGACTTCTGTTGTTTGGTTACTTCCTTGATGGTAGCTTCCTTCTTAGCAGCAGGAAGTTCTTTAACCTTAGCTTTAGGTTTAGAAGTCTTCTTTGCCTTAGCAGAAGTTTCCTTCTTAGAAGTTGTAGACTCAGCATTGATAATGCCTGTTACCTGGTTCTCTACGTTAGCAGCGATTGCAGCTGCAAGTTTGTTGTTCTTTTTCATGACTAATGAAATTTAGTTGGGAGGATAGATCCTCCAGTTATTAATAATACCTTTATTTAATTTTTAAATCTGATGCAAAATTACATATAATATTTTATATATGCAAATTTTTTTGCAATTATTTTTAAAATTCAAAAGGTACCAGACAGAGCAGTATATAGAGCTATTAGTTAGAGTACATCTCAAAGATTTCAGGAGGGAATCTAAGTTCATCCTCTGGATCCTGGATATAATCCTCATAGTTATCTTGATATATGTCTATCTCTTTAGATATTATATCCTGATTTATTGAGGAAATATCCAAATGAGTACTAATAGTTTTGGGTACGGTTTTAGCTTTATATCTCTTATGTTTAGTAGGGATAGTACTACTGGTATGATTCCTAAAATTAATCTCATTCATCTTATCCCAGGGTATTATGAATATGGATATAAAAGCTATTGATATAGATATCAAAGCCCAGTCAAATTTACTTGGTAATTTCATACTTCTTAAATTCTAGTTTTGGTTTGACTAAATTGGAGTTAACCCATTTACCTGTAGAGTCTGCTTGAATTAGCTCCTGATACTTTTGATGTTCTATGTGAGGATAAGCATATATCTTACCTCCCTTGAAAGCAATAAGTAATATCTTTGTGTCTTCATTATAAGATACAAACTTGATATTACTAGATTCTACCTCCTGAAATGTGAAGTCCTCGAAGTAATATTCTAAGGCTTCTTTATATTCTTCTGTTGAGATCATACTTGATGGTTTTCATGTTTGATAAATTCCTCGAAGTAGGGAAGGTTTTCGATCATACCACAGAATGCTCCCCAGTCTTCTCTTAATTTATGGTTATGACGTTGAGCCCAAATGTTTCGGAGACAAGCATAATTAGTTGATATACGCATAAATAACTCTATGCCCATTGGACAAGAACTAAGCATTCTCATGAAATTATCATAAGATTTATCTGCATTGTACTTATCTATGAGTTCTTGTAATACCTGTATGGATCTTGGATCAGTGTACTTATTAAAGGATTCCTCATTAGCACCTATCACTTGTAACTTGTGCATTTTGCTACTTGAGGATACGATATCGATGAAGTGATACCTCTGTAATTCTGGTGAGAAATACCCGGGATATACTAAATCGAAAGATACTCTGATACCTTTGAGGAAGTTGATTTCTCCAGAGTTTACAGGATTATTACAAAGTCTGACAGCTCTGTCCAGATCTCCCTGAGAATAAGCCCCAGGTACTGTTCTCATTGAATTTCGGCAAGCATTGATACTCTCCTCTAGATCATATACTCTAACGCCTGTGATTGTTACCATAGTTATTTTAATTTATTATAAGTGTATATTCTGGATGGAATTTATATAGGGCTTTATTGATTTCTAACCAAGCTCCGTTTACTCCTTGAGGATTGTCTAGAATCCAAACTTCCTCCATCTTCCAAAGGATATGAGAGCAAAGAAGTAATTGGTATTCATCTAAGCAACAGATAGCAGATGGGATATCGATAAGTTGCTTATAAGCATCAATACGCATATATACCTTATGATGTATAAGGCTTTTTAGTTTTTGGTTCATCTTATTGTAAGGTGTACCACTCTCTAATAACTGAGATATATCTATGTTGAGTAGCTCCATAAGTAATTCTTGTGATAAAGAGGCATTAGGTTCATCCTCTTTATCAATAATTCTTCTAAGAGCTTCGATTTGAATCTCAGCGATGTTCTTAATAATCTGTGATGTTTCTTTGTCCATATTTATTTTATTATAAGTTTATATAATAAAATATCTCCGGAGAAATACACCGGAGATAAGTTTCCTATTGTCTAGAAATAGCCTCTTTCATCTGTTCTTTGATAGAGTCTGGGAATTCAACATCTCTATGCCATCTGAGGAAGAATTTAGAAGGTTTTTTATCTTTACTGAGGATCAACTGACGTATCTCGGTAGAGAATTTTAACCTTTCCTCTGCAGTCATATACTTAGGATATTTAGTAAATTCAACTTCAGAGAAAGAAAGAGCTTTCTTAGGAGGAATTATCTTAAGAATATCTTTACGCTCTTTGTAAAGATAAGGAATTACCTTACGTGAAGGTCCATTGATAATCTTAAAACCAAACATTATCATAGGATCATACTTATCAGTTTTGGGATCCTTGCCCTTACGGATTCTCCTAATACACCATGAATAGGATTCTGGGTATTGACCTGTATCTGTTGGTGTACCTATATCCTTTGACTTGAATGGGAAATCTGGGAAGTAATAAAGAAGATCTTCAGTAAGGATGAATACAAAACCTAAATCTCTGAGGTATTTAATAACCTGAGGTTGATTTGCACCTTCTCTAACCATTTCCTCCACTTTGGTTAGAATATCCTCTCTTGGAGTATCTAATTCTTTAGCCTGGGAAGCTGGTCTACCTCTACCTGCTGAAGGAGCCTTTAAAGGTAAGTTACCAACTAGTTGATCCAAGTAATTTTTAAAACTCTCAACATCTCCAGAATTAGTAAGGGTTACCTCTAATCTAATAGGACCCTTATGTTTCTCTTTAGGCCCAGCATATAACTCTGCTGCAGCATCTACCAATCTATCTGAAAGGTAAACTCCATCTTCATTAAGAGTAGTTACCCTCATCTTTGGTTTAAAAATTTTCTTTTCTTCTTTATCCATAGTGACTTATTTACTAAAAAGGGGTGGAGCTGTTTCCAACTTCACCCCACTAATGATATGTTATGAATTACCAGACCGAACTACTTAATCTTCATCCTTGTGGACCTTCTTCTTTTTCTTCTTATCCTTAGAAGAAGATTTTACCTCCTTGTTGACCTTCTCCTTCTTTTTAGATTTTTCACTGGATGCTGGAGTATCCTTTGCCTTCTTCTCCTTCTTAGGAGCATCACCATTCTGAAGCTTACGTTGCTCCATACGGTACTTCTTTTTCTCAGCGGAGGTCATCTCCCTGCCATCAATAAGAGGATAATCATATTTCAGAGAAGTTTTGCCCTTCTTAGTAGGCTTTTTCTCTACCTCTTTTACTTCAGCCTTCTTAGCTGTTTTCTTTACTTTCTTTGAAGATTCCTCAGCAGCCTTGGCCTTCTTCTCCTCTTTAATTTTCTTTGCCATGTTTCTTTTTCTTATATTTGTTAATATATTCTTCATCTTCCAAATAGGAAGGATCCTCAATAGTTTATCTCTTTCCCTATTTAATCTAAGGATCAAGTTTGTTACCATTTCCCCATGAATGGGATCTTTAGAGAAGTCTATTGATGGATCTAACCCATTATCTTTATAATATTTAAATAGAGCCTTCTTAGCTTTATTCAAATTAGCTTTAACTTCTTCTGTAGATAGCATATTGAATTATGATTTACATATTTCTATAGTTTACCTTTCGAAAGGAAAGTTGGGATCTTCTTAATTTCTTTGATTTTAACTTTATAGCCTTTTTGAAGAAGACCTAAAGTTAAAACCTCTTTAGCCTCTTCTTCTGAGAGATTTATAAAGTGGGCTGTTTCTTTTTTATAATTAGTAGAGGTATGTTTAGAGTATTCATATGAGACTTCAAGGGCAAATCCTCCAAGTTTAGCTTTGAGTTCTGAATACAGGTTATATCTTTTTTTTAACAAATTTTTTAAATGTACCTGAGAAGCTTGGGCTTTACCTCTTAGATTAAATTTAAGGTAAGTCATATATTTAGCATTCTCTACTTTTATTTGATCCTGGATCAACTTTAGTTGTAGAATTATGTAGTTAATAGATTTTACCATGATGGCCTTGATATTTTGTGATTAGATGTTTCTTGGGGTTTAAGCTTATCAATTAAAGTATGAGCTTCATGAATAGCTTGGATCATAAAACTCCTGCCTTCAGAAGATAATAGGTTATCTTCTAGTGCATTAGTATATTCTTCTACTAAATTACTCAGAGATAGTAAAATCAAATTTCTTTGAACTTCAGTTATTTCCATAGGCTAAAACAAAAGAGGGGTATTCTTAGAATACCCCTTGATAACAGTTAAATAGAATCGAACAATAAGTGGAATCCTTCTTGATCTTAGGAATTAATCCTCAGAAGAAGAGTCTTCATCATTCTCATCCTTTGATTTCTTGGTCTTTACACCACCGATAGTACCATGACCCTTCTTTGCCTTTACAGCAAGATTACCAGGAATAAAGGTTACTGAGGTAGATACAGCCTCACCATTTACCTCAACTACCGAAGTAACCAGGACGCCTACATGACCTTCCTTGTTCTTGATAGCATAGCCATAGTTCTTAATAACTGAGTTGTCAGAGACCTTAATAACGTCGATCTGTTTACTGTTAGGACGTTGCTCAGCAGGACGGTTCTTAAGAGCTTCCATACGTGCCTTACGTTTTGCTGCCTTAGCTGGATCAACAGCAGCCTTCTTTTCTTCTTTCTTCTTAGCCATAATCTTATATGTTTTAATTATTAAAAATGTGGATTGTTTGAAAGGATATAGTTAGTGGGAGAAAATTACTCCTCCCACTAATTTCTAGGATAATTACTTCTTACCCTTTTTGCCTTTACCCTTAGCAGCAGCCTTAGGCAATTTGAGACCAAGTTCCTTGGCAACTTCCTTACGGAACTTCTCGATCTCATCCTCATCGAAGTCGTCAGGATCAGTATCAAGGTCATTGTCATCGCAGACATCCTCGAGTTCCTCGAAGTCCATCTTTGCAAGGTCCTCACCGGTCAGAGGCTCATCGTCCTCATCCTCATCATCGGAGTCATCTTCATCTTCATCATCGTCTGAATCATCCTCGTCATCCTCTGAGTCTTCATCTTCATCGGAGTCATCATCATCATCATCATCAGAGTCATCCTCGTCATCATCATCATCAGAGTCATCATCGTCATCGTCCTCAGAATCTGAGTCATCCTCATCCTCATCATCATCCTCATCGGAATCCTCATCGTCTGAATCACCCTCGTCCTGGAGCTTTTCCCATTCCTCCGGAGTGAAATGGATAGTAGCAGGGACAACGTCGACTGAGCCATCTTCATAAGTAATAATCTTAGCACCGTTGATAACTTCTTCCTTAATGATTGCAAGTTCTTTCTTCTTTGCAGCTTTTTTCTTAGCCATAATTGTAATGTTTTTAAATGTTAAACTTATATATTAATAATTCTCTGTGATCTGTTCTCCTTCTTATGAGTAGGATCATTATTAAATTGTTTTACCTTTCGAAGTAGAGTTTCAAAATCTACTCTGGATGAAAGTATTATATCCTCGGAGGATTCTAATTCTGACCCATTATATGTAACCAATCTAATTGGTTTACCATCAAATGGGTCACTGTAAGAATGGGTTATTATTACGTCTTCTCTTTCCATGATCAATATCTTTTGGATTGATAAACAATGATTTATAGTTGTTAAATTCTTTCTGTAGGTGGAATAGGTCTTCATCTGTAAGTCTTTTCTCAGCATCCTTAGCTTCTAAGAACCTGTAGTATACTGCAGACCTCTCACGTATGGTACTCTTATCGAATTCATGCCTAACACCTAAAAGGTTTTCTTTATATTTCTTATCAAAGTACTTTCTATCATGCAGGTATCTATAACCAAGCATTTTTACTTGCCAAGTTCTAGTAGTGATAGTAGAATGATTGATAATGTATTCGATTGGCATATACCATCTGAATATCTTACACCAACAAGTTTTACACCATATATGTACTTCTAAGTGTTTAGGACCTGGGAGTCTTTTAATACCTTGCCTGATTAATTTTTTACCACTGATGATATGACAAGTATTTAGAACATCTTGACCGAAATAATATTGTATAACATCTTTAGCATGATACCTTGAATAGTATGGTATACAGCAATAGTGTTTAGCATACATATCTTTTTCATTTGTTCTATAGGTAGAAGATCTCTCAGAGGGAGGATAATATTGCCAAATATAATATCCATCCCTCCTAACCTTATGAGGATCTCTCCAATATTTGCACATATCCCCAAAAAGAACCCCAGTAGCTCTGAGCTTATCTTTAGTTCTCGGCAGTTTCTTCTCTTGAAGATTTTTCATAAGGGTTTCCATTCTTTTTCATCCAACGTTTACAATTTCTAGACCAGAGTTGAATACTCTTTGGGGAAGCCTCTGGGAATTTTTTAAGCATTCTTCTTTCGATTCTTTCCTTAGAGTAACCCTTAGCAGTTAACTCCCAAGTATAAGATTTCTTGGTTCCTTTAAGTAAACCAAATGGATCTTTTTCTCTTGGTGGCTTTTTCTCTCTTGGCTTTTTAATACCTGGGATTCTTTTAGATTTACGATTACCTAATTCATCCTCTTCTCCAAGAAACCCTAATCTTAATCTAGAACTTCTTAAAGGATCATCCTTTGGTATACCCTGATCGGATAATTGCTTATCCATCCACTCATCGTATTGATCAATGAGAGTTTTGTCTGGTTTATTCATAGTCTGATTGATAAATTTCAATAGACTGAATATAGAAGTACCAGTAGCATCTGGAAAGGGCATTCCAAGAATGATAGCCTTTCGTTTAATGTCTTTGTAGGTCATGTTCCTACCAGCAACTCCGAGAAAGTTATATTTCTCTCGAGTTTTGTTGAGTGCCGTTTTCTTTGGTTTTGCCATATTTCTTTATATTATATAATGTTATTTTTAATTTTTTGCAAAATTACAAATAATATTTTAAATATACAAATATTTTAATTACTTTTTATAAAATATCAGCGGATCAGATGTTGGTGTCACTCCATCGTCTTTGAAGACTTTCTTCTTTTTAGATTTCCCTTTAGGTTTAAGATCATAGGCATTATCTAGAGTATTAACATTAAAGTCAAGATTGTTTACCTGGTTAAAATTAATAGCCCTTCTTACAATAAACCTAAACTCTGGCCAGAATTTCTGACCTAACATAACTTTAGAGGTTCTCTCATAAAAAGCTGTTACTAAATAACCAAAGGTATCAGCATCCTCCCTATCTTCAAATACATAGATATAAAACCTATTCATTTCTTGTATTACTTCTCCTTCAGTTCTGATAGGCAATAAGTAATAACCATCAGTATATAACTCTGGAGATATAAGAGCTACCCAGTACTTCTTTTTACCTGAATAGGCTTTGTAGTAGAACCTCTCTTTTAATTTCTCTAATACAAAGTCTGGTATTCTGTTAAGTAAGTACTTTATATAAATCTTATCCTTCTTATTCAGTCTCCTTTTGAATGCTGATGGTTGTTGTAACATAACTGGAAGTACTCTGAAATTATTCCATCTATCAAACTCTAGTATTAAAGCCCTCACATCCCTATCCCATTCATTTTCGGTTACTTTAAGAAGTTTCATATTTCTTTCGATATTCTCATTACTTACCTTAGGTAATTGCTGAGTTGAATCTCCAGTGTATACCATGGCATCTTTTCTTTTCAGCCTATGTTCAATGACACCTTCTATAAAATCTTGGAAGTTTCTTTCACAAGGGCAATCAGGTCTAAATAAGCTTGGCCATTTTGTAAAATAATCTCCAAATAACCTGAAGAACTTTTCTGATCTCTCACGTATCTCAATATACTTATAATGAGATATTTTTAACATACTCCCAGCTTCCCAGGAAGATTTACCCTCGGAAGTATGTAAAAAAAGGGACTGCTGTTCCATTTTGGTTAAGCAATCCCAGGCTTTTTGCTGAGCTTCATTCATATTTGATGGTAACTTAAAACTTTATCAATCTTATCTTGAGTAATACCATTTGGGTCAAAACCCTTCTGATCTACATAGAGTTTCCTTGGATCATAGTTATGATATACGGAATAAAAAACATTATCAAATGGTAACCATACCTCTAATTTACCATGTTGAGGATACATGAGTAGTTTTACTTTCTTGTTAGTATGATCTACCTCTAATACTGTAGCATCAACACCCTCATATGGATAACCTTTTAGATTAACATAATCACCAGGCTTTATACTGGTAAGATCTGATACAGAGAATTTCTTATTTTCCTTTTGTATCTTTAAATATCTTCTTACCTGTTTCCTACTACAGGTAGCTACTAGAGAAAAATCATCCCATATATCTATATTCTCTACTCTTGCTCTTTTCTTTTTTCTAGTATGTAAAGTTATAGTATCCTTGAGGAAGCCTCTTATACCTGGAACCTTCCTTGCCATAGTTCTAAGATAATCCCTATCAAGAGCTTTTACGGTAGGTATTTTAAGAAAGCCATAATTGAAAAGTATTGGCTCTTCTTTATATATTACTTTACCTCTAGAAGTAGAACCCTTCATTACCTTAACTGTAGGTATAATGGCTGTGACATCATCATACCCACGTCTTTTAAGCTCTTGATCAAGAGTCTGATAGTATTTGTCCTCAAGGTAAAATATACAGTACTTATAACGATGGTTATGATGTTTCATAGCTATTACTTATATAGAGTTTTACATTGTACTTTTGCTTCCTTATGAATGTCTTTATAGTTTACATTCTTGAGAACTTCTGAGGCCATAAAAACATATAGAGTAGGTGTATCAGGACTAGTGATAACCATGGTATGTTCCAATGGCTTCTTAGTTAAAGGTTTTATCAACCTTTTATCTATTATGAAGAAGAATTCTGTACTTGGCATAGAATTATACCTCATTACTAGAATAGGTATCTTCTTTGCCCTATTAGCATCTGATGATGCCTGTTTCCAGAATTTAACTATCTTGCAACCTTTGTTACCAAGTAGGATATGCTCAAATCGAATGTCTTGGTAACTTTTACATTCAATAGAGATTTTACATCGATGAGCATGTCTCTCATCTGAACACATAATATCTGAAGCTAAATCTCTGTTTTGGTGATTAGCTCCAGAATACGGAACCCTCTGAAATTTATATCCAGAGAATTCCGTAAACCATTTGGAAACTTTAAGTTCAAATTTGCTTCCTTTACGTTTACTGTTAGCCATTCTATAATTGATTTTGTCTTGTTATATTCAATTATAGTTGTTTAATAGTAGTTAAGCCATTATGTTTCTCCACTTGCAAAATCTTCGAATGAGATAGTGGTAAGCTATCATGATGGGTGATTAAGAATAAGGATTTATGATCAAAGAGGTGTTTAATCAAACTAACTACTATCTCTATATTATCTGATGATAAAGATTCGAATACCTCATCCAAGAAAGCAACATTAATACCTCTAGCAGCAGACATGGATTCAAACATAGCAAAAGCCATAGCTAAATTACATACCTGTTTTTCACCTCCACTCAACTCATCATAATCAATAATAATATTACCCCTCTCTATGAGAGTAACGAAGTCTTTTCTAGTAGAGCCTAAATCTATTTCGAAAGATATTCTGAAACCAAGTACATCTGCATAACTATCCAAAGTTCTATTAAGAAGATCCAAGCTAGAATCAAATAAATAAGCCTTGATCCCATTATTACCAAGAGGATCATTAAGTAACCATTCATAATCTTTTAGGTCACTAAGCTTATTGTGATAATCCTCATCTACTTTTCTTAACTTCTTTTTAAGTTTTTCCCACTGCTGTTTATATTCTGGAGATTTAACTACCAGTTTCTCCTCTTTACACTTACCTATAAGATTGTTGACATGAGCTAGTTCCGATGCCCACTCATTACTGGTATCTTTAATATCATCTAATCTAGAGCGAGTTTCTTTTAATTGATATAATCTTTCATTCGCTTCTTCAAGTTCCTCTTGGAATTTATCTATCTTACCAAAAGCTCCCTTTATTTTTTTCATGGAGGAGTAAGCTTTATCATATTGCTTCTTCTCCATTAGTTTAAGAACTTGGTCAAGGAATTCCTCAAGTGGAACTTTGGAAAGGCTTTTTGCATTTGCTAATTTATCCTTGATTGAGTTAACTAGTCTCTGTTGGTTCTTAACCTTCACATCAACTTGAAGGTCTATTTCCTCAGTTACCTTTTTCTTAGCTTCCACTAATTTTTTAGCTAAATCTTTTTGCCTTCTACGAAGCTCTTTTCTTTCCCTATGAACAGTGGCTTTCCAAGTTCTTTCTCTTTCTCTTAACTCCCAGTACGTACCCTTAGTACTTTCGATTTCTTGTTTAAGTAGTCTAGCCTGATGTTCTACTTCATTAGCTTCTTCTAGTAAACCCTCACGCTGATCCTGAACTATACCTTTTGCAATATTAAGAAAGTTCAGATCGAATATTTCTTCAAAAAGCTTCTTTTTATCAGAATTACTCTCAGTTATCAATCTCTGTAAACCTTGACCAAACATTATAGAGTTCATAAACAGGTTATATGATAGACCTAAATCTTGGTTTATCCTTTCCTGTAGCTCTAACTTACGTTTAATCAAGCAAGGAACTCCATCCTCATACAGTATTAAACGATTATTTCCCTTTGCCCCGTCATCTAATATCTTCTTATAATTCTGACAACGTACTACCTTGAAGATTTTACTATCTCTTTGAAAAAATACCTCTACCTTAGTACCAGCATAGTCTTTAGGTTGGGATTCTTTCCAGGTATTCACTTCAGAAACTCCCTTTATATTTTTCCCATATATACCCCAGACAATAGCTCCAAATATAGAACTCTTACCAGAACCATTAGGTGCCTTGATAAGTATGGTTTGTTGAGGATTTAACTCTAAATGAGTAGGCTCACAAATTGAACAAAATCCCTCTATGTTTACGCTTAATAATGTTATCATACTTCTGACTTTTTAAGTACATTAATTAATAGGTTCTCTTTCTTCTTATCTTTGATACCTTTTTGTTTCATATATCTCTTTGCTAGTCTTTTCTTAGATAACTGCTTAGTGATTTTATGATCTATATCTATTTTTTCACTAGATACCTTCTTTGGTAATATCGTATAATAATTACCATCCTCTTTAATATCTTCCTCAGATTCAACATCTATAAACTTAGGGAAATCTTTTAGCTCTACGAATTTCATAGACATATCATCCATAACTAACCAATATCCCATTTTACAGTCTTTATCGGTTCTCCTCTGTTGAATAGGAGCCCCTAACATATAAACCTTTTTACTAAGCCTTTGAGGTTTATGAATATGACCACATAATACCAGGTCAAATCTATTAAGCATATTAAGGTTTATATTCTCAGCAGAATCTATTACTCTACCATCCGTATCTTTAGCCCCGGGATAGTCAGTATGAAGAAGTAGGATATGTTTGAAACCTTCCATTAATCTTAAACTCTTAAGATATTTGCCCATACCTATGTTGTGATCTATATATGGTACACCATGAACCATAACCTCCATACCTATATGACCAGCAGGTGTAGAAGGTGATAATATGGTAATAGGGTGATCATTTTCAAATACATCTAACCAACTTCTAGCAGTAGTCTCATATCTGCCTTTATCATTGATTATAAGGGAATTAACCGATTTTAATTCATGATTACCAGCTATACAAAACATTTTAAACTTTGGGTGATTGTGATATACGTCTTTCATAAAATCTATAAACATAAGAGCCAGATCCAAATCAAGATTCTCTGGTTTATGAAATAAATCTCCACAGAATAAAGCAGGAACTCTATACTTTTCGCATTCTTTTATAATCTTAAAAAGGACTCGGAATGAATCCTGAGTCCTTTTATTATCTTTGTTAAACTTTGCCCAGATATTAAGGTGTAAATCTGAGAAAGCCACTGCTATCACTTTTGACATATCTTATCAGTTAAAAAATCATTAATAATCTCCTGACGGACTTCAAACTTAGCCTCTTTAATAACTAAGATATCTACCTTACCATAGATACTATCTAAAGAGCCTATATTGAAACCATTTTTGTATATCTCTGGAGCTTTCCAAAACTTTTCCGAATGATGTAGGAACTCAGATCTTAAATCTGATCCCCAAATATCTAATACCTGGTTCATAATACCAGCAATGATATGCTGAAAGTATTTATTGTGAATACGTTTATCCTTCTCATCAGCCATCACCCAGTCTTTTATCATATAAGTTGGAAAATCAAACATGATTAGTTTGTCGCATTGCTTACATAATAACATTTTACAGAGATCCAAAAAATTATCTACCTCACATTGCGGTTGAAATGAGCTTTGCTTATACATAAAATAAGCAGCCGAATCAAGATAACTACGGTCTGTTACAAAATCTTCCAGATTACCAAACTTCTTATTACGAAGATTAATTAACTGAAAATCTTTTTGGTACTGGACCATTTTATCTTCTTTCAACATGTCCTGATGAGTTACTTCTTTCATATCAGGCATAAGATCTCTCATACTACCTGAATAGAAAGGTATATCATAATCTCTAGACACAATCTGAGCCATAGTTGTTTTACCTATTCCAGATGGTCCTGCAAACATTATTCTACTCATACGCTTTCTTATTTAAATCGGTGAATACTTTTAAAAAATTATTTGATAGGAAGGATGATAAAGAGTACGTGATACATATTTCTTTGAATTTCTTTAGCTTAATCTGACCGTCCCTATATAATTTAATAGGTAATTCCTCTTTATCAAGAGGTACATTCTCAATATACCATCTAAGATCTATCATTTTCTTATTTCTATGGTATACTTCAGCCATCTGCTTATCCTCAGGATGCTGATAGAGGTATTCCATGATAGTACCATATTGATCAAGGAATTTTCTTGTCTTAACTGGACCCATACCTGGATATCCCTCTATATCATCCGATTTATCTCCAACTAAAGAGAGGTAATCAACAGTCTCCTCTGGATCATACCCAAATATCTCTTTACAATTTTTGAGCCTTACGTATTCTTCTTTACGAGGACTAAAGATCTTAAGCTTGTCTGAGATCAATTGGTTAAAATCCTTATCAGAAGAGATTAGGGTGATTTTTTCATCCTTAAAGGTTCTTAAAGCTAGGTATGCTAAGAAATCATCTCCTTCATAATTAGTAAGTTTATTCTTATCGAATATATATGGAATTCTTAGATACTTTAGGATCTTCATAATCTCTGCCTTTTGACTTTGCAAAGATTCATAATCAATTGATATATTCTTTCTGTGTCCCTTGTAATTTGGAGTAAGCTCATCCCTGATACTAGAATGACCATTATCGAAACTGATATATAGCTCATCTGGATCTAATCTATTAACATACATATGAAGAGATTTAAAGAATCCAAATATAGCTCCAGATGGTTTACCATCTGTGGACTTAAGCTTCTCAAATTTGTGGAAACTCTGATGCAAAAGATTACACCCGTCGACTAAGAGAATATGTTTTTTACTTTTCATGTTTAAACCCTTTCCATATATTATAGAAATCACTAATTACTTGATAACCTAAGTTCATGATCTCAGATATTTCTTTACGAGTAAAACCTTGATCAATCAATCTTGGTATGTAGCTTCGTTGTATTTCAGTTCCTTTATAGTTAGGACTTTCTGCACCTCTCTTCTGATGTAATCTACCTTCCTTAGAAGCCTGTGACATATTATCTTTTTGGGTACCCCAATAAAGATTCTTATAGGAATTATTAGTAGGTACATTATCCTTATGACATACATATGGAAGCCTCTCAGGATTAGGTACATATATCAAAGCTACTAATCGGTGTAGTAACCATTTTTTAGTACCAACTCCAGGTTGAGATAATCCTATGATATATCTACCATTTTTATTAAGGTGAGGTATTTTCTTATGATACCTCTTCATCATAATACCCTTACCATTTACATCCCATCGGCTATATACATTACCTCTTTTAGAAACATGATAGCCTGGGTAACCAGGAACATTGTCTTTTAAGATATGATCTTGATACTTACCTTCACCATGTTTAAAAATAGGCGATTCCCATTCTAAACTATTAAGCTTATTCTGGGATCTATTGAATTCAGTCTTCTTTCCCATAGTAACGATCCATTAATTGTTCGATGAATATATGGGCTACTGGATAATTATTCTTAAGGATGGCTTGACAAATTAATTCCAGCCTATCTGAATATTCAAATTGACCGCAGTATTTTTTGATAAAATCCTCATGATCTTCACACTGGAAAAGTTTTGCTTGATTAAGTCCAAACTGAGTAGCTAGCTGGCATACCTGTTGAGCTTTAAGTAAATCCTCTTTACCATTCTTATTTAAAAATCTTGAGCAGTACTTTACTACTTCTCCCTGGAACCAGTTAGTATTCATAGAAACAAAAAACTGTACTGGCTCAATGTAGAGGTTCTCATAATGAGAACCACCTACTTGCTTATTCATCCTCTTCATCTTCATCCTCCTCATTACCATAAGATTCATATTCAACTCCATCAACTGGGAAGAAGTTTTCTTTTAATGCTTCTAGTTTCTTACGAGTAGTACCTATAGTATTTATATCAGCTTTACGTAATAATTTTCTTCTGAGATCATCATCTTCCTCCAAAAGCTTTTGAAATTTCTCTTCCCCTCTGCATAATTTATTACCCTTGAAAGAATAGGTACCTCCTCCATTCTTCTCGATAATATCATTCTCTACAAGAACATCCTCAAGAGAATATAATCTATCGAAACCTACATCATGATACTTAGGGTTGAAATATACAGGGCACTTACTAATGGTTGGTCTTGGAGGTGCTACCTTATTTTTCAACATACGAAGAGTAACTAATTTACCAGCTCTACGTTCTTTGCCCTTAAATTTAACGGTAATGGCTCTACCTGCAAAGAATGCTACTCTAATAGAAGCATAGAACTTAAGAGCAGCTCCACCAGTAGTTGTTGTATTATCTTTACCAAAACCAACATTTAAGGCTGTTCTTAACTGGTTGATATAAATTTGTGTTACACCCAACTTGTTGAATAATTCAGCTCTGATCCTGAAATACTTGTATAAAGCTTTAGCTCTACCTCCCATTTCAGCTTTAGCCTCTACCATCTTAGAATCAATATTATCTGAACAATCCATAGCTGCAATAGAATCAACCACTAAAAGAATAGGCTCATTATGTACTAATTGTGATCTTAAGTACAATGCTAAATCAGCTACAGCATCAGATACATACTCAATTCTTGTATCATTTATGATTGTTACTTTTTCAGGATCAACTCCATTTGCTTCTGCCCAGGAATTCATCCAAGCTTGTTCTGCATCTACCCAAATGACATGACCTCCCAATTGTTGAGTAGCATAAGCAAAATTATAAGCTATCAAAGATTTACCAGAGGATTCTTCTCCAGCAACCTCTACGATTTTACCGAAAGGTATACCTCCACCCCATTGATAATTAAGAGCGAAGAAAGTTGAAGGTAACCATAAATTAGATTCCTTTGTATCAGAACCTAATACCATAGTTTCTCCATACTTCTTCATCAATTCATTTTTGGTAGGTACCTTAAGTTTTGATTTCTTTGCCATAGTGTGTAAAGATTAAAAAGGGAGATACCCAGTTCCTGAATACCTCCCTGTATTAAACAACCTAAAACTATATAACCTTAGATATCTGAGTGATATTTCTTCTTTTTCTTAGTTTTATTATCTTTGTCATTTGATGATGACTTTTTCTTTTTCTTAGGAGCATCATCCTCTTCATCATCAGGAGATTCATTAAGGAATTTATTTAATTCCTCCTCAAGCTCATCATAAGGTTTGATCTGATCTCTAACGATCTTCTCCAAATCAAGTTCTGAACGATACTTTTTATCAAGTTTAGAAGGTTTACATTGACGAACCGAATAGGTAGTATCAAATTTACCAGAACCACTTCTAGTAATCTTAATATCATAACCTGTAACTGGATCAGTCATATCACCAGCCTCATCCTCATCAAGGTAAAGATCGATAATATCCTGATATACAGCACCAGCAATGAGTACTCCTCGATTCTGACCATCATAGTCAACTCCATTACCCTTATCGTCCTTATAAATGATACCTCCAATTACATAACGTCTTCTTGGAATGAGACGTTTTGCAAGCTCTTTATCATCCTCATCCTTGGATTGTTTGAGCTCTTCATATTTTTCCATGAATGGACAAGGCTCATCAAAGGTGGCTGGAGAAATAACTCCTCCTACTCCAGGGATATAGAACTGTACTACTTCCATACCAAGCTCCTGATCATCTCCTGGAGATTTAATACGCATACGAAGAGTTCCCTCTTTTGGGAAAATAAGACCATTACCAGATCCCTTCTCCTCTAACTTCTTTTTACGAGCTAACATCTTCTCTCTAGTAGAAGATCCTGTGCTCTTTTTCTTTTCATTTTTAATCATGATACCTAAGTGTTTTAATTGTTATTTATTTCTGAGTAAATTATCTCATTTACTGAGAGTACTGTGAACTTGTTTTTGTCCAGGTCAATTGAAATACCCTCTTTGCGGAATATATCAGGATTGAATTCGATCTCTTTACCAGCATACATACCATAAGTAAGGATTCTACCAGTTTCAATCAAATCAGTATACCATTTATATTCCTCATCAAGATGACCTTGAAGAATAACTACTCCCTTATTAGGAAGTCCATCTTTAGCCTGTCCTGGGATAATAATACCTCCCTGAATAATATCCTGATCTTTTGGTGAAAGAATCAGAACTCTATTTTCAGTTGGACAACCTAATGCTATAAGAGCATTTTTTAACTGTAAAGCTATAGCTTTACTTACGAATACCTGATTTAAGTACATGTCTTTAATTTTTATATGTTAAAATTATATATTTAATAATAGTTATCACTAACCACGTCTGAGATTGGCATTAATAGTCCTCAAGATATCAGTACGAGATTCATAAGCTTTACATAGAGAAATAAATTGACTAGCTCTTGCTTCAGCTTTTAAATATCTTTCATATATTGAAGAATATTTCTTAGAGCTAATTACTTTATTGGTAACATAATCGTTATTCCAACGTTCATTAGCATCTTTATAATATACCCATAGCTGTGAATATGCTTCATCTTTCTCTCTTTCTAGAGCATTTCTTTCTTTTATATACTTATCTCTCAGAGAACAAAGTACATAATAACTAGATGGAGAATCACAAAGCTGAGAATTAATTATATCCTCATTTATCTTCAGCTCTTTATTTAAATCTATTTCAAGGTCATTTCCTTGGAATTTAACCTTGAGTTTATTGAAGTTTACTTTCATAATGAAACTGTTTCTATTTTAGACCTTACACTATCTTGGTGATAGATTATATTATTACAAGAAGGACATCTTACCATACTTCTTACTGTATATAAGGGTCCATAGGTACCAAACAGGGAAGGTGGGTTCTTTAGAGATTTAGATACTACATCTTCTCTCTCATACTCAAATTCACAATCGCAATAAGGGCATTTTGTTCTATAGACGCCCTGATTTAAAATCCTCTTCATATTTCTTTATCTCCTTTTTGAACTTTGTTTTATATTCTGATATAGGGATACCCTCATATTTCTTGGCTTCTTTCATATATTCTTCTACAGAGAAATCAGGTTGAAGCATCTTGTTATAATCATAACCTGGTATGAAAGGTAGTTCTTCTGCCATAGTTCTACCTATTGTATAATCCATATCCATAGTTACATCATCAACATGAAAACCGAAGTAAGGCTTGGTATCTGGATCCCTAAATATTTCCCACATAGTACTGATGGTCCATGTATTAATGTACTTAGGATCCGTGTTAAAATACACGGCATCATGCACCGTTGCCACTTCATCCATCTTAGGTAATTTACCTTGTCTCATTAGATAATAAATCAAAACACTACCAAACAAAGTTACATCTGATGCACAACTTTGACAAGGGAAGTTCAATGCCATACGTTTAGCATAAGCTTGATCCTTATTATCTCCATAAATTTGAGGTAATCTTCTTCTACGTCCAAATAGAGACATAAGATAACCATGTTCTTGAAGGTATTTCTCTTGTTTTGCTTTAAACTTCTTCAATCTTGGATGTTGTTTGAAGAATATATCCATTTCTTTTTGAGCTTCTTCTGGAGTAACAATTAAACCAGCCTTTGGATCCGATAGTTTAACAGCCAGGAGTTTAGCACCGATACCATAAATCAAACCGAAGGCAATCTGCTTTGCTTGTTTTCTTCTTACCTTCCATATTTTGTGATCAGGATGATCCTCATCATGATATATCTTATATGCTTCTTCATAAGGTACACCATATTTTTGAGCCGCTATAGCTAAGTGTGGATCATTGCCAGAATTAAAAGCATCAAGATAGGTTTTATCTTTTGCAAGGTGTGCCATGAATCGGAGCTCTGCTTGGCTAAAGTCAGATACAAGATATAATTTTCCAGGTTGAGCAATTAGTTGATTCTTTATATTAGGATCAACTGAGGTCTTAGGTACCTGTTGAAGATTTGGATCAGAAGAACTTAATCTGCCCGAAGTGGTACCTATGATGTTATATTTACCATGTAGGCAAGAGTCATCTTGAACTTTTTCATGCCAACCTTCTATATAGGTTTTATACATCTTCTCTAAGCCTCTTAGTTCAAGTAGTGAATCAAGGAAGATAGCCTTTGGAGATTTAGGGTTTTTATACTTTAATCTAAGTTCAGTTAATGTATCTTCATCTGTACTTGGCTTGTCGGTAGGTTTACCAGTTTTATTATCTGTAGTATACTTTATGATAGGCATATGAAAGCCATCTTTACTGTAAAGAAGTTGAGGAAGATCGACTGGACTACCCAAATTTATTGGTCTTACTAAATCCCTTTCTTTTTTATTACTGAAGATACCTGCTTTGATATTAGATATTTTCTGTTCACGGTTAGCAATCTTCTTAGCATCCTTAGGATCATTATAATCTAACTCTTCTAGCTCTGCTTGAATGGAAGCCACATACTTACCAATTTTCTGCATATTATACCATTTCTCAAAAGCCTTAACATGAGCTAAATTTAAACAAGTCTCTCGAGCCTTATCAATCTTTGGTTTATACTCTGCCAAAAGTTTTTCATTAAACTTTCTATCCATGTATAAACCATTCACCTCACAGCTTTGTAGTACTCTAGAAGAAGTCATAATAAGATTACGGTATAGATTATAAAAACCAAGCTCTATAAGTCTAGATTCGAAGAAGATGGTTAATCTGAAAGTATAATCTGTATCTTGACATCCATATTTACAAAGAGGTTTAAGTGGCTTCTGATCCCAGGGTAATTTATCGAATCCCTTGTCAGCTTCATAATTTGCTACATCTGGTAAGTACCTCCTTACCATATCTTTCAAACCATTAGGTCTCTCCTCATTTAAACAGTATTTTGCAAGCATACCATCTATTAAGGTACCTCTATAAAAAATCCCATATAAATTGAATATCTGGAAATCAAACTTACCATTCCATGCAAGCTTAACAATATCATAATCTTCAATTACCTCATGACCAAATTTGAGTAAAGCTTTTTTCCAGTTCCAACCTGGTCCACAAACCTCTTTAGTTTCTGGATGATCAAGTGGGATAGAACATCCGGAGCCTGCTTGAAATGTAACTGAAAGGATTGTTGGTTTGAACCCTTTGTTATATATACCATCGGCATTGGTTTCAAAATCAACACAAGCATAGCCAGACTTTTTACAGCATTCAATTAGTTTTAGTAATTGACCCCAAGTTTTGATAATTTTAAATTTAGTTCTCATGTTATTTATTTTAGACGACTAGAGGGAGGATATTATCCTCCCTCATAAATTATTTAATATCATCAATAGAAGTCTTCAACATCCACCAATCTTTCTTATAGGCATGAAGAGAATCTATAGTATGATACAGGTATCCTGGTTTAATATTAACCATACCAGCAACATACTCCATCAACATCCAAGCTAAATAAACATCATCACCAAAGTGACCTATGAAATCGGAAGATCTCTGGTGATAACAGATGTGTAATACCTTTTCTCCTTTAGCATTATCCCTGATCAGGAAATCATAATACATAGAACAGGGTATACGAGCAGAACCATCATAATTATTACTATCGCAATAACAGGTATTACCTGGACCATTCGACGTATTATTAGGCTGCTCTCCGAAGATATTGAGGACAGCTTTACGTGTATCATGATCATTTCTTAAAAGCTCTATAATAGCCTCAAGCTTAGTCATAATACGACCACGATATTTAACATGATGGTTAATTCTTTCTGGGTAAGTATAATCGAAATGTTGATCCTCATCAAAATCTTGTACAAGGAATTGTTCCCACATATCTTTACGAAGTTTCCAGGCTTTACCAGGATTGATTACTACACCAGAAACTCTTTCCTCGAATTCCTTATCTGCCCATTCTTTAGCTTTTGTATAAATGAACAGCCATTGTGGATCTGGTATAGCTGTTAAACAATACTGTTCACAAATAATTTCCTTAGTTTGGAACTCATCCATACCTTGGATATTTTTGTTTTGATAGGTCTTTGGTTTTACTATATGACCCATCTCTGTTAAGTTTCTGCCTGTTTCAGACATCAACTCATAAGCATTACTGTAGATTCTCATTTTGTTGCTTTTTAAGTTTCTTTAAATATTCTCTTTTGTATTTCTTACGCTGTGAGAAGGATATACAATTTTCAGGATATTCAATATCATCATATTCCAACTTACAGTCTTTAGCATACATATGTTTATATGTATCATTATATAAATCTGGGCGTAGGACTCTAAAACTTCTATAGAATACCTTGAAGTTAATAAAATCCTTCTCATCTCCATCCTTAAACTTATGATACTTTTCCATAAAGATCTTTCTCCAAGGATTTTCCTTAGGTAAGGCTCGGATAATCTTCTTTACAGGTTTAACTGTATCATACATAAGTAGAGTTTCAATATTTCCCCACATCTGAGTAGCGAATATATTAAGCTGAACAGATTGATCAGGACCATAAACATATTCTGACATTCTCTGTACAAGGAGTAAGTCAAAAATCAATCTCTTGGTAATTTCTGAAGCCCTAAGTACCATGGTAATTACTGGGATATCATCACCAAACCTACGAGAGAATGTAGCAGCTAATAAACACTGTTTACCATTATCATGTTTATTGTTGAAAACATAGCTGATATTATAGTTCTGATTATACTTATTCTTTAGGTAGCGTAATTTACTACGTAAGAGATCAAGTTTATTAAAATCTATATAATTGTTCAATAAACTTGTCCATTTTGCTTCTTTGTAATTAAACATACGCCCATAATCAAAATTTGGATCTACCCAAGCTTTGCGTATCTTAATGAACACATTAAACACAGCAGCTACACCAGAATTAGCTATAGCTCCTTTATCAAATAATACTGGGTCCATTCTAATGAAAGCCTCATTTAACTTATCCCAGCATTCTTGAGAAGTCGAAAATTCCAGAGAATGAATTTGCTCATCCCCTGGAAACATTTCAAGTCCTTTTAAAGTTGTCTTACTCATAACTAGTAATTCGAAGTTTGTCTGAAGACATTTACAAGATGTTTCTTAAATCGAAGTACATAAGCTGATTGAGCATCCATACCAACGAATTTAAGATAACCTAAGTACTCGATGAAACCCATAACTACCTCTGACTGATAAGCTTTTTCATCGGTCATCTCACCAGTTTGTTTCCAAGGCTTATTCTTTAGGAAGTTTCTAGCTACACTCAAATGATAACTTATCTCCCAACAATATTTAGCCTCTTGATCATGGAAATCCCAAGATAGATTGTTATATCCTGGAGTATAACCTTTAACTTTTTCATAATCATCATGAGTTTCAAACCAAGATTCATCTAATACATGGAAAGCTCTTCTTGATATTCCAAAGAACCTATCTTCAAGAATACAAAGACCTATATCCATTAAACCCTGAAGATTCTGTCTCCAGTGAAGTCCAGCTTTTATGTTATTATATTTAGGGTCAGCAAAAATTACTCTCTCTACATAGTTATAGATATCAACTGGAAGGATATTAGAGTAGAGCATCAACTCAATATAGAAGGCAATGGCATCAGCTTGCTCCTCATTTGAGTTCTGAAGATGGTTGAGGAGCATCTGTCGATCATTCATAGGAATAATATCCAAGTTATACCCATACTTATCAAGCAGTTCCAGAGCATAACCAGTTGACTCATAACCTTCGCCCATTTCTTCAATTACCCTAGCAGACATATCTTTTAAGACTGCCTGACCCTTACGTGAATTTACATCAATGGGCCATTCAGGAAGATCCTTCTCAATCTTAAGATAACCTTTCATCAACTCCTGTTGAAGGTCATATAATTTTTCGAGTTGTCCATCTGCTACATCTGGAGCAACTTCTTTGATATTTCTGATATCCATAGTTACAAAGTCTCCTTTCCTGATCCCATACCGGCATCACCTCTACCTGATTGTTGTTTTTTAGCTTCTGATAATACCTTAAACTCCTCAGGAGTAATCTCCTCTGGTATGTCTAAATAAATAGGACGATGAATAGCTTGGCAAATCTTATCACCAGCCTTAATCTCCACCTGATGAGAAGTGGTGTTTTCGATTACAAAGTGCATTTCACCAGTATACCCTGAATCAATAACTCCTCCATAAACATGGATGTTTAATCCAGAAGCTTTACCTGACTTATCATCGAAATGAAGTTCACTATCCAAAGGTTCAATGATAGCTTGAATACCAGATGGTATAACCAAGGTAGTGTGAGGTCCTATGATAAAGGACTTAATCTGATCTTTGCCTGGATCATCAATAACTGAAACCTTATCATGAAGAACTTGCTTGATATTACCCATGTAATTAATACTAACCCTTGATTTAGTATTACAGGGTAATAGATGTTTGAGATTGAGGTTAGTTGGTATATAAAAATCGATACCAGCATCACCTGCATTAGCTCGAGTAGGTACATGTACTTCCCTTACTCGAATGAACTTAATACTTTCTTTCATTACTTTTCTATAGATTTATATATTTTACGAATATCCTTAGTTGGTACTTCAAATTTAATCGAAGCCTTTTTCACTATCTCCTTTCTAGTAAGACCCTTTCTCTTTTGAGCTCTGATAAACTTCTTAATACCCTTTACATCTTCAAGAGTATCAAGATCTTTGTAGTGATTCTCTTCCTCTAACTTTTTACGAGTTATTTTAAGAGTTTGAGCCATCTTAATTGCACAAAGCTCTGCATCACCACATAATTTACATTCTTTGGTACTCAGATTGTATTGAGTACCGAAACAGGGATCACCATTACCAGAGCCTAATTGAGTAATATCCACTACTTGCAATGGATCTACTTTACTTAAATCTGGTAGCTTATTCTTCTTTGCCATATTAATATTATTTAATTCATACTTCAATAACTTATAGTTCACTGAGTATACTGAAGAGATAATTAGTTCTTTGGTGTAGAACGTTCTTCCTCTTCTCGTATTAACTTCTTAGCTTTATTAATAAGCATCTGATACATATTATCATTAGCATTTGCCATTCGAGTATCTTTGAAGTAACTTGTCTCCTGATACAAGAACTCTATCTTACGTTTTACCTCATCAGCTAAATCTTTTATTCCACTGAATTCTTCGAAGTGAAGGCTACCATCCTTCTTATGAAGTATATCGTTGATATCCTTTATACCTGTATCAATTATATCACAGCACATGAATAAACTCAATAGGATAGTATTAACTTTGTCCTGTTGGAATTTATCCAATCCACATGAAGCAAGTGTTAAGGATTCCTGGGCTTTAGTATATGAGGAAATATATTCGTTAAGAGTAATTTCCCATAGATCCTTAATTTGTTTATTAACTTGCATAGCCTGAGCAAATAATCCTTGATTACTAAGAGTATCTGCTTTTTGTTTAAGAGCAATTACTTTAGCATTAGCATCAAATGCTCTTCTGAGTTTTTCTTTAGTTCTCCAATGAATAGTATATTCCTTTTTCATATTGATAATAATTTAATGATTTTACTTTAATGCCTATATAAGGAAACAAAGATATTCCTTGTTATTATAACATAGAAAATCCTATTAGAGGAGTGTATCTGAATTACTCATTCTAATAGGATAAAAGAAATATGAATTGTAGTATGTATTACCTGTTATCTTTTAGTTTAACTTTAAGATTTTTCTTAGGTAGTGATCAACTTATCAATTCCTCCGGAATTGATAAGTAATACATCATAGTCTAAATGAATGAAGAGGTGTAGATTAGAATGGAAGATCATTATCACAAGCATCTTTAACTCTTCCTCTCCCAAGAGATATTACTTTTAAGTGTTGCTTTTTATAATAGTTCTTCCTATGTCTACCATGCCGTGATAAATAATGACCAGGATAACTAATATCATCAAGGTACACTTTATCCTTACCTTCACAAGTTCTAACCAATCGACCCAGGAACTGAATATTCTTTTCCTCAGAGTTCGAATCAGCTGTATTGATCATATATCTTAATAATGGGAAGTTCTTTCCTCTGGCAATGATAGTAGTAGATACCAGTATGTCTATTTTCCCGGATCTAAATCCTTCCATGATATTCTTTCTCTCTTTAGTTTTAGTATTAACATGAGCACAGGCAATAGTATACTTCTTATCTAGAATCCCTTTTAAATAATTATATATATTCTCTGCTTGTTTTACATATTTGCATACTATGAGAGCAGGGAGTCTGCCATAGGACATATTATACTTTAACCTATTTTTAATTAAACACCAGGCAATAGGATTATCTGTGATCACCTCATTATATTCATCAGGGTAATTAGTTGATTTAGGTTCCCAATTACCATAATAAGGTTTAGGATCTACTATCTTTACGATGGTATTAGTTGAATAACCCTTCTTGATAGAATCCTTTAATTTAAACTGGGCAATGATATCTCCGAAGAAGGATCGAAGTTCCATGTTCTTTAATTTATCCTTAGCAAGCTTACTCATATAAATGGTACCAGATAAACCTATTCTCACCCGGGTATTATACAAGTGAGTTAAAACTTTCTGATAAGATTTACTACCAGCTAAATCTGCTTCATCAACTAAGACCATATCTATCTTGGCTAATTCATTCTGATAACCCTTTATATTACGAGAAATAGATTGAATCATACCAATAGAGAAATTACTCCAATTAAAAACCTTGGATCCCTGAACAAATGTTATATCCTCACCAGGTAGATAATCCTTAAATTCTCTCTTGGCTTGGTTTAACCAATCGGCATCTTGGGTTATCATCAAAGTTTTTAACTTCTTCTTAAAGCTATAATATAAAGCGGCCATGATAAGGGACTTACCTGCATTAACAGTATAATCAATAACACCTATATGATAAGGTACATTTTCTACTTTATTATTTATAACAGAAGTTACAGCTTTAATTTGTTCAGGTCTCAACTTAAAGGATCCAATAGATTTAATGACCTTAGGCTTTACGCCTAATCCTCTTCTGTTGTCTTCTATATCAACCTGATAACCAAGTTCTTTACAACGATTCACTACTGATGGCAATAGGCCAATTTTAAAAGTAGCCGCCTTGGAGATAAAATGGATCATTCCATCCCATCCCTTTACTCTACCTCTAAGATAAAAAGCTTGAGGATGTCGGACAGTAAATTCCTTATACAATTTTAACCCAACCTTAGCTGAGCAATAGAGAGAACAATTATTACAGTTCTCTATTAATATGTTAACATGTTCCATGATGATAATATTTTGAAGTGGCTGGAGTCCAGTGAGAGCAACCTTCATCCTCTTTATATACAAGTGATTCTTTGTGTAATTTAGCTAAGAATTCACAAGTAGAACAAGGTGGTATAATTCCTCTTGATCTCCAAGTTTTACATTTTAAATAATAATACTTACAAGTACCGCAGATAACTTTTAATGTTGATTTATTCGTTCCCATAAGCTACCTTTAATTTTTGGGGTGGTTTGTTGAGGATTATTGGCATTCTTATAAAGCCATTTGTTATACCTCTCTATTGATTTATCCATTAGGAAGGTATCAGGTGAAGGAATACCATTACAAAAGGCTAAAGCTTCAAATTGGGCATCTATATAATCCTCATACTTCCACCCATGTTTATCTAAGAATTCTTTTAGTTTAAAGAAGTATATATACTTATCTGGTTGATTATAATAATCTTCTGTAATACCAGTACGACTTGCTATCTGACCCACATAATAATCATGTATACTTCTTGTTAATGATTTGTTTGGATCTGCATTTATTTCTTGCATTGATTCCCAAGAAGCCCATATATTTTCGGACATAGATATTAACCTTTGTAATATATTACTATTATTTGACATCCTAGAAATTCCATACTCTATGTACTTAATATAACCATCTCTTAGTTCATAACCAAAGTCCTGGCAAAAATTATTCAGTATTTCAGCTAACTGTTTACAATTAGTCCAATCCTTTGTGTTATTAGGATTTATCTTCCTTACTCCTCGATGTTTTAATTTAATTCTAACTGAATATAATATATCAGCTACCATAGCTGCATCTCCTTTATCTGCTAGTAATACTTTGTTAACTTGCTTAGTAATTTGTTTGTTACTAACTTGTATTACTCTAGAATTGATAGCCTTAAGTGAAGCTTTCTGAAAGAAATGAGTAATTGGGAAATTTGTTATCTCTAATTCTTCCAGAATATCCCTGAAGGTATCAAGTGTTATATGTATACTTGGTTGCCTCATAACAGTTGTTTCTTTTTTAAAAGTTCTGAATATTGCATGTATCTAGTTTGATAGATTAGCTTGAGAGTTTTGGATTTCCCAAGATCATTCACATCTTTACCTTCAGGTAATATAACTACTTTTACCTTTTTAAAATGAGCCAATTCTAAGCCTAATTTATATGCATATTCTTTAGCATCTGGGTCAAGAAGTATAATTACATGTTCACAAGAAGACTTGATAATTTGATTGACTTGGTACCTTGAAAAAGCTTTACCCATAAGAGCTATACCCCTATCTCCCATTGTGAGTGCATTGATTGCACCTTCACATATGAAGACTGAGCGATACATTGACAGAGCATCAAAATTAAATATGAGGAACTCCTTTCCAAGACCAGTGAGGTCTTTAGATGGATTGTTATATCGTGGGCCATTTCCCATAACCTTACGGGCATTATAATAACGAAGCTCTCCTCCGTAGAAAAATGGTATAATGAGATATCCAAAAAGCGGTCCATTAGTGCAATAACCGACTCCAAACCTAGAAAGGGTTTCAACATCAAATCCTCGTTTTTTAACATAATTCTGTATAGATTTTGCCAACTGAGAGGTACCAAAAGATATATTCTTGAATCCATCTGGTAAATAAACTGGCTTCTTTTCACTGAGCTCAACCTTCTCATCTTTAAACTCCAGTTCTGTAAATTCTCCATTGTTTAAAAACTTAATGAGTTCTCCATAATTCTCTAGATCCTCTACATCCATTACTAATTGAGTAGGTGAAGGATGTTCTCCGCATCTAAAGCAATTAGTTCTCCACATACCTAAATTAACTCCCATCTTATTTTCAGCATGACAATAAGGGCATATAGGAACTCTCATCCAACCATGCCTATATTGATAAGAACCTAATCGTTTAACTAGATAGGTTTTTATCTTACCTTTAAAGCTGTTTGTTACTTTCATTCCGTATTACTTTACGAATTTCTTTACGTAATTGCTTGAGATCATCTATCGTATAATCTATACTAACATTGGTGATCCTACCCATAGTATCATATATGTTGAAAGCCTTGACATGAGCCTCATGGTTAGGGTTACCATCTGGGTTCACTATTATCATTTTCTTCCAACATGGTAATACTCGTATATTCTTAAGATTCCTTACTTTTATCATTTTCGAATTCTTTTATTGCCTGACGACAAAGTTTACGAAGATCTTTCCAACCTTGCTCAGTTAGGTTTATTACATTAACCTGGTTAGAAGGTCTTCCTTTAATTACTAGATCCCGGGTTGGTGTAAACTTACTACCAGTAGTACCCTTATTACCTAAACCCATTTGATGAGGGTTGGAGTTCTTAGTTACATATACTTCGCATAAGAACTGTGTAATGTCTTTATCATTTCTTTTCTTTTTCATAATATATTAAATGTCACCGTGATACTCTTTCTCTTTTTCTTTCTTTGCTTCATCCCTTGAATTGGCTAGAGCTTTATCTAATTCATCACCATAGGCTTGGTCGTATTCTTTTCGTTGGGCTTTAGTAAACTCAACCGCCCTTTGCCTATCAACATCAACCCTGAATAAAGCTCTACCGGAAGGACGACCGTCTCTTTGGACGACAAGCTCAAGCCTTTGGATATTATCAGCTTCTTCTTCTTCCGTAGCATTAAGTCCAAAAATTGCAACTGAGTTCCTGACAATGTCAACACATTTGGCAATATCATTCTCTTCATACCTTGTTTTTCTCCTTTTGTATCCATCCCTTTTAATATGATTTGCTGTCCATATAACATCCAGATCCATGTCTTCTGCCAAGTTCTGAGCATCTATATAGACATTATTAATACGTTCATAATCATCCTTATCTCCAGCTATAGAAGCCATCTTTGCAAGATAATCTATCATTACTACTTTGATATCGATTCCCTGGGCTCTTAGCTTTAATATTAATTCCCTTATATAATTACAATCGGTAACCATAGCAGGAACTCTCTCAACTATTAACTCAACTCCAAATCTAGCAAGCTTTCTCAGATGCTTACGTTCAAGCTTATCGTATTCTCCTGAATAAAGCTCTTTTTTGGTTTTATTAATAGAACCCTGTATAAATCTATCCATGATCTGATTCTTACCATTCTCAGTGTCAATGTATAGAACAGATTTCTTCATTCTAAGGTAGCCTCTTGCTAAATTAACTAAGAAGAAAGTTTTCTTCGCCTTAGGTTTATCAAGTAATACACAAACTGAAGCTGGAGGAAATCCACCTGCATTAGTAAGCTCATTGATTTGCCAATATGGACAAGGAATGGCTTCAGGATTGGATTGTCTCAAAAATTGGCGTTCTGTTATATCCCTGATAAGATATGCTGGAGCTTCAGCTTCTTTTGGTTTAGCCCTCTGAAGGATTCTATCGACCTTTTTAGAATACTCCTCATACTGATGGAAATCTTCCAGGTCAAAGCTTTCGTTAAGATTCCTCATCTCTACATAAGTAGCAAATTGATATATCTTATCTTGGATATAATCTCCATCTCTTAAAGGTAAGCTATATAGGTTTTTGATTATTTTGTTGATATTAGGTATATCATCCTTAGTTACCAAATCAACATAATCTTTACCTTCTAGTAATTCTTTAATAACTTCCTTAAGAACATTCTCAGAAGGTATTCTTTTTTTCTTTTTGTAATACTTATGAAGCCCCTCGCAAATAAGAGAATGCTCAATAAGTACTAAATAATTTGGTTTTACCCTTGATAAAACCAGGCATCCTTCCTTATCCTGAATAATGTATCTCAGGATCTCCAATTGAAAGGAGGTGTCGAAGCTAAATTTAATTTTATCTTTTTTCATTATTGCAATAATTTATTTATTAATTTATATGAACAGAGATAGTCCGGTGAGTCTCCAGATAGCTAGAACAATATAGAAGACTATCCTTAAAGCATAGAACTCTAGCGGATCCTCGACCCTTCCTTAAGAAATTGAAAAATAATTTGCATATTTAAAATATATTTTATATCTTTGCATTAATTAAAATAAGTACTATAATATATGGAAAAGAAAAGCGAATATCGAGGAGGATCAGAACTTCATAGATTAAGACCTATGAAGGAGGGTTATGATAAAAAGCTTTTTGATAAGCTTTATAAATTATGTAAACCTATCATAAAGAATCTGGTTAGGCAGATTGATTGCAAAAGATTAGGTATTACTTCTGATATCGTTGAATCTCAATTCTGGGATAAAATGATATATGTATTTAATAGATACTATGGAGAGGTAGATGAAGAACATCTTAAGGCGGATATCTTTAGGAGTTTGTCTACTTATAAAAATAAAATACTTAGATCAGCCTATGGAGAAGTGGCTGAGATTAATAAAGGTATGGCTTCTTGGGAAGATTTATTTGATGACTCTAAAGAGATGATGGATGATACAGATGCTCAAGATGCTAAATCTGAAATGCTACTGAAAGTATATGATTATATGAGGAAGCATTTAAGTTTGGATGCTCAATTAGTATTTGAAGTTTTGGTTACTCCTCCACCATATATTAAAGAACGAATTAAGGAAGGACAGAGAATAACTAATTTGTTATTGGTAGATTTCTTTGAACTACCTAAGAATAGAGTATCGGTTAAATATTTTTCTGAATTAAGGGAGGATATCGATTACTGGGAAAAAAGAGCAGCTAAAGAACTTCATTTTTAAATCACACATAAAGGGACTAGTTAGGTATTTCTCCTTCTAGTCCCTTTTCTGTACAACTTAATCAACCGTCTTTATAATAAAAGCAACTACACAATAGCTTTGCCTAATATCTATTGGTGAAGCACTACCTTCCTTATCAGAATTACCACCTGTATAATCTGTATAGTTCTTACCTCTCCACTTTTCATCGTTCTGATAATCTGAGTCACCATCATTACCACCAAACATAGGGAAGTTTCTGTTGTTAGCGTTATCACCCCACTTAGCTTGGCCAAATGCTATACGATGGCGATGCCTTGGAACTTGATCAATTTTTAAGGTTATAGAATCTGAACCACCTATCGTACCAGAGGTCTTATAATTTTGATCTGTAGTACTAAGACCCAAAGGTACTCTACCCATAAGGTTTGGTTTTGTCATAGATGGATCATTCACAGCTCTACCTCCATCACACAATTCCCAACCAGTAGGTATAGTGGATTGTTCTCCATACCACATTACAATGGTACCCTTTGGTAGAGCATTATTTGTAACTGGTGTTTCCTTCTTAGAGTTCAGCTCGTGATATTTTTGTAAGTACTCCACAATATTGGTATAACCCTCTGGAACACCTTCAGTAAGAGTAGTTAAAGCCTTTAAGGTTTTCTCAATATAATTAAGAGTACCTTGAGTAAGGCTTATATTATAAGTTAGCTGACCATCATAAGGTACTATAGCAAAAGACTCTGTAGCTTTAGTATCAGGGTTATTACCTTGACCATATATACCTATAATACACATGGTATTACTATCCCAGGTATTATTACCTAAGCTTGACTCTACCCATTTCTCTAATGAGTACAAGTTAGAAAGGGCACCATCACTTTGAATACTGGTTGGATTTAAATCCTCATAGTAGGTAGTATATATAGACTCAGAGGCCTGAGACCAGAATGCCCTAAAAGTTATAGGGTTTTCTATTGGTTCAGACATAGGTGTATGTATAGCTACTACAATTATATCTGAGTTAGATCCTTTGGTTCCTTCAATTAGAAGGGTTTTAGTTGTAGCATCATCTACATAGATATAACCATCTCTTGAAATACAACCAAATTTTATATTTATACCTAAACCCTCTCTAAATACTCTATGTGAGTAATTTCTCCAAAAACTCTCCCTTCCTAAAGAGCTTCTATAGGAAGGTTGGTTCATGGTAGAAGTACTTAACTCTATAGATTTACCATCTGCAGTTAGACTCCAGCCATTAAAACCACAAAATGGACCTATACCATGTGGTATAGATATAGCCTCGACTAGTTTCTTAGAAGTCAAGGCTTGTTCATAGTTAAAATACGTTTCCATACTGTTTATCGATTTTTACGATTATTCTTAATTCCTTGTACTATATCTGATAACTCGTAGCCCAATTTCTTAAACTTGAAAGTAATAGCCATAAGTAAGAAATCCCAAAGATCATATTTAGGCTCAATATCATGGAGCCTACAGATATGTTTATAGATACTGTTAAGATCTAATAGATAACATATCAGCATGATGGTAACAGCAACCAATAAAGGATCAATACCGTAAGGTCTACCTATGGCTTTACCCATAGCTATTCCTAATAGGATGTAACAGAAATAGTCAACTACCTTGATGATGGTAGAGTTTCTACCTTCAGACCAAGATACCTTTCGTTTTTTATATCTACTCTCAGAAATACCGAACCAGATGTCTAAGATGATTAGTAAACCACCTAAAAATAACATCCATCGAAGATCCCAGAGTATACCATACCATTCAGCCAGGAAAGATACCATGGCTGTTTTGAACATAAGTGATACAGGTGTATTCATCATTTTGTATAATTTTGTTTTACGTTTCATAAGCTATTAGAGATTATTCATCTGAAATTTCCAAAGACCACTGTAAGTTATCATCAGCTGTAAGTTTGATTTCCTGGATATCAACATTATCAGCAGCCCAATTAAGTTGTGATTTATCAGTAGATACAGTTAATTTAGCCACTACAGAGAAAGAAGCTCCAATAGCTGTATTACCTCTTACAGAGAAGTGATATACACCATAGCTTGTAGCTATAAAGTCATACGGTATATCATGCCATACCTGATCCATATCATTTCTTACTTGAAGCTGGTAGCTTGGTGTATTTGGTGTATCACACTTGGCAGTTACCCTAGTGGTAGCAAATCCTTCACTTGAAAGTGTAGATATTGGTGGATCACATATCACTTTAAAAGTACCACTAGAAACTACATTAATCTCTATATAATTAGCAGAATAGTCTCCTTCACCCTTTAGCCTATATTTACCAGTGGTTTTAATATTAGAGATAACCTCTGTACCTATCTTATAGGACTGACCTGTATAGGTTTCTACTTCTTTACCATCTTGGGTAGTTACGGTGAAGAGTTTAACCATACCACCTTGATCACCACCTCCGCTTGTCCAACTATCTCCAGATTTATCATCTATACGAGTCTGTTGAACTGTGAATCGTAGTTTATCAGCCATAAGATCATATTCTACTCGATCAGGTGTATTGGTGGTATCACTAAGTTTAGCGCTTCCCCAATTAGGTTTAGACCATCCACCATCAAGAGGATCATCAGGTTGTATATAGATATAATTTCTATCTGGGTCAATGAAGACTCCAAGATGTACATCTATAAATTGATTCACTAAACCACCTAATTGAATTCTAGTAGGGTACGTACTATAATCGCCATACTTAATAGTATAAGTATGCTTTAAAGTATAAGTAGAATAACTAGTATCCTCTTCTTTAAATGGATTAGTTGTAGCATTAGGATTACCATCAGTCCCTACTATCCACTTAGATTGTCCATCACTCTGTGGTCTATATTGTTGAAGTATACCGTTAATTGGTATCAACCCACTCTTATAATAATCTCTACCCTTTGCCCAGGTTAAGGTAGTAACACAGGTAAGAGTGAAGGTTAAAGTATCATCTGCTGATGGTTGAGCATTAGGGTAAAAGAATACACCCTGTGGAGATAAGATATAATTTAAAGGGCCTATCTCCACTATATTCTGCCCAATATTCACATAATCAGAATCATAATCATACTCTATATTCTTCTTATCTAGTTGAGGTATAGCTGCATCAATATAATACTCACCTACTTGATTAATCTTGATCACATCTCCATCCACATGATAAGTATCTTGGCCCTCAAATTTTACGTAACCTATGGTAGTACTTAGGATCTCTAAGAAAGTAGTAGTATTATTATCTCTTAAATAACCACTTATATTGTATGGTATAGAATATTTTATTTTATAAGAACACTGTGGAGTATCTATATTACTATAATCCTCTTTCCATAATATAGGTAACTTAGTTAGTGTACCTTTAGATAGATCCCTAATACCTATAAAAGAATTTTTATCATCTATAGGTACATTAGTCAACTGTATGTAAGTATAATCACTAAACCAAGCTGTTCTTCTTAAGTTTAAGAAGCAGTGTACATACCCATAGTTAGAATCCTGAACTATCTGGAGAACTGGTGTTTGGTGATATATAGAATCTTTATTAATAGTAATGTTATGAGATATATCATCCTCTTGATATAAGGCCTCCATAATATTACTAAGTGAAATTGGTCTACCCTGATTATTAGTAATACGAAATTTATCACCACTACTTATATACCCATTGTAAGCTCTTACTGTTACAGGTATAGTAGGTAATTCTTTAGTAATAGTTACACCTTTGCGATGATCTAAATTTATAAAAGCATATTCTAAGTCACTAAGCCTAACATTAGCTAAAGTATAACAAGTAGGATAATTAGCTACTGATAGTTTGTAAATACCAGCTTTCTTTATAACATAATCATAATACCATCTACCATTTTCATCAACAGCATCACGATCATTTATTAAATATTTACTGCCATCTGGTTCTTCTACATAAAAAGATGCCCATTCATTGTTTATGTAGCTATATACCTTAAGATAATAATATCCATTAGTATATTTATCCATCTCAAAGCCATCTACCTCTGTATCATCACTATCTACTAATTTATAAGTAATGCTTGGGTCAATAGAAGTAGTGATATTTCTAATCTGAATCTGATTAGTTACTGGAGATGGCTTTAGATCTGAACCCTCCACTTTATTCTCACACACTCTTATTACATATGTACCTGGGTTTGTAATAGTTATAACATCCCCAGATTTATGTATATTTTCACTACGGTTAGTTATACCTATTGGTCCATCAGCAGAACTTGGTCCAACTTCGAAGTGGTAATTTATTTTAGAACCGTAAGTAGTAGTATCTGTGATAACCGCCTTGACTTTAACCTCCTTACGATCAATATCCAAGTAATTATACTTATTCCACTCTTCAGAAGAATTAATCACCCAATCTTTTCCGGACCATATATATAAGGTTATACTTGGATTTGTTGATAAAAATTGTGAGTTAACTGAAGGTTTATTATAGGTAATATTAGCTTTTACATTAATAGGTAAGAAGCGATCAAATATGGATTGTACCTTGGAATGTAAAGCTAAGAAACTTTCTTCATCATGTGGTATGAAAGAAGTCTTCATATCCATAACTACATCTACAGTCTTACACTTCTGACATGATGGGTGTGAATCTAAGTTACAGCCATCCAATAAGTTATCGGCTTGATCTAATTTAGTGATTACATCCATCTTACCCATATTAGATGGTACCTCTTTAGAATAAAAAACTTGATCAGACCCAACTACCTGATTACCATCATTAGTATTAATGGTAGAAGTATATTTATCTCTATGATCAGAGATAGAAGATATAGTAACAACCTGATCAACATCACACAACTCAAAATATATCTTAAAAAATTTCTCTGTACCTCTGATCTTATATAGTGGTACAGAGAAAAGTAACAAGTCCAAAGAAGATACTATATCATCATTTGCCACCTTTGAAAAGCCTGACTCAAGATAACCCATAAGTCGATCCTGTGAGTCATGATCAATATCAGTGAAAGTTTCTAATTTAATGTTATCACTAAAGGATTCATGTGAAAAAGCTCTATAGGATATAGTAGTTTTTAAAGAAGACATACCACTTGAAACAATCTCTTGATCATCTGATGGTAATAGAAAATTAGCATAAGGCATCTGACCTAAGAAATCCCAAAAGTAATTACTCTTAAAAATACCTGAAGTATATAGATAGGTCTCTAAGTGCCTATAATCGTTGGATTTAATATCCATACCACAGGTAACATAATCTCTCATAGATTTTACAGAGAGCTTAATGTCTTCATCAAAGTATTTACCAAAGATACTAAGGTATCTTTCTAAAAGACCCTTACCTTCTTTGTTTTTATATGTATCTGCTTCCTTAAAGTGAAAAGGAAGCAGGTTTATCAGATTCTTCAAGTCCATATTACATTACAGTATTAATAGTTAATGTTACTTGGGATTCACTCTCTAGAACAGGTACACTATAGTTATCTTCACTATAATCAGTATCTGTATTAGATAAAGTAAATTGATACTTATTACCAGATCTCAATTCACCACTTAAAGCCATGGTAAAAGTGTTTTGATTATTAGTATCAACAATACGAGTAGATGAGATCGGTATATTTTTCTTTATGAAGCCTCCGGTAACTGAATATAAGGTATAAATATTATCACCCGTCATCACTATAAGATAAGTGGTTTTAATACTAACCTTCTCTATCCTAAAAGTAGAGAACTCCATAACTCCATAACCAACGATTAATTTAGGCCATGGAGTCACATAGAACTTATTCAAGTGTAGGTAGTCTACTGATTTACAGTTATCTACCAAGGCATATATATCGGAAATTCTTACAGAGCTACCTATACTTGAATTTTCAGGAGCATAGGCAGTCATCAGAGCCGTCATAACCTCCTCGTTTATGTTATCCTTAGTAAAACCACGTTTACCTATAACTTCAATATCTAAAACCATTAGGTTTTTACCTACTGATTTTACGGTTAATTCCGTTGATATTGGTAGAGAAGGTTTAAGTTGATTCCTAACGCTTTCAAGTATATCTTCTGCAGCTATCAATCCATTAGCTGCAGCTACATATAGAGTCATCTTCTTACCACATTCATATTCTAGAGCCACTTCCCTTACACCACTAACCAATAAGGCTCGATCGATAAAATCTTGTTTAGTAATGGCTACCCCAGTAGTACGAATGGACAATGGTATATTTTGTTTTAAAGTTTGGATATCTTCGTAGTTGGTTCCACCACCAGCAGCCTCCATATTAAAGATAGTGGCCGACTCTAAGATAGAGGAGATGATAGATGGTACATTAGTTATTGAATTTGCAGCTACATTACCTGATGAACCATTGGTTATATAACAAGAAGCCTTTGTAATCCTTTCTCCTATAGAAGCCGATGAAACATAATTGCTGAATATTATATACGGTATACCATCATCATCAGTTTCAACCATAAAGTGTCTATCACCTTCCTTTGAATAAGCAAAAGAAGTTACCTCTACCCAAGGTTTACCGTCTATCTCCAATTGTAAAGTACCCTGTTCATATAAACCACCCTCTATAGATCCAAGACTAATCATAATACTTGATACTGATTTTGTATCATCAGTGGTATCTATGCTTAAACTAAGACCATCTAGTTTATCTAAGTTATAGAAAGAGTGTTGAATCAGTGGTATATTTACATGATCAACGTAAGCTCCAAGAGTAACAGGCCTTGTACTTAACCAAGTATTACCAGCCGTATCTTGGAATTCAGTACCTTTTGGTATAGTTACTACATCACCAGTAGCACTAGAATTACGATTTAAACGAACATCAACTCTAGCCGCAGTAGCAGCTTTAGGATGGTAATCAACTAATCTTCCAAGTTTTACTACTGAGTCATATTTTCTAGCAGTAGACAGGAAAGATTCCTGAGCCGCATTATCGATGTAAAAATGTAAAGTCTCTGCAATAGCTGCAAACATGGATAGTATGATAACCAATATATTACCATCACTTAAATCGGTAATTAGTTGATTACCATTATCATCCTTGATATTGGCTAAATCCTCAAGTAGCTGAGCCTTGATGGATTGATAAGATCTTTGATAGGATCTTATCCATGGATTGGTTAATTTCTTACTCATAGTGTAGATATTGATTAAGTGTTATAATTAATTCCTAAGGTATTTACTACAGTGCTATTTACCAGAGTATATTGCATTTCTATGTGTAGTTTATTTGCATTTCTAGTAATTGTAGCAGATTTAAAGATAATTCTATCTTCATATTCCTTGATAGCATCTCTTAGGAATTGATTTACTAAGAAACCTTGAGCCTGTGTATTGGGTTCTTCAAGGCATTCCCATATTCTTGTACCAAAATTCTCTTGTCTCATCTTTTGACCTATGGTAAAGGTTAATAGATGATTAAGATTATTGATAATAAGGTTAGGATCTCCCAGAGTTGGATACCAACCAGTCTTACCTTCTTTATTCTTGGTAAGTTTTATAGGGAAGATCATACCATTACCAATAGTATGTTCTAATATATTATCTGATGTTGCCATTAGTGTATAACTTTAGTATCTTCATAATCCTGTTTATTATATTGGCTAAAGGGGCTTGTAGCCTGAACTACTGGAGTTGCTGAAATACTACTACCAGCTTTTACACCAGAGTGTGTATGGGAATTGAAGAGATTTCTTAGTTTCTCTAGCTCCTTAATAGTTTTGTTCAATTTTTCAGTTAACTGATTGATGTTTATAACACCATCATTTTTACCTTCGTTGAATTGAATAGTACCTTTAGCCTTCACAGTGATGTTTCCTAGAGTACTAATATTTAAGTCCCCTGTAGAATCATCAAGAATTAAAATGTTCCCTCTAGGAGTTATTATTCCCATCTTGTTTGGACCATCCAATTCCTCAGGCATTTGATCTAAGGCGAATCCATGATAAGCCCATAGAGGTTTAGATGGATCACCACATTCAAACATAACATAAACAGTATCACCTATTTCTGGGGCCAGATACTTGAACCCAGTTTGTGTACCTCCATGTTGATCGAAAGGTAAAGCCCAGATAATAATACCACCCTGTACCTGAGGTACCATGATTTGAAGTTGGTTCATATGTTGAGGGTCCTCATTATCTAAAACCATACCTCGGTAAAAGGAATAGTACCTTCCCATGGTTTCTATTCCTCTTACCATTATAAGTGATTCAGTTCTCATTTCTTATCAGCTTGTTTAGTATTATTTGGTTTTGATGAAGTTGGTTTAGTTCGTGTAGGTGTATATACCTTACGATCTCTTCTTGAAGATTTGGAGTCGGTTTGAGTATGAGTGTAGTTTCTACTTCTATTAGAAGTATCATTATCTTTAACTACCTTTTCAGTAGAAGCCTGTACAGATACAGATTCTATTTCAGCTTGAGAACCATTTCTTTGCAATTCCATCTGACAGGTATAACCAGAATCTGGAGACATATCATGGCTAACTGATTTAATATAATAATCCCCTGACCATTTACTTCCAACGTTATCTATATGAATAATCTGGCTAGTTTCTAGAGAAGGTCTACCGATTACTTTCATGTTTACTACAAGTTTCTTTTCTGTAGCTCTACGACCTCTATTTCCATGGCGGTTCTCAGAAATAGTACCAGTATCATCTCCAATACTACCAGTATATGAACCTCCTCTAGAGCCTCCTCCCAGGGTTATTTTAACTCCACCACCACTATTAGAAGAACCTCCTAAACTGCCTCCACTGCCTTCAATCTGCTTAAGCATACGAACCATATAATCTGCAACTATCTGAGCAGAATCCACTTTAGTCCTTTCATAGTGATATCTGAAAACCTTTACTCTGAAGTAATATGATTGTTCTCTTCCTCCATAGTGTTTACCTTTTACCGTAGTTACTGGGCTAGTGATTTTAATCAAGGGATCTAGTTTCATCATTTTTAGCTTATAATCAAGGGTCTTTTTTGAATAGTAAGAAGGTGTAGCAGATCCACTCTCAGAAACTGTAGTAGCATGTCCATTAAAGGTGCCCTTACCTGAATAAGTGGTAGGGTCTACCCATTGTTCAGACCATACTGGAGCTACGATTACATGAGTACCATAGCCAAGATAATATCTAGCCCAAGCTAATATCTCAGATTTACTATGTTTAGATTTCCAAGATTGGGCTGCCTTAGTAGTCATATCAATACGATCCTGAGGAGTAAGTTTATTGTTCACTATGTGTCTAGCCCATTTATCTTTTCTACTAATCCTGGTAGTTCTAACCTGGTTCTGAGCCTGTTTTTGAGCAGTGCTACCGCGTCTATAAGCTGCATAATGAGCCTCAGTTTCTCCGCGTTTAATTCTCCAACCCATAGCTATTCTTTCAGCTCGATACATAGAGTTCTGTCTATCAGTCCAGTTTTTAGCAGTCCTGTTTACATTACGTAAAGCATCTATAGGAAGAGCTTCTTGACCTGGAGAAGTCCTCATATTTAATAACTTCTCCCTGTCCTTCTGAGTAATAGTGTGATTTTCTTTAGGAGGGGCCGTATGAGTAGTACCGGGACCAGGTGACTCAGATGTAATACCAGTATTAGTACCTACCAGATTTTTTGAATATGGGTCAATACCTCCTCCACTAATATGACTTAAACTTCTACTTGTTCGTTGTGTTTCAAATGATATCTGAAGTACTTCTCCATTCTCTGCTTGATAAACGTAATTATGTACAACATCCTCTTGAAACTTTCTGTTATGGATATAGATAGTTCCATTACGGCTATCTAAAAACCATGGACCACCTGGTAAACCCTCTAACTTAGCCCTTAGCTGTTGTAAAGGATTAGTACCTATAGAACCTAAACCTGAATCTAGGATGGTTTTAAAAGTTTCAGGCATAGGAACTTCCTGAAGTCCAGAATATTTATTGGCATATATAATAGTACCAGTATGGGCTTCATAAGATTTACTTTGTTGGATAGCAGTAAATACTTGATTACTGATAACCTTGTTATCTGTTACTGTTGCCATATTATTCAAATTTTTCAATTACTACTCCTATATCTAATTCACAGCCATTATCCAGGAATTTTGACATTTTCTCAGATTCAAAACCTCCAGCCTTCAACGGTAAAGCATACTTTACATCAGCAGTACCATCTATGCAAAGAATAGAAGCATGAGTACCTGAATCATCAAAAGTACAATTAAAGTCTCTAATCTTAAGAGCCTTGGGTTCACTACATACTGCAGTACCATCAGCATATATGTAGCCCCATTGAAGGATAATGATTTTATTTTCCATCAGATCTTCTTGGTCTACTATATCTGGGTTACCACACTCAAAGGTTAATGTTGCCAGATTCTCCTGTTCTTCGTCATACTTAAATTGGAAGCGGCTTATATACGCCCCAAGAGGGATACCAGTAAGTTTATTCATTACAGGCATCCCTTCTTCAGAGAATATTGCTAAGTAAGGAGTAGCAGTACCCTCCAGTAATATAGAAGGATCTGACTTGGTCGTTACTTTTTGTTCTTTAATCTTAGCCATAGATAGGAATTATTAATTGATCTCCCTGGTTCACCTCTGTAAAAGGATCGAAGATCTGGTTAGCTAATGCAATTATATACCATAAGCCTGAATCTCCATAGTACTGCCAAGCAATATTCTGAAGAGTTTGATCAGGTAATACGGTATGTATTTTATGATCATCATAGATTGGAAGCTCTAGAGTATCCAGATCTAAAGAGGAGTTCGAACCATCACTGTACTGTATCAAGGTTGCAGAGTCATATGGACTAGCTCCTGTAGTATAATCTCTTGTCATCGTACTATCCCTTTAGTTTTATTTGTTTCTTCATCATTGATCATATCACCATAACCAAGGTTATGGTCAGCTACCCTCTTAAATACCAACTCTTGAGTAGCAGCCATTGGGAAAAGCTTGGTATCTACAAATTGAGAACCTTTTACTCTTCTATCCATATGACCATTTTGGAAGTTTTTAAGGGTATATGTAGCGCTAACCAAGATGAATTCATAGTTATCGAAAATACCAGAACTACCCCACTGTAGCCTAAGTAAAGGAGGTGCAGCTATATATCCATTAGCCTTAGACCAGGCTTCTAGAAGCCTACATTTACTAATTACTTCGGCAGGATTATTTGGGTCTGAGCAGTACCAATCTATGTTGATTTGAAATGTATCCTCTGCACCAGTGTAATGATACATTGGGTTATTCCTTCCCATAGAATGGATATTTGCCCAAATGGTTTCTCCTTGATAGGATATCTCAGTTGGTCTGTTCTGAAATACGATATACTGATATGAACCATTAGAAGTTAGGTTATACAGAATTATCTGGTTCTTCTTATTTAAAGAAGTATTCTGTGTATGTTGGTCTAGTGTATTATAGGCTAATTTACCCTTAGCTGGATCAGTATAGATATCTATAGATGTATCTAGTGGTAGGTTCCGATCAGTATGACCAGAAGAAGATACTATGTTTCTCCAAGATTTTTTGGTTTCCTCATTTAGTTTTGGGTTTCTCTGAGGATTTCTTAGAGAATACCCCTCACCTATTGTTTGGTTTGGAGTATAGAGTTTCCCATCTGGATGATCCTTTGGTAAACCAGAAGTAGCTCTATTCAATAAAATTAAGGCTCTCCAAGCTTTATTAGCCTCGGAAGTCATTACGTTACTCCCATCAGAAGTAATATTACGTAATGTTTTTTCGCCTTTGCCTTTTTGTTTTGATATCCAGTTTGCCATAATTAATTCCAATTATCATTCCACAATTGTTCATCAAGAGTAGGTTGAGAACTTGTGTTTACTCCACCTCCTCCGTTAGGTATAGAGATTTGTATACCACCTCCCAATCCATTAGTTACACCTCTTTCTACAGCCCCCTCAAGTTGGTTAGCCATATTCTGTTGCATTATCTGCTGCATCTCAAGAAGATCCTTTTCTCTCTTAGCTTCCTCCTGATTAGCATTATCCTCTTTACCCATAAAAGTAGATAATAAGTCTATGATCATAGGTAATCCAAAAGTTATAGCCATACCCCAAGGTCCACCAAAGAATCCAAGAAGTTTACCAAAGAACCCAGCAGTTCTGGCACCAGTAGAAATTATAGCACCAGTAGTGGCAGCGGCTCCTTGAGTAACAGCCCTAGCAGCCATAGAACCAGCAGCGGCACCTCCAGCTGCAGCGGTTACTCCACTAGCATATTGACCTATATATTGGTTAATAGAAGTTCTACCAGATTTAAGACCTACTGTAACATTCCCCTTAGCAGATTTACCAAGAGAACCTCCCATTGGTAAGGGCATACGAGAACCCGGAGCCATCTGAAGACCGGTTAACTGCATCTGTAAAGCTACCATTGTTCTCAAATGAGCCTCTATAGAAGCATATATAGCATTAATACCAGTAAGCTTACCTTGCTCAGTAGTAAGTTCTATATTTTGAGTAGCAGCTAAGGCATTTATCATTCTCCAAGTACCTCGGATCAACTGAACTCCTCTAACTACGGTGAAACCAATAGTAGCTAACATACCATATCTGGCAATAAAACCACCAAGTCCAGTAGAAGTAAGATTGGTTATCATCTTAGTGATAATACCTAAAGCATAGATCACCGGTTTAAATACTGGTGCAAAGGCTTTACCAAACTCCACTTTTAAGTTTTCAAGAGCAGAGGTATAAGCATCCAAGATTCCTTGAGCCTCTTCCTCCATATACTGCTTAGTAGTATTGGAAGTCCAGTTTTGATTGGAGGACATTTGATACTTAGCCAAGATCTCCTGGAATTTATTGTTATTATCCAAGAGTAAAGCAGCAATAGATCTTTGACCTCGAACTCCAAATACACTATGCATGAAAGGAGTAGATTTTATGGTAGCTGGATTATCACCAAGCTTCTCATGAATAGCGTTGATGATATAACCCAAGCTCTTGATATTACCGTTAGCATCAATCAGAGATTTTGGATCCAAGCCAATAGCTTTCAAAGCATTGGTACCTTTCTTGTTACCACCAGTGATAGAGAGAGTTAAGTACCTATACATGTTAGCCAGAGCAGTACCAGCCTTAGTTCCTTGAATACCTTGGTTACCCAAGATACCAATAGCAGCAGCAGCATCAGTAAGAGGTACTTTAGCATTTCTAAGCTCAGCTCCAGACATCTGGAAAGCCATAGCCATATCAGTAAGGTTAACATTGGCACTAGTAGTAGCTATACCTAAAACATCGGCTACCTTTGAAGCTTGGCTAGAATCTATACCAAACGTAGACATGATATTGGTCATAAGGTCAGCTACACCTCCCTTACCTCCAAGAGGCATACTAAAGATAGCAGCCAATTGAGCAGCTGGTTCTATCATACCCCTAATCTGCTCTACGGAGTTACCAGCCATTGCTAAGAATTTTTCACCTGAAGTAATATCAGCTGCAGTTAAAGGGTTTCTAGCATTAATCTCCTGAGCTAAATTGAGCAATTCTTTTTGTTCTTTATGAGTAGCTCCAGCCATTCTTGCCGTAAGGAATACATCCTTACTTACTTGGGCGGAATATTTAAAGGCATCATACATAGAAGATACCGCATTCTTTGCCCCTTCAAACGTAGAACCAATAGTCATATCTATACTTCTGCCATAGCTACTCATCTCATTCATCATAGATTTGAAAGATGAAGAGATCTTCCCGGCCTCACTGGTAAACTTATCTTGAAGTACCATTGATACACCTACATTAACTAGGCCATTACTACTTGCTAACATATACTTTATTTTGTTTTAAGTGCGTGATAGTATTCCTCGGCTATTTTATGAAATACTTTTCTAGATCTATACGGAAGACGCAAAAAGCTGAAGTAGTCTAAATGTACTTCAGCTCTGGTTATATATACATATTCATATTCAAGGCTTACGCTTCCGTCAGGTAGAAAAAAGTAGGAGCCGCAATAATAGGATAGATAGTAGTCTTACTTTCATCATCAGGATGAGTAAGAGTTGTAGTACCCATAAATGTAGGATCCTTAGCATTAATCTCCTTTCTGATCTCAGCCATGTCTCTTACTGAGAAAAGTGAGAAGTTACTTACCTTTTCCCATTGACCATCTACCAGTAATCGTAAATTACGTGCCATTAAAGTACTATTACGATTACTAGCACCAGCTGGAAGAGTCATCAAATAGATCTCTCCATTACCATCTAAGTAATCCCAACGAACGGTCTTACCAGAAGTAGTTTTAAATTCGAGGTCCTTAATACCGTCCATCTGAGGATAATATGGAATGGCATCTGGCTTAGCATCAAGTTCTTCCTCAGTAGGTTTCTTAGAATAATCGGTAAAGAGGAACTCATAAAGGTCCTGCTCGTAGAGAACTATATCATCTTTACCATTAGGTAACTTACCCCAGTTGTATTCGAATTCTAGAGTATTACCTAAAGAGAAGATACGTGATTGAAAGATGATTGCATATCGATCAAGCAAAGGTATCTCCAGTACCTGTTTTACACTACAAGCTCCGCCTGTAATTGATGAGTGAACAATGATACCAGCCAAGAACTTAGTTAAATTCATAAGATTCTTAGCATCAGCCTGATTACTGAGGATTCCCTCATCTTCACCATTCTGTTCACGAATTTCATACTCTGCACCACTTGGTACAATGAATGTAGTTGTTTTAAATTCCATGATTAAGTTGTGTTTAAGTGTTGAATATAACAATAAAGGGGTAGAACTAAGTATAACCCAGAACTACCCCAAATAACCATCTAAAATAAATGAACCTAAAGATTATCTGCAGTACCGACTGAGAACTCGATGTGTTCGATTGTATTCTCGGAACTAGAGCGATCAAGGTCTAAGCCAGTGATTTTCTTAGGCCAAACCTCATCATAGATGTGAGTGTTGAGAACTGATTTACCATCCTCGGCCAATTCATTAACTATGATTGTTTCCCAATACTGTTCTGGGACTAGACCACCACCAAGAATACAATCTTGGCAAGCACTGAGCCAATCGTGTGCCCAGGTATCTGAACCAGAAGTAGAGGAAAGTTTCTCTACAATCAAATCTCCGATCTTTACACGACCGGCAGTCTTTACATCTCTATTTACATCTCCATGAGTAGCTTCCTCTATCTCTATATCCGGAAGAGTTACCTTCTGAGCTAGGTAAGAGTTAATTGGATGCTTAGCAAAAGTAATAGAGAATAAGAACTTCTTTCTTGGATTTCTAACTTTAGCTGTTGGCATAGTTGTAATTTTTAATCATTAATTGTTGCAGATACTGACTTAGAAGCAGAATCAATAACCAGATCGATAGTGATATCCTGCATAGTAGCCACATCCTTGAATACACACTGTACGTGATATTTACCCTGACGGCAATCTGCCTCGTTATTGAGCTGAAGTTCATCCCAAGATGTAGCATCCTGATCACCAATCCACTGAGGATCTGTAATAGCATTATCTGTTACCAGATTATCCAGGAAAGGTTTAACCTCAAGGTAAATACGTTTCCAAGTTCCCCAGATATTAGGTTCCTCAATGTATGATTCCATAATAGGACGGATGGTCTTCTTCATATAAAGTACCAATCGTACAATATTGAGGAATCTGAAAGAATCCTGTTTTACCTGAGAAGTGAAGCTATGCCAAAGCATAGTAGTCTTACCAGCTGAACGAGTGTCTTTTACCACGATCATATTAACGTAGTTATTAGCCAATTCGTTCAGTTCATCGTAGTGGGATGGAGCACCATAGTTAGGACATACTGGTCCTACACCATCTGGAATAAGTCCTCTATTCATACCAGCAAAGCTACGATAAGGACCATAGTTTACAGCAGAAGCATCTCCAAGACCAATAATAGTACCAAGTACATCGCAGTCTTTAAGAGTACCTCTAGCATTGTAATATTTAATACCACCTCCAAAGTAGGCTACAAATTTAGAATTACCTACAGCAGCCATGGTAGTTTTCATCCAAGCTTTTATTTTTTCTGCTGTATTATTTTCCTTTGGTACCTCGATATAGTATACCCATTCCTGGAGTTCATCAGCCATAAGCTTAACAGCATTATGGAAGGTAGTGGTATCAGAAGAAGAAAGGTGTTGATGTATATGAGAAGCTATTACCTGGTAAGCATCCTGTACATCCTTTACACATTCAAGTGCAGATTTCCAATCCTCAAGGCTTGGGTCTGAACCAGCTGTACCAACTGTACCAGATATACTCTGATAAGCTGGTGTCAGAGCATTAGCTCCAAATTGTACTGTGAGAGCATTTGATGAACCATCCAGACTTTCCAACCAATCCAGCATACCTTCAACTGAAGTAAAGTTAACACCTGTATGAGTAACTACCTCTGGTTCAAAGTATGGGTTGCTCTGGAAGAAATTGTTAAGAGCCTGATAATCTATAATCAGAGGATTAGTATCAGACTTAGCTTTAAAGGTAAGTAGGATACCTGAGTCTAGTACAGTAGTACCATCTGCATCTACTACCTTATACAGGATATTATCACCAGACTGGGCAGCTTGGAAAGTATAAGAACTACCACTACCAATGGTATCTCCCTTATACTTAGTATTAAGGTTAAAACCAACCTTAATAGAACCTACAGCAAATGAGAGTAAATTTTTCTCTTTAGAACCACAGGTTCCCTTAGTAGCCTTAGAATCCTGTACACGGATAATTCGGAGAGTAGAACCACCAGCAAGAGCCTTCTCAATATTAGAGATGGACCCATCAGGTACTATCTCCGAACCAAAGATTTTGTGGAACTTAGAAACTGAGTTAATAAGTTCACTTGGGTCATTCTGGGGACCTTTAGTGGTTCGAGCCAACACCACAGATATACCCTGGGTAGGTGTGGTTTTCTCCACATTGTTGTTCACCAGATTAAATTTGACACGTGGCGAATTTGACATAACTATTCTGTGTTTAATTGTTAATAATGGTTTATTTAAGGCAAAAGAGTATCGTTAGGGATTGGTGAAAGATACTTTATCAGATGACTCTGGTGAGATATCAGTATGTATCTCCTTAATAGGTGATACAGGATTACCATCAGCAAGTTTCTGATCTAGTAAACCATCAACACAAGTGTAAGTATACACTTTCTCTAATATACCATGATCAATATCGTTATGGTCATAGTAATTGCCTATTTGTAAGAAGATGTTACCAGTTTTATATAACCCTGGGTTATTTAGATACTCAGATATGGTGCTTTCTATAAATGGTTTTATATAACCTCTAGCTGGAAGAGCAGTATACATAATCTGATGGAGAATTCTCATATCCTGGGAATTATTAGCCACCAAGTGTATATCAAACATAGTATCCTTAGTTTCAAATGGCTGTTCATATAAGGCATATTGTTCATTATCTTCTATATCACCTATAATAAACTGCTCTACACCAAGATCACCGGGATAATAAGCCGTAAGATCTATAGTAATCCTTGGTACTTGTTTAATGCCTCTAGATTGGTTATTACCTACACCATATATACCTATATACTTATTACCAAGAGCTTTAATAGCTCTCTCTTGCATCATTTGAGACTTAGAGGATATTGGTTGAAAATCCTCTGGGTTTACGGTCCTGTTTAACTTCAAAGCTACTCTAAGTAGTGAAGCATAGAGGGATCTCTCTATCACAATTTGACTAGTTTCCATAATCGTAAGTTGGATCATCACTATAAGGATCAATTGGCTTTAAATCTGGGTCAGGATCAATTGGCTTTAAATCTGGTATATTGATATTTACCTGTTTAACCGTAATTACTAAAGTACATGGTACTTTTAAAGTCATACCATAACTTACATTGGCTTTAGGCGTTTTTACATCATTTAATGTAAAAGTAAAAAATAATCTATTATTTATAGGTAATGTATCTAAAACATTGACTGAGGTAATATTTAAGTTATAAGTACTAAATATACTAGCAGGTAGTTTAGTAGGATAACTTATGTTCCAATTTGAGTCTGAACCAACCTGGGTCATTTCTGGATATAGATATGTTTTTACGTTAGATCCATCAGAAAAATAATCAGTTTGTATACCTTGAATACTATAAACAACTTTAGCGTAATGAGTTTTATTATTATTGTTACAAACAAAGTTTTTATTTATGGTATGAGATTTAGTAATTGGTTGAGAATCGGTGTTAGTATCCACCTCCTTAAATTCAGCATTAAGAGAGGTGGTGGACATCTCTTTTAATTCTAATGATATCTCTCTAGATATCAAAGTAACTGTTTCTGGAGTCTCCGGTGTAGAAGACTTGGCTGCTTGAGATAAATAGATAGTTCTCTGTACTTCTCCATTAACTTTAATAACTAATTTACCTTTCTTTTCAGTAATATTACTTGTGTTTACAGAACTTGGTTTTACCTTTATAGTTTTACTACCAAATCCTGAATAATCACTACCTACTATAAAAAAGTTTGCCATATTACATATATTTTTGAAGCTCTTTTCTTAAGCAATCCCTAAGAAGTTTCTGGTAGGCTGAATTACCACCTATACTTTTCCAGGCAGGTTGCCATAGAGGTCTAGGTGGTATTTTACCATCCCTACTACCAAACTCGTTTATAATTGCTATCTGATTGAGGGTTAATTTACTTGGAGGTCTTTGAGTAGCACGAGCGGATCCTGTTGTAGCTCTTCCTCTTGCATTTCTAGAACCTCCCTGTCTGTTATAATTTAAACCCACCCAAGTTCTAGTGGGGCTTCTTTGAATACCTATAGAATTCATATAAGTACCAGTGTAGTGTAACAAAGGATGAGCACCTAAGTTATGTACAGTACTTGCTGAATGAGGTTTCCATGATACTCCACTATTTGGTGGTGGTTGACCTATGGCCAAGCACTTCTTAACAATCTTTACTAGACGTTCACCAAACTCCTGAGAAGCTCTTGTGAAAGCCTCTTTATAGATGTGAGGCATTTTGTCTAATAACCTTTGAGCTTTATATTGTTGAGATTTATTAGAATATAGCTGAATCCGTAGGTCACCAATGGTTTTATTGATCGATCGGCTCATAAGTTGTTCGAGTTACAAAGAATCCATTTAGTTTATTCAACCATACCAATTTCATATGACCTATACAATCTGCTGGTATAAGGTGAGAATATGTATGGTTTTCTAAAGGATTATCAGATACTATATGTTTAACATATAAATAATAAGGTTCTGACTGTGAAGGAGTATATATTTCTATAGTAGTACCATCGCGGGCAGCCTTATTTTGAAAAGTAGGTGAATTAGGAGTATTATCCATAATCATATAAGATACTTCTCCTAAAGAGCTACCCTTACTAACCTTAGGAGTATTACCCATATATATGATGGTATGATAAGCCTTAAATCCTTCTAGGCTGGATCCACTTACTGTTGATCCCATCATTTCAATGATCTGTGGGCTGGTGTTAAGTAGTTGCCAATTAATATCATTAGCAAAGAGCTCATCCTCATTAGTGGTACCTCCAACTGTATCACCCACATAGCATTCTAATATTGGCATATTATACTCTATATAGGAGATAATCATACCCTTGTGTCTCTTTTGACTTGGTATAGATTTTCTAGTAGTAAATCTATCGGTATTAAAAGATAATTCCAATAGGCTCTGGGAAGTCTTTAGGTTTTCTAGCTCCCTATTACCAGCCTCCTCTATACCAGCTAGCTGAGTCTCATATAAACTCCTTAAAGCTTTAGGATCTATGTCAGCTAGTTTATCTTTCAAACATATTCCTTTCTCATCAAAGACTGCCGCCTCTGGTGTCACTAAAGCGGCAGAATTCCCTTCAGAATCCTGCCCATGATAGATAGTTGTGGTTTTTACTTCTTTTGTTTCCATAACTCATAGTTTTGCATTTAGATAGCCCCAGATTTTCTCTGTACCAAATGGGTTATCTTCATCATTGAGATAATTAATAGAATCCTCAAGGATGATATTGGTCTTTTCATCTTTTGAAGATTCAGGGTACCTCTTGATAAGTAAAGGATAGTTATCAGACATAATCATGTTCATGGTAACATAGAAGTCCCATAGATTATAATCATCGATCTCATTCTTCACTTGATTATAGAGTTTTTCGATCTCACCCTGCATCCAGTATGGAGCATATACCTTCTCTTTACCATCCAGGTAGTACATCTTAGCAACAGCAGCCTTAGCGAATTCTTCATCGTAGTGGCCACCATTTAATAAGTAGTATACTTTCTTAGTAAGAAGTTCTTTATCCTCTTCTGGTAGGTTATTTAAAGCCTTAGAAAGGATACTAAGTATCTCCATCAGAGGCTCTGGATCTTTCCCTTTAAAATAGGTCTTGATAATCTTGTAAATATCCATAACTTAATTTAATTGATCAGTGAGTTTCTCCACTGCGGTTAATACTTTAGATAGTTTATCCTCAAGGAGGTTTAATCTCCTATCAGTTTCCTGACGTTCTTTTAACTGAGGATTGAGTTCAGCTAATAGACTGGAGGATTTCTCTAACACCTTTTTGAAGTAAGCTTCTTTAGCCAGAGTATCCTTAGCCTCTTTAGCCATAGCTTCTACTTCTGATATAAGTTTAGAGGATTCAGTAGCTAAAACTAATCCAGTACTAGTATAGGTAACTTCTAGTGACTCAGGTATAGTATACTGTGTTACTTTACCATTGATCTCTAGATCCAAGTCTACTACCAGACTAGAATTTGATAAACCAAGGTTAGGTTTATTCATATCTATTTTCGGTATAGGGCTATTCTTTACTTTTGCCTTAATTACCTGTAGATTATTCTTATCTAGAATATATACTACGTTGTTCTCTTTAATATCTTTAAAAGTCATAATCCGAAATTCTAGAAATTAAACAATAATAGCCCAGCGATAAAGAAATAGATCCTTATTACTGGGCTAATTTTAACTATGCACCGGTGGTAGGAGTGGTAGTACCTGCCTTGAGCTGAGCCACGATAGATACAGTCTGCTCTCTACGTTTAGCATCTTCCAAGCGTTCCTGGAGATCAGCATAGCGATTAGCTGTAATAACGTCGATCAACTTCTGAGTATTACCGTTGGCATTGGTCTTCAGATCGCAAGCCACGTTCTGGATGATATTACCCAGGTTAGAGAAACCTCTTTCCATACCAGTATTGGTATAGCTGAATCCATGTTGCATCTGGTTGATCAGATCCTTCTGACCCAACTGGTTCTCATAACCCATCTTGATGATGTTCTGCTGAGTCTGGCAGCAGCAGTCCTTAAGAGCCTGAGTAAGCTGCAGGTTACCGTTAGTGATGGCGTTAATTACTCTTTCAGCGGAGAAACCAACCTGACCAGAGAGCTGGCTGATACCCTGGCGTACATCGCAGATAGCACCATTCAGAGTATTAAAATCACAGTTGAGATTAGCAGCAAGCTGATTCAAGGCACAAGCATTACCCTTAATGGCATCCATGATAAGTCCACTGTTCTGATTATCCGAGATCTGAGATCTCAAAGACTGGATCTGGTTCTGGAGTTCGATGTTCTGGGCATTCTGTCCATTGTCGTTCTGGTTACCCCAGAGTCTCTGAGCAAACATCATCCATACCAGGTAGACAAAAGGATTATCCCATTGATTGTCCTTAGCTCCGTTTAAGAGAGCTGCCATTGTCATACCATTGTTCTCCTTACCAAGAAGAGCACCTAATAGAGCCTGATTGCTATCATTATTTGGGTAGCAATAAACTTTCTCTGTTACATGATTTTCTTCCATAGCTGTAGTTCTTAAAAAAGTTAATAATAGGTGAAAGGATTACTGCGCAGTGTATATCCTTATATATTATTATTGTAGAAGAATTACCTCAACTATGAAACTACGTTTGATGATTTTTGAGTTATTTACTTGTGTATAAATTTAGGTTTGATTTTGTACACTCTCTTAAGGTATTCCTATAAGCTGTAGAGAACTTCTCAAAGGCATCAGAAGCTTTAATCAGATGCCTAATTGAAGTTACAGTTTTATTAAGAACTTGTGCAATAGAAGGTTTATTGAAGCCAGCTTTTATTAGCTGATTTACACAAATAGCTCTGGTCATTACTACGTTTAGGTGTCTAGCTTTACCTAATACTTTCTCTCTTGTAATGTACACTTTACTATTAGGATCATCTCCAATAGTACAATATCGAATACAATTATCAATGATTCGATACATTAGTTCTTCTTTTGCATTCATAAGCTTAAAGTTTAAATGATAATATGACTAATAATTAAAAATCCGATAACACTACCTAGTATAATAACCAATGAATATCTCACTACATCTTCCCACTCAAATTTTGTTAAGTGATAGTGCTTGTACTGGTATATTTCCCTGATTATCATAATAGGTAGAGTTAAAGCATTAAAGAGTAGACTAATGATAAACCAACTGATCAGACCATAGAGGTCTCTCTTATTTAAGGTTGCTAACTGCCTCAGAAAGTTTCTCATTGCTAAATACTAATTTTTCAGGATAATCCTTTGTAATATCGTATGATTCAACTTCCTCTATTGAGGTAAGAGCCATCACTTCTGCTTTATGCTGGTGTGTAACATTGTTGGTCTGCTTGGCATAGACCTCTAACTCTTTCAGCATATACAGAGCATTGTCAATATTCATGGTCTCACAATCTGTGTCAAACCAGATGTCAACGGTCTTTTCTCCATCCTCTTTGAGTATGTTGGTAGAGTATGATAGACTTCTACGTAAGTTGACATCGAGCCAGCGCTGCTTGTCGTTAAGAAGGAAAGAGTTGACTGCTGATGATTTGTCGTAGTCTGCTATCTCTGCTATCTTTTCAGCCTTAGCTTCTTCTAGTTTCAAGGCATCAAGCTTAGCAGAAAATTGAGCATACGCAGCCCTTACTTTTGTTTCATCGAAAGCATCTTTCTGCAGAGTACACTCGTAACACTCATAAGCATTCATTTCCTTGTTATACTCGGCATTGATGTGGTATACCACCATGTCTCCGTACTCATACTTTTGCCTGTACTTGCCTTCCGAAATAAATGTCTTGATAAAATTAATTTTCTCCATAATCTTTTTACTTTTTAAACTTATTCATCATTTTGATTTTCTCCGTTTTTACGGTCTGAACACTTCTCTTTTTTTCAGAGTTGCGTGTTAATACCCCTTGTCACATTAGTGACGGCACCCTCGTGTTGCATACAGCTTCACGACTCTCACCTTTGCGCTTTTGCTCTGCCTTCTGCCAACCATACGCCTCTCTCAACACCTTATCCGCTATATGATTGAGGTTGGTAGCCTGCTTCTTGTTAAGAAACTCGGCATCCGTGAGGAGGTTGATCCTTGAGTTGACTTCCGACATGAGCAATATATATTCATGGATACGCTCTTCTCTTTCATTCCAGCTCTCGTTGATTCTGCGTATCATATCGAGGGCTGCGCAAGCCTTGCTGACAGCCTCATTATAGGTGCTGTATCTCACAATCTTGCTGACGGTCTTGCTGTACTTGAGGAGTATCTTGCACAAGATGAGCGTATCTTTGTAAATAAATAAATTCTCTGTAAGTGCCATTTTGAAAAGAGATTTAAAGAGATGAAGAGATAAAGAGGTTAACAAGCGAAAACTGGCAGAACCACGCCGCTGTTCGACTTGCTGTTGAAGTTCGCGCGACTACTGCAGTACCAAGCGCCCGTAGCATTGTCCTGCGAAGAAGTCCACCGCCAATTGTTCATTACGAAATTGTAGTAGCCAGTCGCAACCGCCTCGCCAAACAGGGTTTCCAACACCTGACGGATGATACCAATATTAGCTACATGGACGTATTCCTGACCAACCGACATGAGGAAACCATGTAAATCCTCACCACCGATTGTGAATATCTGACCATAGGCATAATCAAAAGCTGGCACAGATAAGCTGCGCTCCTGAGCCTCCTGCCTGATAAGGTATGATGAAGACTCTCCGTTGTAGTAATTTTCATCATTCACGTTATTTCCGTTCAGAGCAATAGAATTGAACTGCAAGTTCTTCGTACACCACGACGTACTTATTAATTTTTTAACATTCTTAATATCACTTGTACGAATACAGAAAGTACCATGATTGATAGATAGCGAAGCGTCTGCCACCTTGATAGCTACTGCATCATCAGCGTTTCTGCCTGCTGCCACCCAGTCTTCGATGTAGTACTCATTTTTGTTTGCATCAACGACAAAGATACCCGCTTTGAACTGATAGAATCTGTAGTCTATAAGTCTCTGAGGAATATTCGCCGTATAGGTTCTCGAGTTCTTGTTGAAGCTGACATTGTAGCCATCTTGGTCGTTAATGACAACTGTGTACTCCTTCTTGTATGGCACGAATACCGTCACCTGACCTTTCGCATCAGTCTGATAGGTAGTATCTTTTCTGTCAATCGTCACGATAACAGGAATACCTTCCCAAGCTGTGCCTACGTTCTCAACATATTTGGTAGCAGTGATAATCACCTTCTCCATACTGTCCTCATCGTAAGGCAGATATTCCACATTGATATTTCGGCTACCCAATACTGCTGTATAGCCAACAGGAGCGATAGGCTGTGCATTGCCGTATTCAGGGAACACGACCCGATAGTAATTACCTCGGTCAATAGTGAATGTAGCCTTTCCCTCTGCGTTGGTGGTATAGCTCTGAGGTGTCTTTCCGTTGTTGAGGAACACATTGATTTTAATGCCTGCCACGTTGATGGAATTAACAGAAGATGCGATGGTTACAGTCACCTCCTCATCGGTATTGATAACATCTACAGACTTGGTTTCTCCGTTTCTGTTTGTTACAGATATTGTTGAGCCTACCATCTCTATATTACAGGTCTCTGCACCTGTCGTTGCAGTCTCTGCTGCTTGGATAGCGGTATCAAAATCACGCTCTCGCTTTGTTTCTGCGTCCACACGAGCTTGTTCCGCTTCCGCTCTTGCGACTTCTGCGGAAACTCTGTCGGCCTCTGTCTGCTTACGGGTTGTTTCTGCTTCGACACGCTCATTCTCAGCGTCAACTCTCTGCGCCTCCGCTTCATCAAACTCTGTTCGATGAGAATTAAGGTCACTGATGGCAGTCTCTATTCTCTCGTTCATATTACCGATAGCTGAAGACGTATCAGTCTGGCGTTTATCTTCAGCTTTTACTCGTTCTGCTTCGGCAGATGAACGACCATTTTCAGCGAACTCTCTTTCGTTTTCAGCAATCGCACGTTGTACTTCGGAGTTCGCTCGTCTGTTTTCCGCAGTCACACGCTCTTCTTCTGAATGTTCCCGCATAATCTCGGCATTAACACGTTCGTGTTCGTTATCATTTCTGGTGCGTTCGTTAGCAATTATTGTATTCTCGTTTTCTATGCGAACACGCTCTGCTTCTATGCGATTAAATTCTGCAAGCTCACGGCCTCTTTCTGCATTTGCTCTATCGCCTTCAGCAGACACCATTGCTTCCTCAGCAGATACTCTCGACTGTTCAGCATTCACTCGCTCAGACTCAGCAGTCACTCGTTGCGCCTCGGCTTCCTTACGTGCGCTCTCATTAGCATTGATGGTATCGTTTGTTTCCTTATTGGTCTTCAGGGCATCATTCGCCTTATTGATAAGGTCGCTCAATTCAACAGTAGGAGGCAGAAGAATAAAAACATGATCTACCTCTACGGATGATTCACCTTCTATAATTTCTCCATCGAATATCTCATCAGCAGAGGCATTATTGTTTACAAAGGCTATTTGTTCGTACTCGTTACTTCTCCAGGCATTTCCATAAATCTTTCCTTTAACTTCTAGAGCATAATTACCAATATTTAACTTACTACTATCCACATTAGCAATAAGTCTACTAGTATGCTCTACATCAACCTTACAAGGAAGTGAAATAGTTTCATTGAAATTCACTAAGTTAACTTGAAGGTCTGTACAAGCGGGTAATAAATTAAAATCTTGGATCACATCTCCAGTAGAAGTGTGAACCTTTCTGCTTACTGGAATGATTAAATTGAAATCATTACCTAATACTATTTTCTTCATTAGCACTTCTTCCAATAGTTCTGATTGATACTCCAATGAGCTTTTACTAACCTCATAAATTTATAAGTATCTGATCCTCTTAATACGAATTTAATCTCTAATCCACCTCTTCTATATTGGGATGGTACTGCCTTAATAGCTTCAGCCACAGTATCATAAGTAACTAGATGACTATCTGGTACTGGTTCTGTACCATTCTCACCGCCTCCTCGTGGATGAGATAGATCTAATATACCGCAGCTTGGTAGATCTCTTTTTTTAAGATAATACCTGCTAAAAGATTTACCAGACATATCTTGAGCTGCCATAGTAGCAACATCTGCCCTAATTCTTATGGTATTATTATTTAGAGTACCTGCCTTAGGTGTAGTAGAAACAGTACTAGCTATTTCGATTACTTTATTTACTATTTCATCCAATTTAGCTTGTACGGTAGTGTTAGTATTAGACTTATCATCCCTGTACTTCACATTACCAGCAGATATATTAGCTTTATCAAACTGTAGTAAACTACGTATAGCTGATATATACTCAGCTTTAGTACCAGAATAACCGGCAGCTACTAAATCATCGTAGTAATTCTGAAGAAGGCGCTGGTCTATTTCAGCGCCGGAATACTTACTCGTGTATGCCATCGTCTTCTATTTTTAAAATGTTACTATCAGATAGGTTCAACATAGAATCCCTATCTCTTTTTAAAATCACCAAGAATATAAGAGCCTCATCTTTAGCTTGAGCTATCTGAGTATCTCCAGAGGGTTTATAACAAATGCCATTGATAATGAATCTATCTTCTGACCAGTTAAATTGCCAGTAACCATCTTCACTAAGATAACCCTTAGATTCTATCTGATCCTTTGAGATATAAATAGTGAGGTTTTCCTCATCCAATTCTCCAGAAGAAGTAGCCTTATTAATTGGCCAATTCCTGAAAGCATTGTAGAAACATAAGCCCTCTAATTCTATATCGAAATATTTATCACCAAGATCCTCTCCATAAGGGTTAAGTTGGTTAATGTGTTTCAACCAGTGGATTTGTTGTCTACCAGCATCAACATCTAGAAAGCTTTTAATGGTATTCTTGTAGGCTTCCCAATCAGCATCAGATATATACTTTGAACTTATTCCCATGGTTTAACCTATTGATGGTACATGATCATGAGTACCATTTAGTATAGAAGTAGGATTAGGACCTCCAAGAGGTCCTGCCTTTCTTCGATTTACCACTTTAGGTACTGTTACATTCCTTAGTTTATCACAGAATGGGAGATATATGTCTAACCGATAGGCTAGTGTACATAGATTTTGTTTAAGTATATCTATAATACCTCCAGGTTGAAGAGCTTGCATATAATACTTCCACCATGAAGCTATAGAATCACTGGCCTCATCGAAGTATTCTACTTCTGTAGGACCTGTGGTAATCCTTTTAATACGCTTCTTACCTTCGGACTTCTTACCTTCAGGTTTTTCTGTGTTATTTTCATTAGAGGATCCTGAATCACTCTGAGTTACCCTCTCAAGGAAGGCTTTAGTTTGATTCAGAAGAGCAGTCATTTGAACATTAAGATAATCATAAGCTGCCAGCTCCATTATTAATTGATTCTCTAGTCCATCATAAGCTAATTCATCTTGGTATTTATCAGGTGTAATAGTATGATTTACTAGAGGACCTATATAAAGTTGCCATTTTATGATGTAAGTTGATTTCTGTTCAAAGGTCATTTTATCTAACTCCTGAGGTATATAATTATCTATCAGTTCATAGATACTAGCTGATAGGTGATTATTAATGTTTTCATCACCACTTACCATAACTGTTTGTTCAGCAGTAATAGGATCTCCATCTTCAGGAGTAATGGTTAAAGTCACTGTGTAGATTCCCTCTTCTTCATAATCATATACAGGGTTACGCAGTTCTGAGCTACCCTTAAAATCGCCAAAGTCCCAACTAAGTGTTGCCTTAGCCGGGACTCTGGTTAGTATATGGAACGAAGTTTGTAAACCTTTAGTGACATATGAAAAGGCTACATCCATACGTTTAAGAAAAAATAAGATTATTCTTCACCCTTGGTGTCTTCAGCGATTGCCTCAAAGATAGTTTCTACGGTATCAGAGTCCTCTACCTGGATCTCATGCTTAGCTGCAATGAGCTTAGCCTCCTCGAGAGTGAAATCCTTAGCTACTTTGGCTACCTTCTTACCAGAGGCCAAGAGCTTAAGAAGCTTCTCATCAAGTGCCTTTACATCTGCATCGTTATATTTCTTAACGGTTTCTCCCTCCTGAACAATTCTGAGGTGGCCACCATTAAGAGCAACTACTACCTTTTTAGAAGTCATTTGCTTAGCAGAAAGTTCTGCTATCTCACCTTTGACAATTGAAATGCCAAGAGCTTGGTCTGTAAAGCTATAAGCTTTACTACCTACTGTTACTTTAGTCATATTTTATCTATTTATGGTTATTTATAAAAGGGAAGGGTGGATCCCAATCCTTACTTCACTTAGGTAGTCTTCGGTCGGTATCGTCCGAGGCCTCCACCTTAGATCTATTACTAATCCTCTGTTCTACCTTTCGAAGTGTGAGATTAACTCCGGTATCCACCCTAAAAATCTTACTCAAGATCTACTCCCAAGTACTGGTCAATATTCATGAAGCTTGGGAAACCATTAGTAGAGAAGGCTCTATCTGAAGCCAGCATAATGGTAGCATCCTGATATACTTTGCAGAAACCAGTAGTAAGAGTAGCATATATAGCTTCTGTCTGGTTAGAAACGATACGTTCTGACTCCATTGACAACTGTTTAGCAGTCAACTTCATCAAAGCCGAAGAAGTATCGATCAACATAAGCTGCTTCTCTGGAACTCCAGGATGGATGTAGAAGTCTGCCGAATTTGGAACAGGAGAATGTAAGTTGAAGGTTGCCTGTGTAGTACCATTACTACGCTGCTTGAACTCTGGGAGATCGAGCATAGCAATAGCCTGGTCCTCAGAACCAATCATAGTAGTAAAGTTACGGCCCATACGAGCAGCACGTACCCAGATATGAAGGAGATCCTTGTAAACAATGCCATTGGTAGTTGAATATACACCTACTACAGGAGCAGACTCGGAACCATCTGTCATGTTACCATTGAGAAGTACATCCATAGCCAGAGTATCCATAGCATAACCAAGCTTAACACCAAAGTCACGAAGGTAGATACCCAGGACGTCAAGTGATACATAGTCACGAACCTCATCAGTAAGCTTAAAGCCCTTACCAATCTTGAAGAGGTTAACATGCTTCTGGCCAAAAGAAACTGTGCCCAATGGGATAGTCTCAGCCTCGTTTACCTTAGCAGGAGAAGCATCACTCATGTTGATGTGTGGCATAATAGCCTGAAGACCAGAGATAGGCTGATCACTAGTGATTACGTTTGGATAGAATGGAGCCTGGCGCATACCCAATGTGATAGCCGTACGGATAATCTCAGGAACGATCCAACGAATAGACTGATCAGGCATACTGTAAATGTTCTGCATAGTATCAACCTTTGGGTTAATACCCAGCTTCTCATAAAAAGCATCCTGTGAAATACCATACTTACCCTGGACAAGCTCCTCGAGAGATACCTCGATAGCCTTGCCCTTGTTACCACTACGGACAGCCTCCAACTGGGTAACCATAGGTTTAAGTTCCTTGCGGAAATCTTCCATCTTCAATTTTGAAATATCAACTGTTGACATATCTTTAATTTTATTTGTTATACATTAAATAATAGGTGTGTAAAACTACTTGCAGAGAACCTGAACTACCTCGTTAGCCTCACCAGAATTCAAAGCGATGAAATTACTAGCGGCTCCAGAAGTAGTGTTCTTACACTTAGTAAAGTGGTCATTGAGTGTAGTACCATCAACTGTTACATAACCAGCAGTTACAGTGGTAGCAGCTACCCAATTACAAATTACGAATCCCTCTACCATTACAGTAACCTCTGCAGTAGCATTACGCTGAGCCGCATAAGCAGGGAACAAAGAATCCGTAGCAGCAATACCCAAATAGATTTCACTATCAGCACCTGTAAGTGGCTGGATAGTACCATCTGTATTCAAAGCTACTGGCTGACCAGCAAGTACATTCTTACCGGATTTAACCATAAATGCCTGATGAAGCTTGTGACTTTCAGACTTGTAAATTACGACACGAGGAGTTTCCTCACCCCACTGTGTCAAAGCAGTTTCTTTCAATGCCATAGTCTATGCAAATTTTACTTGTTATACATCTTTTTGTTGTAAAGATCCTCAATTACATCATTGGTAGAACTTACCTCTGAATTATGAGTAGTGGCAGGATCATCATCATTAGCAGGTTCCTGAACAGATGATCCTCTAGAGATATCATGAGAACCACAATGAGAACAGGTAAGTGGGAATTTCTCATCCAACTGAGCCTGATAGTCTTTGTTAAGAGAAATCAGAGTCTGGAGACCAGTGGTCTCAGCATTAAGCATGGTTATGATGGTCTCATCAGCGGCATCACCCTTCAACTTCTTGTAATTTGCTACAGTAGTTTCACGGAGTGAAGCAATGTGATTCTTACCAACGGTAGCCATTGCTTTTAAATTAGCGATCTCAGCCTCCTTATTAGAAACCTGTTCTGCCAGAGTATTTTTCTCTGTAGTGAGGTTGTCCACTTTAGCCTGAAGATCATTTTTTCCATGTACCAGGTCTTTAACCATCTGAAGAGCAACTTCAGCTGTCTTCTCCTGGCCCTCAGCAAGTGACAACATGTTATCACCGTAGAGGCTTTCCAAAAATTCAGCGAGTGTCATTGTACTTTCTTTTTTGTTTGTGTTTAAAGGATTTATATTATTCTCAGGAGTATCGTTGTATTCCTGAAAAGATTTGAAATCATCCTTGAAGTCTGTGAAGTAGTAAGCCTTCTTTGTATCCTCCTGATATTCTGCAAAGGATGTCCAAGTTCTCTTAGCAAACTCTGGATTGATAATCTTGCCATCATCCCCAATCTTCTGAGCAAAGGAGTCTGCACCATGAGATACCAGTGAAGTTTCCAAGTATCTTACTACCTCGGTAACTACCTTACGTATCATGTTACCCTTTTCATCATAGGTACCAAGCTTATTCCAGAAATCTCTATCATCCATACCAGGATGTGATTTTTCCCATTTAAACTGTACAGTTACAGAGTTACTGTGAATTGATGGAGGATCCATAAGAATACCTCTAGCGATTCTTGGATTAGCTTTACCGTCGATCTTAAGAACACCATTGATACCAGCAGGAATGACAAAATTACCATCCTTATAGGCTTCTTGCCACATAACCTGTGATACAGAACCAATAGCATTACCTATATCAGTACTGTGATCACAGTTTACTGTTTGACCAAGAAGTAATTTCATAGAAGCCTTGAGTACTCCAGGTTGTCCAAAATCTGTAGGATTCCAGTTCTTTGAAACGATTGTAGATGATAACAATCTGAATACTGGCTCTATAAATTCATCACTATTAGGAGTAAGATCCTCCTTAGTAAGACCCGGGTAGTAGGTATTATAATCAATATCACTACCAAATAAACCTAATTTTTCTACTGATTCTTGGGATACATGATTCCATTTGTAGAAATTCTCAGAAAAAGTCTTAGGTTCTACACCCTTTGGAAGGAAACCAGCCATAATAGTATGACCACTACCTATGATCATGGATTCCATGTGTTCAGGGTTAGAATGAATTTGATTGATTTTCTTTCCCATAATTATCTTGGTTTTGTATTTTGATCACCTCTTGTAGTGGATGAACTTCCCTTATCTCTTGATCTACGAGCAGATTGATTCTTATCAGCCTGTCTCTGTTTCTTCTTAGTAGCCTCTTGAGGATCAGTATTACCTCCACCTTGCTGTTGCTCTAATGGAACTCTTGGTTCCATTTCATCAGGAGAATCATAGCCCATTTCCCAAGCATATTGATATTGAGAAATGATACCAGCTTTATAGAGCAGATCCAGATTTTGAATCTTATACTGATTAGCCTGTTGGATCTTAACATCATCAGCTACCGTAGAAGGTTTCCAAGTGATCTTCATACCCTTATTATTGAAGCCTGCGAGGCGGAGTTCTAGAGAGTACATAAACTTCAATACATAAGTTACAACCATTTGGATATTAGTTAACTGGCTGATCATCTTAGAAAGCACTACGGAGTTACCTTCAGCAGTACCTCCAGATGATACTCCAATAAGAGAACCATTAACTCCAAGTCCATTAGCTACTGATTGCTGGTTAAGAGCCCAGACTTTATCAATATTACCCATATCTTTGGTAGTTGAATTCATGGTAAATTCATGGTCATCTATATAGCCAGTAACTATACCATCCTTCATACCATCCTTCAAACGAGTCTTAAGAAGTCTAAGTTCTCTATTAAGACGCATCTGATAGGCTTCGTTGGATTCATTACCTCTCTGATCTGGCTTAGCCATCTTAGCTTCAAGGAATCCCATCATACCCATAAGCTCCATAAGGTGCTTAGAATTAGTCTTCATATCAGCCTGACCTTTGAGAGAATCAAGAGCTGCCATGAAAGGAGGGATTCCATAAGGTTCATCCGTATCATTATACATACTTGCATAAACATAGGTCTCAGTATTTAACTTTATGTACTCCATGTTTTTTACAGCATAGTTTGTATTCTTCTGATATGGATGATAAACTCCGTTCTCCTCTCTTCTGAATCGAATGTTGTCTGGCTTAAGAAAGAGGATAGTATCAAGTGTATCAAGGTTTTGACTTGGTACACCTTCTACAGAGATAGCACCACCAACAAGCAACTGGGTTATCATTTTATTTACCAAACCATCAATTCCAGCAGTATACTGGGACCATCTGGCAGTTGCTTTAAGTAAATGCTTTCTCATTTCATCAGCCTCTTTATCCGTGTTGTTAGGGAAGGTTACTACATGACCAGTATTAGCTAACTTGAAAGTATCCTGAAGAGCTATACTTACATCAGGATTGATCTTATACAAGTTACGTAATAACTGGATCACTTCAACACGAAAAGAAGGGTCCACTATAGGAGTGTAACCCTTTAGAAACTGGAGAAATCCAGTATGAGCATCTTCTGGTACTGATACTCTACCTGGATCAATTCCAGTAACATCATGTTTAATAGATGGTTTCTTCCCCTCCTCATTTGACTCTGGTGGAGCAATTGATTTTGAGAACCATCTTCTAAATGGATTTTTCATCTTGGTTGTACTATTACGTTTGTTTTACCTTTTCGAATGTGATTAGTAATTGCTTTACCCATGATATCATCATCAGCATATACCAAATCTGAATCTTCCTCAGCTTCGGCATTGGTTCTATGTTTACCCATGGCTACTGGTCTATTTAAAGAATCATAGATGAAGGTATAAGCCTCCTGAACAAAGAAGGGATCTTTTACGATGATATTTTCCTCTCTTATATCAGATTCTAGACCATCAATAATAACTGATCTATTCTTATTAGTAGTTAACCATCCTGGACTCTTGTCCATTTCTGGACGGCTCTTACCTTTCTTCTTTGTCATCTTCTGATAGTAGTAGAGTTTTGGATAACCCTCCATCTGAAGCTTAGAAGTAACAGCTAATCCTACATCATTGGATTCTGGAGCAATAACTGCAAAGTTAAAGAGTTGACCTGTATCACCAAGTAACTTAGCATAACTATCAACAGGCATCTTACCTTTGTAGCAAGCTTGTTCTTCTCCACTCTTATTCATTACTGTAAATGATGAGTAGTCAGTGGCTCTACCTGTTGCAACATCAGCTCCAATGAAATATTCTTGATTTTTCTCAGGCAAATTAAATTGCCTATACTGACCATTGTAACGCTTTATAATTGGTGGGTAGTCTGATAAACAGTTCTCTATATCCCTGATATCAGATAGATCAAATACTGTATTACCTGATCCCAAGAAGTCTCCATCTACCTCTTGGGCAGTTCTTCTTGGTCCCAAAGCAGAAGCCATCTCCTTATACCATTTCTCATCTCGTTCTGGGTGCATATTCCATCTGAGACGAATTGGTGTAAAAGGATTACCTCCGGCCAGAGCATCTACCCAAGTAGAATGGTAGAAATTACCCAAGCCTCGAGGAGTACTGTTTACTATGGCTGATCCACCAGTTGACAAAGTTGGTACTGCAGCAGCCCAAATTTGAGAAGCCCATCTTACCATAGCAGCCTCATCAATCACCAAAAGTGAAAGTGATTCTGAACGACCAGCTTCAGGAGAAGTAGGAATTGATTCTATGAATGAACCATTATCAAACTCCATCATTGAAGCAGATCCATATTCACCAGCTCTACCATTGATAATAGGAACCTGAAGATACCATGGTAGATTTTTGTACATATACTTGATCTTCTTAAGTACCTTCTTAGCAGTATTATCTTTGATAGAAATGATGTTAATCTTCTTGTTTGGATGGTACATTGCCAACCATAAACAGTACATTGAGATTAACTCAGTAATACCTGCCTGACGGAATTTCAGTATCACATTAAATCGGTCCTTAATAAATTGATAAAGAACCGATTTCTGATAAGGATATAGGTTAAAGTGTACCTTTCCTCTTATTGGGTGAATAACATAAATTAAAGTGCTGAATAGAAATACATCATTTGGTATTTTAGCAAGCAATTCGAGCTCATCTCTAGTAAGTGTAGATGGAGCTTCTATGATTTTCTTTGCCATACTTAAAGATTATATTCTAGACGGAATTCAAGATTTAGCCCAGGATCCTTTTTAAAAGAAGGATACCAAAAGCCATTCATCCCAACTTTATAAATAACTTTTTGAGTCTTGAACCCTATACCTAATCCTAAATCTCCAAGATTTTGGGGATATCGATAGGATATATAGGCATAGGGTTTTAACTTAGCGAATAGGGATTTTTTATATGTGGTTAGGGAATTATTTATAAAGTTGTACTTATAAGAACTGAGATCTAGTTCAAAATCCTTAGAGAAGTAAAAACCCAGGGAGTCATCTTTAAATGAGATCCGGAGTGATTTCTCATCAAGAAGGATTTGAACTAGAGAATCAGGTTTCAAAAGTTGCAGAATTGAATCAGCCTTTATGGAATCCGAAGAGTTTACGGAAGTGGAAGTAGGCAGATAATATGTAACCAGATTCGGTATCTCAGTTATCGGATATGCCCCAATGGGATTAAAAGGCTTGGTTATGAAAACCGTATCCGATTTGCTTTTGGAAGGATTCTGCTTCACCTGGAGTTGATTAACTTGTCGGTGTAGCTGAAGATTCCTGAAGCAAAGGTAAATAGTAATTCCTAGTAAAAGAGTCACACTGAAATACTTGATAAAATTTTTTGAAGCCATAAGTGATAGTGTTTAAAGTGAATATCGATCATCAAACCTCTCGCATATACGTACGTATACGTACTAGTGAAGTTTTGTTTACAAAACTGAACTCTTTTTTCCGAAGGAAAAAATATCCTAATCCTTAATCCTAAAAGGTAAGAGGTAATTCGAACAAGAATTACTTACCCCCTATAATCCCCCTCTCTATAAGAATAAGGCGTAACTCAAATTTCCTTCAAATAAGCTCATTTTACAAATCCACGTTCTATAAGACTTTACTTTAACTTTTTTAGGCAATCCTTGAACCAAAGCCCTACTTCATACACAGCTCCCTTAGCAATGGTGTACCTGGATTTATTCAACCAGTATAAGTATTCAGTATCATCGAAGTAAATCTGATATCTTTCAGGGAATCCCATGATGTTTTTGAAGTCTTGGACTCCTAATGGCCACCCATCTGGTCTGAATTGCCTATCTGCAGGTCTCAAAGTAAGAGGAGGTTTATCCCATAGCAGTCTATAAACTCCTGGTAATGTACTCATCTTAGCAGTCTTTATAGGCCATTTTTTCTCATCCTTGAAGTCACCTACCCAAAGATCATGGATTGCCTGGACCGTTAGGTTTTCCTTTTTAGGCAATTTCCTATAATCATACATGGCTAAAGTTTTATCAAGTGGAATATTTCGTTGCCTATTTTCTGCCTCCAGAATAAATCTAGAGCTTTTAACCTCTCTAACACTAAATATCTCATCGAATAAATTTAGATAATTCTTAGCAGACCTTTTAATTCCCATAATTAGGAGCCTTTTCCTTGATATTTGAGAGTTACCGAAATCTCCTACCGAATTAACCCTAAAGGTTAGTTGGTAATTTGGTAAAGCTTCTTCCCAAACCTTCTTTGGTATGAGGTTCATTAATCTTGGGACATTCTCTAACATAAATACCTTTGGTTTATATTTTTGAATACCCTCTATTACCAGCTGAATTGACTTATTCCGTTCTGGGTTTCCAAGCTCTTTTACCTTTGAAAGCCTCATTATAGAGCTTGCTCCACAGTCTGGAGAGCTTAGAATGATATCTGGCTTGAATTCGTCTGGTAAACCTCCTCTTAAGAAGGGTATTTCTCCAAAATTGATCTTCCATTGTTCTTCATTTTTGGTATGAAAGACAGCTCTTGGCTCGATATTACCAAGTAATTGCTTCTTAAAGGGGAATAGCAGGGCTCCTTGCCCTGCACATATCCCCAATATTTTCAGTTTTTTATACTTTTTCATGTGTTACTTCCAGCCTCGGTTTATATAGCCCTTGATCTGACCAATCATACACTTCAAACTCTTAATATAATATGGATCTGTAGCGTATTTTGCTCCCATACTATCACAGATTTTCTCTGCAAACTGGTTAGCATCATTTCTATAAGGCCAAGCATCTGCATACATAGGCTTCTTAAAGATAGATGTATGATCTTCAAGCGCCTCTGTGAGTGAACTATACTCCCTGAAGAGTCTCTTTACGGTGTATTTGTAGCGATTTTCTCTTACTTTTACTGCCGATATCTTCTGTTCAGGAGCTACAAAAGACTTATTAGGAGTAGAAAAGTATTCAGTGGTAAGAATCAACACAGTTGGACCCGTCCAAGAACCCTTGGTAATACCAAAAATATTGTTCTTACCTACTTTACTTTTACCCCAACCTGACTCTAAACAGGCCTGAGCAGTAACGAATACTGGGTCTATCTCACCAGTTTTAGCAGCTTCATAGACCTCTTTAGCAAATTGAATTTGTGTTTTTGTTGCCATAATTGTAATGTTTTAAATGTTAATAATATACATGATCTAGAGGATGGAGTATTGCTCGAACACACCAAGTTATAGTGGTTCTATATATTTACATATATAAATAATAATGTATAATTAAAAATTTAAAATTATGGCTAAACATTGCAGTTTATGTACCAAAGAGTATGATCTAGAGGATTATGAACCTTCTTCTAAGATATTTAAGATCATGGAAGAAAAGAACCTCTGTTTCTCTTGTGCATTTTGGACTTGGAGGTTAGCTGAGGATAAAGCTTTAGAGTTATTACACAATAATCAGGGTTTATTCGTAGCTAAGTTAAGAAAAGAAGTTATTAAGCCTCTTTATCCGTGGGAAGATTTTGAACAATCTGATACGACTTTGTTGTCAAGGTATCACAGGTGGATATTTGGTAGACCAATCATATTAGATGGATCACATTACATCATTAATGTTGCTGTGAATATACATACTAGAGGAGGATATCTATACCCTGAGTATTATATATTGATGGACGATGGAACTATTTATCCATACCAAAGAGAGTTAATAACCCACCAAGGAACTATACCAGCTCATTTTATGTGGTCTGAAAATACTCCTTCAGGTTTTAAGAATAATGCTGTTTTATTATCTAACCTGGATATAGAAGAATTAAAGGCTAAAGGCATCAGAGAACCTTTCATCAATAAACCTAACACAGTTCCTCAAGAAATAGTGAAAAAATATTTTAATAATTTGGATAAATAAAAATATTTTCGTATCTTTGCAAAAGATTAATTAATATAAATAAATAATGTAATATGAAAGAATTAAAGCTCAAACAGGGAGACGAGGTAATTTACTTTGATGGTAAGACTATCTTGGATCAAACCAAAGTAATCTCTATCAACAAAGATGATGAGTCAGCAAAACTTGCCAATCAAGTAGTAGTAAAACTCAAGGCAAATTCTAAGGATGGTACTTTCCATCGTAAGGGGAATAAAACTATAGGCTACGCTATGCCTCTGGAAACAGGTCAAAGTTTTTATGAAGCTTACAAATCTAAAAAGAATATGGCTTTTAGATTACAATCATTCTTAGATATCCTCTCTAAACTTAATGTAATGGAGGATACAGAGTTAATTAACAAGTTGAACTCTAAAGTTAAGAAATTATGTGCTTTGGTTGGAAAATAATTGGTATCTTATACATTATTGCTTTGATCCCAAGTTTGATAATGACTGTTATGTTCATTAAGAATAATACGGTACCTAATTTGGGTAAGACTTTAACCTTCTTATCAATTTGGTTGATAATGCCATTCTATATGGTATTGAAGTTAGTATCTAAAATCAATAAGTTATTATGAAACGAAATGTATTTATCACGGATGGTTCGATTGATTAGTTTAACCTTTAATATTTTGTAAGTATGAATAAGATCAAGGCAAGGGCTAATAACCCAGTAGTAAATGGTAAGAAGCTTCTTTTATCGGAGCAGGAGTTTAGGGCTTATATTTCTTTGAGGGATGAGGGTCCTTATAATATGAATGATGTAACTAGTTGTTCTAGAGCATTACATCTTAGTCCTAAAGAGTATCAGGATATCTTGGATAGATTTTCTGATTACATAGAGGGATATGGGGAATACCCTTCTGAAAAGGAATAGAGCTATATATTTTAAATATTCATTATTATTTTTAGTTTTTATTGTTTTGACCAATCGTTAGGAGTTTTAAAGTTTAACAGCGGTTATGTTTATATTTAACTCTATGTGATTCATGTGGGGATCTTAGCTGGGAAGCTTGGATCCCTTTAATGTGTGTGTGGGAAAAATTTTGTGGTGGAAATTTTTAGGGAGGTGTGTTTTTCTGTGAGCATGTGTGATTTGTGTTTTTCAATGTACCTAGCCAGGTGACCCTTATCATAGAGACCTAAAATCTTGGCGTAGTGAAAACGGGACACGGTTGATGCAAAAGAGAAAATAAAAAATAAGAGATAGGGGACAAAGTATTTTATTATATCCCCTATCTCTTATTTTTTATTTTAGAGTACGTTTTTTGTTAAATCATAATTATAATATGTTTCTTCTATATTTTCAACTAACATATTTACATATCCCTTTATATTGCCACATTCTGCAATATCTTCTTTTGTTGTAAGGTTTAAATGATATTTTTCTAACTTAATATTAAAAATAAACGTATCATATAAACCAAATTTTTTTAAGAAAGCATTTCCTTTTATAGCTTCTTTTGCAACCTTATTAAATTGCTTTTTAATCTTTCTTACTTTCATATTCTTTAAAAATTTGTTTGTTGTATCTCTGTATTATAGTTGTTATATCATATAAAAAAACGTTCTTTGGTGTGTTACTATTATTCGCACAATATAGACAAATTACTTGTATTAATTGCTTTTGATATTTTTTGGATAACTTAAAAGCAATGTATTGTTTTATTGTATCATTAATAAAATGATACGTTAGTAATTTATCTATACCTTTGCTTTTGAACGTTTGAAAAATAATATCGGTTGAAAGTTTATTTTCCATATTCTTTAAGAGTAAGATAGAAAAGAGTTTCACGTGAAACTCTTTTCTAAATATTAGTTACTTGTTTTTCTTTTCTGTTTTATTTTCTTTTGCTGCAAATTTTGCGAAAATATCCATACCTTTTGCGATAGTTTCTTTTTCACTATCTTTTCTTTGGGATGAACAAACAGAAGAAAAAGAATAGTCGTTTGTTACGAAAATCTCGCTATAAAATTTTTGAAACTCAACAAAAATACGTTTTGCATTTTTTTCGTTTGCAGAAGAAACAGAAGAACAAAAAGTAAGTAACATTTTGCGAATTTTATCTCGCTTATTTTTCATACTTTTGCCACTCATTTCGTCTAAAGCACTTTTTTTATAAATGCTTTCTTTTTTACCTCCCTTATTAGAAGGAATTAAATCACTGATGTTAGAAAAAAAATCAAAATCTTTCATAATAAAAAATTTTTAAATTAAACAATAAAATTTTGTGTTCTCTTATTACCTATAATAAGTTTCTTTTGTCGGTGTTATCTTACTAACTATTTTTATTTATATATAGTGTAACACTTTTACAATAAATATTTTAAAGCTAAACTCTTTTAACTTTCGATTTATTTTTAAATCTGTTGCAAAGATACGACGATTTTTTTAAACTACCAAATTTTTTAACTTTTTTTAAGAAAAAAAATTTTTTCCTATTTATATTTTTGTGTGTGTGTTATTATTATATTATGCGCATATATATATAAACATTAAAAGAAAAATATTTTGAGATTTATTTTTTCTTTTGTTTAAATCTAAAATTTAAAAATATAATTTTTGGATAAAATCCAATTTTTAGTGTATAATTTACAATTTTAATCTAAAATTTTTTAAGACCCATTAATACCTATTAGGGGCCGCCAAAGGTTAAAATCCCCAAAAAGTTGGTATATACATGGCCATAACTGGTATGATGGGATCACGGCCATAAAAGGTTTATATATAGCCTTAAATATGGTTTAGATCCTGTGATATTTAAGGACTTAATTTACGGAAATATATGGCTCCGCGTTTAAAGCCGGGTTCCTGCGTTCTGCATTCATATACTACTGGTATAAGGCAAAGGTGTGTAACTTGGATAGCGATTGAGGAATCTAGGTTAGCGTGGGTAAAGCTGGGCCAAGGCTTTTCACAAAAAAGTAAAGCTAATATTCATTAGGGCCGTTAATTGTATGTAAGGTAAGCCTCACACAAAAGTACCCAGGTTAAGTTAATAGCCTGGGTAACTTGGTAAGCTTTATAGGCAAGCTGCTAGAGCAAGTATAAGCATAAGTCCTGTAATACCTAATAGAGTATGGGTAAGCTCTGTTCGATTTGCCTTAAGTGCTGGTCCGAGAATGATTGATAAGAATTGTTTCATGATCTGTATATGTTTTAATGTTTGTAATAGGTTATTCAGAAAGATCTCTGATGAATGTATCAAGGGACTCGTTAGAGGGAAAAGCCATGACTTCTTCCATGTAATCTAGAATAGAATCCATTACCTGAAGTTGGTCCTCGGCAGGTATTTCCTGTTTGATTTCTCTAAAGATCTGGTCATAGTGATAATTGAAGATAGTCTGTAATCTAGAAGCGATCCCTTTGTGAGATTTGAGATAATTGTTTAATGTTTTATCCATGATCTGTAAGTGTTTAAATGTTAACCAATAGTGAATGTACCGATAATAGTATTGGTACCTTGGATAGGAATTACATAGTAGGAACCTTCATGATTATTAAGGTCCTGGATATGTGATAGGAATTGTTCAACCTTAACTTCGATATAAGCCTGTACCTTAGGTCCTAAGAGAGAACCAGGTGTTTCGAATACATAGGTATAAACTGTGTAGTCGGATGTAGTATTCTGTTGAGTAATTTGTTTGAGTACTAAGTATTTTGGTAGGAGATCCACCAGGTCCTGGACCTCCTGTTCTTCGTCAGGTAGGAGATCAAAGAAATCGTCATTGGATAATTCATGCCAGTACATGTAAAGCATTCTGATTACCTGATCGTTAAATGATGCCTTGTTTTGTGGATTGATAAATGTCATATTGTTAAAGTGTTAGGGGCTAGGGAGTTAGCCTAGCCCAGTTAATATTAAAGTGTATAAGTAGTAGTGAAGGTATTAGTACCCTTGTTATGGGTAGTAATATAAGTACCTTCGTTGTTTTGCATGTCATGGAACTTGAGCATAAAGCTAGCAATAGTAGGTATGTAGTCCTCTTCGATATCGATATAAGAGTCGTTTACAAAGTCAAGGTCCTGTACCTCCCAGTTGAATGTGATAATTGTAGAGCCTGTTGATAAGTCCTGGGTTATTGATAAGCTTTTGATAAGCAGCTCAGGTTCAAGGGCCTGTACCATGGAATCGATTGAGTCAGCGACTAATGAATCGTGAATGTCAAGGTGATACCAGGTAGCTAATTCGTTAAGTAGGTTTGTGTTTGCCTCGAGTACCTGAGCATCGATAATGTCCATGTCCTGTGCATTAGCAGTTGTTGCAAAGTCGTAACCGGTTGTGAATGTTTTAATGTTCATATTGTGTAATTGTTGTGGGGGTTTTAGGCCCCCGGGTTAATAATGTTATTTTTATATGGTGCAAAATTACTAAAAATATATGATATATGCAAATTATATTTCATTTATTTTTAAATTATAAAAGGTTCACCCAAGCCTTGAGGTAGGCTGCCTTTAATTACTATGTTGAATATCCGTCTGCATGGTGGCTAATTGAAGGCCGTACAACGTTTTCAATCACGTAGACAAAAGCGCCTTTCATTTCTAGAGCTTAAAAGGTTCTTTTAATAAAGTTATATAGGGAATTAACTGGATATTTACTAGGATATTGGGCCATTAATTGCCTCAAAAGGCATTGCGTTGGCATCCTAATATACTACTGGTATGATTGCCTTGTATATGAATCCCATTGCCTAATCCCATTGCCAAGATTATACCATATATAATAATACCTTATATATGAAAGGCCCTAGATCCTCAAATCCTAATATCACTAAGGCCTATTATATAATACCAATATAATATATATATATATATATATATAGGGTATTCTGATTCTGGGATCTGGGTAAGCTCTGTAGGCTATTGCCTTATACACTATCGAAGTATGAGATAGTGTATACATACGTAGTATGTACATCCTGAATAGTAACTCTGGTGTTAGCCCTACCTATTCTTCCCTCCCTACCTCCCAAACACAAAAATATATCACAAACCTTATAACCTATATATATATTATATATATAATAAGCTAAACTCTTTGTGATTCAAGGCTCTGTGATTTAGGCTTTATATTTTTGATGTAAGACTGGCCGTACAACGTTAGATGTAGCTAGCTATATGTCTATGTGGCCCTACTTCCTTTGGTCCTAATATCCTCAGATCCTCAGGGCCTTTAACCCTTTATATTATATATATATAATAAGCTAAACTTTAGGCCCTATTGTGTTGAGGATTTAGGGCTCTGGGATTGCCTTATTGTGTAGGTTTTAGGGCCTTGTGGGCTCATAGTGATTGCCATAAATCCTATTGCCTGGAAATTTTTGTGATCCGATTTTCGGGTTTGAAGAGAGTATAGATGAAGTAGTATGAAGAAGAGTATTTGATTTTTGATATGGGTAGCGATTTTAGGATTTAGGTAAAGGGATAAAGGATGGGAAGAATGGGTAATTGAAATTGAATAAGGTATACTGGTATTATGATTATATAGGTTATGTATTATATGTAGGGTTATATTATAGGTATCATGTTGGTTTTTATTTAATTTTTCTTGTTTGGGGGTGGGTATGGGGTGTAGGGTACTTACACAGTAAGAGATACCCAGGTCTCTGGGTATCTCGGCAAGCACTAAGAAGTAGGTTACTCGGATAGTATCAGGATTATTTCCCAGATGGTTTGCTTTGTAAGGTTCCTGATATCCTTATGTATATCCTCTGGGTGTACCTGAGAGGTGTAGGTTACCTGTGTATTAACTGGTTCCCTTCGTTTCTGTTGGATGTATGTATAATGCCAGTTGGTTTTTAGACTCTTGATATGTAGTCCGTTGGATGTATGTATATCAAGATTGTCTAGCCTATTGGTATTGATAGTTCCTCTATTGAGGATTTTGATCTCATTGGTTTGAGTACCTTTTTGAATAACTAGCATACCTAAGATATTCTGTAGGGTAGTGATTGTGTAATCTTTAATTGTACCTGTGATCATTGTATGAAGTTTATTGATTGTATTTCGTTAACATCTATGAATTGAGTATAGACTGTATTCAGAGGACTTAAAGAGTCATCATGTGATGCCCTATTAAGATATAGGAGATCGTTCTTTTTTAGATTCATTTGAAGTCTAGTAGCCTCGTATGAAAGAGGTAGTCTACCTTTAAGGTATATTTTAATTTCTCTGTAAGCTGTAGTACCATTAGGTAAAGCCTTGAGAATATGAGATATCTGTTCTGATGTCATTTTTTGGTTCCTTTCCTTTGTTTTGAGATGGTAGTTTGAGTTACCTTCTTACCATGTGTTGTTGTTATTACTTTGTGATCTTTATAGGTATCAGTAGTGATTACCTTACCTTGTTTGATCTCTGTTGTACGATATCCTATGGTTTGCCCATGAGTATTTCGTATGTTAGTCCTATTTGGTGGATTGACCGGAAGCAGAACTAGTAGAAGAATTGTTAATAAGTTCATCATATAAGTTATTATATATGTTAGTAAGACGCTCTAGAGGAAGTACCAGAGGTTGATATATATGACGAATAACCTTTCTTGAATTGTAATAGGTTATTGTTATATTATATTTATACTGATACCGATCCTCGATGAACATTTTAAAGATATCCAGCTTGAACTGAGCATAGCGATTTTGTTCCTCTGGGATGGTAAAGTTTGTGTTCAAAACATAGTGAACATAGTTTGAAGTTTGACGTGTTATCTTCCCTCTTATTGAGATGAGATCCTGGATTTTAGCCAGGATCTCATTTTTTGGATTATTGTTATTGTTTCCCATATTAGGCAATGTATTGAGAAGAGTAATCTACCTTGTCTTCATTTACTGATTCTGTATAGCATTGGAGGAGAGCAGTTAGTGATTCTTCCCCATGTTCCTCTAATCCATTTGGATCATTAGCCTTGAGGAAGTTTTTGAGAATAGTATTCTGGAGTAAATTCCAATATGACTTGAAGGTATTATTGTCCTCATATTCGCAATAAGCCCAAACAATTTGTCTGTACTGATCCAGCATGTCTGGAATATAGTCAAAGTAATCATCATCAGCACCGATACCTTGTTGAGTATCTCTGATCCATTCTTTGTTGAAGTTTTCAAGTACCTCTTTTAGTTTATAAAGAGGTATGATGTAAATGAGAGGGTATTTCGCATAATCTAAGTTTAAGTACTCCTGAATGTCATTGATTTCCTCAGCAGTTACAGAGGATAACCATGGAGCCAGATTGAAGTCGTCTTGATCAAAGTATGGGTAATTTGAAGCTGGAGTAGCCAAGTTATTTGGATTATATTCTCCTGTGTTAGAACCCAGGATGAAGCATGGTACTGTAGAACGATTTTTGATAATGTTTACTACCTGATCGAAAGATGTTAATGTTGCCATAGTTGTAATTGTTTTAATGTTTGTAATATGTTATAAGTTCCTCCTTCCATTTAGGATATTACCATTGACCAGTGTAGTGGTAAATGATATGAACTGTTTCATCGTTGAAGTGAAGCATCAGGTATTCTGAATTTGAATAGATTATCTGATGATCTTCGTAAAGAATAACCTGACCCAGTTGGTTTCCAAGAATTGTAAGAAGTTCATGCCAGATGTTATCGTGAATTTCGTTGTTCTTAGCTTCTAGATCGTCATCATCTGGGTTTCTCCCATAAGGAGAAGGAAGCAGAATAGTATATGAATAATTCTTGGATTCATCCAAGTTATGATTCCTGTAAGATCCCGTGATGTTGTTATCCGAGATAAGATCCGTTTCAACCAGTTCGTTAAGAACAGCAGAGATAGCATCAATAATAGCATTGTTGTTGTCGTCCTTGAGATTGATGATGTTTGTTTCCATAAGTTTAAGTTTTAGGGAGGAGAACCTCCGGTTAATAATGTTATTTTAATTAATGCAAAATTACAAAATATATATGATATATCCAAATTATTTTTCAAAAAGTTTTAAACTTTGTTCCTGAACTTAGATGAGTGAGGAGAGATGTAGATAAAGGTAATTGTAGCATTAAATAGGAATACCTCTAGATTTTCAGTGGCACTCTCAATAATGATTTTATTATCGGTATCTATTATGAATTCTTGTCCCTCCAGTCTAGCAATATGTTCCTGGATCTCAAATAGAATATCTTTATAGACCTCTACCAAATGTTCATGGTCTTTGATTTCTATGGATCTTATGAGCCAATGTACATCGTCAGAGAAATGGTTTTGGATAGTACCTCTATTTTTAAATACTCCATCACGTACAGCCATAGCAACTGTATCAACTAAAGCAGAGTAGAGATTAACGTGTGGGTTAGATATTATATAATGTTCCATAATAAGTATTATTATGAGGGCATACGTTAGTTTGGTATGCCCTCTAGTTTATTGATTAGTTGAAAAAGATACGAAGTCCCAAAGTGAACTTTTGAGGGAGTTCCATAGCTCCAATTAGTTCGGTAATATCCATAGCTCCAGTAGGACGAATTCTGAAATCTGAGGTGGAATCTTCCAATTTATTGATGTCAGTTCTAAGTATGGAGTTGTTGAAGATATTCTGTAGATTAGGTAAGCTCGGATCAGAAATTGAATCTTCTGGGTATGCTGGATTAGGTCTTTTTACCCAGAAGAGAGTTACCTGCATCTCCTTAGCCTTGTTGCAGAGAATGTGAATGTGCTGGAGCATATAGTAGGAATTAGTAACTTCCATACGTTCCAGATTCTTTGCAAGATTGATGATAATACCATTAGCTAAGGAATCCTCATTAACTAAATTGGTAAATGTAATGGGTGCTTTGTGGTAAAGTCCCTGATAGGGAGTTTTCCAATAGATAGAATATTCTTTAACCATAGTTCTATTAGGGTATTAAGTTTAACCTTATTATAGTATTTGTAGTAGAAACAGATTCATTAGCTAAAAGATCCTGAAGGAGATCGTAGTTTGAACCTAAGAGTCTTTTAAGAATAGGGCAAACTTCATCTCCAATAGTTTGAAGTTGTGATATAGAGACTAGATCAGCTTCCTCCAATTGACTTAGAAGTTCTAGTATATATATAGCTTCTTGAAAATATTTAGTTGTTACCATAGTTGTTAGTCGTTAAAAGTGATTGATAAAGTTACTTGCATAATATCGGTTGGGTTATTTGAGATTACCATAACTCTTGCAGATAGGATATCCTCATCTGGAAAGATCTCATAAGCCCAGCGATGTACATTTCTTTGATCCAAAGTAGTGATAGGTTTATCCGATATTAAGGTGATAGTGTAAATGATACCATCCAAAGTTGGTGTCATGAACATATCCAAGTGGAAGATGTTCAAATGTTCTGGAATTTGATTAATTCCCCGGCAAAATTGTTCAATAACCGTTTCAGCATCAATGTCTTTTACCTGATGGAAATAGTTTTCGATGAAGTCTACGTTGTTTTTTACCATGTTGATTAAGAGTTTAGGGAGGAGAACCTCCGGTTAATAATGTTATTTTAATTAATGCAAAATTACA
>OBLI01000118.1_pt1 | contig 82431 bp, 72 predicted proteins | sample 1519701 | NCBI WGS metagenome assembly OBLI01 (sample SAMEA3663005, study PRJEB22513) | pig gut metagenome | biome: pig gut; feature: pig-associated habitat; material: faeces | place: France | collected 2012
CTGTCTGTGATACCCCTCAACCGTATTGGTCGTATAAATGAGTTTACGGATGGCTATGCACTGCCATCGGCTTCACCAAAGAAATGATAGAGAGCCTTCTGACGAAGAAAGAGGCTATCAGGTGCAATGGCAGGATTTATTCCGAAGAGCACAGACGGAAGTTTGACATCAGGAATGATATTTTCAAAGTGGAAAAGAATCCGACCAATGACAGTAAACTGGTACTGACCATAAACAGGCAACCGATTGGCGAATGGTTCAAAGAACAATGGGAGAAACTTCGGCAAGGTTTACGAAAAACAGAAGAGCCAAGAAAAAGTAGAGGATTCAAGTTATGATGTAACGAGGGCTGAAAAAGCTGGGGGAATTGATCCTCCAGCTTTTAATTATGATTTTGAAATAGCATCAAGAATAGATAAGTCATGAATATCCTTATCCCGCAATTCATATCCCGAATGGAATATCTTTTGCCCTTTCAATGAAATACATGGAATAACCCTGCCATCCAAAGTAGTTTCACCAAAATAGTCCGACTGAAATTCATACCAACCACCTTGCAAATCCGCTTGTCTGGATGTACCATCCTCATTCAATATAAACGGGTGTATGTCTATATACCCTAATTCGACGCTGTATAATTCCATCCTCGCAGGAAGCCAGTCCGTTTCTATGACGAAACCATTTTCCTGAAGAAAGGCAATCAATTTGTCGGTATAACGGCTGTCAAAATCAATATCCACATCTCTATGGATTCTGGTTTGCCCTCCATGCAGGGCATCTACGCCCCATCCTCCATCGAGCCAATACTTCACGCCTGTACTTTCCAATAAATCCAATATTTGGAATAAGTCTGAAATCGTAATGTGTTCTTTTTTTGTCATAATAAACGATGTCTTTGTGATAAATATGTTATTGCAGAGATTTTATCGAAGAGATGAAACACGCGGCTACTCCGACCGCTCCAATGAGCGTCCCACAGATTACAAACAAGGTTGCAATACTCATGTTTTCAGCCAAATATCCCGATACCAATATCCCCAACAAGGAAGAGAGCGTGCTCAGACTAAATATCAAAGAAAACGTGCGCCCGAGAATTTCCGAAGCGATATTCTGCTGGACAACAGCAATGAACAAGGCGTGATAAATGGCATAAGCAATACCCCCGGCAAACATCAGGCACATAAATCCTATGAACGCATCGACAAAAAACTTTTATACTCTCCCTTTATAATCATAAATAATACGAAAACACCCAACTTTACATTCTTGGGTGTAAAATCGGGTGCTTAATTTGTAAAACATTGATTTCCAATGTCTATTGCGGTGCGTACGGGACTCGAACCCGTGACCTCCTGCGTGACAGGCAGGCATTCTAACCAGGCTGAACTAACGCACCCCTCTTTGTGCGCTTATGAGAAAACCGGCGGTGCGTACGGGACTCGAACCCGTGACCTCCTGCGTGACAGGCAGGCATTCTAACCAGGCTGAACTAACGCACCAATGGTCTGTTGCTCATTTGCGGGTGCAAAGGTAACACTTTTATTTGTATCTACAAAATTTTTCAATAGATTTTTTAGAGAAATATTCATAATAACAAGAAAAATAGTATATCCGCTGCATTTTACCTTATAAATAATTGGCGTTTTGAATAAAAAACATTATATTTGCATGCTATTATGCACATTGACATGACAATAAAAGAAGATTATAAGGAACCGCTCAGATTTATAGTGACCGGAATAGTGGCCACGGCTATGCATTATGCCATCTATTGGATGCTGATTGGGTATATCGGCATATCTCTGGCATGGTCCATAGGATATATCATCAGTTTCGTGGCCAACTATCTCATGACCACCTTCTTTACATTCAAAGTGAAACCTGGTATGAAAAAAGCTGGCGGGTTTGCTTTCAGTCATGTTATCAACTGGGCATTGCAAACAGGATGCCTCAACTTCTTCGTGTTTATTGGCATCGACAAGATGTGGGCACCAATACCCGTGTATGCAGTATGCGTGCCCATCAATTTCATGTTAGTCAGATTCTTTATGAAAAGAGGTGAATGACAGACAAGGACAACACAAGTGGCTAACATCAGTGAACCGATATAGTGCAAACATTATATTATTACGATATAATATTATATGAACGACAGACTGAGAGACAAGATAGGAAATATGAGACAACTGAAAAGCTGGCTCTATGGCATAATCATGAACGACTGCGAGGCTCGACCACGATGGTGGGTGAGACTACTGGCTCCCCTTTATCAGAAAAGGGCGTGGAGCAGCAAGATATACCATAGCGTTAGAATGGACACCCCACCCTTTCGGCTTTTCTCCATAGGCAAAAAGAGCGTGGTGGAATCATGGTGCTGCATAAACAATGCCGTGGGCAATGTGACCATAGGCAAACATAGTCGCATCGGACTCCATTCCACCGTCATAGGTCCTGTTAGCATAGGCAATCATGTAATTGTGGCACAAGGGGTTGTGATAAGCGGACTGAACCACGGATTTGACAACCCCGAAACAACCTTTGACCAACAGACCGTGACCACAGCACTTATCACCATAGAAGATGATGTATGGATAGGCGCCAACGCAGTGATTACAAGCGGTGTGAACATAGGGCACCACAGCATCATTGCGGCAGGAGCAGTGGTAACCAAGGATGTGGCACCATATACAATGGTGGGAGGTGTGCCCGCCAAGACCATTAAGAACCTAAAACATTGACAACATATAATCAAGATTTATCATGAGGATAGGTATAGAAGCACAGAGAGTGTTTAGAAAAAACAAACATGGCATGGATTATGTGGTGCTCGAAGAAATAAAGAGACTACAAAACATGGACCACAACAACGAGTATTACATATTCGTGAAACCCGGCGACGACGTATGCCTCAAGGATACGGACAAATTCCATATCATCACACTCAAATGCCCATCTTATCCGCTGTGGGAACAGATTGCACTGCCTTTGGCAGCAAGAAAGCTGAAACTCGATATTCTGCATTGCACCAGCAATACTGCGCCCATCTTCTGCCCTACACCACTCGTGCTAACATTGCACGACATCATCTTCCTCGAAAAACGCACACATACTAACCTATCGTTATATCAAAACATGGGATGGTATTACAGGAAATGGGTGGTGCCGATGATTCTCAACAAATGCAGCAGAATCATTACTGTGTCTGACTTTGAAAGAAACAACATACTAAACAAACTAAACATACAAGCAGACAAACTAAAGATGATATACAACGGTGTGAACGACTGGTTTACTCCTGAGGCTATCAACGACACGGCATACACCCAATATATTGACGAACCAGGATATTTCTTATTCCTTGGCAATACAGACCCAAAGAAGAACACCGAGGGAACACTGATTGCATACTCTAATTATCTAAAAGAATCAACAGTAAAACGCCCGTTGCTCGTGGCAGACCTCGACAGGGATAGAGCTAATAAGATAATAGCACAGCACCATCTTGACAATATTGCAGACCATATCATCCTGCCGGGATATATCAACAATGCCCACCTGCCCAGCATATATGCACATGCCTATACGTTTATCTACACGTCTTACCGAGAGAGTTTCGGCATTCCACTGCTCGAGGCCATGGCATCTGGAACTCCCGTCATAACCAGCAATACATCTTCTATGCCTGAAATAGCTGCAGAGGCTGCTCTATTCTCAAACCCACACGATCCCAAAACGATAACAGAAGCGATGATAAGAATAGAAAGAGAGAAGACACTGCACCATACGCTCAGTGAGGCAGGAAAACAGAGGGCACAACACTTTTCATGGACAAATACAGCCCAACAACTGCTGCAACTGTATGAAAGTATCTGAAACACAACCTTTTTATTTGGAGAAATGAATAATTATTTGTAACTTTGCACCCGTTTTGCAACATTACGCAAATAAACATTAATACAATTGGGTAAAAAGTTATAAAGACAATATATTTACAGAAATGATCACAGTCACAAATCTCGCAATCCAATTCGGGAAAAAGGTTCTCTACAAGGATGTGAACCTCAAATTTACTAATGGTAACATATACGGAGTGATTGGTGCCAATGGTGCCGGCAAGTCCACATTGCTCAGGGCAATAAGCGGCGAACTCGAACCAAATAAGGGGTCAGTGGAACTCGGACCGGGCGAACGACTCTCGGTGCTGGAGCAGGACCACTTCAAATATGATGAATACAGCGTGAGAGACACCGTACTGATGGGACACCAGCCTCTATGGCAAAACATGAAGGAGAGAGAGGCTCTCTATATGAAACCCGACTTCAATGAGGAAGACGGCATCAGAGTGGCAGAACTCGAAGACAAGTTCGCACAGATGGACGGATGGAACGCCGAAAGCGACGCTGACCAAATGCTCACTAACCTGGGCATCAAAGACGACAGACACGACAAGATGATGAGCGAACTGTCAAACAACGAGAAAGTGAGAGTGATGCTGGCAAAGGCATTGTTTGGAAACCCCGACAACCTGCTGCTCGACGAGCCTACCAACGACCTCGACCTCGACACCGTGATGTGGCTCGAGGAATATCTCAGCAATATTGAACAAACTGTGCTCGTGGTGAGTCACGACCGACATTTCCTCGATGCTGTGAGCACTCAAACCGTGGATATAGACTTCGGCAAGGTAACAGTATTCTCAGGCAACTATTCATTCTGGTATGAGAGTTCACAGCTCGCCCTGCGCCAAGCACAAAACCAAAGACAGAAAGCTGAAGAGAAGCGAAAGGAACTGGAAGAGTTCATCCGCAGATTCTCTGCAAATGTGGCAAAGAGCAAGCAGACAACAAGCCGAAAGAAAATGCTCGAGAAACTCAACGTGGAAGAAATCAGACCTTCATCACGCAAATACCCTGGCATCATATTCCAAATGGAAAGGGAACCGGGCAACCAAATCCTTGAAGTCAACGACCTTAAGGCTGTGGATGCCGATGGCACCGTGCTCTTTGACAAGGTTAACTTCACCATCGAGAAGGGACAGAAAACTGTGTTCCTGAGCCATAACCCCAAGGCCATGACAGCCCTGTTTGAAATCATCAACGGCAACAGACAGGCCGACGCAGGCGATTATAAATGGGGAGTGACCATCACCACTGCTTACCTACCATTGGACAATACAGAGTTTTTCAATTCTGAACTCAACCTTGTGGATTGGCTCAGCCAGTTTGGCAAGGGCAATGAGGTACAGATGAAAAGTTTCCTCGGTCGTATGCTCTTCAAAGACGAAGACGTGATGAAGAAGGTAAACGTGCTCAGCGGTGGTGAAAAAATGAGATGCATGATTGCACGCATGCAAATGAAAAACGCCAACTGCCTCATACTCGACACACCTACCAACCACCTCGACCTGGAGAGCATTCAGGCATTCAACAACAATCTCGTGAGTTTCAAGGGCAACATCCTCTTCTCAAGCCACGACCATGAGTTCATACAAACCGTGGCAGACAGAATAATAGAACTGACTCCTAACGGCACCATAGACAAACTCATGGAGTATGACCAGTATATATATGATGAGGACATAAAAGAACAAAAAGCAAAAATGTATAACTAATTTGCCCAAAAGGCACGGTTTTTGCTTCACTAACAATGTTACAATATCATAGTTGTGACAAAGTGACAGCGAAAACATTTTTATACTGAAAATCATGAAACAGGAAGAAATAGAAAAGGAAGAAATAAACAACGAAGAAGTAAAAACAGAGGATGTCTGCAACAATAATGTCGACAATACAGAAAAAAACAATGCCGACACTGTGGAAGGCAACCAGGAGCAGGACAACGAAGACCCACTCGAGGCTGCCAACAAGCAGATAGAGGAACTCAAAGACAAATATCTGCGCACCATGGCGGAGTTTGACAACTACCGCAAGCGCACACTCAAAGAGAAAACCGAACTTATTCTCAACGGAGGAGAAAAGGCTGTAACTGCCATATTGCCAATTATTGACGATATGGAAAGAGCCATTGCCAACGGACTAAAGAGTGATGACCCACAGGTGCTCAAAGAGGGTATGGAACTGATATTCCAAAAATTCATCAAAACACTTGAGACACTGGGAGTCAAGAGAATAGAGACACAAGATGTCGACTTCAATACTGATGAGCACGAGGCTATCGCTATGGTGCCTGGCATGGGAGACGACAAAAAGGGCAAAGTGCTCGACTGCGTGCAGACCGGTTATAAAATGAACGACAAAGTGATTCGCCACGCCAAAGTGGCAGTAGGACAATAAACTATGGCAAAAAGAGACTATTATGAGGTGCTCGGAGTGAGCAAAAACGCCACCGAAGACGAAATCAAGAAGGCATACAGAACTATTGCCATCAAATACCATCCTGACAGAAACCCTGGCGACAAGGAAGCCGAAGAGAAATTCAAAGAGGCTGCCGAGGCATACGATGTGCTACACGACAAGCAGAAAAGACAACAGTATGACCAGTTTGGATTTGCAGGTCCAGGGGCTGGCGGCAGCGGCGGATTTGGTGGATTCGGCAGTAGCATGAACATGGATGATATCTTCTCTATGTTTGGAGATATCTTCGGCGGCAGAGCAGGAGGTTTCGGAGGATTCGGTGGCGGCGGACAGCGCAGACAACAGAAATTCAGAGGTTCCGACCTGCGCCTCAAAGTCAGACTCTCTCTCAAAGAGATAAGCACAGGCACAACAAAGAAATTCAAGGTAAGAAAGGACGTGACATGCTCACACTGCAATGGTAGCGGAGCAGAGGCTGGCAGCGGTTCAGAAACCTGTCCCACATGCCATGGTTCGGGAGTGATCACACATACCACACAGAGCATCTTCGGAATGATGCAGACACAGGGCGTATGCCCCACATGTGGCGGCCAGGGTACAGTGATTAAAAACAAATGTAAGCACTGCAACGGCAATGGCGTGATAAAAGGCGAAGAAGTGGTGGAAATCAACATACCAGCAGGTGTGGCCGAAGGTATGGTGGTAAACGTGCCTGGCAAGGGTAATGCAGGCAAACAAAATGGTATCAATGGAGACATACAGGTATATATCGAGGAGGAACCTAATGATACATTCATCCGCGATGAAAATGACCTAATCTATAACCTTCTACTTGATTTCCCAACAGCAGCACTGGGCGGAGACGTGGAAATTCCTACCATCGAAGGCACCAAGGTGAAAGTGAAAATTGAACCAGGTACACAACCCGGAAAGACTCTCAGACTGCGCAACAAAGGTCTGCCTGCAGTGCAAGGATATGGTGTGGGCAAGGGAGACCTGCTCGTAAACATCAGCATTTATGTGCCCAAAACACTGAGCAAGGATGAAAAGAAAGCTATAGAATCTTTCAAGAATAGCGATAATTTCAAGGGTGATAACATCACCAAGCAGTCGATATTCCAAAAATTCAAGCATTTCTTTGACTGATAAGCCAAAAGGTTATAATTAAGGTATAGGAGCAGATGCATACAGCTCTTATACCTTATTTATATATGTACACCTTCATTTATATATATACATAATATATATACAAGCATTGATTCTACTATGACATACAACGAAGCAACAGAGTATCTCTACAACCAAAGACCTTCATTTGAAAGGCAGGGAGCCACAGGATATAAGGAAGGACTCAGAAACACCATTATCCTCGACACTCATTTAGAGCGACCACACAGGCATTATATGACCATTCATGTGGCGGGGACCAACGGCAAGGGCTCGTGTTCGCATACCTTGGCTGCCTTCCTTCAGATTTGCGGATACAAGGTGGGACTCTACACCTCTCCTCATCTCGTTGACTTTAGCGAGAGGATAAGGGTAAACGGGATACCTATCAGTCATGACTATGTAGTGGAATTTGTGGAAAGGGAGAAGGAGTTTATCGACAGCCTCAATGCCTCGTTCTTTGAGGTGACCACAGCCATGGCATTCAAGTATTTTGAAGAACAGAAGGTTGACATCGCCGTAATTGAGGTTGGACTGGGCGGAAGGCTCGACTGCACCAATATCATCTCGCCCATACTAAGTGTGATTACCAATATAGGGCTCGACCACACGCAGTTTCTCGGCGACACATTGGCAAAGGTGGCTGGCGAGAAGGCTGGCATCATCAAATCCAAAACTCCCGTGGTGATTGGAGAGTATACGGAAGACACAAGAAAAGTGTTTGAGCAGAAAGCAAAAGATGAAAACGCCCCCATCATATTCGCCGACGACGACAATATGATTGAGTCATATAAAATCGGTAAAGATGGTTTCATCGAATATAATATTAGAAACATGGGAATGGTTAAGGGCGTGCTGTCGGGCATATACCAGGCTAAAAATACCAATACCATCCTGCATGCCATTATCCAGTTGGGAAAACTCGGCGTGGTCAGCATGGGCAGCGACGAGAGGTCACGAGAGGTGGTCAACGGAGAGATACGCAAAGCCATGATGCATGTTAACAGCCTCACGGGATTAAGAGGAAGATGGGAGGTGATAAAAGAGCATCCCTATGTGGTATGCGACACAGGACACAACGCACATGGATGGACCTATCTGTCAAAACAAATTGCCACCACACCTTGCGACAAGCGACATATTGTATTCAGCATGCTCGAAGACAAGGATGTGAATGCCGTAATGAAGATGCTGCCAAAGAATGCCACATATTATCTTTCGCAAGTTGAATGCCAGCGTGCCATGTCAATAGAAAAACTCGCAGCACTGGCAGATGAATACCACCTACCATACAAAGAATATAACTCAATATGGGAAGCATACACCGAAGCAATAAAGGCTGCATCGCACAATGATATGGTTTTTGTGGGCGGAAGTAGTTATGTGGTTGCAGAGTTTCTTGCCAAATTGGCCCAATAAATGAGGTGATAGTAACACAGATTTACTATTTATGTGTTTTTAACATTATGAAAGACTAAATTTTATCTCTATTATTTGCCATTTTCATTTTTTTTCGGTTACTTTGCAAAACAATCAGTAACTAAAACATTTTGACTATGGCAAACAATACAGAGAATGTCAATCTCTGTGGTCTGAATCGTAAGGATTTCCAGACCACAGTAAATGGTAAAAAGACCGATTTATACATATTGCGTAACAGAAAAGGTTATGAAGTGGCAATCACCAACTATGGTGGTGCTGTAGTGGCCATCATGGTGCCTGACAAAGATGGAAATGTGGCCAACGTTATACAGGGACACGACAATATTCAGGATGTAATCAACAGTCCAGAACCATTCCTCTCAACCCTTATCGGACGCTATGGCAACAGAATAGCAAAAGGTCGTTTTATACTAAACAAAAAAGAGTATCAACTCGCCATCAACAATGGTCCCAATGCCCTGCATGGAGGTCCAACTGGATTCCACGCACGTGTTTGGGAGGCAAGGCAGATGGGGCCACGCTCATTGGCTCTCCATTATGTGTCGGCTTATGGAGAAGAGGGATTCTCAGGTGAGTTCAGAGTAACAGTTGAATATACTTTCACCGATGCCAACGAACTCGTAATCGAATATCTGGCCTGCACAAACAAAAAGACAGTCATGAACCTCACACACCATGCTTTCTTTAGCCTCGCAGGCATTGCTGACCCAACTCCTACCATCGAAAAACAAATCTGCGAAATCAATGCAGACTATTATATTCCTATCGATGAAACCAGCATCCCAACAGGAGAAATCAGATTTGTCAAAGATACCCCATTTGATTTCCGAACACCAAAGACTTTTGGTCAGGATATAGATGCTGACAATGAGCAGATTAAGAATGGCTCCGGATATGACCACTGCTATGTGCTCAACAAGAATGAGGAGGGCGAACTGAGTTTTGCAGCCAAAGTAACTGATCCTACTACTGGACGCACACTTGAGGTATTTACCACCGAACCTGGTGTACAGTTGTATACCGATAACTTCGGCTCTGGTTTCAAGGGATCTCATGGTGCCACATTCCCACGACGCTCGGCTATATGTCTCGAGTGTCAGCACTTCCCAGATACTCCAAACCATACATACTTCCCTTCTGTGGTTCTCGAACCAGGAGAGCAGTATAAGCAGAAAACAATCTACAAGTTTGGAATAACAGAATAACATCTACAAAAAACATACCAATCCATGTCTGATTTCTATCATAGTTTCAGACATGGATTTGGCACGTAATAAAACACATCTATTAGTAAGATTTTCAACAACTTATCAATAACCGTTCAATAATTATCTACAATGACTCAAAAACAAACACCGAACTATACGTTCGCTCTGATCATCGTGTTCATTGTTTGCTTCCTTATCGGATTTGTGACCACAATGAACAATTCAATGATCCCATTCTGTTCAAAGGCTTTCAACCTCAGCGCACAAGAGGGACAGTATGTAAACACTGCTTTTTATGGCGCTTATCTTCTTGCCATTCCTTTCTCGCTCCTGATGAGCAAGATTGGATATAAGGGAACACTGGTACTGGGCCTTGGAGTAGTAGGAGTAGGATTTGTTATCAACTCACTCGGCATCAATGCTGCCATTACTTCTGGAGCCAATGTTTATGCTGTATTCCTGGGCACTATGTGTCTTGTGGCTATGGGTGTGGTAATGCTACAGAATGTGGCCAATCCTTATGTAATGGTGTTGGGCTCTCCTGAAAAGGGTGCATTCCGCATGACCCTCTCGCAGGCACTCAACTCTGTGGCCACCACTGTTGCCCCTATCTTCATCACACAGATCATCATAGCAGGAAAAACTCCTGCTCCAGAATATGTGCCTGGCCCATACCTCGGTCTCGGCATCTTCACCATTGTGGTGTGCGTAATTCTCGTAATGCTCAAATTGCCGAAGATTGACGAAGGTAAGCAGGCTGAAGACGCAGGTGTACACCGCGAGTATAAGAGCAGCGTGTTCAAATACCCACATGTATGGTTGGGTGCACTCGGCATCTTCGCATATATGGGTGTTGAGATTGGTGTTCCATCAATGCTCAAGTATCGTTTTGAACTTCTTCCCGAGTATAGCGGCGTTGACGTATCTGACGTAGTAACCAACTATCTGGCCTTCTATTGGGGTGGCATGATGGTAGGCCGTTTCGTTGGCGCTGGCATCCTAACCAAGTTTGACCCACGCAAATTGCTCACTGCATGCCTTAGCCTCGGTGCATTCTGCATTTTGGTATCATTGCTGCTTTCATCAAGCATGGCCGGCATCTGGTGCATGCTCGCAGCAGGTCTTTTCCACTCTGTAATGTGGCCACTCATCTTCAACCTCGGTCTTCAGGAACTCGGTCCTCATACCAAGGCTGCATCGGGTGTTATCAATACAGGTGTTATCGGCGCAGCAATCTTGATGCCGCTCATGGGTGCCATCGTGGATATGACAGGTGTCATCATCGCCATGTGCTTCCTCTTTGTATTCTATGCTTACATCATCTGGTTCTGCAACTGGGGTAGCAAAATTGGCCTCGAGTGCAATAATAAATAAGTTATGAAAACTGCATAATACAAGGCTAAATCGAAAACGAGATTTTTTTAGAGAGAAAACAACTAACCCAATAATGTTCAACTATTAAAACATTTAACTAATATGGATATAGAACACGTAAGAAGTCGCTTCATTAAACATTTCGATGGCAAAACAGGTAACATCTATGCATCTCCTGGACGTATCAATTTGATTGGAGAGCATACCGACTATAACGGAGGATTCGTATTCCCTGGTGCCGTAGACAAGGGTATCATGTGTGAAATACGTCCTAACGGAACAAACACTATCATGTGTTACTCTATTGACCTTAAGGACAGAGTGGAGTTTAAGGTTGACGATCCTGAAGGTCCACGCACAAGTTGGGCTCGTTATATATATGGTATTGTACAGGAAATGAGAAAGTTGGGCGTAGACGTTAAAGGTTTCAACACTGCATTCTCTGGTGATGTTCCTCTTGGTGCCGGCATGTCTTCATCTGCAGCCCTTGAGAGTTGTTATGCCTATGCACTCAATGACTTGTTTGGCGACAACAAGGTGAGCAAGTGGGATATGGTATTGGCTGGTCAGGCCACAGAGCACAACTACTGCGGCGTAAACTGCGGTATCATGGACCAGTTTGCAAGTGTGTTTGGCAAAGAAGGATGCCTGATGCGTCTCGACTGTCGCAGCAGAGAGTTTGAATATTTCCCATTCAAACCAGAGGGATATAAACTCGTATTGCTCGACTCTGTAGTTAAGCATGAACTGGCAGGCTCTCCATATAATGACCGCCGCAACAGTTGTGAAAACGTGGTTAAGCATATTGCCGCTAAGCATCCTGAAGGCAAGTTCGAGACTCTCAGAGACTGCACATGGGAGCAGCTTGAAGAAGTGAAAGAAGAAGTGGGTGCTGAAGACTACAGCAGAGCCAAGTTTGTACTGGGCGAGAAAGACCGTGTATTAGCTGTTTGCGATGCTCTCAATGCTGGCGATTATGAGACTGTAGGCAAGAAGATGTATGAAACCCACGAAGGTTTGTCAAAGGATTACGAGGTGTCATGCGAGGAACTTGACTATCTCAATGAACTTGCCAAAGAAAACGGCGTAACAGGTAGTCGTATCATGGGTGGCGGATTTGGTGGTTGCACAATCAACCTCGTCAAAGAAGAACTCTATGACAAATTCATCGAAAACGCTAAGATCAAGTTCGCAGAGAAATACGGCCATCAGCCAAAGGTTTATGACGTAGTGATCAGCGACGGTTCACGAAAGATTTGCTAATACTTTTCATAACCTTTCAATACTTGCTTAAGGGGGTGATTGCAATATGCTTTCATCCCCTTTTTATAACCATCAGAAACTATACATAAACTACACATATCATTTATAAATGCTTGTTCTTATACCACCAATTTGCAAACTCACAATTATCAAATCAGAATAGAATAAGTGTTATTTTTACCTTTAAGGTGTAATAACAACACTAAACACAAAAATTATAGGGTAAAAGTATTGCCAAATCAAATAATAATATTAACTTTACAACCAAAACAATAACAATCTTATAACTATAACATTTTTTGTAATGAAAAACCTGAAATTATCTTTATTCGGTTTGGGTTTGGCTGCTATAACAATAGCGTCATGCTCATCAGGCACTCAAACAACAACTACTGTTTCCGGACTTAACCCCGAACGTTTCGATTCTGTAGTAAATGGTAAAGCCACAGCCCTCTACACTCTAAAAAACAATAATGGAATGGAGGTATGCATAACCAATTTCGGTGGCCGTGTGGTATCAATCATCGTGCCAGACAAGGCTGGCAACCCAACTGATGTAGTGCTGGGATATGACAATCTGGCACAGTATACCGATAGTGTCAACTCACCCAGTGACTATGGTTCTACCGTGGGACGTTATGCCAACCGCATAAACCAGGGCAAAATAACGATAGAAGGTGTTGAATATCAGTTGCCAAAAAATAATTTCGGACATTGCCTGCATGGCGGTTTCAGTGGATGGATGTATCAGGTGTATGATGCCGTACAGCCCAATGATTCAACATTAGAGATGACCATAGTATCACCAGACGGCGATAATGGATTCCCAGGCACAGTGACCGCAAAGGCCACCTATACCGTACTCTCAAATAATACTCTGGATATCGTATTTGAAGCCACCACTGACAAGGAAACAGTAGTGAACATGACTAACCACTGCTATTTTAACCTCAATGGCGACCCATCAAAGGTTGGTACAGACATGACTCTCTATATCAATGCCGACAATTACACACCTGCTGACGCCACTTATATGACCACAGGTGAGATTGCAAGCGTAGAAGGCACGCCCATGGACTTCAGAAATCCACATGTGATTGCTAATACCATCTGCGACACCACATTCCAGCAAATCAAAAATGCGACAGGTTATGACCATAACTGGTGCCTCAACACATATAAGGATGGCAAGGGCGACGACAAGACCGTATGCGCATCACTCTGGTCTGCAAAAACTGGTATCCTACTCGAAATGTTTACCAATGAGCCTGGCGTGCAGGTATACACAGGCAACTTTCAGGGCACTGGCGTGACATGCAAGAACGGCATCAAGTATCCAAAGCATGTATCTGTATGTTTGGAGAGCCAGAAGTATCCTGACACACCAAACAAGAAGGATTGGCCAACCGCCAACCTCAAGCCAGGCGAAAAATACTATAGCCATGTGGCATACAAGTTCTCAATCAAGGAATCAGAAAAATAACTAATAACTAACTTTTAAACAATAAATTCTAACAAACTATTATGGCTTTTTTGGATTGGATTGTGATAGGTGTCTTTTGCTTTGCACTTATCGGTATCGTATTATGGGTTGTTAGTCAGAAGAACAACAACTCAGCAGACTATTTTCTTGGAGGCAAGGATGCTACATGGATAGCAATCGGAGCTTCTATCTTCGCTTCAAACATCGGCTCTGAGCACCTCATCGGTCTTGCCGGAGCTGGTGCATCATCAGGCATGGCCATGGCACATTGGGAGATTCAGGGATGGATGATCCTTATCCTGGGTTGGGTGTTTGTGCCATTCTACACCCGGTCGATGGTCTACACCATGCCAGAGTTTCTCGAGAAGAGATATAATAAGGAGAGCCGCACCATCCTATCGGTAATATCGCTCATTAGTTATGTGCTTACCAAGGTGGCCGTAACAGTGTATGCGGGTGGTCTTGTGTTCCAGCAGGTATTCGGAATCAAGGAACTGTGGGGCATAGATTTCTTCTGGATTGCCGCCATAGGTTTAGTTGTCATCACCGCCCTCTATACAATCTTCGGCGGTATGAAGAGTGTGCTCTATACATCAGTACTCCAGACACCTATCCTTCTGCTTGGTTCTCTAATCATCCTGGTGCTTGGTCTAAAGGAGCTCGGTGGTTGGGATGAAATGATGAGCATCTGTGGAGCAGTGACCGTGAATGACTATAGCAACACCATGACCGAACTAATCCGCAACAATAACGATCCTAATTTCCCATGGCTCGGAGCATTGGTTGGTTCAGCAATCATCGGTTTCTGGTATTGGTGTACAGACCAGTTCATCGTGCAACGTGTTTTGTCGGGCAAGGATGAGAAGGAAGCCCGCCGCGGTACTATCTTCGGTGCCTATCTCAAATTGCTTCCTGTATTCCTCTTCCTCATCCCTGGAATGATTGCCTTTGCTTTGCATCAGAAATATGTGGGTGTAGGTGCCGAAGGATTCCTACCATTGCTCAATGGCAATCCAAATGCTGATGCCGCCTTCCCTACCCTTGTGGCTAAATTGCTGCCCGCCGGTGTCAAGGGTCTGGTGGTATGCGGTATCCTGGCAGCCCTGATGAGTTCTCTTGCATCATTGTTTAACTCATCAGCCATGCTCTTCACTATCGACTTCTACAAGCGTTTCAAACCTGAGACACCAGAGAAGACACTCGTGGTGATTGGTCAGATAGCTACTGTGGTGATCGTTATCCTCGGAATCCTATGGATACCTATCATGCGTAGTGTTGGCGACGTGCTCTATACTTATCTGCAGGATGTACAGTCTGTACTGGCTCCTGGCATCGCAGCTGCCTTCCTTCTCGGTATCACCTGGAAGCGCACCTCTGCCAAGGGTGGAATGTGGGGACTGATTGCCGGCATGGTGATAGGTCTAACCCGTCTGGGAGCCAAGGTATACTACAGCAATGTGGAAGGTGCTGCCGACAGCATGTTCAAATACCTCTTCTACGATCTCAACTGGCTGTTCTTCTGCGGATGGATGTTCCTCTTCTGCATAGTAGTGGTGATAATTGTCAGCATGTTCACCGAAGCGCCATCTGAAGATAAGATCAAGGGTCTGGTGTTTGGAACTTCCACACCAGAGCAGATAGCAGCCACACGTGCCAGTTGGAACAAATGGGATGTTATCCATTCCGTTATCATCCTTGGCATCACCGTTGCATTCTATGTTTATTTCTGGTAAACAATATTGATAATGACAACATACTATAATGACCAAGTCAAAGTACTGGTATCTGTAGATTGTATAATATTCGGTTTCAGCGAGGGCAGTCTGCGTGTGCTCATAGGCAAACGTCAGATGGACCCTGGCCGAGGCCAGTGGTCACTCTATGGAGGTTTTGTCAAGATGGAAGAAAACCTTGACGAAGCTGCAAACCGTGTGCTATTGGAACTCACGGGACTAAACAACCTGTATATGCGTCAGGTGGGAGCCTTCGGTCAGGTGGACAGAGATCCAGGAGAGCGTGTCATTTCAGTTGTATACTACGCCCTAATCAATACCTCTGACTACGACATTCAACTGCAGAGGGAACACGGAGTGGAATGGATAGACATCAACAACCTGCCACCTATGTATTCTGACCACCGACAGATGATAATCAAGGCAAGGGAGATGATGAAAAACCAAATAGCACGCGAACCAATAGGTTTCAACCTCCTATCAGACCTCTTCACACTCACTCAGTTGCAGAAACTTTACGAGGCCGTGAATGGCGAAGAGATGGACAAAAGAAATTTCCGCAAGAGAATAAAGGAGATGACATATATCGAAAAGACTGAACTCATCGACAAGACTACATCAAAACGCGGAGCATATCTCTACAGGTTCAATAAACGATCTTTCAAAGACCAGGAACGCAGTTTTAAACTATGATTAAGGCAGGTCACTGCATGGGTATTACAATAACGAATGCTGGCCTGCAACCCAAAACAACAACAACTATTCAATCAACAGAATAAAAATTTAAAAGATATGTTGGAACAACTGAAAGAAAAAGTATTCAAGGCCAATCTTGATCTTGTAAAGCACAATCTTGTGCTGTTTACTTGGGGAAACGTATCTGCCATCGACAGAGAGAGCGGACTAGTAGTAATCAAGCCTTCTGGCGTAAGCTACGACGAGATGAAAGCCAGCGACATGGTGGTGGTAGACCTTTCCACAGGCAAAGTGGTGGAGGGCGACCTCAACCCTTCATCCGACACACCTACCCATTTGGTGCTCTATCGTGAGTTTCCAAATATTGGCGGAGTGGTGCACACCCATTCTACTTACGCTACAGCATGGGCTCAGGCTGGCAAGGATATACCCAATATCGGAACTACACATGCCGACTATTTCCACGATGCTATTCCATGCACCGACGATATGACCGAGGCAGAAGTTAAGGGTGACTATGAGTTAGAAACAGGTAATGTGATTGTCAAGCGCATCAAGGCAGGCAACATAAATCCTTCACACACACCTGGCGTGCTGGTCAAGAATCATGGTCCATTCTCGTGGGGTACAGATGCCGACAATGCCGTATACAATGCTGTGGTGATGGAGCAGGTGGCCAAGATGGCCTTCGTATCATATAGCGTCAACCCAGCAACAACCATGAACGAACTGCTCATAGAAAAGCATTTTAGCCGCAAGCATGGCCCCAACGCATATTATGGACAGAAAAAGAAATAAGGCAAAACAAAAAAATGGATAATTCCCTTTTTTACAATTCTAACTATCAACCTAATTTATAAAACATTTAAAACATTTGCAACTATGAATAAAGCATTTGACAATTACGAAATCTGGTTTGTGACAGGTGCACAGCTCCTATACGGAGGCGAAACAGTAAAAATCGTTGACGGCCACTCTAAGGAGATGGTTGATGGGCTCAACAATAGTGGCATCATACCTGTAAAGATTATATACAAGGGTACAGCCAACTCTTCTTCTGAGGTGGAAGCTATCATGAAGGCATCCAACAACGACGAAAGATGCGTGGGTATCATCACATGGATGCACACCTTCTCGCCTGCCAAGATGTGGATAAAGGGTCTACAGGCATTGAAAAAACCTCTGCTCCATTTCCACACACAATACAATGCTGAGATTCCATGGGATAGCATAGACATGGACTTCATGAACCTCAATCAGTCTGCTCATGGTGACATTGAGTTCGGCCATATATGTAGCCGTATGCGTGTGGCTCGCAAGGTGGTGGTGGGCTATTGGAAGAGTCAGGAGGCACAAAAAAAGATTGCCGTGTGGGCTCGCGTGGCAACAGCCGTGGCTGATGCACACAACGTGCGCTGCCTTATGTTTGGAATGAACATGAACAATGTGGCTGTGACTGATGGCGACCGCGTAGAGTTTGAGCAACGTATGGGGTATCATGTTGATTATTATCCAGTTTCCAACCTCATGGAATATTGGAAGAAGGTTACCGACAAGGAGGCTGACGACCTTGTGGAGGAATACAAGAAAGCCTACACTATCAAGATAGACGAGACAGGAGAAGAGATATACTGGAAGGAAGTGAGAAATGCCGCTAAGGCAGAAATAGCAATACGCCGAGTACTCAAGGATGAGGGCGCCACTGCATTCACCACCAATTTTGATGACCTGGGAGAGGCAGATATTACCGACCCCAACTTCATCGGTTTCGACCAAATTCCTGGTCTTGCCTCACAGCGTCTCATGGCCGAGGGCATAGGATTCGGTGCAGAAGGTGACTGGAAGACAGCATGCCTCTGCCGCACTCTCTGGGTTATGAATCAAGGCATGGAAAATGGTTGCTCGTTCCTCGAGGATTACACTCTTAACTTCGCTGACGACTGCACATCAAGCCTTCAGAGCCACATGCTCGAGGTATGCCCACTCATTGCAGTAGACAAACCAACACTTGAGGTCCACTTCCTCGGCATCGGCATACGCAAGCAGCCCACAGCACGACTTGTGTTCACATCCAAAACTGGCATGGGCATCAAGGCAACAGTCGTTGACCTCGGCAATAGGTTCCGTCTAATCACCAGCGAGGTTATGTGCATAGAACCAAAGCCAATGCCAAAGTTGCCAGTGGCTTCTGCTCTCTGGGTACCACAGCCAACCTTCGAAATAGGTGCAGGAGCATGGATACTAGCAGGTGGAACACACCACAGCGCATTCTCATACGATATCACAGCTGAATACTGGGAGGACTTTGCAGAGATCATGGGCATCGAATTTATTAATATTGACAAAGATACAACAATCAGTAATTTCAAGACTCAACTGCGCAACAATGAGGTTTACTTCATGCTTAACAAGGCATTGAAATAATAGATAAATCTTCGCTAGTGATTAAGAAACGGCATTGAAATAATAGATACAAAGAATGATTGCAACTATTATGGACGCAAAGAAAACAATACAAGAGGGTAAGGCCATTCTCGGTATCGAGTTTGGCTCTACCCGCATCAAGGCAGTGCTCATCGATACCGACAACAAACCGATAGCACAGGGTAGCCACGAATGGGAGAACCAGTTGGTAGACGGATTATGGACATACAGCATTGAAGCCATCTGGCACGGGTTGCAGGACTGCTATGCTGACCTGCGAGCCAATGTGAAGGCACAATATGACACAGAGATAGAGCACCTCGCATCCGTAGGCATAAGTGCCATGATGCATGGCTATATGGCCTTCAATAACAAAGAGGAGATACTAGTGCCCTTCCGCACATGGAGAAACACCAATACCGCCAAGGCTGCAGCCGAACTATCTAAACTATTCGTGTATAATATCCCACTCCGCTGGAGTATCAGCCATATCTATCAGGCTATACTCAACGGCGAAGAGCATGTGAAAGATATCACCTTCTTCACCACACTTGCAGGATATATACACTGGCAGCTCACGGGCGAAAAAGTGCTTGGCATAGGCGATGCTTCGGGCATGCTGCCTATAGACCCCAAAACCAAGAACTATTCGGCTGAAATGATAGCCAAGTTCGACTCTCTAGTAAAACCATACGGTTTTGAATGGAATCTTGGCGACATACTGCCCAAGGTGCTGCTGTCAGGACAGAATGCAGGCACTCTGACACCTGAAGGTGCTGCCCGCCTCGACATCTCTGGGCATCTACATAGCGGTTGCCCCCTATGCCCACCCGAAGGCGACGCAGGTACGGGCATGGTGGCCACCAATGCAGTAAAACAACGCACAGGCAACGTATCGGCAGGCACTTCATCATTCTCTATGATCGTGCTGGAGAAAGATCTTTCACAACCCTACGAGATGATAGACATGGTGACTACTCCCGACGGAAGCTTGGTGGCAATGGTACATTGCAACAACTGTACCTCAGACCTCAACGCATGGGTGTCGCTATTTAAGGAATATCAGCAACTGCTCGGTGTGCCCGTGGACATAAATGAGTTATACGGAAAATTGTATAATATTGCACTTGAGGGAGATGCAGACTGCGGCGGACTGCTTGCTTATAACTATATTTCAGGCGAACCTGTAACTGGATTAGCAGAGGGGCGCCCACTCTTTGTGCGTTCTGCAAATGATAAGTTCAACCTCGCTAATTTCATGCGCGCCAACCTCTATGCATCTGTAGGAGTACTGAAAATTGGTAACGATATACTCTTCAATGATGAGCACGTAAAAGTGGATCGCATCACCGGTCACGGCGGACTCTTCAAAACCAAGGGTGTGGGTCAGCGTATTCTGGCTGCGGCCATCAATTCACCAATTTCAGTGATGGAAACGGCAGGCGAAGGTGGTGCATGGGGTATTGCCTTGCTTGCTTCATACGCCGTAAATGGTGAAGAGGGTGAGAGCCTCGCCAACTATCTTGACAGCAAGGTGTTTGCAGGAGATGCTGGCGTGGAAATCAAGCCTACTCCCGAGGACGTAGAAGGATTTAACAAGTATATAGAGAACTATAAGCGCGGACTCAAAATAGAGGAGGCTGCCACTCTATATAAATAATATGTATGACCAACAAAATTATTTAGAATGACAAAACAAATATTATCAGTCCTCTGTCTCTCGGCCGTAACCACGGTTGGCACGGCCAAAGAAGCAAAGGTAACTGTGAATGTAGATCAAGGCAAATATTCTATCCATAAGGAGATATACGGTCAGTTTGCTGAGCATCTTGGTTCATGCATCTATGGAGGTCTCTGGGTAGGCGAAAACTCACCCATACCCAATATCAATGGTTACCGTAAGGATGTGTTTGAGGCTCTCAAAGCCCTTCAGATACCTGTGTTGAGATGGCCAGGCGGATGCTTTGCAGATGAATATCACTGGATGGATGGCATTGGTCCCAAAGCAAGCAGACCAAAGATGCAAAACAACAACTGGGGCGGTACCATAGAAGATAACTCCTTCGGAACCCATGAGTTTCTGAATCTATGCGAAATGCTCGGTTGCGAACCATACATAAGTGGCAATGTAGGCAGTGGCTCAGTGGAAGAAATGGCCAAGTGGGTGGAGTATATGACAAGCGATGGCGATACTCCTATGGCCAAACTTCGCCGCAAAAACGGACGCGACAAGGCATGGAAGGTTAAATTCTTTGGTGTAGGCAACGAGAGTTGGGGATGTGGCGGCAACATGCGACCAGAGTATTATGCCGACCTTTACAGACGTTATTCAACCTATTGCCGCAATTATGATGGCAACCATCTCTACAAGATAGCATCGGGCGCCAGCGATTATGACTACAACTGGACCTCGGTGCTGATGAATAATGTGGGCCATCGCATGAATGGCGTTTCGCTGCATTACTACACCGTGACGGGATGGACAGGCAGCAAGGGTTCGGCCACCAAGTTCACCGACGATGATTTCCTGTGGACTATGGGCAAATGCCTTGGTATAGAGGATGTCATCAAGCGACACGCAGCTATCATGGACAAGAAAGACCCCAAGAAGGAGATAGGATTGATGGTTGACGAATGGGGCACATGGTGGGATGAGGAGCCAGGCACAGTGCGTGGTCACCTATATCAGCAGAACTCCATGCGCGACGCTTTTGTTGCCGCCCTCTCGCTTAATGTCTTTCACCGCCATACCGACCGTGTGCGCATGGCCAACATCGCACAGGTGGTAAACGTGTTGCAATCTATGATTCTAACTGACCAAGTGGGTACGGGCCACATGGTGCTCACCCCCACCTATCATGTCTTTGAGATGTATAAACCATTTCAGGGTGCCACCTATCTGCCTATGGAGATAAGCCAAGACAGCATCACTGTACGTGGCGACAATCATGCCAAGGATGGTCGCCGCATTCCTGTGGTAAACACATCAGCCGCCAAGGCAAAAGACGGATCAATAGTGATGTCGCTGGCCAATATCAGTCTCGACCAAGAGCAAGAGATGACCATATCGCTAAATGGTTTCAATGCCAAGACAGTGAGCGGTCGCATACTCACATGCAAGTCGGTGGCAGATTATAATGACTTTCAGAATCCCAATCGCGTAAGTCCTATTGAATTCAAGGGTACCAAGGTGAAGAAGGGCGTGGTCAGCGTAAAAATTCCTGCCAAGTCTATAGTAGTAATCAATATAAGATAGATCTACGGACAATAATGTTCAAATAAGTCACCCAAATAGATAATTACAATATAAAATTCAATTAATATGAACGACAAGAAATTAATGAACAGAGCAGCCGACAATATCCGCATTCTGGCTGCATCAATGGTAGAGAAAGCCAACTCTGGTCACCCTGGTGGTGCCATGGGTGGTAGCGATTTTATCAATGTGCTATTCTCAGAATATCTCGTTTATGATCCCGAGGATGCAAACTGGAGTGGTCGCGACCGTTTCTATCTCGATCCCGGTCACATGTCGCCAATGCTCTATTCGGCTTTGGCCTTGCAGGGTAAGTTTACACTGGATGAACTCAAGGAGTTCCGTCAGTGGGGATCTCCTACTCCTGGACATCCCGAACGCGACCTTAATCGTGGTATTGAAAACACATCTGGTCCATTGGGGCAGGGTCACACCTTTGCTGCTGGTGCTGCCGTAGCAGAGAAATTCCTCGAGGCTCGCTTGGGAAAGACAGTGATGCAGCACAAGATATATGCTTATATCTCTGATGGCGGTATTGAAGAAGAGATTTCACAGGGCACAGGACGTATTGCCGGTACCTTAGGTCTCAACAACCTTATCATGTTCTACGACTCTAACGACATACAGCTCTCTACAGAGTGTGGCGTGGTAATGAAAGAAGACACAGCTGCCAAATACCAATCATGGGGATGGAATGTGATCACCTGCAATGGCAACGATCCTGACTCTATCCGTCAGGCCCTAGATGCTGCCATTAAGGAAGAGCACCGCCCCACACTCATCATCGGAAAGACTGTGATGGGCAAGGGAGCTCTGCGCGCCGATGGTACAAGTTATGAGGCTTGCATCAACACCCACGGAGCACCTCTTGGCGGCGATGCCTATATCAACACTATCAAGAACCTAGGCGGCAATCCCGAGAACCCATTCGTTATCTTCCCCGAGGTGGCTAAACTCTATGCTGACCGACGCGAGCAACTCAAGGATATTGTTGCTGCACGCAGAGCCGAAGAGGCTGCTTGGGCAAAAGCCAATCCGGAAAAGGCTGCACAACTCAAGGAGTGGTTTAGCGGCAATGCTCCAAAGGTTGATTGGAGCGTTTGCGTGCAGAAGGAAGGCAGTGCTACACGTGCCGCCAGTGCTGCATGTCTAGGTGTACTGGCCGAACAGGTACCCAACATGATATGCGCCTCTGCAGACCTTTCCAATTCCGACAAGACAGACGGATTCCTCAAGAAGACACGTTCACTCCTGGCTGACGATTTTGGTGGAGCTTTCTTCCAAGCCGGTGTAGCCGAGTTAACAATGGCTTGCATGTGCATAGGCATGTATCTACACGGAGGTGTAATACCCGCTTGCGGCACCTTCTTTGTGTTCTCTGATTATATGAAACCTGCCGCACGCATGGCTGCCCTGATGGAAGTGCCAATCAAGTTTATTTGGACTCACGACGCATTCCGTGTTGGAGAGGATGGTCCTACCCATGAACCAGTGGAGCAGGAGGCACAGATACGTCTGATGGAGAAACTCAAAAATCACCACGGCAAAGACTCTATCCGAGTATTCCGTCCTGCTGATGCCGACGAGACCACCGTATGTTGGGCTATGGCAATGGAAAATATGGACACTCCCACAGCCCTCATCTTCTCTCGCCAAAACATAGCCAAGTTGCCCGCCGGTACTGATTATGAGCAGGCACGTAAGGGTGCCTATATCGTGGCAGGTAGCGATGACGATTTCGATGTCATCCTCTTGGCTAGTGGTTCAGAGGTTTCCACCCTCGTGTCAGGAGCTGAATTGCTCAAGAAAGACGGTGTAAAGGTGCGCATCGTGAGTGTGCCATCAGAAGGATTGTTCCGCAGTCAGAGTAAGGAATATCAGGAGAGCATCCTGCCTGTAGGTAGCAAAATATTTGGTATGACAGCAGGTCTGCCCGTCACACTTGAGGGACTAGTAGGTGCCAATGGCAAGGTGTGGGGCATGCCAAGTTTCGGTTTTTCTGCTCCTTATAAGGTGCTCGACGAGAAACTCGGATATACGGGTAAGAACGTATACGAGCAGGTAAAGGCAATGCTTTAATCATTCAATCAAACTATTCAGATATGGAAGTAAAAACAGTTGGCATAGCCTGCGATCATGCAGGATTTGCACTTAAGAAGTTTGTTCTTCAGTATCTTGAGGAGCATGGATATGCTTACAAGGACTATGGCACTTATAGTGACATGAGTTGCGACTATCCCGATTTCGGTCATGCTTTGGCCGAAGGTATAGAGAGCGGCGAGGTATATCCTGGTATCGGCATTTGCGGTAGTGGCGAGGGCATCAGCATCACACTCAACAAACATCAAGGTGTGCGTGCAGGTTTGGCATGGATTCCAGAGATTGCACATCTCATTCGCCAGCACAATGATGCCAATGTATTGGTATTGCCAGGTCGTTTCATTGACAATACCACCGCAGCCAAAATTATGGATGAGTTCTTCAAAACCACCTTTGAAGGCGGTCGCCATCAGCGCCGTGTTGAGAAGATTGCAGTGAAATAACCTTTCACTCCATTGAAAGGCTAAAGTCGAATATAGACCAAGGTCTGATAAAAAATTATGCAGCTGAACTGGAATACTCTTCTTTGTTCAGCTGCATTTTATTATATACCTATCGTCAATGATAGAAGTATCTTCCTCAAATTGTCATAATTGCAATACAACAAAAGAATAGCAAGGCAAAATGAGTTTGTCTCCCTTGCTGAGCTTACCCTTGAGTGGTGTAACCTTTGTATCGCCAGGATTACCCTTGAATCCTTCATAGCGTGCATAATTGGCTATATCGAAACCTATGGCATTGATATCTACTTCAAGATCCACTGGCAGGATATTGGCAATCTTCAGATAACGCTGGCCAGTTTTACTGTCGAGCACTGTGCTCACAGCCACCCTGTGCTTCCATTCTTTTGCAGCATCTACAGTGGTATTAAGATATTTATTGCCCGTGTAGGTGCCAAAGAGGCGCTGAGTTTCATAGCTTGGAGTTTTGCGCAAACCTGTATTGGAGAAATAGATCATGTTTGGATTCCAATTGCTGTTGGTGGTCTTACAAAGTAATGGAGCGTAAGAAGTCATAACCACAACATCGGCATTGCGCTCAATGCCACAGAGATAGGCTGCCTCAGCCAATGCACAGTCAATATTGCCACTGCGTGAGCGTGCTGCATACTCGCCAAGATACACCTTGGGCGCACTGCGGTCATAGCGGTTGTAATAGCACTGGTTGTTCAAGAACCATCCCACACTCTCGTAGTAATGCTCGTCTACCATATCAATGATATTTCGGTTGGCATTGGCAAACTTCCATCCTTCTATATAGTCTGACGAAGGTGAATGGAATGGTCCAACGGTACCACAGATGATGATGTCTGGATATTTGGCCTTAATGGCCTCGCATATCATCTTGCATCTTTCTTCGAATACCGTAGAGATGATATCCTCATTGCCAATACCTATATATTTGAGATTGAAGGGAGCGGGATGACCAGCATCCGCCCTCATCTTTGCCCACTTACTGGTGGCGGGATCGCCATTAGCCCATTCAATGAGTGCCAATATTTCTTCAATATATGCAGGCATATCCACGAGGCTTATGCCACCCTGCTGACCGCCATATCCATCCTTGTTGGGAGCGGAATTCTGGCAAGGCACACCTGCTGCGAGCACGGGCAGTGGTTCGGCGTTTATGTCCTCGCAGAATTGAAAATACTCATAAAAACCCAGTCCTCGTGTTTGATGATAATGCCAGATATTACTGTCTGGCTTGCGCTCATGGAGAGGTCCCACTGTATGTTGCCAATGATATATATTATCTATGCCCTGTCCATGGCTCATGCATCCACCAGGAAATCGGATAAACTTGGGATGGAGGTCGGCAATGGCCTGTGCCAGATCTCGGCGGAGTCCATTTTTCCTGCCGTTGAAAGTGTCTTGCGGAAAGAGACTCACCATATCTATCTGTACCTCCTCATTTCCAGCAAAGGCGAGTTGGAGTTGAGCATTGTCGGCATTGTCGGTTGCAGTTATAACTGTCTCAATCTTAATCCATTCCTGGTTGGCATCTGCCTTGATACGAATGTCGGCAGACCCGATTACCTTGCCATTAGCCATTAGGGCCACACGGCAGTTCTTCTTCTTCGCAGCTCCCATGTGAACAAAGAAACTGAAATCATACTTTGAGCCACGTTTAATAGGCATGCCGCCCCACCCTTCATTTGTTAGGGTATCGGTGGAAACAATGACGCTGTGCTTGTTATACTCTGACAGAGGGTTTTGTGTAGTAGTGCGTATGGTGCGTGAAGAGTGCCAAGCCGTGGTGGCATGCCACTCCCTTCGGTCAGCAGCAGAGTATTCAAAATCCCTATTCTGCACCATCTCGGCATAAAGGCCACCATCAGCAGCATAGCTGATATCCTCAAAGAACACACCGATGAGTTTGTCGCTAATATCCTTTTGTTTCTTACCATCGATGGTCACTGTAACCCGTGCTGGTCCGCCATTTAGCATATCGGAAAAGCGCATGTCGTTTGCAAGGGTTTCATTGTTCTTAACATTATTTTCGGCCATGAGAGCAAAATGTGCTACCACCCTCCTAACGGTTTGGCTATCCACTTCGATGAAATTGCCAACAGCGACATTGCCATTAACTAAAGCAGTATCTCGGCGTGAGGCAACGTCATTATATCTTCCTTCAGGCACTATGCGGTCGGCAGAGAAATGACGAAATGCCTTGTCGGCAATAGTGCTCATAACCTGTCCCTCCTTTGTCTTGTACATAATGACATTGCTACCATCAGTATCCTGGAAGACAATGGGTGACAGGCATCCTCGTCTAGTCATGCGAGGATAGTCTTGTGGACGCCATGTGACCATATCCTCGGAATAAGCCACCGCAAAGCAAGGAGCCGACTGATTTACCTCAAATACGCAGACATAGGCATTGCCTATCTTTGCAATATATGGAGAATACATATTTTTTTCGCTTCCCCATGTTGAATAGTCTGACTGGAAGAGGCTGCCCAGGGTGTTCCATTGACCTTCTGCATCTTCCACTGCCACACGCATGCCTGCCTTCTTGTCATTGCAATACAGGAAGAGGCGAGGTGTCTTGGCCACGTCAACGATGGCTACTTCTGCTGTTTGTTTGGCTTTTTTGCGCTTTTTTCCAGCGCCAAAGGCAATGATAGGCACGAGTGCCATGAACACTGCCAATATTAAAAATCTTTCACGTTTAATAATCATAGATATTCGGTTTAGATGTAATATTACCACAGGTTAAGGCGCTCATTAGCAGGCACATACATGGGGTCATGTTCTGTAATGCCGAATGTTTGGTACCACGCGTCGATATGCGGCAGTGTGCCGTTTACTCTCCATTTACCCAATGAGTGAGGGTCTGACTTTGTACGATTTCTGATAGCCTCTTCTGTGATGTTGGCTGCCCATACACCCGAATAGGCGATAAAGAAACGCTGGTCTGCAGTGAGACCGTCAATCACTGGCAACTCGACATTCTTGCAGGCTTCCTTGTAAGCAGCCCACGACACCATCAAACCTCCGTGGTCTGCGAGGTTTTCTCCGAGTGTGAAACGTCCGTTGGCCTTTAGGTCGGGCAGCACATTTATATTTGAAAAGAAATCTGCAATGACATCGGCACGTGCAGAGAAATTCTTGGCATCCTGCTCTGTCCACCAGTCGCACATATTACCATTCTTGTCATAATGCCTGCCCTGGTCGTCAAAACCATGTGTCATCTCATGTCCTATCACAACACCGATGGCGCCATAATTGAAGGCATCGTCGGCATTTGGATCAAAGAAAGGAGGTTGCAGTATTCCTGCGGGAAAGCAAATCTCATTGGTTGTAGGATTATAATAAGCATTTACAGTCTGCGGAGTCATATGCCACTCATCGCGGTCTACAGGTTTTCCTGCGCGCTCATCTATCTTGTGCTTGGTCCAGAAACGGCGGCAAGCCAGCACATTTTCATAATATGACTTGGATGGATCGATAACAAGTTCCGACATATCTGTCCACTTATCTGGATATCCAATCTTCACATAGAAGGAGTTTAGTTTATCTATAGCCTTTGCCTTGGTCTCGTCGCTCATCCAGTCTTGTGCCATGATGCGCTGTCCGAGTGCTTTTTGCAGATTTGCAACCAATGTTTTCATGCGTTGCTTGGAAGACTCAGGGAAATATTTGGCCACATAGATTCTTCCGAGGGCTTCGCCCATCATACTCTGTACTTGATTGGTGGCACGTTTCCACAGAGGATGCATTTCCTTGCTACCAGTCATGGTCTTGCCCCAGAACTCAAAGTTGGCCTGGGCTACCTCTTCTGTCAAATAACCTGTAGCACTTTCTATCACTCCCCACTGCAAATAATCTCGGTATTCATCGGGGGTTATAGACTTGAGCAGAATGTTGGCACCATCGAGAAATTCGGGCTGTCCTACCACGAGGGTTTGGATATGTTCCGACTTGATTCCTGTTGCGTTTGCCACCTGTTCAAACTTGAGATTTGGATATCTCTCTGCAAACTCCTTGAGAGTCATCTTATGATAGTTGGCCTCTACATCTCTTAGTTCGGTCTGACTCTTGGAAACTTGTGCAAGTGCCGTTTCCAACCTCATAATATTGAGCATTTTTTTATTGGCGGATTTTTCGTTATATCCAAAGAGTTTAAACATCTTTACTATATGTTTCTTGTAAGCCTCTCGAATATTCACAGTTGCCTCGTCTTCATCTAGATAATACTCTTTCTGTCTAAGAGCTATGCCACCCTGTACCACGTTCATGATATTATCCTTGGCATTCTTGTCGTCGCTACTGATATAGAAGGAGTAGAACTCTTTGTCGCCAGTGTTAGCCATCTGGAGTTGGAGTTTGAAAAGTGCCTCATTTGTTTTAGCCTTATCAAACTCTTTCAAATGCTGTTTAACTATAGCAACACCCTCTTTTTCACGTCTTGTAGAGTCCATAGCCATCTTGTAAAGATCGCTTAGTTTCTGCTCTACTGAGCCAGGTGTATATGTTTGCTCAAGTAGTTCCTTGAGTATTTCATTTACCTGCTTGTTTGAATTCTCCCAGAGTTCATCAAAGGTTCCAAAACGTGAATAGGCTGCAGGCAGCGGATTGCTCTTTATCCATCCTCCGCAAGCATAGCCATAAAAGTCAGTACCTGGTTTCACGCCTAGATCGAGATTTTGGGGGTTTATTCCCGAACTCATAGTTTGCTGTGAGAAACCATGAGCAGTCATCATGGACATGGCCACGATGGGTAGAAAATCTTTCAGTTTCATATTATCGTTCATTAGTTAGTTATATTATCTGAAAAAAATAATAATTTAGAGAGATGCGGAGAGACTTTCCAATTCCTCTGATAGTTTCTCCCATTTTTCTATCTCAACATCGATGTTTCTCTTAATGTCTGTATACTCGTTAACCATTGTCATGTCAGAAGCGTTCTTTGGGTCGCAGAGAAGGTCGTCAAGTTCCTTGAGTCTAATTTCCATAGACTCTATCTTCTTTTCTGTCGCTGCTATAGCTTTTTTTGTTCGGTTAATGGCTTTCATCTGCTCCTTGCGCTCAAAATAACTCTGCATGCCATCCTTTTTTGTATTATCTTCGGATGCAGATTGTTTGGTATTGGCAGAAAATTTTGTGTTAATTGAATTATCACTATCAACTGTAGATTGTGCCAGAGTTTTATTGCCTAGCATGTCGAGACTATCTATGTCATGCTGGCGCAGGAAATCATAGATACCCCCAATATGTTCTCTCACCTTGCCATCTCCAAACTCAAAAACCTTAGTAACAAGACCATCAAGAAATTCTCGATCGTGACTCACGATGATGGCAGTGCCGTCAAATGCTTGTATGGCTTCTTTGAGTACATCCTTTGATGGCATGTCGAGATGATTGGTAGGTTCGTCTAGGATGAGTAGATTTACAGGTTCGAGTAGCAGGCGTATCATGGCCAATCGGCTTCTCTCTCCACCGCTGAGCACTTTCACTTTCTTGTCTGAGTTCTCACCACCGAACATGAACGCGCCAAGGATATCATTGATTTTGAGTCTTATGTCACCCTTAGCCACATTATCAATGGTTTGAAAAACTGTGAGAGTCTCATCGAGCATCTGCGTCTGATTTTGTGCGAAATAGCCAATCTGCACGTTATGACCAATCTTTAGATTGCCATCAAAGGGAATCTGGTTCATGATACATTTAACGAGTGTTGACTTACCCTCGCCATTTTTTCCCACAAAAGCCACCTTCTCACCACGTTTGATGGTGAGGTTTACATGACTGAACACGGTATGGTGGCCATAGTCTTTTCTCACATCCTCGCAAATCACAGGATAGTCGCCACTACGCAGGCATGGGGGAAACTTGAGATGCAGGGCCGAATTGTCTACCTCATCAATCTCTATGGGCACTATCTTCTCCAGTTGCTTTATGCGGCTCTGCACCTGCACTGCCTTGGTGGGTTTATAGCGAAAGCGTTCTATGAAATCCTTAATGTCGGCAATTTCTTTCTGCTGGTTCTCATATGCGCGCAACTGTTGCTGACGTCTCTCCTTGCGCAACACTACATATTCGTCATATTTAACCTTATAGTCAACCACTTTGCCACATGATATCTCAATGGTGCGGTTTGACACATTGTTGATAAAGGCACGGTCGTGGCTTACCAGAACCACCGACTTGGCGCTCTGGTTCAAGAACTGTTCAAACCACCTGATACTATCTATGTCGAGATGGTTGGTGGGTTCGTCAAGCAGGAGTACATCAGGATTGCGTAGCAGTATCTTGGCCAGTTCTATGCGCATACGCCAACCGCCGCTAAACTCTGAGGTGGGGCGCTGAAAGTCGTTGCGGCTGAACCCTAGTCCCAAAAGAGTACGTTCCATCTCCGCCTCGCAGTTTTCTGCACCAAGCATCATATACCTCTCATGCTCAGTGGTGAAGGTCTGAACGAGGTTTAAATATTCATCGCTTTCATAATCGGTACGTTGCGCCAGTTGCAGATTGAGATCATCTATGCGTTTCTTCAGTTCTGTCACATGGCTGAACGCCTTGCGTGTCTCCTCGATTACCGTTGTGTGGTCGGAAAGCACCATCACCTGTGGCAGATAACCTATTGTGGTGTCTTGTGGCACTGCCACCCTACCATCGGTAGGTTTCTGCATTCCACAGAGTATCTTGAGCATTGTAGATTTGCCTGCACCGTTTTTGCCCACAAGAGCTATACGGTCTCGGTCATTGATAACAAAACTTACATTGCTAAACAATGGTTTTGCGGCAAATTCCACCCTTAGTCCTTCTACAGATATCATTGTTGTATGTTTATTTTTATTGTTTGAATGGATTATCTCACCGTGATATGAAAGCAGCCCTGCTTGACCTCGTATTTCACATAACAGCGGTCCAGCTGGCGCAAGTCTCTGAGCACCTCACTCAGCACCCATTTGAGAGAATCATTGCGTACAGGTCTACGACCAGGGTTGTCGGGATCGTCAACGGTGACATAACGATTGTAACAGAGGTCGAATGTAGTGCCATAGAGGTGGCAACTGTTTTCAGTAGCATTAGCATTATGGGTGCGAAGTTTGCGTATATCGTCCTTAGTACGCAACACACTTGTTATGATTACCTTATGGAGTGGTATTCCTTTAATTTGCAGACTGTCAAAATAGTTTCTGCCTATATCATTGAGCAATACAGCTGCCTTGGGCACAAGATAGGCAATACTACTATTAAGTTTGTCTACATAAAAATAGGGACTACATTCGATATTTACCAGTTCGTGCATTCTTTTGTCGGCCTCTTCACGGTTGGCAACGGGTGACACACCCCACCGACGTGCCGACTCCATCTGCACATCATTGAGGTCGTTGAAAGTGTTCTGAAACGATGAAACACTGTAGATACGGGAACGGTGCTCACTGCCATCGGCATTGAAGAAAGCAGACCCTACAAATGTAGCATGAACAGTGGGTTTCTGCCTGTCGCTCATCTCAAGGGAGTCTTGCATGGCTGTCGCCAATGCCACTTCATCTCCATGACCAGCTACGCCAGGAAAAATGCAACGCACCAATGCCAACACTGCAACAACCGAAAAAAAGAGCACAACAAACCGACTCTTGCCCGTATAGTCAGCATTTGCTAATTTGAAAATCTTATATAGTAAAGTATTGAAATTCATCTAATATTCATATTTTGAAAGTGCAAAGTTAATGCAAAAAGGAGATTTGACAAAACAAATCATGCTTTTTTGATATTATTATCATCACTTTTTGCCCTTATAATTGTGAAATGTAGAAAAGATTATGTAATTTTGCACGAGATTTAGACATGACAATGATAGAAAAGCATATAGTGATTGAAGACATAGACCCCGTGATGCTCTATGGAACCGGCAACCAGAACCTGCTGATGATCAGGTCGCTGTTTCCGAAACTGAGGATTGTGGCTAGGGATAATGTCATTAGGGTGCTGGGCGACGAAGAGCAGATGTGCGCATTTGAAGAGAGCATCAACGCCATCATATCTCATCTCGTCAGATTCAACACCATAAACGAAGAAACCATTATATCGATAATAAAGGGCGATAAGAGAAATGACGATTTCCCTGATGATGTTGTGGTGTATAGTATATCGGGCAAACCAATAAAAGCCCGCACCGAAAACCAACAATTATTGATTGATAGTTTCAATTCCAATGACATGGTGTTTGCTATCGGACCCGCAGGCACGGGCAAGACATATCTGAGCATAGCACTGGCCGTGAAGGCACTCAAAGAGAAGAGGATAAAAAAGATTATTCTGTCGAGACCTGCCGTGGAGGCGGGAGAGAAACTTGGTTTTTTGCCAGGCGACATGAAAGACAAGATTGATCCTTATCTCCAACCACTCTATGACTCGCTCGAGGATATGATACCCTCCACCAAACTGCAGGAGATGATGGACAAAAGAATCATACAGATAGCCCCTCTGGCATTCATGAGAGGACGTACACTGAGCGATGCAGTGGTAATACTAGATGAGGCACAAAACACTACCACAGCCCAACTCAGAATGTTTCTAACCAGAATGGGATGGAACACAAGGATGATAATAACTGGCGACCTTACACAGGTGGACCTGCCCAAAAACCAAAGAAGCGGTCTGGCAGAGGCGATAGAAGTGCTTGACGGCATAGAAGGCCTCAAGATAGTAAGGTTAGACAAGCATGACATAGTGAGACACCGACTCGTGACACGCATAGTCAATGCATACGAGAAGCAAGAAGAAAGACATAATAATATATCACAACAAAACAATTCCAACTTATGAAGGCATTAACAAATACTGACTTCAATTTCGAAGGTCAAAAGAGCGTTTATCATGGAAAAGTGAGAGATGTATATAACATCAATGACAACCTAATGGTTATGGTGGCCACCGATAGGATATCGGCTTTTGATGTCATACTTCCTAAGGGTATCCCCTACAAGGGTCAAGTGCTCAACCAAATAGCAGCCAAATTCCTAGATGCTACTGCCGATATCTGTCCCAACTGGAAAATTGCATCTCCAGACCCAATGGTAACAGTGGGCCTCAAATGCGAGGGATTCAGGGTGGAGATGATCATACGTTCCATCCTTACGGGTTCTGCATGGAGAGATTACCAGAAAGGATGCAGGGAGATATGCGGCGTGAAATTGCCAGATGGCATGAAGGAGAACCAGCGTTTCCCAGAGCCAATCATCACTCCTACTACAAAGGCTGATGAGGGTCACGACATGAACATATCCAAAGATGAAATCATAGCCCAGGGCATTGTGAGCAAAGAGGATTATGAGGTAATGGAAGACTACACACGCCGACTCTTCAAGCGCGGACAAGAGATTGCAGCCAAGCAGGGCCTCATTCTCGTGGATACTAAGTATGAGTTTGGCAAGAGAGACGGCAAGGTGTATCTCATTGACGAAATACATACCCCCGACTCAAGTCGCTATTTCTATGCCGACGGTTATGAAGAGAAATTCAACAACGGAGAACCACAGAGACAACTATCAAAGGAGTTTGTAAGACAATGGCTTATAGAGCATGACTTTATGAACGAGCCCGGACAGGTGATGCCAAATATAACAGACGAATATGCCGAAAGCGTGAGTGAAAGATACATAGAACTCTATGAGCATATAACTGGCGAAGTCTTCGACAAAGCCTCTGACACAGACGACATAGCAAAACGCATAGAAAACAATGTAGTTCAATTCCTCAAGACCTACAAGTAATACACATTATTCTGTGACCTCTGCACCATGCATACGCTATGCGGAGGCCACACCTTATAATATTTAGGCGTAAAAAACAATCGGCAACTCCCAATAAACAATGTATCGTCAGGAACAAATTAAACCTTACTGCCAACACGAGGAGAAAGGCAAGCAGATGGAACAGATGTTCAACACCATTGCCCCCACCTATGATGCACTAAATCATAGACTTTCGTGGAATATTGACAAATACTGGCGCAACAAGGCTATCTCTTACCTATGTCAGTTTCAGCCAAAGACCATTCTCGATGTGGCCACGGGCACAGGCGACTTTGCACTGTTGGCAGCCAGACGCATTACACCCGACCATATCCTAGCATCCGACATATCAGAAGGCATGATGGATATTGGCAAACAAAAAGCCGACAAGGAAAAACTCGCCGATATAGTTTCATTTCAACGGCAAGACTGCATGAGTCTCGACATCAGCAACGACAACTTTGATGCCGTTATGTCTGCTTTCGGAATACGCAACTTCCCAAGTCTCGATAAGGGACTGGCAGAGATGTGCAGGGTAATGAAACCAGGTGGACATCTTGTCATTATCGAACTCACACACCCTATAGCCTTCCCGATGAAACAACTTTTCAACTTCTATTCGCATCATGTGCTGCCTTTCGTGGGACGATTGATATCTAAAGACAGAAACGCCTATGACTATCTGACCAAGACCATTGATGTGTTTCCACAAGGTGAAGAGATGATGCACATTCTAAAAAAAGCAGGATTCAAGGAGCCCAGGTATAAAAGGCTCACTTTCGGCATATGCACCATGTATATGGCTACCAAATGAAATAATCTTTAATTACATACTGTCATGGATAAATATGGTTTGATAGGCTACCCGCTAGGGCATTCATTCTCAAAGAATTTCTTTAACCAGAAATTCGAAGACGAGGGCGTGGATGCTGTGTATGAGAATTTCGAGATTCCAAGCGTAGAGGTGATGCAGGAGGTGGTGGACAAAAACCCCAATCTCAGAGGACTCAACGTGACTATCCCTTATAAGCAGAAGGTGATACCATTTCTCGATTCTATTACTCCCGAAGCGCAGGCCATTGGGGCTGTAAACGTAATCAAGGTGATGCACATCGGAAAAAAAACACTACTCAAAGGATACAACTCTGATGTCATAGGTTTTACAAAAAGTATTGAACCCATGCTCGAGAAATTTCACAAGAAAGCACTCATACTTGGTACGGGTGGAGCATCTAAGGCCATAGACTATGGACTGAGGAGCCTAGGACTGGAAACAGTGTTTGTGAGCCGTTTCAAACGCGACAATACTATACAGTATGCAGATATCACTCCCGAAGTGGTAAAAGAGTATAATGTGATTATTAACTGCACCCCATGCGGAATGTATCCCCATGCCGACGAATGCCCGATGCTACCCTATGAGGCAATGAACGAGCATACAATACTATATGACCTCATCTACAACCCCGACCAGACACTCTTCATGAAGAAAGGTGCCGAATATGGGGCAAACACCAAAAACGGACTCGAAATGCTACTTCTGCAGGCTTTCGCAAGTTGGGATATTTGGAACGATGAGATGTAATTATTTTCACAGACAATCAATAACAATAATAACAGATACTTATAATTTATGAGCAACAGATATACTATGAGAGGCGTAAGCGCCGCAAAAGAAGACGTGCACAACGCTATCAAAAACATAGACAAAGGCATATTCCCGCAGGCTTTCTGCAAAATAATTCCCGACATTCTCGGCGGCGATCCCGAATATTGCAATATCATGCATGCCGACGGAGCAGGTACCAAATCATCGCTTGCTTACATATATTGGAAAGAAACTGGTGACCTGTCAGTATGGAAGGGAATAGCCCAGGATGCACTCATCATGAATACCGACGACTTATTGTGCGTGGGAGCCGTTGACAATATCCTCGTGTCGAGCACCATCGGACGCAACAAGATGCTTGTGCCAGGAGAGGTGATAAGCGCCATTATCAATGGTACCGATGAACTGTTGCAGCGCATGCGAGATATGGGGGTGGGCATCTATTCCACTGGAGGCGAAACCGCTGACGTAGGCGATCTGGTTCGCACCATCATAGTAGACTCTACTGTGACATGCCGCATGAAACGTTCAGATGTTATTAACAATGCCAACATCAAACCCGGTGACGTGATAGTGGGATTGGCCTCTTTTGGACAGGCCACTTATGAAGATGAATACAATGGTGGAATGGGAAGCAACGGACTCACCTCTGCACGCCATGACGTGTTTACCAAATACCTCGCAGAGAAGTATCCCGAGAGCTATGACCATAGTGTTCCTGAGGAACTGGTTTATAGCGGGAAATACAGACTCGACACCCCTGTGGAGGGCTCACCCAAACCAGCAGGAAAACTCGTGCTCTCACCAACACGCACCTACGCTCCTGTAATCAAGCGAATACTCAACGAGATGAGAGTTGATATACATGGTATGGTACACTGCACAGGAGGCGCACAGACCAAGGTACTGCATTTCGTGGGCGACAACTGTAAGGTAGTGAAAGACAATATGTTTGCCGTGCCTCCACTCTTCAAAGCAATCCAGGAACAGAGCGGCACCGACTGGAAAGAGATGTATAAGGTATTTAACATGGGTCACCGCATGGAGATATATGTGTCACCAGAGCATGCCGACAAGATAATAGAGATTAGTCGCAACTTCAATATTGACGCACAGGTGATAGGACATATAGAGGAGGGACAGAAGAGTCTGACCATCAATTCTGAATTTGGAGTGTTCGAATATTAATTCCCCCTGTAACCATTAGAAATTCATTCATTTGATTACGATATGCCAGAAAATAACAGCATACTTGAAAAACTTGAAGGACTGGTGAGCAGACACGAAGAGGTGGCAACACTCATCACAGACCCTTCGGTAATTGCCGACCAAGAGAGATACGTAAAACTGACACGCGAGTATAAAGACCTCAGCGATATCATGGAAGCAAGAAAGAAATATATTTCTTGCCTCAACTCAATAAGCGAGGCCAAGGAGATACTGGCCAACGAGAGCGACCCCGAAATGAGGGAGATGGCCAGAGAGGAACTGGCCAGTGCCGAGGAGCAGCAACCAAAGATTGAGGAGGAAATAAAACTCGCATTAGTACCCAAAGACCCTGAGGACGCCAAGAACGTGCAAATGGAGATAAGGGCTGGAACAGGTGGCGATGAGGCTGCCCTCTTTGCCGGTGACCTTTTTGCAATGTATAAAAAATACTGCGACTCAAAGGGTTGGAACCTCTCTATTACCAGCGTGAGCGAAGGTTCGGTTGGAGGATATAAGGAGATAGACTTTGCCGTGAGCGGCGATGGTGTCTATGGAATACTTAAATACGAGTCGGGAGTACACCGCGTGCAACGTGTGCCTGCCACAGAAACACAGGGACGCATGCATACCAGCGCGGCCACAGTAGCAGTATTGCCCGAGGCTGACAAGTTTGAGGTAAACATCAACGAAGGCGACATCAAATGGGATACATTCCGTAGTTCAGGTGCTGGTGGACAGAACGTTAATAAGGTTGAATCGGGAGTTAGATTGCGCTACCCTTGGAAAAACCCAAATACGGGTGAAACAGAGGAGATTCTAATCGAATGTACAGAAACCCGCGACCAACCCAAGAATAAGGAGCGTGCACTGTCGAGACTGCGCACTTTTATCTATGATCGCGAGCACCAAAAATATGTGGACGACATAGCCAGCAGACGCAAAACCTTAGTGTCTACAGGCGATAGAAGTGCAAAGATACGCACCTACAACTTCCCTCAAGGACGCGTTACCGACCACCGAATAGGTTATACCACCCACGACCTGCAAGGATTTCTCGGTGGCAACATACAGGATATGATCGATGCCCTCACTGTGGCCGAAAATGCCGAAAGAATGAAAGAGTCAGAACTTTAAAAAATTGATTATTATCCATAAAAATAAACTGATTATGAACAGACAGCAACTCATACAGCAGATAAAAGAGAAGCGCAGTTTCCTCTGCGTGGGTCTCGATACCGATATCAACAAAATCCCTGAGCATCTGCGCAACAATGAAGATTCTATCTTCGATTTCAACAAAGCCATCATAGATGCCACTGCACCCTATTGCGTGTGCTATAAGCCAAACCTTGCTTTCTATGAAGCTTTTGGTTCAAAGGGTATCATCTCTTTTGAGAAAACAATTGAGTATCTCAAAACCAACTATCCAAACCATTTCATAATTGCCGATGCCAAACGTGGCGACATCGGCAATACCTCATCCATGTATGCCCGCACCTTCTTCGACGAGTATGACGTAGATGCTCTCACAGTGGCTCCTTATATGGGTGAAGACAGCGTAACCCCATTCCTCCAGTATGAAGGTAAATGGGTCGTGCTGTTAGCACTCACAAGCAATAAAGGCAGCCATGATTTCCAATTAACCGAGTCTGCAGATGGCGAGCGCCTCTTCGAAAAAGTGCTCAAGCGCAGCCAGCAGTGGGGCAACAGCGAAAACATGATGTATGTAGTAGGAGCCACACAGGGCGAAATGTTTGCTGATATCAGACGGATAGCACCCGACCATTTCCTGCTTGTACCAGGAGTTGGTGCCCAAGGAGGTAGCCTTCAGCAAGTATGCAAATACGGAATGAACAAGGATTGCGGACTATTGGTCAACTCATCACGTGGCATCATCTATGCTAGCCAAGGCACCGATTTCGCAGAGAAGGCTGCCGCTAAGGCAAAGGAACTTCAGGAGGAAATGGCAGCAGAACTGCAGTCCATACTCTAACAACAGAGGCACCACTGCAAGACCAACCTCAAATAATCATGATAAATGGATAATTGCAAGATTATCAACGATCCGGTATTCGGATTTATCAAGATACCCAAGGGGTTGCTGATGGATATTGTCAACCACCCCCTCATGCAACGTCTTACTAGGATAAACCAACTGGGGCTTGCCTCGGTGGTTTATCCCAGTGCACGCCACACCCGATTTCAACATTCCATAGGTGCCTACCACCTCATGAGCGGTGCCATCCTCTCATTGCAACAAAAAGGGTGCTTCATCTTCGACAGCGAGGCGGAAGCAGCGGGAGCAGCCATACTCATGCACGACATAGGACATGCTCCCTTCAGTCATGTGCTCGAGCATACACTCATCTCAGGCATCTCACACGAGGAAATATCGATGATGATGATGGAGGTTATCAACCGCGACCTCGGCGGACAGTTAACCCTTGCCATCAAACTCTTCAAGGATGACTATCCCAAGCATTTCCTGCACCAACTCATAAGCAGCCAACTTGATATGGACAGACTCGACTATCTCAGGCGCGACTGTTTCTTCACTGGTGTTACAGAGGGAAACATTGGGAGCGACAGAATAATCAAGATGCTTAATGTGGCCAACGATGAATTGGTGGTGGAACACAAAGGCCTGTTCTCAATAGAAAACTACCTCACGTCAAGGCGACTGATGTATTGGCAGGTATACTTACACAAAACGGCAGTAGCCTCAGAACGCATACTAGTGAGCGCACTCCTGAGGGCCAAGAATCTATGCGCCATGGGGCAGAATGTGTTTGCCTCTCCTGCCCTCGCCTATTTCCTCAAAAACAATGTAAACGCCCAATGGTTTGCCACTCACAACGAATGTCTCGGAATGTATTCTCAACTCGATGACAGCGATATATGGTGCGCACTCAAGGTGTGGGCTCAGCATGACGACAAGATACTGGCCACCCTCGCACAATGCATGATCGAACGTAAGGTGTGGAAGACAGAGGTTATAGACACTCCTCCAGCAGCTGATCACATTGATAGATTGCGTGCAAGTTTAGCTGACGCCCTCGGCATCAATATCTGTGACACGCATTATTTCTACGACGTGGTGACAATAGAAAAAGACATGTATGACATAGGCAACGACAGTATCACAATTATTTACAAAGATGGAACCAAGATGGATTTATCGGAGGCTTCTGACCTACTAAATATTGAGCTTCTATCAAAAAAAATCAGAAAATATTACCTTTGTTATCATCGTTTCTAATTTTTTTTTGCTATATTTGCATTAATAATACAACTATTACTACACATATGGAATTTACAGCTAAGCAGATCGCAGATTTGATTGGTGGCAAAGTGGAAGGTAATGAAAACGCTACCGTGCACACCTTTGCCAAGATAGAGGAAGGCACCGAAGGAGCCATCTCATTCCTCTCTAATCCCAAATATACACAGCATATTTATGACACCAAATCGAGTATCGTTTTGGTAAACAATGATTTACAACTCGAGCACCCCGTAAAAGCCACCCTTATCCGCGTGGAAAACGCCTATGAGTGCGTAGCCAAACTAATGCAACTCTATGCTTCCACCCTGCCACGCAAGAAGGGAATAAGCGAGAGAGCATGTATATCTGAAAGCGCCAAAATTGGTGAAGATTGCTATATAGGTGCCTTTGCCGTGATTGGCGACAATGCCGTGATTGGCGACAGATGCGTGATATATCCCAATACCGTCATAGGCGACAAGGTGCAAATGGGAGATGATTGTAACATCTATGCCAACGTGACCATATACGAGCGTTGTAAATTAGGAAATAATGTGACAATACATTCTGGCAGCGTGATTGGTGCCGATGGATTTGGATTTGCTCCTAATACCGAGGGCTACAGCAAGATTCCACAACTGGGAATAGTGTGCATTGAGGATGATGTGGAGATTGGTGCCAACACTTGCATCGACCGCTCAACAATGGGTCAGACCATCATACATAAGGGTGTGAAACTCGACAACCTCATCCAAGTGGCACACAATGTAGAAATTGGCGAAAATACCGTCATGTCTGCACAGGTGGGCATTGCCGGAAGCACCAAGATTGGTTCATGGTGCATGTTTGGCGGACAGGTGGGATTAGCCGGCCATATACATATCGGCGACAAGACATTCCTGGGTGCACAGAGTGGAGTACCAGGAAACATCAAGGGCAACGAAACACTCATAGGCACACCACCCATGGAACCCAAGGCCTATTTCAAGTCGCAAGCAGTATTCCGCAAACTTCCCGACATGTATAAGCAACTCAACGAATTGGCCAAGGAGGTAAAAGCACTCAAAGGAGAATAACAACAAGAACCCGATAAACTATCAACTACATAAGATATGGACATAACAATGAAACAGAAAACCCTCAAAGGCAGTTTTTCACTCTGTGGCAAGGGATTACATACAGGCCTAAGCCTTACGGTGACATTCAATCCAGCTCCCGAGAACAGCGGATACGTAATACAGCGTATTGATGTGGAAGGCATGCCTATTATAGAAGCTATAGCCGAAAATGTTATTGACACACAACGTGGCACAGTGCTGGGCAAAGGAGACGTCAGGGTGTCTACAGTGGAGCATGGCCTGGCAGCTCTCTATGCAATGGGCATCGACAACTGTCTCATACAGGTAAACGGTCCCGAGTTTCCTATACTTGACGGAAGCGCAGTGCAGTATGTAAACAAGATAAACGAGATAGGCACCGAGGAGCAAAACGCTCCCAAAGACTGGTACATAATCCGCAAGAAGATTGAGGTTAAGGACGAACAGACGGGCTCAAGCATCACCATACTGCCCGACGAGGAGTTCTCTCTCACTACCATGTGCTCATTCAATTCAAAATTTATCAATAGCCAGTTTGCTACTCTCGAACATATAAACGACTTCGTAAAAGAAATAGCGCCAGCTCGTACCTTCGTATTTGTCAGAGACATAGAACCACTCCTTAAGGCAAATCTCATCAAGGGTGGCGACCTCGACAATGCCATCGTGATGTATGAAAAACAGATATCTCAGGAACAACTCGACAAACTTGCCGACATGATACATGTTGAGCACCGCGACGCTACTGAATTGGGCTACATACAGCACAAGCCACTGGTTTGGGAAAATGAGTGCACACGCCACAAACTACTCGATATCATCGGCGACATGGCCCTCATCGGCAAACCCATTAAGGGCAGAATAATTGCCACCCGACCAGGACATAGCATCAACAACAAGTTTGCACGACAGATGCGCAAGGAGATACGCAAGCACGATATACAGGCACCCATATATGATCCCAACCAGGAACCGCTCATGGATGTCAATCGTATACGCGAATTGCTTCCACACCGCTATCCCATGCAGCTCGTCGACAAAGTGATAGCCTTAGGCGCCACCAGCATCGTGGGTGTAAAGAATGTGACCAGCAACGAACCATTCTTCCAGGGCCATTTCCCTCAGGAACCTGTAATGCCTGGCGTACTTCAGATAGAGGCCATGGCACAGTGCGGCGGACTGCTTGTGCTCAACACGTTAGAAGAACCAGAGCGCTGGTCCACATATTTCATGCGCATAGACAACGTGAAATTCAGGCAGAAGGTTGTGCCTGGCGACACACTTCTATTCAAGGTAGACCTTCTGGCACCAGTCAGACACGGAATTTCTTCTATGAAGGGATATGTCTTTGTAGGCGACCATGTGGTGTCTGAAGCCACATTCACTGCACAGATAGTGAAAAACAAGTAGGTTGCCACTACATCGAAAAAACCAAGAATTATAACATACCATACGACTATGAATCAAATAAGTTCAATGGCCTTTGTGCATCCCGAGGCACAACTCGGCGACAACAACATCATCGGACCATTCTGCTATATAGACAAGAATACGGTGATAGGCAATGGCAACCATCTCATAAGCAATGTGACCATACATACTGGTGCACGCATCGGCGACAATAATGAGTTCTTCCCAGGTGCAAGTATCAGCACCAAACCCCAAGACCTCAAGTTCAATGGCGAAGAGACAACTTGCGTGGTGGGCAACAACAACAGCATAAGGGAAAATGTTACCATAAGTCGTGGCACAGCCAGTAAAGGACTGACCGAGGTGGGCAGCAACAACCTGCTGATGGAATGTGTGCATGTGGCTCACGACTGTAAGTTAGGCAGCGGACTCATCATCGGTAATGCCACCAAGTTTGCAGGCGAGGTGGTAGTAGACGACAATGCCATAGTCAGTTCCACTGTTCTCTGTCATCAGTTCTGCCGCATAGGAGGCTATGTGATGATACAGGGCGGATGCCGCTTTAGCCTCGACATCCCACCGTATATTATTGCAGGCAAAGAGCCCACCCGCTTCTGCGGTCTCAACATCATTGGATTGAGAAGGCGAGGATACAGCAACGAGCAGATAGACATCATCCACGACGCATACCGCATCATCTATGCCAAGGGACTGCTCAAGGATGGTGTGGCTGAGGCAAGAGAGAAATATCCAGACTCCAAGGAGGTGGAGTATATATGCTCGTTTATCGAGTCATCAAAGAGGGGTGTGATACGCTGACACGTGAACAATAAACTCATAGTGGTAACTGGTCCTACGGCTGTAGGCAAAACCGAACTCTGCATAGACATTGCCCGGCATTTCAATACGCCAGTAATTAATGCAGACTCAAGGCAGATATACCGTGACATGACAATTGGCACTGCGGCACCCACGCCACAACAGATGGCCGCCGCAGTGCATTACAACGTGGGCATCCTCAATATCAACGAATACTTCAGTGCATCGCTATATGAACAGATGGTGATGACACAACTCGATGATATCTTCAGCCGCCAGACAACCACTCCCAACGGCAACAAGGTGGCACTACTCTCAGGAGGCAGCATGATGTATATAGATGCTGTTTGCAACGGCATCGACGACATACCAACAGTAAGAGACGATATAAGGGAAGACCTGAAACGCCGATTGAGCCAAGAAGGGCTGCAACCGCTGCTCGACCAGTTGAGCAAACTTGATCCAGAGTATTACAACATCGTAGACAGACACAACTACCGCCGGGTGGTGCATGCTCTGGAGATATGTATACAAACAGGCAACACATACACCTCATTCAGAACTAACGCACCCAAAGAACGTCCCTTTGATATCATCAAGATAGGACTAAACAGAGATAGGGTCGAACTCTATGAAAGGATAAACCACAGGGTAGACATGATGATGGAGATGGGATTTCTCGACGAGGTGCACAGACTGCTCCCCAATCGCCACTGCAACTCACTTAACACAGTGGGATACAAGGAACTGCTCAACTATCTTGATGGGTTAATAACCCTCAAACAGGCAGTGGAACAGATCAAATCAAACACACGACGCTACGCTAGAAAACAACTCACATGGTATAGGCGAGACGAATCCATTAAATGGTTTAAGCCCGACCACAACAAAGAAATAATGACTTATTTATCTCAATTATGAGCAAATATGCAGACTATAGAGGAGGCATGGCAGGATACTGTCTTCACCTCATAATTTCCAAGTTAAAGAGTGCTGGTAGATGGTATCTTGGCTTATACCGAGGCAGGCCATGGTATATTAAAACCGTGTCAGTACTTGCCACCTTCTTTGTTTCCTTTATTATTTATCTCGGAGCCGTAGACATCAATTTCCTCTGGCTCTTTGGCAAGTCACCAGGTTTCAGCACTATCTCTAATCCCGTAAACCCACAGGCATCCGAACTCTATAGTGCAGATGGTGTGATGATAGGCAAGTATTTTAATGAGAATCGTACACCTGTGGCTTACGAGGATGTCAACCCGATATTCTGGCAGGCACTTGTGGATACGGAGGATGAGCGTTTCTACAAGCATTTCGGTATCGATGTGCAGGGTGTGTTTGCAGCCATTAAGGATTATGTCGTACATCATGATGCACGCGGAGCCTCCACCATCACGCAACAGTTGGTGAAAAACATGTTTCGCGTGCGCACCAACTATTCAACCGGTCTGCTCGGCAATATACCCGGACTCAAGATACTGATCATGAAGAGCAAGGAATGGATTACAGCCGTCAAGATAGAGATGCTCTTCGACAAAAAGGAGATACTAACCATGTATGCCAACACCGTGGATTTCGGCTCTAATGCCTTTGGCATCAAGACAGCATGCAAGACCTATTTTGGCAATACACCCAAAGACCTCACCCCCGACCAGGCCGCCGTGCTTGTAGGCATGCTCAAGGCCACGACCTATTATAACCCTCGGCTCAATCCCAAAAACAGTGAGCACCGACGTAATGTGGTGCTCAACAATATGCTGCAAAAAGGAGATATAACCGCTGCCGCTTATGACACACTCAAAATCAAGCCCATAAGGCTCAACTATAGCGTAGAGAGCAATTATGATGGTCAGGCGCAGTATTTTCGCGAGGCAGTGTCAGACAATCTCAAGGAATGGTGCGAACAGAATGGTTACGACCTCTATACCAGCGGTCTGAAGATATACACAACCATCGACACACGCCTTCAGAAATATGCCGAGCAGGCAGCCATTAAGCAGATGAAGATTGTGCAGCGCAATTTCAATAGCCATTGGGGTAAGACCAACCCATGGCAGGATGAGCGTCATCAGGAGATACCTGGATTTATTGAGGGCATAGCCAAGCGGCTACCCGTATATAGTTATCTCTCCAATAAATACGCCAATCAGCCCGACTCAGTAGAATACTGGCTCAACCAGCCTCACAAGGTAAAGGTGTTTGACTATGAACAGGGCACCATAGAGATGGAGATGAGCACTATGGACTCAATACGTTATATGACCCGTTTCATGCATTGTGGCATGGTGGCCATAGATGCTCGCAATGGGCATGTGAAGGCATGGGTGGGCGATGTCGATTTCTCATCATGGAAATATGACAAGGTTACAGCCATGCGCCAGCCAGGCTCCACATTCAAACTCTTCGTATATGCTGAGGCTATGAACCAAGGGCTCACACCCTGCACCAAACGCAGAGATGAGTACATACGCATGAAAGTGTATGACGCACAGAAAAAAGAGGATGTATGGTGGTGCCCAACCAATGCCAATGGCCATTTCTCGGGCGATTCCATACCGCTCAAGGCAGCATTCGCACAGAGCATAAACTCTGTGGCAGTGAAACTCGGACAGGAGGTGGGCATACCAAACGTGGCTGCCACTGCCAAGGCTATGGGCATAGAGAGCAAATTGCACGAAACACCTTCGCTCGCCCTCGGCGCAAGCGATGTCAACCTGCTCGAACTGGTAAATGCCTATTCTACTGTGGCCAACGATGGCAAGGCTCACTCCCCCGTATTGGTGACACGCATCCTTGACCGCAACGGTAAAGAAGTATACACTGCTCCCGACGAAAATCGTCAGGCCATCAGTTACAAGAGTGCATTCCTCACACAACAATTGCTCAAGGCTGGAATGCACGAACCCGGAGGTACCAGTCAGAGCCTATGGCGCTATGTAGGCAAATTCAAGGATATAGACTTCGGCGGCAAGACTGGCACATCCAACAACCATAGCGACGCATGGTTTGTGGCTGTCAGTCCTCGCATTGTGGTGGGAGCATGGGTAGGTGGCGAATATCGCTGCATCCATTTCCGCACAGGAGCATTGGGACAAGGAAGTCGTACGGCATTGCCTATAACAGGACTATTCCTCGAGGCCATGCTCTCCGACCCCGCATTCAATGAATATCATGCCGTGTATCCAAAGGCACGTCAAGAGATAGACTATGCCATGTATAACTGTAGCAGTTATTGGAAAGCCAAAGACGATACACTCGACGTAGACTCAATAGATGTGGACATGCCACAGACAGATGGCACCAATGACAATAACGGCAACAACGGCAATGCTTCCGATGCCCCCGCATCAGCCAACCAAAACCATAGCAACAAAGCCAATGAAGAGGCAACAGAAAAGAAAAAGGCAACCATAGAAGAAGTTTATTTCTAACTTTTTCCTACATACAATGGCATTATCTCCAAAATAATTGCCTATTTGTTTGGCGGAATAGAAATATATTAGTACCTTTGCACCCGCAAAAGAGCGATGGGCAAATACCAGAGTGGCCAAATGGGGCAGACTGTAAATCTGCTGGCTTTCGCCTTCGGTGGTTCGAATCCATCTTTGCCCACACATTTGAAAGAGGACTGCAAGACCATAATTGCGGTTCTCTTTTTTGTATATCAGACAAGTTAATGTATTGATCAGACGAGTCTGTATCTGTTTTGGAAATTAAAGTATTACTTCAATAAACAAAAACTATTGATATGATAGAAAGAATAAACGAGCGTTATAAGGTTATCCTTGCAAGCAATTCGCCACGAAGGCGTGAACTGCTTGCTGGATTGGGATTGCAATTTGAAGTGAGAGTATTGGCAGACATTGAAGAGAATTATCCCCCCACTCTTCCCGCTACCCAAATTGCCAAATATATAGCACACAAGAAAGCAGAAGCCAACAGAGCTATCATGGCCAAGAATGAAATGATCATCACTGCCGACACCATAGTGGTGGTAGATGATATGGTGATGGGCAAGCCAGCCGACGATGCCGATGCCATCAGAATGCTGAGCACACTAAGCGGTAAGACACATAAGGTGATCACCGGCGTATGCATAACGACACTCAACAAGCAGACGGTCTTTGATGTCACCACGGGAGTAACATTCAAAACACTTACAGACGAAGAAATCAATTATTATATCACCCATTTCCATCCAACTGACAAAGCAGGAGCTTATGGCATACAGGAATGGATTGGATATATCGGTGTAACAGGACTCGAAGGCAGTTATTATAATGTGATGGGACTGCCCGTTCAGAGGATATATGATGAACTATGTGCGTTTTGACTAATTCATGCTTAAGTTACGCTTTCATGGTTTATATGGCAATAACAAGGGTTATATGGTAATTACGTGTGAATAAAATACAGAATGATGCACTAAAATGCACAAATATGGAGCATAATTATTTAATAAGGCTTAAAATGTTGATTTTAGGAGTAAAATAATTAAAAATGCGACTAAAAATAGCAGAAATATTTTGTTTGTATGAATATTATTCTTACCTTTGTATCGGACAACTAGTAATTTTAATCTATATTTATCATTTTCCTTCAAGGAACCCCTCTGTGAAGATCGGTTCCTTTTTTTGTTAAATTACCAAAATTGTTTTACAGATAGTACTAAACAACAGAATTTATTCTTACCTTTGCAATACATACATCAAGTAAGACAAGATAAACAAATACTCAAATAAGCAAACAAACAGATATAAACGTAAACAATTAAACTATGAAAGATATGAAAAGAAAAATCTTATCCCTGGCTGCGGCATTATTTGCGTCAGCCACCGTGTCTGCCCAATCTGTGACCATATCAATAAAGGGCACAACCGCCGATACAATCAAACAAGTCCGTCTCTTTGTAAACACCAACCGCAAGGATGCCACTTCTATCAATGTCACCAATGGCACCTTCACTTACACAGCCCAGGCAGCAACCAATGATATCATCATAATAGAAGAAGGTGACTTTCAACTGGCCTTTGTTGCCGATGCTACTCCCGTATCTCTCGATTTCAATTCCATGACCATCGATGGTTCTGCTGTCAACAATGAGTTTGGCAAGTTTCAGACAGCCAAGCATGCCTACGACCGCCAGTTGCAGGCCCTTTATCTCGACTATAAGCAGAAGTCTCGTTTGGGCGAAGCCGCCAAGGCAGAGATTGGAGCCATCATACAGCGTTATGACTCCATAGAGAGCATAGTCATGGACATGGCAATGGATTATATTCCTAAGCATAAGAGCGATGTGTCGCCCGCCTATCTCATCCATGCCTACTCCAATGGTTTTGACTATGCCACTCTGGAGAATATCCTTGTATCCGATGCCGCCTATTATAATCATGTAATGACTGGCAAGGCCAAGGAGAACCTCAAGCGATTATCATTGCGCCGACCAGGCAGGATGTTTGCCGACCTTGAGATGTCAGACCCTGCTGGTCAGCCCCATAAGTTGAGCGAGTGGGTTGGTCGTGGTAATTATGTATTGGTTGATTTCTGGGCCAGTTGGTGTGGTCCTTGTCGTCAGGAGATGCCCAATGTAGTAGAGGCATACCGTCGTTATCACGACCGCGGTTTTGATGTAGTAGCAGTCAGTTTCGACCAGGATGCCACATCTTGGAAAAACGGTATTGAGAAACTTGGAATGGTATGGCATAACATCTCCGACCTTAAGGGCTGGCGATGTGCAGCAAGCGAAAAGTATGGAGTAAACAGTATCCCCTCCAATGTGCTTGTAGACCCACAGGGTAAGATAATAGCCTCCGACCTTAGGGGCAATGCCCTACTACTAAAATTGTCTGAGATATATAACAAATAAAGTTAGCACAATAGCAACCACAATCACATTCTGATTGTGGTTGTTTCGTTATAACGTTTTCGAAAGAGAGATGCAGTCAAGCACCATTACACCAAGTTTGGCATGAATAAAAGATATGATGACAAGGCTAAAAAGACGCTATCTGATTAATAGTTGTAAATGTATTAAAACAGTCATATAGATATGTGCATAATACCATGTATTAATTAACCACAAACTGTGTTTGATTTATATTCAGCACTGCGGAATATATGTTCGCCACTGCGGAATATACGTTCAGCACTGCGGAATATATGTTCAGCACTGCGGAATATAACTCAAATACCTGTTATATGGAAATATCAACAGGCATTGCGAGACAATAACAACAGGTAATAATGAAAATCTCAACAACAATCCTAAGGGGATTAAAGAGGAAGACATTACAATGCTCTACAGTTGAGTGGGTGTGAAGGATATTAACTTCAAGATATCTCTAAAAATGACGAGTAATCTTCAGATGAAGACCAAGTTTTAACGTATAACGGCAAGAGAAAGGGTGACGCGCTCCCGCGTCACCCTCGCTAATATGATAGATTATTTCTTCAGCACCTTGTGAATGCCATTGGCATCACGCTCTATTACTATGCCACGCTGACCATGGCTTATGCGCTGACCATTGAGATTGTAGCTCTCAGATGCACCGCCCGCACCATTGGTGATGCCACTTATGGATGTGGGCAGACTGGCGCCCTTGATAAGCAACTGATACTGATTGGATTTAAGGTCGCCGGCAGTAACGGTGATGAGTGCCTTTACCCCACCTTCCATCTGTTGGAGGCTCACATGAGAATTAGACGCACGGCCATCGGTGACTATGGCTATATCGGCAGCTGACACTTCAGAAGACAATACTGCCTCGTATGTATTAGTACCCTCAATAGGAGCAATCTCCTGACCCTTGAGTTTTAAACTGCTTATGCCGCAATTGTATATCATCTGGATATCGTCAACTATGAGAGAATCGCTGCCTGTGCCCTGACCGGCATCGGCATTGGTAGACATGGTTACATGCATATAGTGGGGCTCCAGACTCACACCCTCTTCATACACAAAGGGTATGCTCAGTCGCTGCCATGCTCCGCCACGACTCTCTATGGTAGCACATGTGGCCTTGGCAAGATAATTGTCGTATGCCTTGTCTTCAGGGTCTTGATAATAGTTGCTATCTATGAGCACTGCATTGACAGTGGCATAGGGATGTGCGGTCTGAGGCGTTTCCTGACTAAAGCGTACCCATACGGCCAGACTATCGGGCTGACCCTTAAATGGTGCAAAGAAAGGATCGCCATTGGCATCCAGGTCGCTCTTAGAGGGGTCTGTGAATGAGCAGTTTTTGGTGTCGGTGGCCACCATGGCACTGGCTTGCAGACGTCCTGTGGTAAGGGTTCCATTTGCCACCACTGCTCCCAGCACCTTGCCCGACTTGATGAGCACACTCTTGGTGCCGAGGCTGCCGGGGCGCACATCTTCGCTTATGAAGGTGTGTGGCACGGTGCCCACAAGGGATGCGAAACTGCCAGTGCAACTCATAAACGAATGCCAGTTGTTGGGTTCGTCGCTGCTGGCATTGCTCATGGTGGCGGTATGGAAATATTCAAATCCAGAGTTTTTGAGCTGATAGCCGCCTGTGCCGAAGGTGCACACGATATTCTGACCCAAGGTGGCGGTAAGGTCTATGCTGATGATGGCATAGAGCGCATTGTCGGTCATCTCTCCATTTACGCAAATAGGTATGATGCCGAGCATAGGACCGAGATAGTCGCCATCGCCCAGTCCTGGCAGTGTGCCAGGAGTGATGTTTACCTGTTGGGTTACTTGTATTGTTGCGTTATCTCCGCTTGGTGTGGCAGCCACATCAGTGAGCAGGATATTACCCACTGGCATATCTGCTCCAAGCATGAAATTGTCAAGGCGAAGTGAATAGAGGCCGTTGTCCTGTTGGTTTATTACTATGGTGGCGGGCTGCTGTGCCACGTCGGTTCCGTTGATGCTCACGGTGAGCATGTCAGTGTAGTCGGTAGCCATGGTAGCAGTGGATGCTATGGCCAGACAAAGTGTAGTAAAAATCTGTTTCATTTCAAATCTTGTTTTTATTTAATACTATGTTTGTTGGTTTTCTGTCTGTTATCTTAGGCGGTAGGTAAGACCCAATGTGCCGAAGATGGGATAGAGAGTCTGCTCGATGGTCTTGAATGAACTCTCGTGCACTCCTGTCAGTCCCCATTGCAGGTCGGCATACGCTCCCCAGCGGTTGCTGAATGACCAGTCGGCTCCAGCCCCTACCCCCACCTGGAGTTTTCTCATGTGGCTACTGAAATCATAAGTGCCTCGGCTATCATGGTCGTGTCCGATCATGATTTTCTCTCCCGTTGGGGTCATATATCGCAGATAGCCATCGTATACATAGCCCTTAAACGAGCGGGTGTAGACATAAGAAATATATGGGCCCAACCTGAGTCGCCATTGCCTGCCGAGATGGCATGTGGCCTGCACTGGAATCGTTACCATCGACTCTTCTACCTTGGTAACCAGTCGTCCCGTATAGTATCCCTCCAGTTCGTCGCCTCCTTTGGTCATCACCATGTGATAGTTTTTAACAGTAGCATCCACATTCATTCCCTTGTTGTCAATATGTATGCCGGTTATCACTCCCCAGCGCCCTGAGATAAAATATTCAGCATCTATGCCGAGGGTGAAATTGGGTTGTATCTTATAACTGTTCATGCTTCTGATGGTGGCTGGCATGCCCACGGGAGCAGTGCCGCCGATATTGAGCCCCAGTCGTGCTGTGTAATACCATGTGCCTGAGTGCAACGAGTCAGCAGCTGTTTTGTTTGCCATAGTGTTTTGAGGTGCTTCAGCCATAACAGCATGTGGCAGTGCCGTGATGATGATCATGGCCAAAGCCATTATTTGTCTTGTTGTCTTCATGTTCATAATATTTCTTTTTCACAGGTAATGGTCAACTCATCCACGCAGAGGGTGCTGCCCACGGCACCCTGGAAGTAGGCACCATCTGTGCTCGACGAGCATACGATGGTCAGATTATAACCAAACTCAGAGAGCAGTTGATAGTCGATATCCATTCCGAAATAATCGAAATCCACACTGAAATGGGTCCACTGGTCGGTGGCTTCGATATTTGTCACTATGGCCTTGGCCACTATATACGGGCTGGTTTGCACATTATCGCCATATAGTGTGACTGGAAGTCCCGACTCGTCGGTATTGCGGTATAGTATGGCATATATGGTGCCCACATCCTGCTTGCCGTCTACTACAGAACCATCCTGATTTTGGAATTTCTCTCCTGGTTGATACTTATACCAACCGCTGAAGGTGAGTGGTTTCTTGTCGAAGCGCACGCCGAAATGTGTGGCCCGCATGGCATCGGTGAGCGCATTGGTGGGGTCGAAGGAGCCAAGGAAGAGGTTGCCTGCGGCTATGCGCTTGTTTACGGCCTGCGCTATTGGTCCAGTCTTGCGTGTCACCAGTTTGACGCCATATCCCTGATATCCTTCTGCCAAAGGAGTTGTAGGATATTCATCGGGCTTGGCAGAGAAATTGCTCAGTTTAAATCCTCCATTGCCGCTTGCCCATATATCCTCGTGCTCTGTTTCGCTCAGCATCTCATACCAGGTGTAATAACTGGCTGAACTGTTGGGCACCTGATATAGTGAGAAATGCTCAAACCGATAGGTGATGACATCAAGTGTGGTGCGGCGCTGCTCCTGCACTGCCACTCGGTATGTACGGCGCCACTCTCCATCTTCTGATATCACTGTATAAGATATGGTGTCGTGGGTGAAATCATGCACGCTTCCACTGGCTGGCATGATGGTGGCACCAGGAGTGAGTTTGAAACAAGGTGCAAGATGGCTTCGATCTGTATTGGGTTTCACCTTAAACACTATAAGGTCGCGATTTACCAATGCGCTATCTTCCTGAATGGTGTCGTTGAGGTTCCATACCACCTCAGCAGGATTGTCGAAATGAATCCATGCCTTCTCAATGTCACACTCTGCATTGGCTGGCTCATCCTTGAAACAGGATACCAGTATGGGTGTTGTAGCAGCACAGGCAAGCAACAATAGCCAAGTCTTCGTCTTTCTCTTCATTTTATCTTTGGTGTCGTTTTTCTAATAAATATAAGTTGATAATTATTTGCGACAACAAAGGTAACAACAAAACAAATTATTATGTATGCAGTTTTTGCAAACTTTCTATTTTTTAACCAATATTTGCCACACATTGCTTATTATCGTGCAGCAATGGGTGGCAAATATTATCAACCTTCTGAGTGCGTTGTTAGTGATGAATGGCTATAGATTTGAAAAGTATTTCCATAATGGAGCGGCCATCATGGCTTGGTGAAACTCATCATTCTTGAGCATACGTATCACTTCTTCGCGGTCAAGAAGCACCACCTTGATATCTTCCGACGCCTCCAGATGCTGGGTAGAAATGGGTTCTACTCCCAGTGCCACGAAACTGTGGCTATAGTTGGTGCAAGTGCCGGCATTGGGACTGATAGTCATCAGTTTCGACCACTCGCCGCCGCCAAATCCAGTCTCTTCATACAATTCGCGCTTGGCGGCATCCATTGGGTCTTCGCCCTCTTCCACACACCCCGCAGGAATCTCTATAGCAGTGAGGCGCTGGGCATGGCGGTACTGGCGCTCCATTACAAACTTTCCCTCTTTGGTTATGGCTATAACATTGCAGAACTCAGGGTATTCCATCACATAGAAATCTTTGATCTCTGCCCCAGTAGGCAGTTTGACATGGTCGCGGCGGGCAGTCATCCATGGTTTCTTGTATAGATACTCGCTTTCTATCACTTCCCATGCCATCGGGTCTTTATTTTCTTCTTTCATACTTATCAAAGTTATTAATGTTTCAAATTTCTCAAGTGTTCACTTGTAGCTGACAAGCGTTTAAGAAGCGGGCTGAAGGCCCAGCAAGCGCATAGCCCAGGGCATCGCCCTGGGTAGATAAGCCACCGCTATTACGCCCTGAAAGGGCAAAAGCGTCTCTATAAACGCTTGCACGATAATGCTTTTGCCCCTTCAGGGCGCACTTCATCGCTTCATCATACCCAGGGCGATGCCCTGGGCTATGTGCTCGTTGCCCCTTCGGGGCGTGCCTTGAACGCTTGCGCTTATTCTCTGATTCAATTTGAGAAACTTGAATTAATGTAACAAACATTATATTTATATTGTCAAATTATATCATTCTTTGTTATGCTCTATTTGCTGTTGGCTTCTAATTATTTCCATATATGTTTCATACGACATATACCTGCCGCCCATGCTTTTGAGATGAGGGGTTTCAAACTGGCAATCGATGAGTGGACCGCCTATCATGTCTAATGCTTGGGCCAAACGAATGAGCGCAAGTTTGGAGGCACTGGGCACCAACGAAAACATGCTCTCGCCGAAGAAGATATTGTTGAAGGAGACACCATAGAGGCCACCTACCAGTTTGCCACGAGGTGATTCTGATGTGCTGCCAGCAGTAGCATCCGTTGATTCCCACACTTCCACACTCACGGCATAACCCATGTGGTGGAGTTTGGTATATGCTTCTATCATGTCGGGACCAAGCCATGCCCCACCATCATGACAGCGTCCATTAACCTCAGCACATCCGCGTATCACTGCATCGAAATCCTCATTGAATGTGACCGAATATTTATTTTGAGCCATCATCTGCCTCATAGAATGACTTATGTGTATCTCTTTGGGAATGATTACAAATCTATCCATGGGGCAATACCAAGAGGGCTGACTTTCATGTCTGAATGAGTACCACGGAAAGAAACCATTACTATATGCCAGCAGCAACCTGTCGGGAGACAAGTCGCCACCAACGGCTATCAGTCCGCCTTCCTCGCCATGATGAGGGTCGGGAAACCATAAATCATCGTCTAATTGATATACCGACATACCTAATAATATTTTACCATACCTATTACATTCTTATGTATTATGTAGTATTGACAGACTACCGTCTTTAAGTTCCACTGATATGGTGCCACCGTTTTTGAGACTGCCAAAGAGTATCTCTCGCATCAGCAGTGGCTTGAGTCGCTGTGCAATCACACGGTCCATCTCGCGTGCACCATATTCGGCAGTAAATCCCTCACCGAGCAGATAATCGAATGCCGATGGCGAGAGTTGCAATTTCACATGCTTGACGGCCAGTTTGGCATCTAATTCGCGGAGTTTCTTCTGTAATATTAGCGTGGCCATGTGCCTATCCATATCATTGAATACCACGGTGCCAGAGAGTCGGTTGATAAACTCTGGTTTGAATGTCTTCTTCACCTGGCGCATCATGGCTTCGCCCCGGCTAACGGAAGAATTGAAGCCCACCTGCCCCTGCGAGGCATACTGTGCTCCGGCATTGGAAGTCATGATGATCACAACATTGCGAAAGTCGGCATGATGCCCTTTATTGTCGGTGAGTCGTGCATAGTCCATCACCTGCAGCATGATATTGTATATGTCTTGGTGTGCTTTTTCTATCTCGTCGAGGAGAAGCACGCAGTTGGGCGACTTGCGAATGGCATCGGTTAACAGTCCACCATCTTCATATCCCACATATCCTGCAGGCGAACCGATGAGTTTGGCCACGGTATGCTTCTCGGTATATTCGCTCATGTCGAAACGCACAAGTTCAATGCCAAGTTCGTGTGCCAGCACTTTGGCCACCTCGGTCTTGCCCACACCAGTGGGACCCACAAAGAGCAGAGATGCCAATGGTTTATTGTCGTCGAGGAGTCCGGCCCTCGACATCTGTATGGCTTCTGTTACCTTGTGTATGGCGTCGTCTTGCCCGTAGATTTGTGAGAGCATGCGTGGCGCCAGAGTTTCGAGTTTCTGATAGTCATCCTCTGCTGCTTCCGACAGCGCATCCACCTTGCATATCTTTGCCAGCACATCGGCAATGTCTTTCTTGCACACCTCATGCTTCTGTTGTGCTATCTCGGCTGCTGCGCCTGCCTCGTCTATTAGGTCTATGGCCTTGTCGGGCAGTCGTCGGTCTGTGATATGCTTGGCGCTGGCCTCCACGGCAAAGTCGATGGCATCATCGGCATACTCCACACCATGGAAATATTCATAACTTGGCTTTAGTTGGCGTAATATCTCCTTGGCTTCATCAATAGTGGGTTCAGCAATGTCTATCTGCTGGAATCGCCTAATCATACCCTTGGAGCGCGAGAGGTAGCGATTGTACTCCTCGTAGGTGGTGGAACCGATAAAACGTATGTTGCCCGACTCAAGGTATGGTTTGAAGAGATTGGAGGCATCCATGGCACTATCGCCCGTTGCACCCGTTCCCACTAAGGTATGGATCTCGTCTACATACACAATATTGTTTGTACTCTCCTTCTCTATACCACTCATTATCATCTTGATGCGGTTTTCAAAATCACCACGGTATTGTGTGCCAGCCAACAGGGTGCCTAAGTCGAGTTGGTATATATGGCTACCCTTGAGGCGTGATGGTACCTGGTCTTTCTCAATGAGTTGTGCCAGTCCCCACACAAGTGCAGTCTTGCCCACACCTGGTTCGCCTATATGCAGGGGGTTATTCTTGTCGCGGCGGCAGAGCACTCGTATGGTGCGCTCCATCTCGCGCTCTCTGCCCACCAAATGGTTATGGTGATAGCACTGGTCATTCATGTCGATCACCAGTTTTTTCCATTGAGTTGAGTTTGTTTTCTCCGGCTCAGATGTGCCCAGTGGGTCTTCAAGGGTATCATCATCAGCATCGTCGTTTTCTGTATCAATACTGTTTCTTGTATACAAATTATCGAGTTCGATGTCTGCAAATTCATCATCATCGTCATCTGGCACATAATATATGGGATCCTCGCATAAGTCTATCAGAGTTTTCATAAATTCAACCTCTTTGTCGCCGAGGCAATCCTTGAGTATGTATGCGGCCCACGAATCGTTGAGGTTGATCATTGCTTGTGCCAAATGTGGTGTGTCTAAGCATTTGGCATCGCTTAATATCACACTTTTCATCGCATTATTGTACAGTTCGCTCAACTGATATGACATTTCGGGTTCGTAATTGATATCTTCGGGCACAGACTCTATTGTCTCCACATACTCCTCCACACGGTCGGAGAATCTGAAAAAATCATAGTATGCGTCAATGGCTGAACTGAAATTATCGTCGTGCAGGAAAGCGGCCAACAGGTGTTCGGGCATTAAGTACTGATGCCTGTATTTTCGGCAATATTCAAATGACTTACTTATTGAGTCTGCTACTCTGGGGCTTGGTTTGGGTAAATCCATAGTTTATTCATCTTCGGGTTTTACTGACAGACGGAGCGGAAAACCGTTTTCGCGTGCCATTTTGATGGCTTTCTGTGATTTTGTTTGTGCTATATCGTATGAATAGATGCCCACCACGGCCTGTCCTGTGTTATGAACTTGCATCATGAGGGTTTCGGCATCTTGTTCGTTCATGAAGAAGATATCGCGCAGCACTTTCACCACGAAATCCATGGTGGTGAAATCATCATTATGTATGATCACCTTATATCGGCGTGGTTCTTTATAGATGGTTTTTTGCCGTTCTTTTATGTTTGATTGTTCCTGTGGCATAATAGTCAAATTGATGTGTGTGGTTTATTCTATTGTCAATGTTATGATGGTATGTGTTTCTACTGTCACTCGGTAGCAGTTTGCTGAGCGAAGGGCGGTAAGCCAAATTATCTTGCCTGTGGCATCGGTTACCACGGTCTGCTGCTCGCGCTCCCATACGGGTATCTTGGCATCAGTGAGATAGTCGCTCACCAACTTGCAGCCTCGCATACCAAAGGGTATGAAACGGTCGCCTTGACGCCATGGTCTGACGGTCAATGGAAATTGTATCAGCGAGCCATCAAAAGTGGCCACGCGCTTATCCTTATCTATCTCCTGTCCAGCAGTATACGAAGATTTATTAATCCGCAGTCTATAATTGTCAAATGAGTATAGTCCTGGCTCGGGAATGAGATGCTCTGTAGGCTGGTCGGATTTGATTCTTATCACAACTGCATCCTTTACTATATAGGCACAATGGGACTGCGAGAGGAAACGGCGACACCCTACGTTTGTATTAGCCTTTTCTGTTGCCACGGTTATATCTGATATGATGCGGAAAATATCAGATGTTTGCTCTGAAGAATAACCATATTCCTTTATTATCTCATAGAGAAGGAAATGGGGCGAAGGCATTGAAAGAAGTTGAGGTATGCTTATCGTGAGGGTATCTGTTTGCTTATCCCTTTGTGTCAACTTGTCTATATAAGCGGGCAGGGCATAGTCAATGAATTGGCAGACGTCTGCCATATATGCAGCGGTTTGTGAGATATTGCGCGATGCTTGTGGATTAATCTGCTCGAGCATCGGCACCACATGATGACGAAAGAGGTTGCGCGTGGCGTCATCCTCTAAATTGGTGCTGTCGATAACATATGCCTGGTTGGCCTGGGCAAGATAACTCTCTATGTCCTGCCTCGACACGCATAGCAGGGGGCGGCGAATGAACTTATTGGCAGGACGAATGGCAGCCAAGCCGCGCATTCCTGTGCCGCGAACAAGATTCATGAGCAAGGTTTCCACATTATCATCACGGTGGTGAGCCACAAGGATATCAGCGGCGGCTATGTCGCGTCTGAGGTTTTCAAAATAGGCATAGCGAAGATTGCGTGCTGCCAATTCGATGCTCTGCCTGTGCAGCGCAGCATATTCTCGTGTGTCGAAATGAGCGATATGCAACCTCACGTCCAGTTGATTGCATAGTTCTTCGGCAAAATGCATGTCACGGTCTGACTCATCTCCGCGTAAATGGAAATTGCAGTGAACGGCTTCAACCCTATAGCCCAACTGCCGCATTGCAAGGAGCAGGGCCACAGAGTCGGCACCACCACTCAGCGCCACAAGATGCAAATCACAGGCTCTGAGCAGATTATGATCGGCTATATATTTCTTGACCGTGGCAAGCATGGCTATCTGAAATATTAATCTTGATGAATGATCACAAATTTATTCCACATAGAGCACCAGTCCCTTGAGGTATTCCCCTTCTGGATGAAAGATGTTGATGGGATGGTCGGCTGGCTGGTGTAACTGATGCAGTATGCGCACCTTACGTCCTGCCATGGCTGCTGCTGTAAACACGGCATTGCGGAAGTTATCCTTGGTGACCACCTGACTGCATGAGAAGGTGAAGAGAATGCCACCCTCCTTGATTTTCTCGAATGCCTTGAGATTCAGACGCGTATATCCCTTGAGTGCGTTATGCAGGGCTGCTCGGTGCTTGGCAAAGGCCGGTGGGTCGAGAATAATAAGGTCATAGCGGTCGCCAACTCTATTCAAAAATTCGAAAGCGTCTTCACAGAAAGCCTCATGGCGTGGGTCGCCAGGGAAATTGAGTTCCACATTCTTTTTTGTTAATTCAATAGCCTTGGCAGAACTGTCTACCGAGTGTACGGCCTTGGCACCACCACGCATGGCATAGAATGAGAATCCTCCCGTATAGCAAAACATGTTTAGCACGGTGCGTCCAGAAGAGTATTTCTCGAGCAGCGAACGATTGTCGCGCTGATCCACAAAAAAACCGGTTTTCTGACCCTTTAGCCAATCTACATGGAAAAGTAGTCCGTTTTCCTTGGCTACATCATTGCTACTTCCGCCTATGAGGAAACCGTCTTCCTGTCCGAGTTCGGCCTTGTAGGGCAACGTGGTCTCGCTCTTGTAATAAACATTTGTCACAGCATTGCCCATCACCTCAACCAGTGCCTCGGCAATGTGTATGCGCTCCATGTGCATGCCTACGCTATGGGCTTGCATCACTGCGGTATCGCCATAGATATCTATCACCAGTCCTGGCAAATGGTCACCCTCGCCATGCACCAATCGATAGGTGTTATTATTCTCCGAAGAGGTGACGCCTAACAGACTTCTGACCTTGAGGGCCGAACTAATCCTGCTACGCCAGAATTGACCATCTATCTCAATATCTTTAAACGATAGCACCCTGACGGCAATGGAGCCTATCTGATAATGGCCTACGGCAATGAATGTACCATCGGCACTCACTACCCTGACTATGTCGCCCTCGTTGATACCAGGATCAGCATGATGGATGGCACCCGAAAAGACCCATGGATGGAAACGTCTGAGGCTCTCCTCTTTTCCAGATTTGAGATATACATGCTTATTCTTCATGAATTGTTGGTTGTGGGTTAGTATTTTCTTCTACCTTCATCAGGCTATAGTTGCCCGAAGATTTGAGTCGGTTTATTTCATTGTAAATATTGAGGCATGTCCACGCATCGGTGGCAGCATATTGCTTCTGCTTGTCGTTCAGTATGTCGGCCTCCCAGTTGCTCAACTGCTGGGTCTTGCTTATCCTCTGCCCAAAGAGGTTGGCATATATCTTTTGCAGACTCATATCCTCTATTCCCAAATGCTTCACCATATCCTGAAGGTCTACGAAAAGTCCTGGGGTGAAGATGCCTATCTTATGCAGCATGAGCAAATCATCGTGCAGCGAAAGACCCACCTTTAACACCGTCTTGTCTTCAAGAAAACGTATGATCGACGGTGTGAGTCCCGTGAGATTTAGGCGAAACAGGAAGCATACGTCGGGAGTGGACACCTGAAGCAGTGACACTTTATGATTGACGCCTTTTTTGAATGAGGGCCGAGTTTCGGTGTCTATACCCACAACTGGTTGACACAGCAGCATTTCCACTGCCTGGTCGGCCTGGTGAGCAGTGAGGATTACAACCACTTTGCCAGGAAAAGACACACGAGGTAGAGTGCCAATGAGCGACTTGTTATATTTGTTAAAAATGACTTTATTCATCACGTTTGAAATTTCAAGTTGCAAAATTACAAAAAAAACTCGTCATTTATTCTATTTTGTGGATTTTTTCCGTTACTTTTGCAGAATAAAAAAGAAATAAACAAAGAAAACACATAATTACAAGATATGACAAAGAAGAAAAAGGCTGAGGTATCCAAAATACAGAAGATATCGACAGCACTTGGCAATGTATATGGAAATGAGAAACTTGCATTCGGCATAGGATTGATCTTGATGGCTTTGGCTGTGTATTTCACCATTGCTTTTATATCCTATTTTACCACTGGCAGCATCGACCAAAGTTATATAGACAATATAAAACCCGGAGAGGTGGTTGACAAAGCACACGACTTTGCCAACAAATGCGGGTCATGGGGGGCCTTCTCTTCTGACTTCTTCATACGCAAGGGATTTGGCATAGCATCTTTTGCATTGCCTTTCATGCTACTACTGCTGGGCATACGTATGATGCAGGTCAAGAAAATAAACATCATCAAATGGTTTTTCGGCACCATGATAATCATGATATGGTCGTCGGTTTTCATGGCTAAGTTTGTAAGTCCGCTATTTGCAAGCAGTTGGTTTAACCCAGGCGGAGAGCATGGACTCTTTATTTGTAATTATGTAGAGGGACTGATCGGAATGCCTGGTCTGTCTGCCATTCTCATCATCACTGCGATATGCTTTCTCACATATGTCAGCGCCGAAACAATTATCGTGGTGAGGAAGGTGCTCAACCCTGTGAAATTCTTTACTGATAGAGTTAAATTCACCGTTAGCAACCATAACCCTGCAGATGAACCTGCAAATGTGGAAGAAGAATTGGGGATTGAAGATCCTGACGTGTTTGATGACCCATCCTCACAGGTGGTGGAGTTTACTGATGAGGGGGCAAATATCATTGACAACACAACACCTATGGATGGACAGAACAACTCTAACGAAAATAACATTGATGATGAGATTATCGGTGGAAATGTCGGAAAGAACGGTGGAGATAATGGCAATGGATACAATAACAATGATCATGCCAAAGGAGACGATGTAGAACTCGATATAGAAGAAGGACGAGAAGAGGACAAAGCCAACAGCGGCACTATAGCAGAACAGGAAGACACAATGGCGCCTTATGACCCCAAACGAGATTTGGAGAACTACCACTATCCTACTCTCGACCTGCTCAAGAAATATGAAAACGACGGCAAGCCATATATCGATATGGTGGAGCAAAACAAAAACAAAAACAGAATCGTTGAGGTGCTACGCAATTTCGGAGTGGAGATAAGTAGCATAAAAGCCACAGTGGGACCCACCATCACTCTCTATGAAATTACTCCTGCACAGGGCGTTAGAATATCCAAGATCAGAAATCTTGAGGATGACATTGCCCTCAGCCTATCGGCACTCGGCATACGTATCATCGCTCCTATTCCTGGAAAAGGAACAATAGGTATCGAGGTGCCAAACGCAAAACCAAACATAGTATCAATGGAGAGTATACTCAACTCTCGCAAGTTCCAGGAGTCTAAGATGGAACTGCCTTGTGCCGTGGGCAAAACCATCACCAACGAGGTATTTATGTTTGATCTGGCCAAGATTCCACATCTCCTGGTAGCAGGTGCCACTGGACAAGGAAAATCCGTGGGACTCAATGCTATACTCACATCACTACTCTACAAGAAGCATCCTGCAGAACTCAAGATTGTGCTCATCGACCCAAAGAAAGTGGAATTCAGTATCTATGCACCAATAGCAAACCATTTTCTGGCAAAGGTGCCAGACGAGGATTCAGAACCTATCATTACCGATGTGACCAAGGTGGTGCGCACACTCAATAGTCTCTGCAAAGAGATGGACACACGATATGACCTGCTCAAATCGGCTGGAGCCAGAAATATCAAGGAATATAACGCCAAGTTTATTGGACGACAACTTAACCCAAACAAGGGGCACCGCTTTATGCCGTATATCGTGGTGGTGATAGATGAGTTTGGAGACCTTATCATGACTGCTGGCAAAGAGATTGAGTTGCCTATTGCACGAATAGCACAACTGGCACGAGCTGTGGGCATACACATGGTGATAGCAACACAGCGACCCACAACTACCATCATTACTGGTAATATCAAGGCTAACTTCCCCGGACGTATTGCTTTCAAGGTGAGTGCAATGATAGACTCAAAGACCATCCTTGACCGACCAGGGGCAAACCAGTTAATCGGACGTGGAGACATGCTTTTCCTCAATGGAGCAGAACCAGTACGCGTGCAATGCGCATTCGTGGATACTCCCGAGGTGGAACAAATAAATGCATATATAGCAAAACAGCAGGGATACAGCACTCCTTTCGAACTACCAGAACCAGATACCGACATGGGAGATGGCATAGGAGGTGGTGCAGATGTAGATATACAGCATCTAGACCCGCTCTTCGACGAGGCTGCACGGCATATAGTGCTCAACCAGTCGGGTAGCACCAGTCTCATCCAGCGCAAGTTCTCAATAGGTTACAACCGAGCAGGAAGACTCATGGACCAAATGGAGAAAGTGGGAATCGTGGGAGCCGCATCTGGTGGAAAACCACGCGAGGTGCTCATACAAGACGAGGTTAGCCTCGACAACCTCTTGGCTCAACTGCACAACAGAAGATGATTTTTTCAGTATAACACACTTTTTTATCAATATAACACATGAAGATATCAGGAAACATCAAAAAAATGGCAATCATGGTGGTTACCACCATGATTGCCATATCGGTATCGGCAGAGTCTGCAAAGTCTGTATTGGACAAAACAGCCAACATGCTCAACTATAAAGGGGGCGTGACAGCCAACTATTCTCTAAATATTGACGGTCGCAATCTCAATGGTACAATATCGGTGAAGGGACGAAAATTCTATATCACATCTCCCATCACCACCACATGGTTCGACGGCAAGACACAGTGGACATACGTGAAAGACAATCAGGAGGTAAACGTAAGCAATCCCAACGAAGAGCAGTTGCAAATGATAAACCCTTATAATTTTGTTTATCTTTATCGCAAGGGATATAAGTATACAATGACTACCAAAAACGGTACCCATACCATACACCTCACTGCCACAGACAAGAAAAAAGGTATTCAGGAGATGTATGTCACCATAAATGCCAAGACTTATGTTCCATCACAGATCAAAATGAAACAAAAAAACAAATGGGTAACCATAAACGTGAGCAAGTTTGCCAAGGCTAACCTCGCAGATGGCATATTCAAATTCAAGGCCTCAGATTTCCCAAAAGCAGAAATCATAGACCTTAGATAAAGCCCTAATTGGGGGGAAGACACATTATAAATAAAGAACCATCCAACAAATCTGCCTCCTTTAATAATCAGCAATGCAAAGGGATATAAACAAAATTTTATATACAATGGAAAATTCTAACGGCCTACGCAGACTAACGATACTACAACTCTTCTTTATGCTTCGCCACAACCTAAAGTTGAGTTCTGTGCGAAACCCTATGTTTGAGAGCAACCAGTTTTCAAAGGTCTTCACTTTCATCGGTTCTGCATTCATACTCATCTATTTTGTGGGCATAGGCACTGCCATTGGTGCAGCAGCGGGAGGAGCACATCCAGAAGTAATATTCGGATTACTGGGATTGCTGCTACCTATGGATTTTGGTATGCGCTTCGGTGCACAGCAAACACCATCGCTCATGATTAAGCCTTACATGATCATGCCACTGCGCAAGCAGGATATCATTGATTGCTTCCTCGTATCTATACTCACCATTCCATACAACCTCATCTGGCTGGCATTGGTCATCCCATACTGCTTCATCATCTGGTGTGGAGGTGCAACACTCACAACCGTCACACTGGTGTTTCTCATGGCCATGGGCGCATTCTATGTAAACAGTATGTGGTATCTCTTCTGCCGCTCGCTGATTCAAAAGCATCTTGCATGGGCTTTGTTGCCCGCAGCCACAGAGTTACCACTTTTTATCCTGCTTTTCATCAACAATGGCAAAGCGTTTGAGCATGCTATGGATTTCCTTGCTACACATGGGTTCACATGGTATGCCGCTGTCATTGGTATAGTGCTCTTTGGGGTGCTATTTGTGGCCAACCGCCATCTGCAGATGATGTTTGTGGATATCGAAGTGGCCAAGAAAGAGAAAGAAACCAAGGTTAAGGTGTCGGCAATGTCTGGATTCAACCGCTTCGGCATCATGGGCGAATATCTAAAGATTGAGATAAAGAGTGCATTGCGCAACAAATCTATAAAGACGGCATATCTCACGGGCCTGGCGGTCATCATAATGCTCAGTTGCATGATTGCCTACACAGATGTATACTCGGGTAATTTCGCTATCAACACATGGTGCGTATATTGCTTTATCTTCTTCGGTGCCGTCAACCTGATAAAGATTATGGGGCCTGAAGGTAATTATATAGACATGCTGATGGTGCATAAGGAGAATATCTACGATCTACTAAAGGCCAAATATTATTTCTTCTGCTCAGTGCTTATCATTCCCTTGGTGCTGCTCATACCACCGATGGTCACAGACAAGATGTCGCCACTGATGATCGTCTCATACCTCTTCACGGCATCGGGACTATGCTATTTCATCCTCTTTCAATTGGCTGTATACAACCGCCAGACCATATCACTCAACACCAAGATGACTTCAAAGGGAAAATTTGAAAACACCTTGCAGTTTGTAATTGAAATGGTGGTTTTCTTCCTACCGGTAATACTCGTGATGATACTCAGCACCATATTCGGCGACGCTATAGCATATATCATCCTGCTCGTCATTGGATTGACACTCACAGCCTCACACCATATCTGGCTGAGAAATATATATGACAGGTTGATGAAACGGCGCTATCTGCTCATCGAAGGATTAAAGGAGACAAGGCAGTAAACAGTTTTATTGCTGTAATATTATCTAAATACGCATACGTATGAAGACATTACTAATCATGGTGGGCAAAACAGTAAACAAGCATTTCGTTGCTGGCATCAATGACTATTGTGAGCGCATCTCTCATTACATGCCTTTTGACACACTTGTGATACAAGAACTCAAAAATACACGTAAGTTGACAGAAGAGCAACAGAAGGTTGCTGAGGGAGAACTTATACTCAAACAGTTGCAATCTACTGACATGGTGGTTCTTCTCGATGAACACGGCAAGGAGATGAGAAGTATAGAACTAGCATCATGGCTTGAACATAAAAGGGCCACATCGCGCCGACTCGTATTCATAATTGGTGGTCCATATGGTTTCTCATCTGCTGTTTATCAACGCTGTAATGAACAGCTCTCTCTAAGCAAACTCACCTTCTCGCACCAGATGATAAGGCTTGTGTTTACAGAGCAGATCTATCGGGCTTGCACTATCATCAAAGGCGAACCTTATCACCACGAATAAATAATTATCCCTCGATTCACATCGAGGGATAATAACAACACAAACACAAAATAAAAAACTCAGTCTTATGAGAAACGACTGGTCCTTACAAATTAAAAATCATCACTATTTAATAATCATCACGATCCAAAATTATTAAATTGCCATAAGCATACAACTTATTGTATGCCTCGCTCACGCAACTTGACTTGCCAATTCCATGCTGACTTTAGCGTGTCTTCTAGACTAGTTTCTGCCTTCCATCCCAATACCTTGTTAGCTTTTTCGGGATTGGCCCAAACCTTCTCAATATCACCGGCACGACGAGGAGCATATGCCCAATTAAGATGCACTCCTGTGGCCTTCTCAAATGCGTCAACTATCTCCTTGGTGCTCACACCCTTGCCTGTACCCACATTAAATACTTCGAGACGATCGCTGTCTGTTTCCAATACTCGCATCATAGCCTTCACATGTGCTTTGGCTAGGTCAACAACATAGATATAGTCGCGAATACACGTGCCATCGGGTGTGTCATAATCATTGCCAAACACCTTAAGTTGATCCCTAATTCCTATAGCAGTTTGAGTTACGTAGGGAATGAGGTTCATGGGCACACCATTTGGCAATTCGCCGATGATGGCAGTAGGATGGCTGCCTATTGGATTGAAATATCTTAGCAAGATGGCCTTGATATCTGCACCGCTGTTTATATAATCGCGAATAATCTCTTCGTTCACCTGCTTGGTATTGCCGTAAGGGCTTTCTGCTGGCTTGATGGGGGCATCCTCTGTAACTGGCAGATGCTCCGGATCAGGTTGGCCATATACCGTGCAACTGGATGAGAAGATAATGCCCTTCACGCCATGTTTGGGCATAAGCTCTAGCAAGTTTATGAGACTGACAAAATTATTGCGGTAATAGAGCAGTGGTTTCTCAACACTCTCGCCCACAGCCTTGCTTGCAGCAAAATGAATGATTCCCTCAATGTCGGGATACTTGGCGAACACTCCCTCCATGGCAACATAGTCGCAGCAGTCTACCTGCTCGAATGCTGGTCGTATGCCTGTAATCTTTTCGATGCCATCGATGACATCGGCATTTGAATTAGACAGGTTATCGACTATCACTACCTTGTAGCCTGCATTCTGCAATTCCACTGTGGTATGAGAACCGATGAAACCTGTACCTCCTGTTACCAATATTGTCTGTTTCATAATGAGTAATTAAATATTCAATTAGTTATTAGACTACAAAGGTAATACAAATTGGGCAAAAGAAAAAATTATTTGCTCACTTTTTTGCCCTCAACTTATATAGAGAGGCGTTTTTGAACCATAAGGAGCAAAAAATGGAGTGTACCTGTCATAATACAGACACACTCCATTGATTCAGTGGTGGTGAAAATCACCTAATCCATTCCGAACATTGTGCGCAGACCACCATCTACTCCTGAGAAGCCCATAAAGGCAAGACTAAGCAGACCGGCTGTTATCATTACTATGGCCACACCACGCATGCCCTTGGGTACATTGGTCAACTCCAGTTGTTCGCGAATGCCAGCAAATACTGTGAGGGCCAATCCAAAGCCTACTGCAGTTGAAAGGGCGTATACTACGCTTTCTACAAATGAGTAATCCTTTTGTATCACCAGGATGGCAACACCGAGCACGGCACAGTTGGTGGTGATAAGGGGAAGGAAGATGCCCAATGCTTGATATAACACGGGAGACACCTTTTTGAGGATAATCTCTACGAGTTGCACCAGTGAGGCTATCACGAGAATGAAGGCAATGGTCTGAAGATACTGTAGGCCATAAGCATCAAGCACCGTTTTTTGCACAATGTAAGTCACTATGGTGGCAAGGGTCATCACAAAAGCCACAGCTGCACTCATGCCCAGAGCGGTGTCTACTTTCTTTGATACACCGAGAAACGGACAGATGCCGAGGAACTGGGCCAGCACGATATTATTGACAAATATCGCTGAAATGAATATCAATATATATTCCATGATTATTATTTCTTGAGTTTGTTAACTATTGCTATGAGGAAGCCTAAGGTGATGAAGGCTCCTGGAGGTAGGATAAACATGAGCACATTGCATGACTCGGGCATAAGCACATAGCCAAATATGCTGCCACCTCCGAAGATCTCACGCACAGCACCCAAGAGGGTGAGAGCAAGAGTGAAACCAAGGCCAATACCTATACCATCGAAAAGACTAGCCAAAGGGGTATTTTTGCATGCAAAAGACTCGGCACGGCCCAAGATAATACAATTAACCACAATAAGGGGGATGAAAAGTCCCAACGACTTGTCAATGTCGGGCAGGTATGCCTTTATGAGCATCTGAAGGAGCGTAACAAACGAGGCAATAACAACCACGAACACTGGTATACGTACCTTGTCGGGGGTTAGGCTCTTGATGAGCGAGATAGCTATGTTTGAGCAGATGAGCACAAACATAGTGGCCAATCCCATAGACATGCCATTGGTGGCACTGGTTGTGGTGGCCAGAGTAGGACACATGCCAAGGAGAAGAACAAAGGTTGGATTCTCCTTGACTATTCCATTTGTAATTATTTTTAAGTAATTCATAATTCCGTTTCCTCCATGATTATTTGTTACCATTTGAGTTGGCTTTACCATCGGTTGCCTGCTTTGTGGCACCGCTCTGGCCGTCTACCTGAGCATTGCTATTTTGCTTCTCATATGCCACATAGGCTTGATTGACAGCCTTGAGGAATGCGCGCGAGGTAATGGTGGAGGCTGTAATTGCATCCACATCGCCATCATCGTTCTTTACCTTTAAAGGATTGGCGCTATCCATCTTGCGACCAATAATACTTCCCTTACCATCTTTCTGAAACCACTTGTCGGCCTTGGCGCCCAAACCAGGTGTTTCGGCTGACTGAAGGATGGTATAACCGAGCACTGTGCCCTCAGCATCAAAACCTACCAGCACCTTCACATCACCGCCGAAGCCGCCCACGGTGCTCTCGATTGCGGCACCGATAAATTGTCCAGACTTATCGTTGGCCTTGTGAACGATGAATGTAAACTCCTTGCCGCTGAAGGTTTCAACCACAGTGTCGTTTGCAGTTACGGTCAGTTCTTCCTGACATAGCACACTCTTGATACCATTGGCCAGGGCAAGTTCGGCCTGCAGGGCCACAGGACCCTTGGTTATATTGTTGACCCAGGCGAGCAGGGCACCACTGGCTATCGCTACGACAACCAGCACTATTACCATGTTGGGTAATGTTGACTGAAGTTTTTTCATTTCTTTACTACCTCCCCGAATCTCTTTGGTTTAACGTATGAATTGATGAGTGGGGTAAACGCATTCATGATGAGTATCGCAAATGACATTCCCTCAGGATAGGCTCCCCAGTTGCGGATGACCACAGTAAGCACTCCTATGGCTACACCATAGATAAGTTGACCCTTACCGCACATTGGCGAGGTGACATAGTCGGTGGCCATAAAGATGGCACCGAGCATCAGACCACCGCTAAACAATACGGTGAATGGGTCGGCATAGGCAGGATTGGCAAGGTGCATGACACCGCTCAGAATGAATACAGTGGCAAGAATACTTACAGGGATGTGCCAGGTGATAATCTTCTTCCAGAGCATGTAGGCAAGACCGATGAGCAGAGCTAGGGCGCAAACTTCGCCTATGGTACCAGCTCCAGCTGTGGTGTTGCCAAGGAAGAGATTCCAGGCTGAGGGCAACTCATTGAGCACATCGGGATTGCCACTCTTGATAGCCCATTTCATCACTGACAATGGAGTAGCACCGGTCTCGGCATCGAGATAGGCTCCCACCTGACCGGCCACAGGCCATAAGGTCATCTGTGCAGGAAAGCTGACCAAAAGGAAGCAACGGCCCACGAGGGCAGGATTAAAAATATTGCAACCCAATCCGCCAAAGGTCATCTTGCCAACACCTATGGCTACCAATGCGCCAAGGATAATAATCCATATAGGCAGGTTGGAAGGGAGGTTGAAACCCAACAGAAGGCCTGTGAGCACAGCCGAACCGTCACACACAGTGGTGCGAGGATTCTTGATTATATACTTGTTGATAGCCCACTCAAAGAATACGCAGGCCAACACACTCGACAAACATACCACTGCCGAACCGATACCGAAATAATACAGGGATACCAGCAGAGCGGGAACGAGTGCGATAATCACTCCATACATATTGCGCTCCACGCTATCTGTGCCGTGGGCATGAGGAGATAATGATACTATTAGTTTTCCCATTTTGAATTTACTTACTTTTTAGCGTTGCGGGCACGGATAATGCCCATGACTGTTGATTTTCCCAAACGGATATTGTCGAGGATAGGACGGTGAGACGGACAGGTAAACTGGCACGAACCACACTCTATACATGATACAATATCTTCTTGCTCCACCTTGTCCCACATGTGCTTGGCAGATGCGGTGGCCAGGAGATAGGGCTCCAAACCCATAGGACATGCGCCCACACACTTGGCACAGCGGATGCATGGATCGGGCTCCTTGCGCACCGCGTCATCTCCACTCAAGATGGTGACACTATTGGTACCCTTGCACACTGGCACGTCGATATTCATCAGGGCCTTACCCATCATCGGACCTCCTGCCAACACTTTATTGTCGCCCTCGGGCATGCCGCCACAGAGGTCTATAAGCACTCTCATTGGGGTTCCCATGCGCACAAGGAAATTGCCGGGATGTGCCAACAGTTTGCCTGTGACTGTGGTGTAGCGCTCAAACAGTGGTTTGTTTTTCATTACTGCCTCATAAACGGCATAGGCTGTTCCCACATTCTGCACGATGGCACCCACGTTTACAGGAATGGCAGGAGGGGCTGGCACCTGACGACGTATTACGGCATCCACCAACTGTTTCTCGCCACCCTGCGGATAGCGTTGCTTGAGCGGTACTACCTCTATGCGTGGGTCGTTGGCAGTCTTTTCGGTGAGCAGAGCAATGGCTTCTGGTTTGTTGGTCTCTATGCCAATGTAGCCTTTGTCAACCTTGGCTGCCTTCATCAGAAGTTCCAAACCCACCAATATCTCATCAGCATGCTCCATCATCAGACGGAAGTCGGCAGTGATATAGGGTTCACACTCCACTGCATTGATGATTACACATTCGGCCTTGGCTCCTGGAGGGGGGCACAGTTTGATGAATGTGGGAAATCCAGCACCTCCCATACCTGTGACACCAGCATTCTTGATGCGTTCTACGATTTCCTCTGGAGTGAGTTCGGGGTGATCGGCAAGTGTTTCAAGCTTGTCGCTGCGGTCTATGCTCTCTTCCCATTCGTCACCCTCAACATTGATGATGATCACTGGTTTCTGATAACCCGTGGCATCAATAATGGTGTCTATCTTGGCCACTGTGCCAGATACCGACGAATAAACGGGTGCAGAAACAAAACCGCCTGCTTCGGCTATGAGGGTACCCACCTTCACCTTGTCACCCTTGGCCACCACAGCCTTTGCAGGTGCGCCTATGTGCTGAGACAAAGGAAAGACTGCCTGTTTGGGCAGAGGTGCCGCTACAGTTGCTATGTCGTGCGACAGTTTGTTTTCCTCAGGATGGACTCCTCCTATTCTAAATGTACGAATATTCATTTTTATAATATAATAATGTGTATCTTTATTATCGGATGGATAATGTCTTTTCCATCATTAATTAGTTTGTTTTTCTTCTGCAGGCTCGGCTGCTGGCTTGGATACTGGCTCCGTTGCTGGCTCGGCTGCTGGTTTGGCTGCTGGTTTGGGTGCCGGGAAATTTACTTCAACAATGGCATTGCGTGGGCATACCTTCACGCACTTGCGGCATAGGCGACACTTTGTGTGGTCGATATATGCCACGTTTCCCTCTACTGTGATGGCACCAAAGGCACATTCCTTTTCACACTTGCCGCATCCTATGCACGACACCTTGCAGGCCTTCATGGCAATGGGTCCCTTGTCTTTGTTTACACACGACACGTAGACACGGCGGTTCTTGGGTCCTTTTTTGCGAAGTTCGATGATGTGACGAGGACATGCCTTGACACAAGCTCCACACGATGTGCACTTGTCCTCATCTACCTCGGCTATGCCTGTCTCTTGGTTGATGCTGATAGCACCAAACTGACATGCCGACACACAATCTCCGCAACCCAAACAGCCATAACCACAAGCTGTCTCACCAGCACCACAGGCATTAATTGCCGAACATGTACGCAAACCCGAATACTCGGCAATGCGCGGACGGTTGACACAGGTTCCATTGCAACGCACCACTGCCACCATAGGTTCACTATTGGCGATGGCCATGCCAAGCAAATCGGCAATCTGACCCATCATCTCCTGTCCTCCTACAGGGCAATACAATCCATCGAGACTACCGGCATCGGCACCCTTGACCAACGCATCGGCCATACCACCGCAACCGGGGTATCCGCAACCGCCACAATTGGCCTGGGGCAACAGAGAGGAAACCTCTGCCAACCTCGGGTCTTCCTTAACAGCAAATTTCTTTGAGACTATAAACAGGACTATGGCCGAAACCAAGCCTATCGCACCCAATACAATTACTGCCATAAAAATGAAATCCATAATAGTATAATTTGTTTTAGTTAATATATTTTATCTTGCTATTCTTTTAACTTCTAATCATCAGTGTAGATATTATCCATTCGCTCAAGACCATCAGTTTATGAATACGGAAAATGTCATGACTTGCCCTCAATGACAAACTCCACACCACGGCTCACCTTATTTTTGAACAAGTATAGAACTAAATAATAGAGCAACACAAATCCTAAACTTGACACTGCCGCCAATATATCATCAAAACCCAACGAAATCATGCCAAACAAAGACACCATCAGCACCGCAAAGGGAAAGATGAAGGCAAAGAGTAGAGCTTTGTTGACAGCTCGACTGCTCGTGCATACTACCACCTCATCTCCTACGTGCATGTCTGTTCCCAACGTGGGCATATACACATCCACGATTTTCTCCTTCATTTCAGAAGCACTACAATGGCCCGCAATCTTGCAAGATGCGCATGCAGAAGTCTGCATTATGCGTACCATCACATGGCCATCGGTAATCTCTATAATTTCTCCTTTATGCTTTATCTCGTTGCTCATGAGCCAGAATTTCAATGAACAGATGGATTGCTATATCCACTTTGCAAATGCAAAGGTAATACTATCTTTTGAATATTCCAACAATTATTATTAAGAATTTCATAAAAAAATCCGTAATCGTTTGCGGTTATCCAAAAGTTTTTATAACTTTGTATCGAAGAAATAAACAATTACCTGATTGGCATTATGAAAGCAACAGAACAAACCATTAAGCAAGTAGAGAGAACAATAGGCAAAATAGCCGATAAGTTCCCTCATGTAGAAGAACCTACTATCCTCACAGATATACATCTTAGAGCCAATCAGGAAACAGGAGAACTGGTGGCTTTCGACGATGAAGACAAGGAGATAACACGCGCCGTGATAGAGCAGTGGATTGGAAACACCGACGAATCTTTCTATTCCGACATAACAACGGTAATCAAACAGTGTATCAACAATTATCACACCATGCTCGAGGATATCGCTATCCTTAAACCATATTCCTTCGTTCTTGAGAATGAGGACAAGGAACTTATCAATGACCTTTATCTCATTGATGACGATATCATGATCTTTGACCCAGAACTGATGAAAGGGCTCGACGAGGATCTCGATCAGTTTCTCGATAATCTCATGAAAGAATAGACAGGTTAAATCTCATGATAGAACAGGCAATCATTTGCACTTTTCTATCCATTCATGCAATGTCTGCTGCGATACGCCCATTGTCTCCAACCGTCGTAGTATGACAAGTGCCTCACGCTTGCGGTTGGCACTTATCATGGTGACAGCCTTGCTCAGCATATAATCGGCATTGTCACAATCTTTCTCAAGAGCCTTGTCCCAATCATATATGGCCTGGTCATACATCCCCTCCTTGTGTTCATAGGATGCACGCATCACATATACTGATGCAGAATCAGGAAAGAGTTTGGTCATGATGTTGAGTTCATCCCAAGCCTCAGTTTTCTTACCCTGACGGATATAGGTTTCAGTTAGTCCAATACGGGCCTCTAGATTGCGGGGTGCACGTATGAGTACTTTTCGATAGTCAGACTCAGCATCGGCATATCTACGTACATTATTATATACATAGGCCCTGAAAAATAATGCTGTAATGTTACCCTCTTCCTTACTTAAAATCTCGCTATACTCATCAATGGCATAGTCCCACTGCTGCAACTGCACATTTATGGCAGCCTTGCGCAAATGTAGATCCACAGAATAGGTTGTGCTGAGTGCTATCTCTCTATTGAGAGCGCTGAGTGAATCACGCAACTGCTGCGGAGTTTGGGCGCTGAGTCCCAAACTCCACAGCATGCATATTACAATCATCAATGCCCTAATCATGCCGATCATGCATTATGGATATAATCTACGATCCAAGCTCCTACCTCTTCTGTTCCGTATTGGGCACCTCCTTCCACTTGAATCTCTGGAGTGCGCACATTTGCATCTAGAGATGCGTCCACAGCCTTACGTACCAGGGTGCCCTCTTCTTTCAAGTCGAAATATTCGAGCAACATAGCCACAGAGAGTATCTGCGCCAATGGGTTGGCAATATTCTTGCCCTTGGCTTGAGGCCATGAACCATGAACGGGTTCAAATACAGGTGTGCTCTCACCCGTGGATGCAGATGGAAGCAATCCCATAGAACCAGATATGCAACTGCCCTCATCTGTGAGGATATCACCGAATGTATTTTCTGTTACCATCACATCAAAGAAGGTAGGCTCAGCTATCATGCGCATAGAGGCATTGTCTACAAACATATAATCAACGTTGACATCAGGATATTCGGGTTCGAGTTCTTTTGCTATCTGACGCCACAAACGACTGGATGCCAATACATTAGCTTTGTCAACCACTGTTAGGTGATGATTTCGCTTACGTGCATAGTCGAAGGCTACACGAAGTATGCGTTCAACCTCTGGACGTGTATAGTAATTGGTATCGTAGGCTTTGTCATTATCCTGATATTTCTCTCCGAAATACATACCTCCAGTCAACTCACGTATACAGATAAAGTCGGCGCCCTCTACCAATTCAGAACGGAGTGGTGACTTATGCACAAGACATTTAAATGTCTGTACAGGGCGAATATTTGCAAACAGGCCGAGTTTCTTACGCATGGCCAGCAGTCCCTGTTCGGGTCTTACCTTTGCTGTGGGGTCGTTGTCGAATTTCGGATCACCCACAGCGGCAAAAAGCACTGCATCAGCAGCCTTGCATATCTCAAAGGTATCCTTAGGAAAGGGGTCACCCACCTCGTCAATAGCATGGGCACCGCAGAGCGCTTCGGTAAACTCCACCTTATGTCCAAACTTGGCAGCTATGGCTTTCATCACTGCCACTCCTTGTTTCATTATCTCTGGTCCAATGCCATCTCCGGGCAGAACCGCAATTTTCATTTCCATAGTAGTGTATTAATATTTGTTTATGTTTCTTGTTAGTTTATGGCGGCATAGTCGTCATGCTCTATGATATTGAGCATCTTGAATGTAGCCTTGATGGCAGCCTCTGTTTGGTCGGCATCCAATCCGCGAGTCTTAAACGATTTATTGCCATTGCGCCATGTAATCACCGTTTGCACGAGGGCATCGGTTCGTCCTCCTGGTGGTATCGAGACGGCATAGTTTTCAAGTATCGGGAAGGTACGATTAAGATTATCCTTGTATATCTTGCGTAGCGCTTTCACAAAGGCGTCATATTGTCCGTCTCCCGTCGAGTCTGCCTCATATTGCGAACCATTGATATCTACCTTCAGACTCGCAAGTGGTTTAAGACCATAAGCCGACGATACCATATAACTCACCAGTTTAACCTTGTCTTCGGGTGCATCGTGCTTAAGCACATCACTGACAATAAAGGGCAGGTCATCAGGAGTAACCATCTCCTTGCGGTCGCCGAGTTGCGTAATGCGTTCCGTTACCCTACGTGTCTGTTCAGGTGTCAGTTCAAGTCCCAATTCCTCAAGATTTCTCGCAATATTGGCCTTTCCACTATTTTTACCAAGAGCATACTCACGCTTTCTTCCAAACCGTTCTGGCACCAGATCATTGCAATATAGGTTATTCTTGTTGTCGCCATCTGCATGCACTCCTGCCACTTGGGTAAACACATTGTCTCCGACGATGGGTTGATTGGGTGCCACAGCAATACCTGAATAGCCTTCCACCAACCGGCTCACGTCATTGAGTCGGTTTTCATTGATGCTTGTCTTGGCATTGAATTGGTCTTTGAGTATTACCTGAACACTCGAGAGTGGTGCATTTCCGCTTCGCTCGCCCAATCCGTTAACCGTCACATGCAGTCCTCGTGCTCCGCTAAGTACTGCAGCCAGAGAGTTGCTCACCGCCAGGTCGTAGTCATTATGCGAGTGGAAGTCGAAATGAGTATCAGGGTATCTTTTAACCATCTTGCGGAAATATTCTATTACCTGCAAGGGATTCATGATACCCAGTGTGTCTGGCAACATAAAGCGTTTCACTCCCTTGTCCTTGAGTGCATCGACCACCTGAAAGACATAATCTATGGAGTCCTTCATGCCATTGCTCCAGTCTTCAAGATAGACATTCACATCAAAACCGCGACTTATTGCGTAGTCTATGCATCTTGTTATGTCGCCTATATGCTCTTCGGGAGTTTTGTGCAACTGTTGCAAACAATGCTTATATGAACCCTTGGTCAGCAGATTCACAACCCTGCCGCCACACTCGGCTATCCAGTCTATTGACAAATGGCCATCCACGAAACCGAGCACTTCCACACTGTCTAACTTGCCTATCTGACGGGCATATCTGCAGATCATCTTAACAGCCTCTTTCTCTCCGTCTGATATGCGCGCCGATGCCACCTCTATTCGGTCCACATTGAGATCCTTGAGCAACATGCGGGCAATGACCAGTTTCTCATGTGGAAGAAAGGATACCCCATTTGTCTGCTCACCATCGCGCAGTGTGCTGTCCATGATCTCAATAAACGGCTGCAAGCGACTATGGTCGCCTATCTGTTGCCGTTCTCCCATGATTCTATTTTGTCCTTGTTTTGTATGAGATAATCAATGTCATCAAGACCATTCATGAGACAATGCTTCTTGTAGCCATTTATTTCAAAGTATTCACTGCTACCAGTAGCCATATTGGTGATGGTTTGATTGGGTAGGTCAACCTTTACTGTCATCTTTGGATTAGCATTGATACTGGCAAACAATTCCGACAGGAATGACTCGCTTACCACCACAGGTAGTACGAAATTATTTAATTCGTTGTTTTTGTGTATATCGGCAAAGAAGCTGCTTACCACCACTCTGAAGCCATACCCCGCTATTGCCCATGCCGCATGCTCGCGACTAGAACCCGAACCGAAGTTTTTTCCAGCCACAAGGATGCATCCTCCATATGTAGGGTTATTTAGCACAAAATCGGGTTTTGGATTTCCATCTTTGTCGTATCGCCAATCTCGGAAGAGGTTATCTCCAAATCCTTCTTTGTCTGTGGCCTTGAGGAAGCGAGCTGGAATAATCTGATCAGTATCCACATTCTCTAATGGCAATGGCACGCATGTGCTCTCTATAATATCAAATTTCTGTTTCATATCCTTTTAATGGTTTCTTATTCAACCGTTTAAGTTATGTGGTTAATGTATATTACATAAGTGTTCTCGGGTCTGTAATCACTCCCATAACGGCTGCTGCTGCTGCCACCAACGGTGATGCCAGGATGGTGCGTGCTCCAGGTCCCTGACGACCTTCAAAGTTGCGGTTGCTTGTAGATACAGAATACTTTCCTGCTGGTATTTTGTCGTCATTCATGGCAAGACAGGCCGAGCATCCAGGCTGGCGTATTTCAAATCCTGCATCAGTCAGAATTTTGTCGATACCTTCCTCTTTAATCTGCTTGTCAACAGTCCATGAACCAGGAACAAGCCATGCCGTAACATTGTCTGCTTTTTTCTTACCTTTTACCAATGAGGCGAATGCTCTGAAATCTTCAATGCGGCCATTAGTACATGCTCCAAGGAAAACATAGTCGATAGCATGACCGAGCAACTTCTGACCAGGGTCGAATCCCATATAATCCAAGGATTTTACAAATGATGCCTTGCCAGCTTCGTCAATATCATTCAACTCGGGAATGGACTCTGTTATACCCATACCCATACCAGGATTTGTACCGTAGGTAATCATTGGCTGAATGTCTGCAGCATCAAATGCAAGTTCCTTGTCAAAGACGGCATCATCACCGCTATAGAGTGTCTTCCAATACTCCACAGCCTTATCCCATTCTGCTCCCTTTGGTGCATATTCTCGACCTTTTAGATATTCAAATGTGGTCTCATCGGGGGCTATGAATCCTCCACGTGCTCCCATTTCTATAGAGAGGTTACATAGTGTGAGTCGTCCCTCCATGGTCATGCTCTTCACCACATCACCAGCATATTCAACAAAATAGCCAGTGGCTCCCGAGGTTGTCAACTTAGACATTAGATACAAGGCTACATCTTTTGCTGTCACGCCCTTACCTAATATACCATTGATGCTGATGCGCATAGATTTCGGTTTCTGCTGCAATATACACTGCGATGCCATTACCATCTCCACTTCGCTTGTTCCTATACCAAAAGCCACTGCACCCATTGCACCATGGGTAGATGTATGTGAGTCTCCGCATACTATTGTCATGCCTGGCAATGATAGTCCCTTCTCTGGTCCCACCACATGTATGATTCCATTATCCTTAGACATCATACCATAATGAGTTAGTCCAAACTCCTCAGCATTTCGTTTCAACGTGTCTACCTGCTTGCGCGAAACAGGGTCTTCAATGGGTTTATCCTGGTCGTGGGTTGGAGTGTTATGGTCTGGCATGCAGAAGATATGGTCAGGTCTAAAGCATTTTAGTCCGCGCTTTCGCATTCCGTCAAAAGCCTGAGGCGATGTAACCTCGTGGCAATACAAACGGTCTATATATAACTGTGTTGGTCCGTCTTCTACTATTTGAACCACATGTTTATCCCAAATCTTGTCAAATAATGTATTCATGTCTGATTCTTATTTTTTGAATTTGTTTATACAGTCAAGATATGCTTCTACTGATGCTGTCACTATATCGGTATTTGCTCCGAACCCGTAGTATACACTGCCTTCATATTCTACTTGCATGTGCACTTTACCTACATCGTCAGATCCCTTGCTGATAGCCTGTATGGTGAACTCCTTGAGCACCATCTGCTTCTGGATAATCTTCTTGAGAGCCTTGATGGCAGCATCCACAGGTCCATTGCCCGTAGAAGATTCTTCAAATTTCTGGCCTGAGATATCAAGACCAATGCTTGCCACACTCTTAACACCCATACCAGTGGTAACCTGCAGATAATCGAGTTTTACAGAACGGCTCTCGGCTGTATCAGCACCAGCAAGCATAAGGATATCATCATCGTTTACTTCCTTTTTTTGGTCGGCGAGCTTCAAGAATTTCTGATATATCTTGTCTACGGTTTCCTCATTATCTACATTCACGCCCAATACACCGAGTCTATATTTGAGGGCAGCCCTACCCGACCTTGCCGTCAGTACTATTGAGTTATCATCGAGCCCCACATCCTTTGGATCCATAATCTCATAGGTGCTCACATTCTTGAGCACACCATCCTGATGAATACCGCTGGAATGGGCAAATGCATTACGTCCGACAATAGCCTTGTTGGGCTGCACGGGCATATTCATCAAACTTGACACCATCCTGCTTGTTGGATAGATTTTGGATGTATTGATATTGGTATCAATATTAATTCCCTTATGACATTTCAGAATCATGGCAATTTCTTCGAGCGACGTATTTCCTGCTCGTTCACCAATGCCATTAATGGTTACCTCCACCTGACGTGCTCCATTGATCACTCCGCTCAAGGTATTGGCTGTTGCCATGCCCAAGTCGTTATGACAGTGAGTAGAGATAATGGCGTTGTGAACACCGTTCACATGCTCCATCAGATATTTAATCTTTGCACCATATTCCTCTGGCAAACAATAACCTGTAGTATCAGGGATATTAACCACGGTAGCACCGGCCTTTATCACAGCTTCAACCACACGTGCAAGATACTCATTATCAGTACGTCCTGCATCTTCGGCATAGAATTCAACATCCTCCACATACCTCTTTGCATACTTGACGGCAGCCACAGCACGTTCAATAATCTCCTCTCTGTTACTGTTAAACTTATACTTGATATGAGAATCACTCGTACCGATTCCTGTGTGAATACGTTTATGCTTTGCATACTGCAGAGACTCGGCAGCCACATCAATATCCTTCTCGACTGCTCTGGTCAGAGCACATATAGTGGGCCATGTCACAGCCTTGGATATTTCGATTACAGAATTAAAGTCACCTGGACTAGAGATAGGAAATCCAGCTTCAATAACGTCTACACCTAATTGCTCAAGTTGCTTAGCCACTTGAATCTTCTCCACTGTATTCAATTGGCATCCTGGCACCTGTTCTCCATCTCTCAGAGTTGTGTCAAAAATAAATAGTCTATCACTCATATTCGTTTGTTATTATTATCAATTAAAAAAAATACCTTTCGCACAATGAAGTGAGAAAGGCTTAACTATTGAATACCACATAATCATATATACACCCTTTCACTTCGGCCGTGCATTTTAAGTCGAAGAATATTAATGGCAATATGTAGAATAAATGTAGAATTCATATTATTTCTCTTATTTGACTGCAAAGTTAATCATAAAATCCCATATAAACAAATAAATTGATAGTAAATTTGCAAATTAAGTATCAGAAATTCAAAGAACCACACAAAACTATAATAAAAGATATATAATGAAATAAACAATGCAACAATGAGTAGACCCCATTGTACCTTGAGCCACCTACAGAAAAAGCCCCTCGTGTCATTGGACTCGAAGGGCTTAAGTTAAAAGAAGGCGGCCTCCTACTCTCCCGCATTGCATT
>OBLI01000119.1_pt1 | contig 82286 bp, 79 predicted proteins | sample 1519701 | NCBI WGS metagenome assembly OBLI01 (sample SAMEA3663005, study PRJEB22513) | pig gut metagenome | biome: pig gut; feature: pig-associated habitat; material: faeces | place: France | collected 2012
ATGCATGGCGCTTCCTCAGAGTTCGTATACAAGGCACCGCCATATTCTGTCAGTGCTTTGCGATTGAAGAAGTGCGAAGCGTTTTAGAGGTTGACGCTGAACAGAAGATAAGAGAATAGAAAGACAAATGTTTTTATAAAAAAATGGCAGTTATCTGTACAAAATTTGGAGCAGATGTGCTAGTGAGCCGCTATTTTGGTGCCAGAGACTATGGCAAAATGAAAACAATCGTGTCAACATCGTTGATCAGTTTCCTGATTTTAAGCATACGTCTGGGTGTATTTGGTGCAGCTCTCGCAACTTTGATTGCACAGGGCATTTCTGCAGTGTTTTCACTTTTGATCTTTTTTTACAGGATACGTCAATATAAAAGTCCCTTTCATTGGTTTGACGGGCAGTTGTAAATCCATTTGGTACACAGGCGCTTGCAGGTTATGCGGCAACGATGAGAGTAGAGAATGTTTTTTCATTGAAACTTTGCATACACAGATTTCTTCGTTATTCCTGGGGAAAGATGGAACTGCCTTAGCATATCAGGTGTCCGGGGATTATATGAGATGGCTCGGCTTCTTTTTCATTTTTATGGGAATTAAGATGGCAACGGATGGGGTTCTTCGCGGGCTTGGAATCATGCGTCCGTTTCTCATTGCAAATATGGTAAACCTTGCGATTCGTCTGTCCGTTGCTTTGATTTTTGCGCCACGTTTTGGTATTGCATTTGTCTGGCTTGCAAATTTTTTGATTTCTTATGTGGCACTCAAAAAATCTTCATTTTCATAAGTCGGGCTTATATTTGACATACAAAAAGCGTGAGATACTAGAAGTTGTATTCTCACGCTTTTTTCTTCCATATCAAGTTGTTGTTGCAATTTGAAGATTATGGTAAAATATTAGAATAATTATAGCATACGGGGAAGGAAGCGTCATATGAAAAACAAAGATTCAAAAGCAAGGATGCAGGTAATTTTTGGGGTGCTTTTATTTGCCTTCGTTATGAGTGCAGAAATGTATGCAATGATCAACTTTCCGGATATGTATCTCGGAATTGTGGGACTCGCAGCAGTTGATCTTGTATGTCTTTACGTGGTAATCAACGGATTGTTTACTTTACGTGAAATCAAGGATGCTCGTAATGAGGAGCAGTATGACAGCGTTTTCAAATCGGAGAAGGCATCGTATCTGATGCTGAAGAAATACTTTGTGGAGATAGAGGACAAGCTCAATTATCTCGAGAAAGCAGCGAAAGTTCCGACGGAAGAAATTATAAATGCGCAGAAGGGTATCGCGAAGGTCATTATCAACTGGAACCGTGAGAACACGGAAGCTCTTATGAATTCTAATGATCAGGTGATGGAACAGTTTGTGCAGTGCAATGATGCGGTTGCGAATATCACGAAGTTATTGGGTGCATATAAGGACGAGATCGTTTCGGAACAGAAAAAGACGGAAGATGTAAATGAGCAGAGTATTCAGGTAAAGATGCAGGATCTGGTCATTCAGATGAAAGATATGGAGCTGCGCCTGAATCAGGCGATCAATCAGATTCAGAAGGTAGGTTATCAGCAGCCGGTGGTTGCACCGACTTGTCTGCAGCAGCCACAGGCAAGTGTAGACCGGACGGAGATGACGGCATCGACAGAGACGATACATGATGAGGATGCAGTGCCGGAAGTTGTGGCAGAGAATAATGACCCGGATATTGAGTTAGATCCGAATGGACCGTCCGAGGGTCTGAATGCAAATGCATCGGATGCCGATACAGCGGACCTTGATGCCGCAGAAGACGCGTTAGCGGATTTGAGTATTCCGGAAACGGTTGATGAGCCGGCCGTTCAGCCGGAAGTTCCAGAGGAGAAGCCAATCGTAGAGGAGAAGGCAACCGAGCCGGAACCAATTACAGAGGAACAGCCGGCTGCAGAAGAGAAGCCGGCAATGCCGGATCTGTCGGACCCGAATAAGACATTAAGCCCAGATGAGATTGCCGCATTATTTGCGAATATGTCAGATAATGCTCCGAAAGAAGAAGAGAAGCCGGTAGAGGCAGAACCGATCGTAGAGGAAGTGCCACAGGAGCAGCCGACGACGGAGGAGAAGCCACCGATGCCGGATCTGTCCGATCCGAACAAGACATTGAGTCCAGATGAGATCGCCGCATTATTTGCGAATATGCAGTAAATTTGTTATGGTGTAAAATCGAATGCCGAAGTCATACTACAAGAGTGAGTATAACTTCGGCATTTTTATGCATGCAAATTGCAAACTCTTTGCATTAGTCCGTTGCGATGGATTTAATGATACGGACCGCGGTCTCCATTCCTTCGACAGAGATGTGTTCATATGGTCCGTGGAAACCATAGCCGCCGGTTCCTAAGTTTGGACAAGGCAGCCCCATGAAGGAAAGTCTTGCACCGTCAGTACCGCCACGAACCGGTCGGGAGATCGGTTCAAGTCCGGATTCACGGATGGCATTCTGCGCACGTTCGATCACATCCATATGCTGTTCAATGACGGATAACATATTTTCATAGGAATGTGTGATCGTAAGTTCTACAGTGCCTGCACCATATTCCTGATTCATTTCGACTTCGATCGTGCGAAGCAGATTCAGGCGTGATTCAAAAATATCTTTATCATGGTCACGAACGATAAAGGAAAGTTTTGCAAAAGCGACATCACCGCTCATATCAGTAAGGTGATAGAAACCTTCGCGTCCTTCGGTATGTGCCGGAGTCTCTGCCTTAGGAAGGCGGGAGACGATCTCTGTTGCAAGAAGAGCCGCATTGACCATAATGTCCTTGGCTTCACCCGGATGGACATTGACACCATGGATGATAAAGTCCGCGCTTGCAGCGTTAAAGTTCTCGTAAGCAACTTCGCCTTCGTAATCACCGTCAACTGTGTAAGCAAAGTCTGCTTTAAAATAGTCAAGATCAAAGAGATCCGCACCTGCACCGATTTCTTCGTCAGGGGTAAAGCCTATCCATATATCACCGTGCGGTGTACCCTCGGTAATGATCTGTTCCAAAGCAGTCATGATCTCTGCAATACCTGCTTTATCGTCAGCACCGAGAAGCGTGGTTCCGTCGGTCGTGATAAGTGTGCGTCCGGTCAGCGTTTCCAGAGTCGGGAAATCCGATACCTTAAGATAGGTGTTACTTCCTTTTAATAAGATATCATTGCCGTCGTAGTTTTCGATTATCTGCGGCTTCACATTTTCGCCGGAGTAGTCCGGTGCCGTATCCATATGTGCAATAAAACCGATTGCTTTCCGATCTTCCATACCCGATGTGGCAGGAAGAAGTCCGTAAACATAACAATGGTCAGTCAGAATAACGCGGGAGAGCCCGAGATCTTCCAGTTCCTGCTTTAATTCTCTGCCCAAAGCAAATTCACGCTCACTGCTGGGAATGACGGAACCTGACTCATCGGAAGTGGTCCAATAAGCGACATATTTCAGTAATCGATCCTGTACTTTCATCATAAAATTGTTCCTTTCGAATGTGCAATTAAAAAAATTGAAAAAAATTGAAAAAAGTGCTTGCATTTCTCCAATTCCTATTATATAATAACTCTTGTCTTAAGGAAAGACAACAAAAATCCCATAAAATGAGCGCGATTAGCTCAGCTGGCAGAGCACCTGACTCTTAATCAGGGTGTCCAGGGTTCGAACCCCTGATCGCGCACTATAAATCTTTTATCGATTAGTTTAATCATATAAGAGAAAGAACTCTTGACGAACATAGTGATTCGTTGGGGGTTTTTTTATTTGTATAAACGTACTTCTCATAGCTGCTTAAGTGAGTCCATCTATACGTACATTGTTGCACTTGTGAAGAAATGCGCCTTTTCCCATGAGGTGATCACGGACGAGGAAGCCGCATTCTGTTACAGGATATATAAGAATAGAAGGAAGTAGATCCGTTTTTATTAGCGTGACGCGATCAGCTTGCAGATTGGATTGCCAAGCGAGGAGAATTTCTCTTCGTATTCGGTCATAATGTTGCCGCGATTCATCATTTCATCATGATGCAGATCCCGGGTGAAGGCGTCAAGATGCCAGATATCGGAATTGTTAATCTCATCGAGCGAGAATGTGAACAGATCCTGATTATCCGTCTTAAATTCAAGATGTCCGTCTGCCGTCAGAATCTGATTGTAGCGGTCCAAAAACTGATGCGAGGTCAGACGACGCTTCGCGTGTCGGTCTTTCGGCCACGGATCGGAAAAATTCAGATAGATTCTGTCGACTTCGCCCAAAGCAAAGATATCCGGAAGATTTGCAGCATCTATACACAGAAAATGAACATTTGGAAGCTGCAGATCATTCATTTTCTGAACTGCGCGCAGCAGTACGCTTGTATAGCGCTCGATACCGATATATTCAATATTTGGATTCTGCTCTGCAAGATCCATCAGGAAACGGCCTTTGCCCATGCCGATTTCGATGTGGATCGGGGCATCGGAATGCAGAAATTCATGCCAATGTCCTTTGTATGCGGTTGGATCTTGTATGGAATACGGGCTTGAAGATACGATTTCATCGGCACCCGGTATATTGCGTAATCTCATTCTTTTCTCTCCCTTAAAATACATGTAATACATGAATCATCATAATATAATTTTGAGCAATGAGCAAATAAATTCTGTTGTTTTTAAAATTTTCTTGCGGGATTACAAACAAGCGCTTATACTTTAGACAGAATGATTTGTAAAAAGCATTATAATTGAGGTAAAGATAGATGAAGAAACGATTTCGATGGAAGCAATTGCTGGCAGGTGTGCTGGCGGGGCTTTCTTTGCTACCGGCGGTGCCGCAGATGGTACAGGCGGAAGATTACTGGCCGGATGGAATGAGTGCAAAGTCACCAAGTGCGATCGTTATGGAGGTCAATACCGGAACGATCCTCTATGAGAAGAAGATTCATAAGCAGTATTATCCGGCAAGTATTACAAAGATCATGACAACACTTCTTGCGATTGAGAATTGTGATATGGATGAGATCGTCACATTCTCCGCGGATGCGGTATATAATAATGAAGGCGATACGTCTCATATTGCACGTGATCTCGGCGAACAGCTGACCGTGGAGCAATGCCTGTACGGAATTATGCTTGAGTCCGCCAATGAATGTGCTTACGCGATCGCGGAACATGTCGGTGAAAAGCTCGGCGGGGATTATCAGACCTTTATTGATCTGATGAATAAGCGGGCGAAGGAACTCGGATGTCAGGACACACATTTTAACAATTGTAACGGTCTTCCGGACGAGAAGCATTATGTGAGTGCATATGATATGGCACTGATTTCTGCAGCGGCATATAAAAATGAAACATTCCGGATCATTACAGGTGCGTCAAGTTATACGATTCCGGCAACCAACAAGCACAAGGATCCATATTATTGTCACAACCACCACAAGATGATCTATCCGTGGCAGGGCGATTCCAAATATCTGTATGATTATTGTACCGGAGGCAAGACCGGATTTACGAAGGTAGCGGGCAGCACACTTGTCACGTTTGCCGAGAAGGACGGCATAACACTTGTCTGCGTTGTGTTGAATGCCAATTCGCCGGATCATTATACAGACACTCGCAAGCTGATCGATTACTGTTTTGAGAATTTTCAGGCACTCAATATTTCGGAGAATGAAAAAAGCATTGCAGATGAGAAGGAGCGTGACAGGGGACTTCTTAATAATAATAAGGAGTTCGTCCGGCTGGACAAGGATGCATACATTATCATGCCGAAAGCGGCAAAATTTGATGATGCCAAGTTTGAGGAAGACAAAGAAAATAGTGACGGAACGATTGCGAAACTGACCTATACCTATGCGGGACGCGTGGTCGGCGGAGCAACGATCGAGACTACGGGGGCGAAGGTTGACGAGAACTATTTCAATCAGAAGCCGGGTCAGACGAAGCAGGATGGGAATGTCATCTGGGTTCGACCGGTATATATTGTTCTCGGAATATTTGGAATAATCGCGCTGATATGGATGATTTTCCTGATCAAGAAGCTGTATGATAACTTTTACCTGATACGTCATAAACATGAGCTGCGCAAAATCGAGAAGGAGCGCTTTAAAGTAAATGAAAGGAAAAAGCGGTATCGCAAAAAGGACCGATTATTCCGGTAAAAGACAAAACAGACAATATTTACGACAAATAATACAAAAAACGACAGAATATGTATTTTATTCTGTCGTTTTTATTTTAATATGACATTGAAATGTAACAGTTAAATTGTCAGACTATTTAAGATTCCGAGCAAACGATTCTTATCTTCGGTGTAGATCAACAGCCCATTGGAGGTTTCAGCAATTGTGAGATACTTATCGCGAAAGATGTCGGATGTCTCAAGCAGATGGATCATATGCGTGCGCGCATATGGAGCAGCAGAGAGGAAGATCGTCTCTATCTGATCCATCGGATGAATCGTAACGTTCGCCTGTTGAAAGAGATTTGTTAATTCTTTTTCCTGTTTAAACTGATCCGTTGTTTTATTGACGATCAGAAAGCCCCGGTCATCCTTTGGCATATCCATCGCCTTGATCGCACGCTGCACCTGTTTGGTCAATGCGTCGGATGCCGGATAAAGTGATTCAAAATAATTCATGAAATCGGAGGCCGTCTTGAAATGCCGGTTGCTTCCGTGCTCTAATACTTCTGTAATCAGAATTCGTTTGATGATGCCTTCGCAAGTCTCGCGCGACGGATTTTTGCGAAGCGTTGTCTGTTCTCTCATGTTTTCTCCTTTAAAGACAATAAAGACAAATTTGTATGTCCCAAATAGAATTATACGACAAAAATGCGCTTTTTACAATCGAAAAAAGACAATGAACTTTGATGGGAGGCGCATTGACGGGGGGCAGAAAAAGGCGTAGAATAGGAAATAAATTACCACTATATTTTTTATGGAGCGGAAAGTAACGACAATGAACAATCGGACAAAATTAGCGCAGCAAACCTTGGATGAGATTCTGAAACTGATCGAGGAGCAGGGAGGAATTGTTAAGAAAGAACAGTTTACAGAACTGGGAATTGACTATCGGAGAATCCTTGATTTTGTACAGAGCGGAGATCTCGTGCGCATTAAGAACGGATATTATACGGATCGGATCGATCGCTTTACGGAGGAAGAACTGGTCGCCAGGCTTTTTAGTGATGCGAGACTTTGTATGGAGAGTGCGCTCTATGCGTATGGATATATTTCACAGAAACCATATGCCTGGCATCTGGCGGTAGATAAAAACACATCGAAGTCACGATTCAAGATGGACTATCCGAAGATCATTCCTTATTATACGGAACCGGATGCGCTCGAACTCGGATCGACCGAGATTACCATGAGTGGGCAGCAGTTTTTGATCTATGACAGGGATCGTGTGATCTGTGACTGCCTGAAGTATGAGACAAAGCTGGAGCGCGAAGTGTTCAAGGGGGCTTTGCAATCCTATATCCGCGACTCGCAGAAAGATATCTCTGCATTGATGGCATATGCACGTGCCCGGAAGGTGGTGGGCAAGGTGCAGAGTATGATCGGGGTATGGTTGTAAGGAGAGTGTCTGTATGAAAGTCGGAGTGTGTGAGGCACAGCAATTAAAGGAACGCGGAGAAAAGTTGGGACTTACGTTGGCGGATACTCTTTTGGGTTATATGATCGAGGATGCGCTGCTTCGCATCTATGGATCGCCTTATGGAGAATACCTGTGGCTGGAGAGCCGGGAAATCTTCGGTGCGCAGGCGTATCAAAAGAGAGCCGAGGAAGCGATTCGTTTTCTCTATCAGCCTGCGGAGCGTGCGATCGCGCCGGAGAAATTATGTCCGGGGCAGAAGCTTTCGGTCGCTTTATGCGAAGAGATGGTGCGTGAAATCTTTGCAGCAGATAATGCGCAGCAGATCAGCTGGAGTGGGAAGGCGTCGGAAACGAATGGGATCTTCTGTCTGCATCTGACCGGAAGTTATAAAGAGATGCAGGTTCCGCTCTGTCTTACGCTGCACAGCGTGGAGGCACAAAATCAGAGACCAGGCAAGCGGGAAAAAGAGTTGACCGTATTGGGACATCGGAAACTTACATACTATGTGTATGCGCCGGAGAACCGGTTAAGTAAAGATCTGTTTGAGATTGTGGATAAGCTGGAACTGGTTGGTGATATGGGGTGTTACAGTCGCGTCTATCAGGTACTTTGCCGGGAACCGCTAAGCGGGAGATATGTGCTTGAAGAATTAAATGCGCTTACCGAAGCTTGTCCGAAGGTTCGCAATAAGCAGCGGCTTACGCAGCTTGCGGAGTATGAATCGTATGCCTATATGCGTAAACGGTGGGAGAGATATGCACGCAGTCATGACCAAAGGGATGTTGCATGGATCGATGTAATTCATCTTATATTGAACTTTTTAACGCCCGTGTGGGAGAGCCTGTGCGAGAATGCTATCTTTTTCGATGACTGGATGCCGGAACTCGGACGATTCCTGGGATAGCGGATAAGTTTAGGATCAGGTGTTCCGCAATAATGGAGAAATTTATGATAGAAGAGAAATTAAGAGAGCTTGCACAGTCCAACGTGTATCCGTTTCATATGCCGGGGCACAAGCGGCAGCTGAGCGGCTTCTTTCCATATGAACTTGATATCACGGAGATTGAGGAGTTTGACAATCTGCATCACGCAGAGGGCATTCTTCTTGAGGCGCAGCAACATGCCGCACAGATGTATGGTTCGCAAAAGGCGTATTATCTCGTCAACGGAAGTACCTGTGGTATTCTTGCAATAATCAGTGCAGCAACGACAAGAGGAGGCAGGATTCTTTTGGCGCGCAATTGCCATAAGGCGGTCTACAATGCCATCTATCTCCGTCAGCTTCGCGCGGAGTATGTGTACCCTGTCGCGACGCATTACGGAATCCAGGGGCAGATTCTTGCATCGGGTGTAGAGAAGAAGCTGGAAGAATATCCGGATATCGAGGCAGTTGTGATTACTTCACCAACATATGATGGATTGGTTTCGGATGTTCAGTCGATTGCAAAACTCGCGCATGAACATGGTGCTGCACTTATCGTGGATGAAGCCCACGGTGCGCATTTCGGTCTGGATGAAGTTTTCCCGGATAATGCGACCATTCTTGGTGCGGATGCCGTTATCATGAGTGTGCACAAGACACTTCCCGCACCGACACAGACGGCACTGCTGCATCTGTGTTCGGATTGGATCGATGCAGCGCGTGTGGAGAGATTCCTTGGAATCTATGAGACAAGCTCGCCTTCGTATGTGCTGATGGCGGGCATCGAGGAGAGTCTGCAACTGGCGCAAAAGGCGCGGGGCAGACGGATGGAAGAATATGTAAGCTTATTGCGCAAATTCCGTGAGCAGACAGGAGCGCTTACCGTCATTCGAGTTCCGGATGCAAAAGATTTTACAGAAGAAGAGGCGTTTGACTATGATATCGGAAAGATTCTGATCGAGACGAACGGGGCACTCTCCGGCAAGAAATTGCAGGAGATTCTTCTGAATCGGTATGGACTGCAGACAGAGATGTCGAGCGGAAATTATGTGTTGGCGATGACTTCGTTTATGGATACGAAGGAAGGCTTTGAGCGGCTGGCAGCAGCGCTGAAGGAAATCGATGCAGCCTTGACCGGAAGTAAGAAAAAGGAAATTTTCTCGCCGAAAGAGATTTACCGGCAGCCGGAGAAAGCGATGGAGATCGATGAGGCACAGGATGGTGGGGCGGAATGTATCACTTTTTCCGGGGCAGAGGGAGAAGTGTGTGCGGATTATATTTATCTGTATCCGCCGGGAATTCCGGTGATCGTGCCGGGTGAGGTATTTGACGCACAGACGCTGGATGCGATTCAAAAGTGCCAGAAACTCGGGCTGGACGTGGAAGGATTGCCGCAGGCAGACCGGGTTAATGTAGTAATTTCCAAGAGAAATTAATGATTTGCGAATGCATAACTTATATACTATAATAAATAGGAGAGACTTATGGGCAAGATTTACTGTGTCATGGGGAAGAGTTCCTCTGGCAAGGACAGTATTTATCATCAGATCATGGGAAAAGGCGTACTTGCATTAAAGCCGATCATTCCGTATACGACCAGACCGATCCGGGATGGGGAACAGGATGGGCGCGAGTATCATTTCTGCACGGAAGAAACAGTGCAAAAGCTTCAGGATGCGGGACGCATCATTGAGCTTCGCGCATACAATACCGTATATGGAGTTTGGAAGTATTTCACGGTCGATGATGAGCGGATCGATCTGGCGAACAATCATTATATGTATATTGTGACGCTGGAAGGTTATACCAGAATCAGGGAATACTTTGGAAAGGACCATGTTGTGCCGATCTATATTGAGGTAGAGGACGGCGAACGGCTGATGCGTGCGATCGCAAGGGAACGTCAGCAGGAAGTGCCAAAGTATGAGGAGATGTGCCGGAGATTTCTTGCGGACAGCGCAGATTTTTCCGAGGCGAAACTGGCGGAGGCCGGGATCGAGCGCCGTTTTACAAACAACGATTTCGGAGAGACTGTCCGGGAAGTGACTGCTTATATTGCAGATAGCATCGCGGCAGAGTGAGGAATTGCTATGGATATAAAGGTAAATGACATCAGTCAGGTCAATCAGGTGCCGGAGGCAGCCAAGACTGTGGAAGGGGATGGCTCGTTTAAGTTTACGCTTGCGAGTGCGATCACCGATGCGGATCTGCAGGCAAAAGTCGATGCACTGCTCAGTGACATCACGACACAGGGAGAACTGATCGCCCGGCATATGGATATTCGCGATATGAAGAAGTATCGTGGGCTCGTTAAGGATTTCTTAAATGAAGTGGTATATCGCTCGCATAAGTTTTCGCGAGAGAATTTTTTGGACCGACGGGGAAGGCACCGTGTGTACGGAATCATCCGTCTGGTCGATCAGAACCTCGATGAACTGGCAAGTGAGCTGGTATCGGATGAGAAGGACCATTTGAAGATTTTGGCTAAAATCGGTGAGATCAAGGGACTGCTCCTTGATATTCTCACGTAACGCTTTTTCATAAAAACAGGAGGGACAGCTATGGCAGGTTTTAAGGATATCGTAGGAAATGAACAGATTATCGAGCACTTGCAGAATGCGATCGCCCTCGGCAAGGTATCTCACGCATATATCTTAAACGGACCGGAGAAGTCCGGCAAGATGATGATCGCGGAAGCATTTGCGATGGCATTGCAGTGTGAGGGCGAGGGGGAGAGGCCTTGTTTGCATTGTCGATCCTGTAAGCAGGCAATCGACCACAATCAGCCGGACATTATCTATGTCTCACATGAGAAGCCGAACACGATCGGTGTGGATGATATCCGTACGCAAATTAATAATGATGTTGATATCAAACCGTATAGCAGCCGCTACAAAGTCTACATTGTGGACGAGGCACAGAAGATGAACCAGCAGGCGCAAAACGCTTTGCTGAAAACGATCGAGGAGCCGCCGGCTTATGCGGTTATCATGCTTTTGACAACGAATGCGGACAGTTTTCTGCCGACCATTCTTTCAAGATGCATTACCTTAAATATGAAGACCGTCAAGGAAGATGTCATTCGGAATTATCTGATGAAGCAGTGTAAGATTCCGGATTATCAGGCGGATGTGTGTGCCGCTTTTTCGCAGGGAAATGTGGGCAAAGCGATCCAGCTTGCGTCTTCGGAGGATTTCGGCGAACTGAAGAGTTCGGTGCTTCAGCTGATGAAGCGGCTCGATGAGATCGATGTCTATGAGATGACGGCAGCAGTCAGGCAGATCAGCGAGTATAAGCTGACGATCAATGACTATTTTGACCTTATGACCATCTGGTTTCGGGATGTGTTATATATGAAAGCAACCAACGATGTAAACGGCCTGATCTTCAAGGATGAGGTCTATGACATAAAAAAACAGGCAGCTAAGAGATCGTACCAGGGAATCGAGACGATTCTTCAGGCACTTGAAACCGCGAAGGTTCGTCTGAATGCGAATGTCAATTTCGATCTGGTAATCGAATTGCTCTTATTGACCATTAAGGAGAATTAATATGACAAAAGTTGTAGGAATACGTTTTCAGCGCGCGGGCAAGATCTATTATTTTGACCCACTCGATTATGATCTGGAAGTCCCAATGCATGTAATCGTAGAGACCGCGCGTGGTGTGGAGATGGGAACTGTCCTGATCGCACCGAAGGAAGTGGAGGACGATCAGGTCGTTCAGCCACTGAAGCCTGTCATCCGCGTCGCAACGGATGAGGATGAGAAAGTGATGGAGCGCAACAAGGAGAAGGAAGTGGAAGCGTTTGCCATCTGCAAGGACAAGATTGCAAAGCACGGGCTTGAGATGAAGCTCGTTGCAGCAGAGTATACCTTTGATAATAATAAGCTTCTCTTTTACTTTACTGCAGACGGACGAATCGATTTCCGTGAGCTGGTAAAGGATCTGGCTTCGGTGTTCCGTACCAGAATCGAGCTGCGCCAGATCGGTGTCCGTGACGAGACGAAGATGCTCGGCGGAATCGGAATTTGCGGAAGGGAGCTTTGCTGTAAGTCTTATCTGACGGATTTTGTTCCGGTATCGATCAAGATGGCGAAGGAACAGAATCTCTCACTCAACCCGACGAAGATTTCCGGTGTGTGCGGAAGGCTGATGTGCTGCCTGAAGAATGAGCAGGATACGTATGAGTATCTGAACAGTCGTCTTCCATCGGTTGGCGATTATGTTACAACTCCAACCGGAATGCGCGGTGAGGTACAAAACGTCAGCGTGCTGCGCCAACTTGTGAAAGTTGTTGTCGATAATGGTGATGAGAAAGAGTTACAGGAATATTCGGTAGATGATCTTAAGTTTACGCCGAGAAGAAGGAAAGATGTGTGTGTGACCGAGGAAGAGTTAAAAGAACTTGAAGGTCTGGAGGACGCAGGGGATAATACATCTGAAAAGAACGGTTCCGATAAGAATTACTCTGACAGAAAGCAGGATAGGCAAAACGATCGTCTGGGTCAGGATGGTGAGAATCGCAATCGCCGCGGAGGAAGAGGTCGCCGTAATTATGATAAGCGGGATCATCAGAATCGTGGTGGTGCAAAACGTGACGAGCAGGGCAACCAAAGTCATGAAAGTCAGAAAAGTGACAATTAGGACTGTTTCGGGTATCAGGTTTGATGATGAAGCTTGTCGATCAGAAGAATACTGGATTACAATATTTGTCAGTACATTGGAGAAGTATGGATGGAAGTATTGTTGCATGAACACGAGAGATTAGATGAACTTCATAGAAACGGGTACAAGATCATACAGGACAAGGATCGCTTCTGTTTCGGCATGGATGCGGTTCTTTTGTCCGGGTTTGCCCGCGTGAAGGCGGGCGAGCGTACGCTCGACCTTGGCACTGGTACCGGAATTATCCCGATCCTTCTGGAGGCAAAAACGGATGGATCGCATTTTACCGGGCTTGAAATCCAGCCTGAGAGTGCTGATATGGCGGAAAGAAGCGTGGCTTATAATGATCTTCAGGACAAGATTGACATTGTTGTCGGTGATATCAAAGATGCTTCGCAGCGTTTCGGAGCATCTTCTTTTGATGTGATCACGACAAATCCGCCGTATATGATCGGTCAGCATGGAATCAGAAATGATCAGGATGCCAAGGCGATCGCGCGCCACGAGATATTGTGCGATCTCGATGATATCCTGCGTGAGAGTGCAAAGATGCTCAAGACTGGAGGCCGCTTCTACATGGTGCATCGTCCGTTCCGTCTGGCGGAAATTCTTAGTAAAATGGTGGAATATCGCATTGAGCCGAAGCGGATGCAGCTCGTGTATCCGTTTGTGGATAAGGAGCCGAACATGGTGCTGATCGAAGGTCTGCGTGGAGGCAAGTCAAGAATCACGGTGGAGAAGCCACTGATCGTATATAAAGAACCGGGTGTTTATACCGATGAAATTTACGATATCTATGGATACTAAATAACATTCCATTTAAAGATTAACTTCTATATAAGAAAAATTGTTCTTTTGACAATATTCTAAGGCATTATCTAATAAATTTGAAACGATTGTACATAAATCAATTTATTATTTCTACGTAAATATTTGGGAGTAAAAAGAAATATTAAAAGCAAGTATCTACATATGCATATGATAGGAGGAAAACTAAATGAAAAAATGGGAATTTGGAGAAAAAATAGCTGATGTGTAAGAAGGAGGGATTTTCAATCAAAAAAACAAAAATTGTTATATGCGGAGTTGTGATTTTTAGTATCGTGATATTATCTGTAGCTTTCTTTGGTTGTCAAAAACAAAAGCAGTCATTTCCTGCTTTAAATGAATTGAAAGAAATGAGTGGAGCAGAATGTCTTGAATTATTCGAGGAATATGGCATGGTTCTGCCGGCAGAATATAAGGATCATGAGGAACAGGCAGAAAAAGATGTGGAATATATTCTGGATAATATGCAAGATACTTCGATTCCTCAGGGTGTTATTGCCATGGACAGAGCAGGAGTTTATGAATTGGCAGAGCAAATTGAGCATATATTAGGAAAGTTTTCGCAATAATATAAACTGTTTATAAATATTCTCTGAAATAAAAGCCGAATGCCTTGACGCTTTCTGTTTTGCGACTTACAGTTGTATGTAATGATAAGCAATTAGGAAAGTGGGGGTAATATTCCATGGGTAAGGTAATTGGAATTGATCTTGGAACAACCAACAGCTGTGTCGCAGTACTTGAAAACGATCAGCCGGTTGTGATCACAAATGCAGAAGGGTCTCGAACGACACCATCCGTAGTCGCATTCTCAAAGGACGGGGAGCGACTGGTTGGAGATACCGCCAGACGTCAGGCGGCGGTCAATGTCGATCGGACCTTTTTTTCCGTAAAAAGAGAGATGGGAAGTTCTTTTCGCGCCAAAATCGACGGAAAACAGTATACGCCGCAGGAGATTTCATCGATGATCCTGCGTAAGCTTAAGAAGGATGCAGAAGGATACCTTGGTGAGTCTGTGACCGATGCAGTCATCACGGTTCCGGCATATTTTAATGATGCACAGCGTCAGGCGACAAAGGATGCCGGTCGTATCGCGGGCCTCAATGTTCTTCGTATCATCAATGAGCCGACTTCCGCAGCGCTTGCATACGGACTGGATCATGGGCAGCCGCAGAAGATTCTGGTTTATGATTTAGGTGGTGGAACATTTGATGTCTCGATCATTGAAATCGGGGATAATCTGATTGAAGTACTTGCCACAGCCGGAGATAATCATCTCGGAGGCGATGATTTCGATGCACGTATCACCGATTATCTGGTGATGGAGTTTCTTCGCACGGAACGCATTGATCTGCGCAAGGATGCGACTGCGATGCAGCGTGTCCGCGAGGAAGCCGAGAAAGCAAAGAAGGTTCTTTCCTCTTCTTCCACGACAAGCATCAACCTTCCGTTTATTACTACGGTAAAAGGCGAGCCGAAACATATGGAAATGACACTGACTCGCGCCAAGTTCAATGAACTGACGAAGGATCTTGTGGAGCGCACGAGTGGACCGGTGCAGCAGGCACTTTCCGATGCGGGAATATCAGCGTCCGATCTTGGAATGGTGCTTCTTGTCGGTGGATCCACGCGTATTCCGGCAGTGTATGATGAAGTTACCCGCCTGACAGGAAAAGAACCGTCCAGAAATCTCAATCCGGATGAATGTGTCGCTTTGGGCGCAGCCGTACAGGGGGGAAAACTCGGAGGTGCCTTGGTTGCAGGCTCGCAGGCTGCAGAGATCATCCTTATGGATGTCACGCCTTTATCTCTGTCCATCGAAACTGTCGGTGGAGTTGCGACCAAGATCATCGATCGCAACACAACCATCCCGACAAGATACTCGCAGGTGTTCACAACTGCCGGCAATTTCCAGACTTCTGTGGATATCAAGGTATTGCAGGGTGAGCGTCAGTTTGCGAAAGACAATAAATTGCTTGGACGTTTCCAGCTTCGCGGTATCAAGGCAGCTCCGGCGGGCGTGCCGCAGATTGAGGTTACCTTCGATATCGATGCAAACGGAATCGTGCAGGTATCCGCAAAGGATCTCGGAACCGGAAAGCATCAGGAGATTACGATTACCGCAAGTTCGAACCTTTCAGATGATGATATCGAGCGTGCGATCCGTGAAGCCGCAGAGTACGAGGCAACCGATGGACAGCGCAAGGCATACATTGACAGCCGTGCCGAGGCAGACAAGCTGATCCGGCAGGTCGAGACTGCATACAAGGCGAGAAAGAAGGAACTCGACAGTTCCACCCGACATGCGATCAAGAGCAGTCTTTCTTATGTTAAGAAACTGGTCAGCCGCACCAAGCCGGGCAATGTCAATGAGGAGCAGGCAGCGGAACTTGCCCGCGCGACTGCAGAGTTGCGGAATGCAGCGGGATCGCTACTGTAAGGCCTATTGTATGAAGGTCGATCGGATATACAATTTTATATGAGAGATGGGAAGCGTCAAGTAAAAGTTACTTGGCGCTTTTTATTGGTTAAATTTGCACAAAAAATCCCCTTGGGGTCAAAGCGTTGGAAATATACTCGATTAAGACTTGCAACAGTCGACAAAAAACGATATATTAAATCCACATAGGGAATTTTAGGCAAGATACTAAGGAGGAATGGGAAAATGAAAAAAAAGGGATTGATAGCTATCGTTTGTATTGTAGCGGTAATAGTGTTATTTTATCTTTTTGTGTTGGTATCTGCTTGGATATAGGGGGAGAAAATGAAAAATATATTTAAAAATGGAAAAGGCTTTCTCCGTATAACTTTTTTTTGTGTGATTACTTTTGGTATTGGGCTTTATATTGGAACTAATTATAATAAACCTAAAGCAGAGGCTATTGTAGATACTGAAAATTCGGGATTTGATTTAAAGCTTCCTGGGGAAGTAGAAAAAAGAACCGTAACCGTTGATGAAGTAGAATCTAGAATTTTTGAGATTGGAGAATTATCTACTTATTGTGGGGAATACAAGGTCACAAAGTCAGTTGATGAGGCTAGATATTTTATTGATGATTTTGCAATTCCTGGAACGAAGAATACCATTACTATTAGTTGTACAGGTAATGTAAAGATTGGTTATGATATGAAAGACATAGTAGTAAAAATGGATACCGATAAAATATATGTAGCTCTTCCAGAACCGCGAGTAACAGATAATTATATTATTTGGGATAGTGTAAAGTGCCAAGAAGAGAATAGTATGTTGAATCCTATTAAATTTAGTCAATATGAAGATCTTATAGGGGAATTGGAAAAAGAAGGTTTAACAGAAATAGAGGATAAAGGCATTTATGATAGTGCTAATAACAATTTAAAGAAAATAATTAAGCAGTTTCTTCATGAATTTGATGGCTATGAAATTGTTTTTATGTAAAATATTCCCAAATTAGTACGATGCGTCAGGTAAAGGAAATCCCTTTATCTGGCGCTTTTTTCATGCCAAATCGGATCCGCGTAATTTTCATTTGCTGTTATGAAACCAATAACAAGCAAATCCGGAAATAAGTATTGCAGTCACGCATGCGTGATAGTTTATGCTTACGTGTACGGGGAAAGGTAAAGGCCTTTATGAAAAAAGTAAACGAAGTGAGCCGGTTGGCAGGAGTGAGCAGGAGAACCCTACAGTTCTACGATGATGAGGGATTATTGCCCGCAGAACGGTCGAAAGATAATTATCGACTGTACGATGATACTGCACTGGAATGTTTGTGGCAGATTCTTGTGTATCGAGAGATGGGACTTGATCTAAAAGAAATCAAGCACATGCTAAGTGGTTCAGAGAAAGAGAAAGCACAGTTTCTGAATCAGAAGATGGAGAACATTCAGCAGCAGGTTGAGTACTTAAATGGACAGATGGAGTTTATGACTTGTGTACAAAAACATGGAATGCCGCCGGTTCCGTCAGAGGAGAGTGCCGAAGAAAAGACGTATGTAGAGCATATATCGGCATTGAGAAAAATGAAAATGAAAAAAGAGGAGGATAAGGAAAGATGAAAAAAAGAATACTTATGTTTAGCGTAGCAATGGCTTTAACCGGAATAATGGTTGGATGTGGCAGCAATGGAAAGAAAATTGACGTTAACTCTGATGTGACAGAGTATGAAGACACTACATGGGAGGAGTCCAATGATACTGTTGAAGAATTTTCAAAGGAGGCAACCATTGACGAAACAGTTCTCTACGATGAAAATGATGTGAAAATTACTGCTACAGGATTAAATTATGGAAATTACTCTGCAGATTTAGAGGTGACGATCGAAAATAATAGTGATAAGAAGTTATCCTTTGTCTCAGAGTCTATGGCGTGTGCACTGAATTCCGTAAATGGATTTATGGTCAGTAATGGATATGTAAATTGTGATGTAGAGTCGAAAGGCTCGACATCGGAGAAACTGTCATTTGACTATAATGCACTGATGCTGTATGGAATTACTGAGATTGCAGATATCCAAGTGGGATTTTCGATTACTGATGAAGATTTCAACAGTATATACACCGGTCCGTTACAGATTAAGACCAATGTAGCGGATGGCTACGATTATGTAGCCGGCAGCGAACGGTATCATAAGGCAATCACAAATAAAATATTACTGCAAAACTATGATCTAAAAGTTCCTTATTTTGCAGATGATGAGTTGTATTCATCCAAGGGGATCCGTCTTGTGTCAGAAGCGTTCGCAGTTAATTCGTCTGATGAGAGATCACTTCTTCTTGAAGTGAAGAATGAAACGGATAAGACTGTGTATGTGAAAACCTCACATATTAAGGCAAATGATATTGAAATCTATGATTCAACATGGTCATATGATACCATAACGGCAGGCAATACCACGGTTGTGAATATTGGCTTGGATAATATTCTGGATGCTGATGAGTGGGCAGAAAAAGGCATCGATTCCATTGAAAGTGTCGGCATGACAATTGGAGTGGAGAATGCAGATGGAATGTTGATCACAGAAGAGAAAGAAGTAACGATTCCGTTGGATGACACCTCTACGACTTCCAATAGCGCTACGAAAAAGCCGGATGAAACTACGGATGCAGCTTATTACGCAGAAGTATCAGCACGGATTACTAAGAAACTTGCCGGAATAGGACAGTAAGTTAGAGATAAATCCTGAGATGTAATAAAAGAGCCTGGAGAGTCAAAATGATTCTTCAGGCTTTTGACGTTAAGACATAATTATGAATTAAGCATTAAGGAATTCCCGCAAATATTGCATATCAAAGGTTCTTTCGATATAATATGATACAAAGGTTTTTTGACTTTTGTATATGAAATGAGCGAAATAGTGAGGTGACAATATTGTCATCGGAAACATTTGGCAACGAGAATCAGAGTATAAAACAATATAGATTTAGAAGGAGCACAAAATGGGAGCACAGGATAATACAGAAAAAGTATTGCGCAGTCTTCATGTTCTGCTTTCGAAGAGTGAACCATATCCGAAAGAACCGAGCAAAGTTATTGTGGATAAGCAGCAGGTACTTGACCTGCTCAGCGATTTGAATACATGCATTTATGCGATCATGGATGAGTACGAGCTGACGAAGCGAAGCCGTGACAAGGCGGAACGCGAGTTCCGCAAGCAGGGAGATCAGATCATCTGGGACGCGAGCCGTAAAGCGGAGGACATCTATGCCGCATCCGTTATGTATATGGATGAGGCATTAAACCGTATGCGTGATATCGTGACCGAAGCGCAGACCGATGTCGCAAAGATCTATGGCGATGTGGATGAGCAGATGAAGAAAGAGCAGCAGCGTATTCGTGAGAATCAGTCCGAGCTTAAGAGTCAGTTGCAGGATCTGGTCGATACGGAGAAGTATCTGCACCTGATCGAGGAGCGCAACAAGGAGATCGAGAAGGAAAAGAACGAAGGCAAGCCGGAGTTCAAGGAAGAAAAGTCAATCTATGCGAATCGTCAGACGGAGATCAAGGTTAATCAGGATTACCTCGATAAGTTAGGCATGTCCGTTGTTGATGAGACGGAGAAGGAAGTTGCAGCGGATGAGACTCCGAAGCAGGATGAGGATGATGAGGAATTAAAACAGCTTGAAGCGGAGATCCGCGTGAATTTAGATGCCGATTACTTCCAGTGGAAGGAAGGCAAAGACGGTAAGGATAAACCCGATAAGCAGGAAGGTAAGACCAAAGGTAAATCGGAAGGAATACAGAAGGCTTTTAAGAACCTGATAGGAGGACACCAGCATGACGATTCTGGTATGTGATGATGACAAAGAAATTGTAGACGCAATTGAGATCTACCTGATCCAGGAAGGATACAAGGTAGAAAAGGCGTATGACGGTGAGCAGGCCTTAGAGATCCTCCATAATAAGAAGATCGACCTTATGGTCATTGATGTAATGATGCCGAAACTTGATGGAATCCGTGCAACGTTCCAGGTGCGCAAGACGAGCAGTATCCCGATCATTATTCTCTCGGCAAAGACAGAGGATGCGGATAAAATCCTGGGACTTAATGTCGGTGCGGATGATTATGTGACCAAACCTTTTAACCCGCTGGAACTGGTTGCTCGTGTGAAGTCGCAGCTTCGACGCTACACAACGCTTTCAAGCACTGCACAGGGCGAGACGACATATGAAGCAGGCGGACTTGTCATCAATGATGACCTGAAGAAAGTTACGGTAGACGGCGAGGAAGTAAAGCTGACACCGATCGAATACAACATTCTGCTTCTTCTTATGAAGAACAAGGGAAAAGTATTCTCGATCAGCCAGATCTATGAGGCAATCTGGAATGAGGAAGCCATTGGAGCAGACAACACGGTTGCTGTACATATTCGTCATATTCGTGAGAAAATTGAGATTAACCCGAAGGAGCCGCGTTACCTCAAAGTTGTATGGGGCGTCGGATACAAGATCGAAGTGGGGGTCTAGCGGCGCATGAAAGAATACTCAAATGGGATCAAAGGCGCAGCGATTGTTATGCACCAGATGTTTTTAGTGTTAATGGTCTGCAGCCTTTACGGAATCGGCTATAATATGCGAATGCATTACGGAGGACTTGGGATTCTCAGTACACTTGCAATACTGGGATTGGTCGGAAGTTTCGTTATGCTGGCGTTTTTGACAGGAATTATCGGACGTCGGTCAGCCGACGACAATCACATCTATCTGCAGGGCGTGGACAAGATCTATACCGATGTGGAACTTCTGATCTTTATCGGATTTATCTATGTTATGCTCTATCTGTGTCGGAATATCAGTCAGATGAGGTTTGAATTCTCCGGACTGCTTGTTGCGGCGGGGACGCTTGCCTACATTGTAGATCTGGTTTTTCTTCTGATCTATTTAAGTATTGTCCGCCGGGCGAAGGACAATACGCTTTTTACCTATAGTGTAATCTATATTGTCGGAGGTTTCCTTAAGCGGGTGATCACAAGCGGCAAGGACCCACGGCTCTGTACGCGCAAAGCGAGAGAACGCATAGAGATTCAGGAGGCAATCGAGGCAATCGCTTCCGGCGCGCTTGATACGAAGCTGGATGTGGAGAAATTTCATGGACAGGAGCGCGATATTGCGGCAGCAGTCAACAATATCCGCGCGGGGCTCAGTGATGCGATCATGGACCGCATCCGAAACGAGCGTATGAAGGCAGATCTCATTACCAATGTTTCCCACGATATCAAGACGCCGCTGACCTCCATTGTCAATTACGTGGATCTGTTAAAACGCGAAAATCTTGAAAACGAGAATGCGCGTCATTATATCCGTATTCTCGATGATAAGTCTCAACGGCTGAAGCAGCTGACAGAGGACCTGGTCGAGGCATCGAAGATCAGCTCCGGCAACATCAAGCTGGATATCCAGACCATTGACCTGGTCGAGCTTCTTTACCAGACCGGAGGTGAGTTCAACGAACGCTTCGAGGCACGTGATCTTACGATCGTCACGAAGCTGCCGCATAATTCGATTATGATCCGTGCGGATGGTCGTCAACTGTACCGTGCGATTGAGAACTTATACACAAATGCGGCAAAATATGCACTTGAAAATACAAGAGTGTATGTGGAACTTGATGTGGATAAAGACAATGCGATCTTTACGATCAAAAATGTTTCAAAGACACCATTGGTGGCGCAGGAAGAAGGCGGCAAAGATCTGACCGCTCGCTTTGTACGAGGTGAGGAATCCCGTACAACGGAGGGCAGCGGACTGGGGCTGTCGATCGCAAAGAACCTGACAAATCTGATGGGAGGAGACTTTCATATTGAGGTGGATGGAGATCTGTTCGTTGCAACGATTACATTTCCAATCGTTAAGAATGCATAAATGCTTGATTTACGATATGCGAACAGATATAATTTGAGATAGTAATGCGTCAGCTTAGTAAATTATTAGGGCTGAGGAATCACGCACAAGGAGGAAAGAAAATGAAACTTTATGAGAACGGTGCTTATCTGATTCATGGCAAGGACGTTGTCATCAATGGACCGGAAGCAGTTGCGGAAGTGGCAAGCAAGACCGGTAAGCAGGTTACACCACAGGACGCTAAGAAAGAAACGATCGCTTATGGAATTCTGCAGGATCACAACACATCCGGCAATATGGATAAGCTGCAGATTAAATTTGATAAGCTGACTTCACACGATATCACATTCGTTGGAATCATCCAGACTGCCCGTGCGTCAGGACTTGAGAAGTTCCCGATTCCATATGTTCTCACAAACTGTCATAACAGTCTTTGTGCGGTTGGCGGAACCATTAATGAAGATGACCATATGTTTGGACTGACCTGCGCCAAGAAATACGGCGGAATCTATGTTCCACCTCATCAGGCGGTCATTCACCAGTTTGCACGTGAGATGCTTGCAGGCGGCGGCAAGATGATCCTCGGATCGGATTCCCATACCCGTTACGGTGCGCTTGGAACCATGGCAATCGGAGAAGGCGGACCGGAGCTGGTTAAGCAGCTTTTGAGCAAGACTTACGATATTGATATGCCGGGCGTTGTCGGAATCTATCTGACAGGTGAGCCAATGAAGGGCGTTGGCCCGCAGGATATCGCTTTGGCGATCATCGGCGAAGTATTCGCAAACGGATTCGTTAAGAATAAAGTGATGGAGTTCGTAGGACCTGGTGTTGCCAATTTAAGCGTTGATTATCGTATCGGTGTTGATGTTATGACAACTGAGACAACCTGCCTGTCATCGATCTGGAGAACCGATGACAAGGTAAAGGAATTCTACGAGATTCACGGAAGAGAAGAAGATTACAAGGAATTAAATCCGGGTGAGGTTGCTTACTACGACAGCTTTATCGAGATTGACTTAAGCACGATCAAGCCAATGATCGCTATGCCTTTCCACCCGAGTAATACGTATACGATCGATGAGTTAAATGCAAATCTTATGGACATTCTCGATGACTGCGAGAAGCGTGCAGAGGTAAGCTTTGACGGTAAAGTAAAACTGGATCTGAAGAGTAAGGTAAAGAATGGCCGTCTCTATGTTGATCAGGGAATTATCGCAGGCTGTGCCGGCGGCGGATTTGAGAATATCTGTGATGCAGCGGATATCTTAAAGGGAACTTCGATCGGAGCCGATGAGTTCACCTTAAGTGTATATCCGGCATCTACACCAATTTATATGGAACTTGTGAAGAACGGTGCTGTAGCAAATCTTCTTGCTACCGGTGCAATTGTTAAGACCGCATTCTGCGGACCTTGCTTCGGTGCAGGAGATACTCCGGCGAATAACGCATTTTCGATCCGTCATTCCACACGTAACTTCCCGAACCGTGAAGGATCGAAGGTACAGAACGGACAGATTGCTTCCGTTGCACTTATGGATGCGCGTTCGATCGCCGCAACAGCTGCAAATAAGGGATTCCTTACAGCTGCAACGGACATTGATGTGAATTTCAGCAAGCCAAAATACTTCTTTGATAAGACCATTTATGAGAACCGTGTATTTGACAGCAAGGGTGTCGCAGATCCGAGCGTTGAGATCCAGTTTGGACCAAATATCAAGGATTGGCCGGAAATGAGTGCGTTGCCTGAGAATCTTGTACTGAAGGTTGTATCTGAGATCCACGATCCTGTAACAACAACCGATGAGCTGATTCCATCCGGTGAGACATCTTCTTATCGTTCCAATCCACTTGGACTGGCAGAGTTTGCACTCTCCAGAAAGGATCCGGAGTACGTTGGTCGTGCAAAGGAAATCCAGAAGGCACAGAAGGCGGTAGAAGCCGGAACTTGCCCGCTTGAGGTTGTAGAGGAACTGAAGCCGGTTATGGAAACGATTGAAGCTGCATTTGAGAATGTCGGCAAGGGAAATCTTGGATTCGGAAGCACGATTTTTGCTGTAAAGCCGGGTGACGGATCTGCACGTGAACAGGCTGCATCCTGCCAGAAGGTACTTGGCGGCTGGGCAAATATTGCAAATGAATATGCAACGAAGCGTTATCGTTCAAACCTGATTAACTGGGGAATGATTCCATTCATTATCGATGAAGGAGAACTCCCATTCCAGAATCTGGATTACTTATTTATTCCGGGAATCCGCGAGGCGATCGCTTCCGGCAAGACCGAATTTGAGGCATATGTTGTTAAGGACGGACAGATGAAGCCATTCACACTTAAGATGGGTGAACTGACTCCGGATGAGAAGGATATTATCCTCAAGGGCTGTCTGATCAACTACTACAGAGGTTAGGAGGACGTAGGATTGCAAGAGACACAGACGGACAAGATTGCACAACAGGAGATGAACGAACGCAAGCAAAAAGGCAAAGAGCAGAATGTATACCTGGCAAAGATCGGGTTAATGATCTTTATCACATTTGCCTGCTGTATTCTCTTTTTCTTTATGTTGCTCCGTTACCAAGGATTCGCAGACGGATGGCATAAGATCGTGGGAGCGGCACAGTCGATTATTATCGGACTGGTGTTGGCCTATCTTCTCAATCCGATCATGGAATTTCTGGAACGAAAGCTGTATAAAAGGCTAAAAGGCAAGATGAAGACGGATCAGAAAGCGAAGAAACTTTCTAGAGGTTTGGGTATTGCAGGTGCAATCCTTTTCCTGCTTATCATTATCATACTTTTGATTGCGGCGATCGTTCCGTCGGTAATCTCGTGTATCGTAGGTGTGATTGACACCTTGCCGGGCAATGTACAGAATTTTATCAAGGTCGTACAAAGCGGTAAACTGGGCGAGTATGAAGTTACCGGCACGATCAGCGATATGCTCACGAAACTGGTGGATTATGTAGAGAACTGGGCTACAAAGACGCTTCTTCCCGAAGCGAAAACCTATCTGTTACAGATTACTTCGGGTATGATCAATATTGTGAAAGCAGTGATCAATTTTATCGTGGGAATTATCGTTGCTGCATATGTTCTCATGATCAAAGAAAGCCTGATCGGACAGAGCAAGAAAGCAATCTATGCGATCTTCAAGCCTCGTCAGGGTAATATCATCATCGAGACAATGCACAAAGCAGATGAAATCTTCGGAGGATTCATCATCGGCAAGGTTATCGATTCCGCCATCATTGGTGTCATCTGTTATGTCGGATGTTCGATTCTGCATATTCCGGATGCGATGCTTGTTGCAGTTATCGTTGGAGTAACGAATATTATTCCGGTATTCGGTCCGTTTATCGGAGCGGTCCCATCGTTGCTTTTGGTTGTTGTCCAGAGTCCGTGGCACGCACTGTATTTGTTGATTTTTATTATTATTTTACAACAGGTGGACGGCAATATCATCGGACCGAAGATCCTTGGAAGTTCAACCGGATTATCATCCTTCTGGGTTATGTTTGCCATCCTGATCGGTGGAGGACTGTTCGGATTCCTCGGAATGCTTCTCGGGGTTCCGGTATTTGCGATGATCTATTATATTGTTCAGAGGCTCGTAAATCATTCCATTGGAAACCGTCAGCTTCCGATCGCTACAGACGCGTATGTAGATGTCAAGAGTGTGGATCTCACCAATGGAACACTCGTACACTATGAGCACAATAAGGCAAAGAAAAAGAAGCATCTGCAAGGGGTTGATCCTGAACAGGAATCAGAAGAAAAATAATTGAAAAATAAAGTCGGGAACGTTACACAAAACGGTGTGCGTTCCCGGCTTTTTTTGTCTGATTTTGTGCTATATTTTTTGACACTAATTGTCGCCTATGGTATACTAAAAATTAAATAATTGGGCTTATTGGAAACTAATCTGAGGTGACAATCGTTGGATAAATATGAATATAATTTGAAGCTGGATCAGATGAAGTCGCTATATGCGGAAGAGAAATACGAAGATGCAGCGGATATTGCAGATACTATTAACTGGAACAAGATAAAGAATGTGAATGCGCTGGTCAAAGCTGGAGAAATCTACGAAAAGACGGAGCGTTATGAGGATAGCCGTGATGTATTGCTGATGGCGTATGACCGCTCTCCGATCGGAAGAATGATCATCTATCGCCTTGCCGAAGTAGCGGTTAAGATGCAGGATTTCGACGCTGCACAGGATTATTATGATGAATTTGTGCAGATCGCGCCGCATGACAGCTTGAAATATGTGCTTCGCTACGATATCAAGAAGGCACAGGGAGCACCGTATACGGATTTGATTCCGATCCTCGAGGAACTTAAGGATCAGGAATACACAGAAGAGTGGGCGTATGAACTTGCTTATTTATATCATAAGGCGGGTATGAGTGACAAATGTATCGATGCATGTGATGAACTCATACTCTGGTTTGGTGATGGGCCATATGTGGAGCGCGCGTTAGAGCTGAAGATGCTGTATCAGCCACTGACCAAGACGCAGGAAGAGAAGTACCGCTCTTTCCGTCAGGCAAGAGATTCAAAGGATGGAATGACACATATCAATATTGAGGAGATGCAGCGTGCCGGAGAGTATGCGCATGAGCCGGTAGCCATTCCGCAGGTGAGCATTAATCCGGAGAAATTTAATACTGTAAATCTGCAGGAAGAGATTGCCAAGGGCATGCAGCAGATTATTGATGCGACAGAGAAGGAAACCATTACCGATACGCTCGATAACATCAACAAGATGGTTGAGGAGATTCCGTATCTGAAGCTTCCGCAGGGTGAGGAGCAGACGAAAGAGACGGATGCACATATCGAGACGGACGAAGAGATTGATGGCTCTCTGAAAATTAACTTTAAAGAAATGCTCGGTGAGGATTCGGATGGACAGATGAGTCTGATGACGGATGATCGTGCACAGGTAGAGCGTCAGATTACCGGACAGATTACAATCGAAGAAGTCCTTGAGGAATGGGAGAAAACAAAGCGTGCTGCGGAAGCGGCATTGGAGGAGGCCAATCAGCGCAAACTTGAATCGGCCAAAGCGCGTGCATTGCAGCAGGCAGGGAATATTATGGACCGTCTGACCGGAGTGATTCCGAAGCTGGATGCGGGCGTAACGCCGAGAGAATTATTAGAGGAAGAATATTTGCAGGATAAGCCGGAAGGCGTTGAAGTTCCGACACCGGCGGAAGAACCTGTGATGGAGAGTCCGGAGACTCAAACTTCCGAGATGCAGGTCCCTGAGACAGAGATTCCGGTTGAGGAGCAGCCATATGATGAGAATGTGGAGGACTTCTCGGATGAATATGTTCCGGAGACCGATGAAGAAGAGGCCGGATTGCCGGATGCAGAAGATGTACAGGACATAATCGAAGAAGAGCCGGATGCTCTTAAAGATGTTCCGATGATCGATATTCCAAAGAAACCGATCGCACCGAAAGCTGTTGCAAAAGAGAAGCCACAGGCGGAGCACAATACATGGAAGAACCGAACGGTTCGTATGCCGGAGATTTCCGAGCCGGTAAACTTAGTGAAAGAAGAACATGCAGAGGCTGAGGCGATGGTTGAGCTGACCGAAGCGGAGAAGACCATCTTTTCTTACTTTATGCCGGTCAAAGGCATGGAGCGCCAGCTTCGTCAGGCATTGACCGGAGCGACACACCATCTGAAGCATGATGCAACTGCTTCCACAGGCAACCTGATGATTCTTGGAGGACATGGCTGCGGTAAGACAACACTTGCGACAAGTGTGATCAAAGTATTGCAGCAGGAGACCGGAAAGTTGGATGGTAAGATCGGTAAGATTCAGGCGGAGGCATTAAACCAGAAGGATATCGGACAGATGCTTAAGAAAGTAGCAGGAGGCTGTCTGATCATCGAGAATGTCGGTGAACTGACGCGCCAGTCGGCGATTACATTGTCGCTTCTGTTGGAACAGAACCGAAGCGGTGTATATATCATTATCGAAGATACTTCCAAGGGAATTAAGAAAGCACTGTCGCTCGACGAAGGCTTTGCGACGAAGTTTACGGAGCAGATTACTGTTCCGATCTTTACAAATGATGAACTTGTGACGTTTGCAAGATCCTACTCAAGGGAGCTTGGATACAAGATCGATGATATGGCAGTATTGGCGCTCTATAATCGAATCAGTAATATCCAGAGACTTGATCAGGCAACCACGCTGACCGAGGTAAAGGAGATTGTGGATGAGGCGATTGACAGGGAAGCGCACGGGGGATTGAAGAAAGCAATCAGTATTCTGACAGCGAGCCGTTATACGGATGACGATCGAATTGTACTAAGAGAGAAGGACTTTGAATAGTATATAGAATGTGGAGGATAGTATATGAGCAATTTTACTGAAATGGACTGTTATCTGTTTGGACAGGCAACACACTATGATATTTATCGTAAAATGGGCGCCCATGTAATGACAATGAATGGGGTAAAAGGCGTTTGCTTTGATGTGTGGGCTCCACATGCAAAGCAGGTTTATGTGTTTGGAGAGTTCAATAACTGGGATGAAACTTCCCACGAAATGAAGCGTGTGGATCCGGACACGATGGGGGTATATGAGTTATTTGTTCCGGGTGTTAAAATTGGCTGCATGTACAAATTCATTATCGTAACACAGGATGGAAACCGTCTGTATAAGGCCGATCCTTATGCGAATTATGCGCAGCTTCGTCCGGAGACGGCATCGATCGTTACGGATATCTCTAAGTTCAAGTGGTCGGATGATGCATGGATGAAGGCACGTGCCGCTTTGACCAAGGAGACAGTCTACGAGCAGCCGATGACAATCTACGAGGTTCATCCGGGTTCATGGATGCGCCATCCGGGACGTGATGATGATGGATTCTATTCTTACCGCGATCTTGCAAAGTCGCTGGTTGCTTATGTCAAAGACATGGGATATACACATATCGAGCTGATGGGAATCTCCGAGTATCCGTTTGACGGATCATGGGGTTATCAGGTAACCGGTTATTATGCACCGACTTCCCGTTACGGAACGCCGGAGGACTTTGCATACTTTATCAATGAGTGTCACAAGAATAAGATTGGAGTTATTCTTGACTGGGTACCGGCGCATTTCCCAAAGGATGCGCACGGACTGGTCGATTTTGACGGAACACCGACTTACGAATATGCAGATTCTCGTAAGGGAGAGCATCCGGACTGGGGAACCAAGATTTTTGATTACAGCAAGAATGAGGTCAAGAACTTCCTGATCGGAAGTGCACTCATGTGGGTAGAGAATTATCATGTGGACGGACTCCGTGTGGACGCGGTTGCTTCCATGCTGTATCTGGACTATGGTAAAGAAAATGGACAGTGGGTTCCGAATATTTACGGCGGAAACAAGAATCTTGAGGCAATCGAGTTCTTTAAACATATTAATACATTGATCCTCGGACGTAATCCGGGTGTCGTTATGATCGCAGAAGAATCTACGGCGTGGCCGAAGGTAACCGGACCTGTAGAAGAAGACGGACTGAATTTCAGCTACAAGTGGAATATGGGCTGGATGCATGATTTCCTGGATTATATGAAACTCGATCCGTATTTCAGAAAAGATAACCACTGTAAGATGACGTTTGCGATGAGCTATAATGAGAGTGAGAAGTACATTCTGGTACTTTCCCATGATGAGGTGGTTCATCTGAAATGCTCTATGTTAAACAAGATGCCTGGATTAGAGGGGGATAAATTCAAGAACCTGATGGCCGGCTATGCGTTCATGATGGGACATTCCGGCAAGAAACTGCTGTTTATGGGACAGGAATTTGCGCAGGCACAGGAATGGAGTGAGGCGCGTGAGCTTGACTGGTATCTGCTCGAGGATCCGAATCACAAGAAGATACAGGATTGGGTAAAAGCGTTACTTCATTTGTATCGCAACAATCGATGCCTGTATGAGCAGGATACATCCTGGGCAGGATTTGAGTGGATCAATGCGAATGATAAAGACCGCAGTATCTTCAGTTTTGTAAGAAAAAGCAAAGATGGCAAAAACAACATGCTTTTTGTTATTAACTTTACACCGGTGGCAAGAGACGATTATCGTGTCGGCGTACCGAAGAATAAAACATACCATCTGGTATTAAACAGTGAAGATCCGGCGTTCAACGGAACCGATACGGATCGTAAGAAGAGTTACAAAGCCGTGAAATCACCATGTGACGGACGAGAGTATTCATTTGCCTATCCGTTACCGGCATATGGTGTTGCGGTATTCAAATATTAGTTGAGTAAAGAGTAGTGAAAAGGGAGAGAGTGGCACCAATGCATTTGTAAGTGTGTTGGTGCTGCTCTTTTCTTTGTTTCTGCGAGGGATTGCAATAGGGTCACTTTATTTTTACTGCAGGTTGTCCGATATAATAAATAAGGTCATGGAAGGATCTAAAATAAAAGCATAATTGGGAATGGAGCATGGAGGCCCCGGATTATGCAGGAGAACATATGCAGGTTGAACAGACAAATCTTTGGGATAATGTAACCAAGAATCTTCAAAAAGATACAAATAAAGGAATTGCGGCATACCAGGCTGCAGTTCCGGAAAACCAGACTGTTTTTGGAACGAAGCAGGAGCATTATGAGCGTGTGGCAGGCGTGTCCGCATCGGGAACAATCGATATGGCAACTTATGGCAATCCGATAAAAGAGGATGAGGATACGGTTGTAGATGATCTTCAGAAAAAGGATGAGCTGACTGCGGATGACCGTAAGAACGAGATGGCGGTATTGTCCAATACGGTTTCGGAAAATGATCTGCAGGAGATGGAGAAAAACGGATTTTCCGTGAATAATACAGATAGTCATACCATTATTACCGTAACCGATAAGATCAAAGCGGAACTCGCCAAGGCGGGAGTGGATATCTCAGCGTACGGGGACGGTCTTACAAAGGAACAGCTGGAAAACATTACAGGAAGTGCAGCCGTTGCAGCACAGATTGAAACGGTTCTTACAGCAAATGATCTTCCGGCAACCGAGGCAAATGTCAGTGATACTTCCGAAGCGCTTGCACAGGCGGCTTCCATATCCGGAATTACAGATGATATGATGAGTTATCTGCTCAAGAATAATCTGGAGCCGACCATTCGGAACATCTATAAGGCGCAGTACAGCAGTACAAGAGATTTGCAGCCGGCTCCCGGCGGAGTAGATTTTTCTGAACTCGAGCCGCAGATCTCACAGATTATCGAGGCAGCGGGACTTGAGGTCAATGAGGATACGCTTGCGGATGCCAAGTGGCTTCTGCAGGAGCAGATTCCTCTTACTGCAGAAAAGTTGCAGCAGTTGTCCGAGTTGAAAGGATTAGCAGGAGAAATTGCAGATGATTCTGTAGATTGGGACGGTGTGCTTGACTCTATTGCAGATACGATTCGCATGGGAAAGCGTCCGACGGAAGCGTCTATGATTACTGCGCGTCGTCAGCTCGAGGAGACACGTCTTTCTATGACAAAAGAAGCAGATGCGACGATTGACAGGCTTGGCGTGAGAATGGATTACCAGTCCATGGAAGATACCGTGGAGGGCCTTAAGGCGCAGGAGCGGCAGTATTACAGAGATCTTTTGGACAGTGCGGGAATTGAACCGAGTGAACAGAACGTTGAAACAATGGAACAGACGCTCGCTGCTTTTGATGAGTTAAAGGGTATGCCGGCTTATGTGCTTGGGCAGATCGACGAGGAGAGTTCCATCACACAGATCCACGATGCCGGAGCACAGATGCAGCAGGTATTTGAGAAGGCAAACGAGAGTTACGAGACATTGATGACTGCTCCACGGGGCGACATGGGAGACTCGATTCAGAAGGCGTTCCGAAATGTGGATGACATATTGGAAAGCATGAAACTGGATACGAGCGCAGCAAATCAGCGTGCGGTTCGGATTTTAGCATACAATGGATTAGATATTACGGAAGAAAATATTACTTCAGTGAAGGCGTTGGACGAGGAAATGCAGCGTGCATTCCGTAACCTGAATCCGGCAACAACGTTAGAGATGATCCGAAGAGGGGAAAATCCTTTGGACATGTCAATGCAGGAACTCAATCAGGCGGCTGAGGAGATTCAGCAGGAGACCGGTGATCCGGAACAGGAGCGCTTCAGCAAATATTTATGGAAACTGGAACAAAATCATGCGATTTCCGAGGAAGAACGCAGCAGTTATATCGGAATCTACCGACTGATTGCGCAGGTAGAGAAGACAGATGGAGCTGCGCTTGGATCACTTTATCATCAAGGGGCAGAGATTACGATGCGAAATCTCTTGTCTGCAGTGCGAACCGGAAAGAAAGGGAGCATGGATTACAGCGTGTCCGATGATATGGAAGGTGTAAGTGCAAAAACTTCCGGAACAAAGATCGATGAACAGATTGCTGCCGGATTTCAGCAGAACTGTGTAAAGGATGTCTTAGATCAGATCAGTCCGGATAAGCTTGCCACACTTGGAGAGGATGGATGGCTGGATCTGACGCCCGAGCAGTTTGCAGAGAAGCTTGCAAACATGCAGACTTCCGAGCAGGAAGAACTGGCAAATGAAGCCTATGTGCAGCAGCAGCTTGCACTCTATGAACAGGCCAGCGAGATGCCACAGGATGTCTATGCTTATCTGGAACATTTTGATATGCCTAATACGATCGCGAATATTCTGGCAGCGGGAGAGATGCTTCGACATCCGAATCAAATGATGGAGACATTGTGGAAAAAGGACTGGAGCAATAAAAATTCCGTGGACAAAGTTGCGGGATTGAAGCAACAGGTATTGGAGGAGTTTGGGGAGGCGTTAAAAAATCCGGCAGAACTTGCAGATGCGCAGGAGACACTGGCGGAAGTTGCGGAACATGTGATGGATGACATGATTATCGAGGATCATGATGATATTGGCACATTGGATATTCGTGCGATGCAGCTTGCTACAACGCAGTTTAAGCTTTGTGCCGAGAAGGCCAAAGAGGAAAGTTATATGATTCCGATACAGACCGGTGATTCTGTGACCGGAGTGTCGTTAAAAATTGTGCGTGGAGAGAAGAAAAAAGGAGCGGTAGATATTTTGTTTGAGAGTTCTGCCATGGGAAAAGTTGCAGCTTCGTTTGAAGCAAAAAGCAATCGTGTCAGCGGAATGATCGCAGTGGATGATCCGCAGACGGCGCAGACGCTCCGCGAGCACCTGGAGGCATTCACTGAGGCAGTAAAACAGGGTCCGGATGCTGCAGAAGAATCTGTGGATATCAATGTTGCTTATGTAGAGGAGTTATCATTGGCTCATTATGAGATGGTAAATATTCGCAAGGCAAATGTCAGCGGAGCTTCGTCACAGAATGAGCAGACGAGCGGGTCGAAGGTGAATGATTCTGCAATGGGCGATTCCAAAGAAGCAACAGAAACACAAACATCTTCAACTGCCGGATATCAGGTGCAGACCAGCAGACTCTATCATATTGCGGAAAGTTTTATTCGGTCGATTCAGGAGCTGACAAACTAGTCAGATATTCGCATGTGCCCAGGTAGATTGCACGGGCTAGTTTTTCCTGATAAGAATCGGTTGTGAGATCGGAAGCCTCTTTTTCATTGCTTAGGAACCCACACTCTACGATAACCGTAGGTGTGGGTGTTTTCTTTAATATGTAATAATCGTCATTCGACTTAGACATGCGAGGCTTCGGTGGATCCATGATGGTATTTAAGGTATTTTGTAATGTTGCCGCAATCACTTTGCCTTCGGGGGACTGATCATAAAAGAACACCTGAGGACCGGAGATAGAGGCATCCGGGAAACTGTTTTGGTGAATACTGATCGTCATGATAGGCATTGTTTCGGTAATTAAAGCCACGCGGTTTCTCATGTCTTCAATTTTCATGTTTTTCGCATTGTCATCGGCAAGCGGTTTATCATCGGTTCTTGTCAGAACCACTTTGAATCCTTTGTTTTCAAACAATGTCTTTAATTTATAAACAATCGAGAGATTGATATCTTTTTCAAGTATATCATTGCAGCCGACCTTTCCGGGATCGCTTCCACCGTGTCCGGCATCCAATACGATGCAGTTACGAGTTTTTTCGGCAGTTTTGGCAGAGACAAAGGCGGCGCCGGCCCGGGCAAGAAAGAAGGCGCTGGCAAAAAGACAACAGATCATGAGAATTTCAAATTTTTTTTGCATAGATACCTCGGATCGAATCGTAACAAAAAGCCTTTTGCGTTGGCAAAAGGCTTTTGTAATCGTTAATTCAATTTATGCAAAAACATTAGTTAATATACTTGATAATTGTATCCCAAATGCTGCTTGTCTCAAATCCGAGTTTCCAGAACGAAGCACCGGCAAGCTTGTTTTCATCGACAAGCTTTAATCGTTGTTCCGCCGAAGAGGCATCTTCTAACCATACTTTGTAGATCACATTGCCACTTGTAAATTCGGCGTAATTCTGACCACAATCTTCTTTCCAGGTCTTCGTTGCATTATTGCTGGCAAGTAATGTTTCCGCTGTACTCATTCCGTAGATCTGAGAACTTACTTCATAATCGGTGTCTGCACTCTCATCGGCATTGTCAGTGCCTCCCTGTGGTGTGAGTGCCCAGACTCTGGTGTAAAATGGCATTCCGAGAATGACTTGATCCGCAGGAACTTCTGCAAGTGTGTCTGCAACTCCCTGTTTTACCCAGCTAAGGGATGCTACGGAACCTTCTTCCTTTGATCCGGCATAGTGCTCATCATATCCCATGATCACAACATAGTCTGCAAAATTTGCCTGTTCCGCACGATTATAGAAAGAGGTATAACTGCTTGGAACATAGTTATCAATGGATAAAACAATTCCATTGTTTGCACACTTGATAGAAAGTTCACGGACAAACTCAATGTATGCATCGCCGACATTTTCACGACTAAGTGATTCGAAGTCGAGATTGATTCCATCCAGATTGTATTGGATCGCCATAGATACGATCTGATTAACCAGATTCTGGCGTTTGCTTGTGTGTGTCAGAACTGTCGTGGAGTCCGCATCTTTATTCTCAAGGTTGCTGACTAAGGCCCATACTTCCACCCCCTGTGAGTGGCAGTAATTTACGTAATCAATACTTGCCAGATTAGCCAGATTGCCATCGTTGTCATTGAGATAAAACCAGGTTGGGGAGATAACATTTACGCCCTTGGTGCTTGCCAATACAGAAGAGATACTGGAGTTGGCGGAGCTGTTCGTTACCTGATGCCAGGCCATGCAGATCTTAAAATCTTTTTTAATATGTGCAAAGGTTTCCGGCGTGTAATCGCTTGTTCGTGTCTTTTCCGTTGTGTCGGAAAGCTTCTTTCCCTGTACATATCCGATGATGCCGTCTGCAGTCAGAACTTTGGTCCAGTTATCGCCTTTTTCGATAACGGTAACTTCATCTTTTTCGGAAAGATCTTTCAGTATCGGGCTTTTGATGCCTCCTTTTACACGAACATAAGTCTTGCGTTTGGCGGTGGCAACATTGTATTTTCCCCATTCGTTTGTGATAATAAGACGATTTGGGGATTCTATATATTCATATGAAAAGTCTGAATACTGTTTTACAAACTCCAGGTCCACATAAGCGGAATCTGAACTTGCTTTTACGATCGGACGACCGTAATCAACGGATGATTTAGTGATCAGATACTTTGTACTGTCAGCTTCCGCAGAGATCAAATCCTGCGAGGTAGCATACAGAAGAATATTTTCATTGTGATCCCAATAGAAACGGGAATTCAAAGTATCATGTATAAAATGATAATCCAGGTAAACATGTCCATCGATCAGTTTACCCTGAGATTCAATGAGTTCGTTATTCAGTACGATTGCGACCTGATCATCGGAACTTATATTATAATAAGTATTTAGATCCTGGCGCTCTTTGCTTGGTGTATATTTGCGAATAAGAGAAGTGATTCCCATGATTGCAACAATAACTGCAATCAGACCGCAAACAGCTAAAATCGGTAAAGCTTTCTTTTTCATGCGTAGACCTTCCTTTGTTTAATGTCAATCTTCATTCCGATTATAGCATTGTGCTTATACAGATTCAAATAATATGAAGGAAAATTAAGAAAAATTCAAAGGACCGGAGACAAGCCTGTTTCCGGTCCTTCCGTATCTTTTTTTCTTGCAGATGACACTGATAAAAAGGGTGCATTGAGACTTCCTTCTATCAGACCAACAGTTATAAATTATTTTATGGACCAATCAAAATTTTAATTATGTGGCATGTTCGGTAACACGATGACGAGTCCCTGATACATACCCGGCTTAAATTCAATAAGAAGCTGTTCGTTACTGTTTAATAATGTGATAACTATTCTCCTTTCATCAGTTGTTCAAAAAAATAAAAGAATTCGCTGTTAATGTGAAACGGATCTTTCAGGAAAGGGGCCGGAAAAACCGGAAGATCGTACTTGTGACCGAGTCGTTCAAGGTCTTTTATTCCTCCGCTATAACAAGTTATTTTCACCGTTTTTTTCTTTATATTATATTTGGATAGTTGGTGAACGAAACGGTCCATAGCGATTGTCTTCCAAACCGACGCATGACAGACGACAATGCGAAGGTCGCATGCGAGAAATTCCCGGTATGTGTTAGGTGTAAGAACACCAAAGTCCAGAACCGAATAGGTACAAGGTCTGCATAACACATCTGCCATGGCACGGACCGTGAGCTCCGGATAGTAATGGACACCCTGTTTTCGAAAACAGGATTGGGACTTTGGATTTGAATTCAGAAGTGCAATCTCATGTGTTGCATTTACTTCCAGATATCTTGTCCGTGCAAAGTAGCGGCTATGTAAATAATTTGACAAAGCGATACACAGATGCGTCGTCCCGACGTTGGAAGTAACTCCACATACACCTATCGTCGAAGGTGCCGGGAAATACGGTTTTTTAAATTTAAAAATAGGGATTTCCGTCCTTTCTGAAAGGATAGCCAGTTGACAAAATCCTGTTTTTGCCGATCGATTCGAAATGGGTCCGTATCATACGGATAGGAATAAACCGGCATGGAGAATTTTCTGGCGTAGAACAGTGCTGCGTTGCGATCACATAGATTGGCAATCATTTTCAGACGATGCCCAAATTGCTGTAAGAGTGGATCCTTGATCGTTGCATTTGCCCTGTGCCATAAACCTCCGCCGCAGACATATAAGATATAATCCGCGGCAGAGAGGTCTGCGGAGGAAAATTCACATCCGTAGTCCTCTACGACAAATTGGCTGTCCGGCGCAGGAAAAGTAATGCCTTCATCGTATTTGGGATAGCCTTGAAAACATTGATAAGAGTAATATCCGTCTTTTTCCCAGACCCGTTTTATCTGTTGTACTGCGCTCCGCAAGTGATTGGTCCGATTCTGCTCGCGGTAAATCGCTGAATGACCGGTAAAACGTAGTGTGGAAACAAGGGATATTGCCACATGGGTACATCCGCAGCCATGATGGCTGCCAATGACCGCAACAGTTTGTCTGAGATGCGTCTCCACCGTATTATCATTTGTATCCGCTAAGGCAGTACATAATTGTTGAACCGTTTGATATCGGTCGCTCGGTTCTGCATATTGGGTTTTTTGGATAATCGGTAGGATTTTTCGGGCCAGAAATGCGTCTGTGTGTGGCAGCAGATAATTGATCATGCAGCCGATACTGTAGATATCGGAGGCGAGAGTAGGCGCTGCGGCACGCGTCAGCTCCGGTGCGGAAAAATCCGCATTCCCGAAATGATTGAAGTCGTTTCCAGAGTTGGTAATAAATGATGCTACGCTAAAATCGATTAATTTAATCTGTAATCCGCATACTATAATATGCTCAGGTTTTAGATCCTGGTATAGGATCGGACTGGGACATAGCGTGTGAAGATACGAAAAAATATCGCATAGCTGTTCACAAAATTGATAAAATAATACTCTGGAAATTGACGGTTGATGAAGCAGAAACTGTTCTAAAGAGTCACCCTGTATATATTCTTCCACAAGATAATAAAATGATTCATCTTCTTCAAAATCATAAATTGTGGGAATGCCAGGATGCTGAACTGTCTTTAAAACCTGTGCTTCAGATATTGCGAAGGGTGATTGTGCAGCGTTTTTGGGGAAAAACTTAATTGCACGATCAATCCCTAAAGATTGATGTCTGGCAAGATATACCGTTCCGTTGCTGCCGCAACCGAGTGGTTTCAAAATTTCATATTTGCCGGACAAAATGAAATTATTATTGTCTTTCATACGCTCCTTGGGGTTGGAGACGCATCTCATGCATAAACATATAACATACAATTTTTTGAAATGCAAGCATTTTTTTCAAAGAGTATGGCGAAGTTTATAAATTTTTAATGAGACCGAACTTTACAAGGAGAGGGTGTTTGATTATAATAAGTGTACGATTTACAAGAGATTTTCAAGGTAAGGATGTGATTGTAATGAAAATTGAAAAAGTAAACGAAAATCAGATCCGCTGCACATTGACAAAGCAGGATTTGGCGGAGCGACAGATCAATTTACGCGAGCTTGCGTATGGATCCGAGAAAGCCAAAGGACTTTTCCATGATATGATACAACAGGCCAATTACGAATTTGGGTTTGAGGCTAATGATATACCGCTGATGGTGGAGGCAATCCCATTGTCTTCCGAGTCATTGATTCTTCTGATTACCAAGGTGGAGTATCCGGATGAACTGGATACACGATTCTCCCAGTTTTCCGATGCGGATGAGGAAGAATTATTTCAGGATGCCGGCAATGCACAGAACATTCCACAGATAAAGGGTGCGGATGACATTATCGGACTATTTAATAAGCTCCGTGAGAGTCAGGAAGCCGGGAAGACAAAAGAAGTCAGTCAGGAAACAGAAGCGCCGGTCGTACCGGAAGTACCGGTTGATCTGGCAAAGATGTTTGAGTTTGAAAATATGGAGCAGGTGGAGCGACTTGCGCACGTTTTGGACGGATATTATAACGGACGGAACGATCTGTACAAGAATGTACAGAAGAATCGCTTTTTCCTGATCATTCACAAAGACGATCATACACCGGAACAGTTTAACAAAGTTTGCAATATTATCTGCGAATATGCGAGCCAGCGAAATTATAACGCTGCAACAGAAGCGTATTTTGCGGAACATGGAAAGCGGATCACAGGCCCGAAAGCACTGCAGGTTCTTGCCTCACTATAATTTCGGACAACGAATAAAGCGGCTGCCCCATAGATGAAAATCATCTGCGGGGCAACCGCTTTTTTATTCAGGAGCTTTTCGAAGAATCATCTTAAGCTAAATCATGCTCCAAAAAATCATTGATATCGTTAACCAGGTCATCCGGCTCAATTCCGTGTACCATAGCAGCCTCGCCGATGGTCTCCATCTGGGAAGATGGGCAGCCGAGACAGTGCATACCAATATTTAAAAGCATCGGCGCGATGTCAGCATCAATCTGAAGAAGCTCTCCGATCATAGTATCCTTAGTTACTTTTGCCATTGGGAAATCCTCCTTTGCAATATGTTTTTTAATGGTGCTATTATAATACGATTTCCCGGCAAATGCAAATTATACGTCTCTTGTGGTTAAAAAAATACAAGATTCGGACGATATACAAAGCAGATGAATTGACAGGGATCGTCAAATCAGAGTGCACGGACGCATGAACCCAGTGAAAGGGAACAATATGAAAATTAATCGAAATATGTCTGCTGTAATTACAAACAAGCAGTTACTTCGTACAGAGAATAAGTTGAGTGCATCTATGGAGCGTCTGTCAAGCGGATACAAGATCAATCGCGCGGGTGATAACCCTGCCGGTATGGCGATCTCCAACAAGATGAAGGCGCAGATCGATGCGCTCGATCAGGCAGAATCCAATGCGTCTGACGGTGAGTCGGTACTTCGTATTGCAGATGGTGCATTAAACGAAGTGAGCAGTATGTTGCAGAGAATCCGTGAGCTGAGTGTGCAGGCTGCCAACGGCACCAATTCTTACAGTGATCGAAAGAGTATGCAGGACGAGATTGATAAACTGACGGAAGAAGTGGATCGTATATCTTCTGACACAGAGTACAACACAAAGACACTTCTTGATGGATCTTCTGATGTGCGTGTATATTCCAAACAGGCGAATCGTATGGACATCTCGGATCAGGTTCTTGCCGGAACATATGAATTTACCGTAGATGAACCGGCAAAGTCGGCAGAATACAAGATTCCGATGCCGACGGGAGCAACAGGCGGAACATTCCAGATCAATGATGTCAATGTAGAGTATGTTCAGGGAATGTCCGAGGAGGCTTTTTACGAGCAGCTTCGCGTTGCCGCTGAAAAGGCCGGCTGTGTGGCAACCCGTACGGATGATGGTGCGTTTAATATTGCATCCAAAGAGTATGGTTCCAAACAGGAAATTACTATGGTTTTCAGCAAGGCGATGGCAGCAGATATGGGAATTGATGCAGATCCGGATGCAAAGAAAGTCGAGAACAGTGAAGATTTTTATATTGCAAAGAAGGGCAGCGATGCAGAGATTACATTAAAAACGGACAAAGGATTTTCCAAGACCGCTACGGTCAATGCAGATGGAGCGCGAGTTAAAATTACAGATATCGGTGGATTTTCCATGGATTTTATGCTGAAAAACAATATTCAGGAAGATGTCAAGATTGAAGTGACAGACATCGGAGCGATGTCCATTCAGATCGGAGCAAATCAGTATCAGGATATGGATGTGCGTATCCCGGAGGTTTCATCCGAAAGTCTTTATCTTGATAAAGTTGATGTAACGATTGCCAATGGTCCGGAAAACGCGATGAACACGCTTGATGATGCAATTGCAAAACTTAACGATATACGTTCGAGAATCGGTGCGTTTACCAACCGCCTCGAGTATGCATCCAACAGTTTATCGGAAACGCATGAGGATATGACCAACGCATACTCCGGCATTCTTGATACCGATATGGCGGAGGAGATGACCGAATATACGCAGCAGAATGTTCTTGAGCAGGCAACCGTTTCCGTGCTTGCACAGGCCAACGATCTGCCGGAAAAAGTGTTGTCTCTGTTGCAGTAGGAGGTAGGGTATGGAGAATTCGTTAAAGCAGGATTTTACCCGTCGCTTAAGTCAGTGTAATTCCGGCGGAATGATCGTGATCATCTATGAAATCTGTTTTGCCTATATGGAAGATGTGCGGCAGGCACATGCAAAAGGCAGACACGATGAGATGAAAGCCGCGATCCGCAAAGCACAGAATGTACTTGACGAGCTGATCGGAAGTCTGAATTTTGCCTATGAGATCTCGTCCAATCTCTATGCGCTCTATGTGTTTTGCAAGAATGAACTGGCACGCACACTTTATGAGAATCGTATGGATGGGCTGGAGGAAGCGGATAAGGTCATGCGACGCCTGTACCATTCTTTTGCAGAAGCCGCAAAACAGGATACAAGCGCACCGATTATGAGCAACACGCAGCAGATTTATGCGGGCATGACCTACGGGCGAAACCAATTAAATGAAAATGATATGGATTATGATCGTCAGAGAGGATTCTTCGTGTAAGAATCCTCTAATTTTTTTACACATCCAAGCAAGAATTTGTAGCGCATCTGAACTGCCTTTGCCTCATAAATGTAATAATCGATCAGATCCGGCTCCACAACATTTTCCAGATTTGTATACACGTTTTTTAACTCGACGGATGTCTGCTGCAGATGATCAACGAGCGTAGAATAACCATCTGAAGCAGGTTCTGCGGACTTAAAAATCTTCATAATAATCACCTGCTTTCCTAAAATTCTTTTTACAAGTATAAGCAAAATTTGGAAAAGATATACAAAATTTTCATAACTTTTTTGAGCAAATCTTATTATTGACAAATGAAAAAAGTGTTTGCTATAATACGGCTTACAACAAAAGAGGTGATGCAATTGAATATGGTGCAGGATTTAGCTGCACGAACACTGCTCGTAATCTTAGTAGCGGCAGTGGTTCAGGATTTTATGTACATGAAGATCAGTAACCGGCTGATACTCATGGGTATTCTATTTTCGCTGGCATTCGGCTTTATGACCGGAGGTCTCAGGCAAGTCTTATATGTACTGGTGAATATATCATTTCCGGTTTTCGTTTTATATCTTTTCTATCTCCTGGGAGTACTTGGAGCAGGAGACATCAAACTATTTTCCATTATCGGAGGATTTACGAATTTCAAATTGTTGACAGGCTGTATGTTCTATTCTTTTGTCGCAGCAGCTGTGATTGCCGTAGGCAAAATGCTTTACAACCGCAATCTTTGGATCAGTGTCTTTAAGGCCGGCATTTTTTTCCGGAGTATCCCGCGGGAGGGACTTGTGTCATATCACAGGGAATGGGCAGAAAGACGTAATCTTATGCATTTTTCTGTTCCGATACTGATCGGGTATATGGTGGCTGTGCTGCGCTGGAAGTTATACAGATGATGCCGCTCGGCAGGAGCGGTGGAGAACAATGGAATCTATGCATTCAAAAAGGGGGCTATATGAGAAAGATTCGATTAGGACTGTACTTGGGTGACCGAGAGTATGGAGAACGCTTTATCGGTTGTCTGATGAATCATTACAGAGACAGGCTTGAATTGCATTTGTTTACGGATTCGCAGGGGTTGAGAGCAGCATGTTCCGGAATGGATGGACTTGTGCTGTCAGAGTGGGGGGAATCTTATGAAGAAATCGGGCAGCAGATACCTGTCATTGTGCTTTATGACAGTGAGGAAACGGACAAAATGCAGGAAGGAGAAGTATTTTTTGTGGATAAGTATCAGGAGGTAAATAAAATTGTGGATGAAATACTTAGGCATATTGGGGAGGAGATTAAAGATGTGCAGCAGAATGGACGGATTGGTCAGAAATTACAGACCTTTGCGGTTTATTCGCTGGCGGAGAATGAGTATCAGATGCCGTTTGCCGTGACCATGGCATCCATTATGAGTGAGCGGGAAAAGGTTCTGCTTCTTGATCTTCAGGAAAATAGCGGATTATCCCAGCTTGTGGGAGAAGGAAAGGAGGCCGGACTTGAGGAGCTGCTTGTGATGGCAGAGAGTGGCAAATATTCCGGAGCGAGGATGGCGGGATGTGTGGAACATCTTGACAACATTGACGTTGTTTGTCCGGTCTGTAATACGGAGTGTCTGTGTGAGGCACAGGCGGAGACCTATCGTAAGTTGTTGCAGATTTTAGCACAGGAGATGGGGTATACAACAATTATTATGAATATGGGATCCCGCTTCGTAGGCTTTTTTGAAATCCTAGCGGATTGTGAGGGTATCTACCTTGTAAAAAGCCGCGGTGGACTGGGACAGTGGAGAGAGAAGGAGTTTCGCGCAGAGCTGGAAAAGCATACGAATGTGGATGCGCAGAAACATATACGTGGTGTGGAATTGCCGCGAGTGGCGGTTCCGATGATTTCCTGTGAGCGGTTGGTTGAGCAGTGGAAGTGGAATGAATTGGGAGACAGCCTCCGAAGAATGATTCCGGGGGTGATGTCTGTTGGATCGTAATTACGCAGTGGAGATTCGTAAAAATGTTCTGCAAAGGATGGATCTGTCCAGAGAGGTATCTGATGAGGAAATTGAAGCTTTAATAGGAGAAGAAGCGTTCAAATGCATGAAGAAGGCAAAGTTTTCTGTAAAAGAACGCGTGCGGATTGAGCAGAAGGTGTTTAATTCTCTTCGTAAACTTGACGCATTACAAGAGTTGATCGATGATCCGCAGGTAACAGAGATTATGGTGAATGGACCGAAGCATATATTTTACGAGAAGGAAGGACGGGTTCATGAGTGGGGAGAAACATTTGAAAGTGAAGAGAAGATGCAGGATGTTATCCAGCAGATCGTCGGACGTCACAATCGTGTCGTAAATCAATCGACGCCAATCGTTGATACCAGATTGATGGATGGTTCGCGCGTCAATATTGTGCTTGCACCAATAGCTATCGATGGTGCGGCGATTACAATACGAAAGTTCCCGGAGCATCCGTTTCGTATGGAGGAACTGATTCGACGGGGGGCAATCAGTGAGGAAGCAGCTGAATTATTGCAACGATTGGTAAGGGCACGATACAGTCTTTTGGTATCCGGAGGAACCAGTTCCGGAAAAACGACATTTCTTAATGCATTATCGCAATATATTCCCGAGGATGAAAGAGTCATTACAATTGAAGATTCAGCAGAGCTGCAGATACAGGGAGTCTGTAATCTGGTTCGCCTTGAAACACGTAACTCTAATATGGAGGGGGTTATGCCAATCACAATCCGTGATCTGATACGATCGGCGCTTCGTATGCGACCGGACCGTATCGTGGTCGGAGAGTGCCGAGGTGCGGAGGCGTTCGATATGCTGCAAGCGCTTAATACCGGACACGACGGGGGGCTGAGTACGGCGCATGGTAACTCCAGCCGTGATATTTTGGGGAGACTGGAGATGATGGTCCTTATGGGGATGGACCTGCCGATTAGTGCAATTCGTCAGCAGATTGCTTCCGGAATCGATGTAATCGTGCATCTTGGAAGACTTCCGGATAAAAGCCGACGTGTTCTTGAGATCGTGGAACTTGATGGAATCTGTGATGGTGAGATTATGCTTTCGCCGCTTTATCGGTTACAGGAACAGGAAGGTGGTTGGAAGCTTAACCGGGTTGGAACTTTGAAACATAGAGAGAAGCTTAAGATGGCAGGAGAATTATAATATGGATTACCGCGTATATTACTTAGGCCCTCGGGAAAAGGGAACCTGTCTTTTAAAAGCAGTTGTGCTTTCGATTGTCATAGCGTATTTATTTTATCAGCATTGGCTGGGACTGATTTTTATCCCTATATTTTATTTCTTTTTTCGAAAAAGGACGATTCGGGAAGGAATGATCGTTCGTCAGAATGAACTTGCGACACAATTTTTAGATGCACTCCGCACAGTCAGTGCTTCGTTGCTTGCAGGATATTCTATGGAGAATGCGTGGAGAGAAGCATCTGTGGAAGTGGAGAATCTATATGGAAAGGATGCGATACTGTTGCGGGAGCTTGAGGAAATTAATCGTGCAGTAGCGCTTAACATGCCAATTGAGAAGCTTTTGGATCAGTTTGCAGACCGGACCGGAAACGCAGATATTATGAGCTTTGCAGAGGTGTTTTCGTTTGCCAAAAGGAGTGGGGGGAATTTTGCTTCAATTATTGAGGAAACTTCGGAGCATATAAGAGAACGTCATGATACAGAACGTGAAATCCAGCTTCTTATAGCATCACGCAAACTGGAGCAGCGTGTTATGAATGTTGTCCCAATCTTCATATTGGCATATCTAAAGCTTACTTCCGGAGAATTCTTATCGCCTTTGTATGGCAATCTGTTTGGCATCATTTTTATGACGGGATGCCTTTTAGCATATGGGATGACAATTCTCCTGGCAGATAGGATACTGAATATTCAAATGTAATTGGGAGGAAATGATGTTGCAAAATAAAAAGAGGAAGATACAGATTGGAATCATCTGTGTTCTGTTTCTTGTAATGGCTGGGTATGTGGAAGTAACAGAACGTAATGTTGATGAAAACAATCGGGTAATTCGTGCGAGTCCGGGCCGGCATGGGCAGCGTCTGGAATTGCAGTTGGATGCGGGCGATGTATTAAATGAATACAGCTATAGTGTGGACATTCCTGCGGAAGCGGTTACGAAGGCCGATGCGCAACAATTCTTTTTACAGGCTGAACAGGAAATTGATGAAAACTTTTATGCACAGGGTGACAGCGCAGAACATGTCAGTCATGCGGTGAATATGCGAAGTTATTATGCAGACCATATGGTTTCCGCAGAGTGGAGTTTCGACAGCTACCAGTATATTGATATTGACGGAAAGATTCGGGAGGAAAATCTAAAAGAAAATGCAATCGTACAGGCAAGTGTCCGGCTTACCTGTGGCAAGTATGAGAAAGAATATGCCTTTTCTTTTATGGTCGTGCATCCGAAACTTACCGAGGCGGAACAGCTTCTGACAGATATCCAAAATGCAATCACGATGGAAGGGAGTAAGGAGGGTGAAACCTATTTTCACTTACCGCAGCAGGTGGACGGTGTTGCGTTAGAATGGCGCGAACCGAAACAGTATCTCCTGATCAAAGTGCTGTTTTTTGAAATTGTGATAATGGTTTTGCTTTATTTCGTTGTACAGGAAAGAAAACGGACTGAAGAAAAGGAACGTCAGGATCAGATGCGGCTCGATTATGCAGAATTTGTCAACAAATTGTTGATTTTGCTTGGGTCCGGAATGTCATTGAAACAGTCATTGAATCGAATTTCCGCGCGATATCTTGACAAGAGGCAGAAAAAGCAGACAAAGAAGCGATTTTTATATGAAGAATTGCTGGTAACCAATTATGAGATCCAGGATGGTGAAAGTGAGCGTCGGGCATATCAAAAATTTGGAGAAAGGACAGGATTAAGCTGCTATCACAGGCTGGTTCGTATTTTGATTCAAAATCTTCAGACCGGAAATCGCGGTTTGTGTGAATTACTTGGACAGGAAGCAACCGTGGCGTTGGAAGAGCGCAAGGCGCTTGCCAAAAAGCTCGGAGAAGAGGCCGGAACAAAAATGCTGTTGCCCCTGATCATGATGCTAGGGATTGTGATTGCAATCATTATGGTGCCTGCAATGCAGTCATTTTCAATATAGAAAGGAGAAATTATGTTAAGATTTAAGGATTTTATATTAGATGAAGACGGAGTAGGGGTGGTAGAGATGGTTTTGATCGTTGTCGTTTTGATCGCACTTGTGTTGATTTTTAAGAATCGCTTGACGACAACAGTGAATGATATTTTTGACAAGATTAAGGATGAGTCCGGAAAGGTTTGATTGCAGGACGTGAGGCAGATAAGGTACAGAGGCAGCATCACCGTTTTTGCGGCGCTTGCCATCATGTTGGTCGCACAACTTCTGTTTACATTGATCGAAGGTGCCAGAAGAACAGAATTTAAGAAAGTGATACAAATGAATACGGAGTCGGTCTTAGAGTCCGTATTTACTGACTACTGCAGTCCCTTATGGGAGGAGTATCACTTGCTGGGATTGACGGCCGCCAATTCTGACGGAGAAATTTCTTTTAACAACCGTTCTGCACAGATGCAGAAACTGACGCAGGAAAATCTCGGAGATCATTATAAGAAGGAATTATTGTCCGGGATCAGTCTGTTTCATGCAGATATGGAAGATGTTGAGATTCGCTCGTATCTGCTTATGACGGATGGCGGAGGAAAGGTGTTTGAGCAGGCAGTCAGTGCCTATATGAAAGAAAACTTAGCGTTTGAGCTGGCAAAAGGAATCTATAACAATTATGAGAGTATTAAGGATTCGCAAGATCAATTTGGAGATGTCGGCGAAAAAATTGGAGGAGCGTTGGATGCTTTGGAGGATGCCAAGAAGGAGAGCGAAGTATCTTCGAAAGGGAAAAAGTTACGTATGCGTAAAGCGTCGGCAGAATCGCGAGTCCCTGTCCAATCCGTAAAAGCTGCCACATTGTCTGATACGGAAAAGAATGCAGACAATCCTTTGACGATCGTGTCGGATGCGCAGAAAAGCGGAGTTCTCAGTATGGTTCTGCCGGATGAGGCACATTTGTCGGGAACTGCATTTACAACCGAAAAGAGAGTGTCAAAAAGAACGCTTATGCAAGGAACTGCTGAAATTCCCGTGGAAGAGGATTGGTACGATAAAACATTGTTTACGCAGTATGTGTGCAATTATCTGTCTTCTTATACGGTGCCGATATCCGACCATGCGCTGCAGTATGAGATGGAATATCTTATTGGGGGAAAAGATAATGATGCAGACAATCTTCGCGTGACGGTTGATCGGCTGTTGTTGCTCCGGGAAGGGTTAAATATGGCAAGCCTGATGGCGATGCCGGATAAGCAGTCAGAGGCGATGGCGCTTGCGGTTACTTTGGCGGGAGCGACTGTGAATCCAGCTATTATTGAAGCTGTTAAGTATGGGGTACTTGCTGCGTGGGCTTATGTTGAGAGTGTATTGGATGTGCGGACTTTATTGGACGGAGGAAAAATTTCGTTAGTGAAAGGAGAAACGACATGGACCTCTACGATTGAGAATTTCCCTACACTGCTATCCGGATGGAGCAAGGCAAAGTCATGCGAAGCCGGAGGTCTAAATTATAAGCAGTATGGTGCGTCTTTGCTTCTTTTTGAAAGCGGAAATACTCTGGCGATGCGTGCAATGGACGTGGAGGAGGCAACCATACGGATGATAGACGGATACGAATCCTTTCGTATGGATCATGTTGTTTGTGAGATGGGGGTGCAGGCAACCTATGAGTACCATCCGGTTTTTATGGTTTTTGTTACTATGATCCGGGATTCGCGGGACGCTGATCGGATTATGTACTACACAAATTACAGTTATTTTAAAGGAAAGGAGGATGTGTAAAAATGTCTTTTTGCATTCGGTTAAGCAACCTCAACAAATATAAATCTCTCCCAGAGTATACAAAGGGAAGCCGCTGCAAAAAGGCATTTTTGCACATCCGCTATAAGGGATCTTACACCCTCGAAATGGCAGTTATTTTGCCACTTACAGCTGCATTTTTGGTATCTGTATTATTTTTCTTTCGTGTACTCCAGGTACAGACGCAAGTGCAGGAAGCGCTTACCTATGCAAGTCGAAAAACGGCTGCGCAGGCGGGGATGACAACGTCTTCTTCGGTGTTGTTTGTTACTGCAGAGGCGTTATGCCGTAAGGAATTACAACAGCATAAAGAGTATCAGCGTTATGTGGCGGACCATTCGGGCGGGATATCGCTTCTATTATCGGAAATGGATGGATCTGAAATTAAGCTTAGGGCAGATTATGAAATAAAACTTCCGGTTGCATTTTTCGCGGTAAGGGGTATACGCATCACACAATATAGTACAAGCAGAAAGTGGATCGGAGATCGTGAGCTGTGGATGAATACCGATTATGTTTATGTCACGGAGCATGGAATGGTATATCATTGCAGTCGAAATTGCAGTTATCTGGATCTATCCATTCGAGCGGTGGATTACGCGCAAATTGGGGCTTTGCGCAATCGAAGTGAACATAAATACAACGGGTGCGATCAGTGCGTGGCAAAAAAGTTGAAGCTGGGACAGGTATTTATCACGGATTACGGAACTTGTTATCATGCAACACTTTCCTGTAGCGGATTAAAGAGAAGCGTATATCTGGTTCCAATATCAGAAGTAAATGGTATGGGAGCCTGTTCAAAGTGTGGAGATAAAAAAGAATGAATGAGAAGGCATGGATGGTCATAAAGGAAATCGTGTTATTAGCGGGATTGGGTATTATGAGTGTAGAAGACATTCGGAAAAAGGGGATAAAGAGATTGTGGCTGATTGGTTTGGGAATCGTTGGCTTGATATTTACGATTGCCGATGCAGAAGTACTTTGCGTATCATTTCTGCTTCGTTTTGTTCCGGGTGTTGTGTTTGTGCTATTGGCATGGGCAACAAGAGAACAGATTGGTATGGGAGATGCACTGCTTATTCTCGTTATGGGGTGGTATCTTAATGCAATAGAATTGGTTGACGTGTGCTTGCTTGCGTTTTTCATTGCCGGATTGGTGGCACTTGTATTGTTGGTTGTAATAAAAAAATCCAAAAAATTCGAGTTGCCGATGGTTCCGTTTATTTTTGCGGGGTATGTAGTAATGCTATGCCTTGTTTGATATGGAAGAAGGCAGGGATGGTCTACATGCAAACAAGGAATAAGGAGCAATATAAAATGGTTGGTAAGGTAATCCGGAAATGGATTTTGCGAGAGTGTAAGGCTGGTTATACCGTGGAAGCTTCTTTTATGGTTCCGCTTCTGATCGGTGCAATGGTGATCGCAATGCGTATGGGAATTGGGTGTTATGAGGAAGTGCAGCAACAGAATGAGCATGAGGCAGTGTGTGAGATGTGGGAAGTAAAGGAATTTTATCATTATCAGGCGTTGAAGGAGAGTGTTGATGATTAATCGGGAAATTGTGTATGAACGGAATATGACGGGAAGTTTTATGAAAATTCCGGCAGGATCGGAGCCGGGAATTGATGAACGCTTCATGCTGCGCAGGAGATTGCCCGGGGCGCTTCCGGTTGAGAAAGCATATGTAGATGGTGGCGGACAATATTGGTACAACATATCCGGAAAGCAATCACTGGATACATACTGCAGAGAAAGAGAAATAAAAATTGATTTTGTCGAACAGCTGATCATCAGTATCTGTGGATTGATGGAACGGTTGGAATGGAATTTAATATGTGCCAATTGCCTTATGCTGGATCCTGAACTTGTATTTGTAAATCATGCAAGCAGAGAGTTTTCGTTTACGTTATATCCCGGCGGAAATCAGACGGTTGAGCAGGAATTTCAGATTCTGATGGAGTATCTGATGAAAAAAGTGGATCATAAGGATGCACAGGCTGTTCGTACAGTGTATCGCATTTATGAGCAGACCTTGGAAGAGGGGTATCAGATTGCAGATATACGAAGTATGCTTCTTAGAGAAAAGAGCGAGGGTAAAGAGGTCAGTTTATGGGATTATCCGTCTACTGAAAAAACAGGGAGGCGTCAGGAAATCGGCAGCGGTTATTGTGCGCAGGATCGGGAAGTCTTTGATTCTGTGGATACAGAGGATTTGCCGGTAAAGACTACCGGGAAAAGCAATACCAAGATCCCGGGAACAAAGAGAGAAGGAGAACTAACGGATAAAGCGACGAGAAGAATAGGAAAAAAGAAAACAATAGGTATCAGGATGGAAGAAAAACCTAACGTACGGGATTTCATTAAGAGGAAACTTACAGAGTGGGGAATTGTTCAGGAGGTGAATCGTCCGCAGACGACAAAGAAGCCGGAATACAGGCAGGAAATCGTGTATCCGGATGACGTAATGGAGATAGAGCATGAACCGATGCCGGTAATTCATCCAACCGTATGCCTTACCGGTTTTGATGGGCTGGTGAGAGGAGAACTTCGATATATGGGAAGCGAGGAACTTTCGGATATTCAGCTTCGGGAAGAATCGATATGCATTGGGTACGCAAGTGATGCAGATATCAGTATCAACAGAGAAACCATCAGCCGGTTTCATGCAAGAATCCACAAGGAGGACGATGGCTTTTATATAGAAGATTTAAACTCAACAAACGGAACTTTTATCAATGAGGAGCCGCTTGCCTACAAGGAGCAGAGGAAACTGGACCTCAATGATATCGTACAGTTTGCGGACATTCGATATCGATTCTGTTAAGGAAGTATGTTATAATATCGCCTAAGAAGTGCATGATGCAACTCGGATGATGAAGTGGATAAAAGGAAATAATTATGAGACCGAAGTGGATAAATAAGGCATATATTACATTTGCACTGGTGGCAATCAACTGTATCGTATTTGTAATCCTTGAGATTATGGGAGATACGCAGAATTCTGAATTTATGGCAAGTATGGGAGCTGTATGGCCGCCGTATATTTTGGAGCAGGGGCAATATTGGCGTCTCCTGACTGCAACGTTTATGCATTTTGGATTTGATCATATACTGAATAATATGCTGATACTGATCTGTGCGGGAATGATTCTTGAGGATGCGCTTGGTCATGTGAAGTATCTGATCTTATACCTGATCGCCGGAATTGGTGGAAGCACGCTTTCGTATCTGCAGATGCTGCACAGTGGCGATTATGCGGTAGCAGCAGGTGCATCGGGCGCAATATTTGGAATCATCGGAGCCTTATTATGGATTGTAATCGTACATAAAGGAAGGTATGAGACGCTGACCGGTAAGGGGCTTCTCTTTATGATCGTGATCAGTCTGTATTATGGAATTCATAGCGGAGGCGTGGATAATTGGGGACACGTCGGAGGTTTGATCATGGGATTTCTGATGGGAATTCTTCTCTATCGGAAAAAGCCTAAATATATTGATTTTGAGGACGAAAATCCATATACTAATTAGTAGTTGATGGGTAAGGAGAATGACAGATGAAGATCAATATCTACTATGGTGGAAGAGGTTTACTCGACGATCCGACATTGTATGTTTTAAGCAGAATGGAAGACGTTTTGCGAGAACTTCGTGTTTCCATTGAGCGATACAATATATATGAGCATAAGAATGAGATTGCGACTTTGCCACAGACATTTCGTGATGCGGATGGAATCATTCTTGCAACGACAGTAGAATGGCTTGGCATCGGTGGTTATATGCAGCAGTTCCTGGATGCATGCTGGTTATATGGAGACAAGGAGAAGATCAGCACGACTTATATGCAGCCGATTGTGATGTCAACGACATACGGAGAGCGTGAAGGAGAACTGACATTGTCCAATGCGTGGGAGATTTTAGGTGGTCCTCCATGTGCGGGATTGTGCGGATATGTGGAGGATCTTGTAACCTTTCAGATGAATCAGGAGTACAATCTGATCATTGAGAAAAAGGCGGAGAATCTGTATCGCACGATCTCACAGAAGATTAAGAGTCTGCCGACCAGTAATCAGGCGGTCAAGAGAAGTGTACTTCGCACGCAGCAGTTGAATCTGACTCCGCAGGAGAGTGAGCAGCTTTCGAAATATGTATCGGATGATACATATGTGAAGCAGCAGAAGGAAGACATCGAGGAACTTGCGTCCATGTTTAAAGATATGCTTGGACAGACACAGAATCCGGATGAGGTACCGTATGCAAAAACGCTGGAGAGTCATTTTATTCCGGTAGATGATTTTCAGGCGACCTATTCATTCATTATAGAAGGATCACGTAAACCGTTGTATGTTTCTGTGGATAATAAGAATCTGGAGATTCATTCCGGAGATGAGGAGAATGCGGATGTTGTGGCGAAAATGAGTAACGATGTCATGCAGTCGATCATTGACGGGCGGATGACGTTCCAGAGAGCTTTTATGACCGGAGAGATGACGGCGAAGGGAAATTTTAAGACGCTTCGTATGTTAGATCAGATATTTGTATTTTAGATAAACACATAAGTAGGAGGCTATATAAAATGAGAGATGACAATTGTATTTTCTGTAAACTGGCAAATGGAGATATTCCAACCAATACGGTATATGAGGATGAGGATTTCCGCGTAATCTTAGACGCTGCACCGGAGTCAAAGGGACATGCATTAATTCTGCCGAAGCAGCATTATGCAAATATTTATGAAATCGATGAAGAGGTTCTCGGTAAAGCTACGAAACTTGCCAAGAAAGTAATCACACATGAGACCGAAGTTCTCGGATGTGATGGATATAATCTTGTTCAGAATAATGGTGAGGTTGCCGGTCAGACGGTATTCCATTTCCATATGCATCTGATCCCAAGATATGCATCGGATCCGGCGGTACAGGAGCATCCGCACCTCACACTTTCCGACGATGAGTTCAAAGAAATCTGCGACAAGATGAAGATGTAAAATAAGAGGGTGATGCAGACAACGCATCACCCTCTTAAAATTAAGTGTCACATATTTACAAATCGTTTTATTTTGTCTGGCTTTCAATCAGTTTAACGATCGTACCGATCGAATCCATCTGGCCGCTTTCTGCCATTGCTTTTACATATTTATCACGATTGTTGAATACTTCGTCTACTGCGGAGAGAAGAGTCTGTTCCGTGAGCTGTTCTTCTTCGAGAACATAGGAGAATCCCTGTTTCTCAAAGGATTTTGCATTCAAAATCTGATCGCCGCGGCTTGCAGCAGCAGAGAGCGGAATCAGAATGTTCGGTTTGTGGAGTGCCAGTAATTCGCAGATTGCATTGGCTCCGGCACGAGAGATTGCTATATCTGCTAAAGCGAACATATCTGTCAACTCTGCACTTGCGTATTCGAACTGTGCGTATCCGATCACACTCTTCAAATGCTCATCAAGATTTCCCTTGCCGCATAAATGAATGATGTAGAATTTCTCCAACAGTTCCGGAAGAACCTTGCGCACAGCATCGTTGATTACTTTGGAGCCGGAACTTCCTCCGACAATGAGCAGAACCGGTTTGTTACGATCCGGGAATCCGCAGTACCGGACAGCGGATTCGGCATCGCCGGAAAATAATTCACGACGGATCGGAGAACCGGTCAGGATAGCTTTATCAGCCGGAAGATATTTCATTGTTTCCGGGAAGTTGCAACATACTTTCTTTGCGCCCCTGATGGCAATACGGTTTGCAAGACCCGGGGTGATGTCGGATTCATGAATGATTGCCGGAATATGACAATGTTTGGCAGCGAGGACGACCGGTACGGATACGAATCCTCCTTTTGAGAACACAACGTCCGGCTTGATCTTCTTCAGAAGAGAGATTGCCTGACCGTATCCTTTTAATACCTTGAATGGATCTGAGAAGTTTTTCCAATCGAAGTAGCGGCGGAGTTTGCCGGAAGAAATTCCAATATAAGGAATATTCTGTGCTTCAATGAGTTCTTTTTCCATTCCATTGTAGGAACCGATGTAAGTAATTTCATAACCGGCCTGTTGTAAAGCCGGCATTAATGCGATATTCGGCGTAACGTGACCGGCTGTACCGCCTCCGGTCATGACAATTTTTTTGCTTTTTCCCATGGGATATGTATCCTCCGTTTGCTTTATATTTTTAAATAAAATTACTAAATGACTTTGATACTTTCCTAATATTATACTTTCATGGTGAAATGTCAAGTCGCAGGTTGCAAACCCTGGATAAGAAGTAAATAATGTGCGCTACGGACGGACAACTCGAAGCTTGTCGAAACTTGCGACCGAAAGGATATTCCGAAGCCGGTCTTGTTTCACTATAATATAGAAGAAAGAACGTTGGCAATTGCCACAATATTATATGAGAGGAAGGCAGAACTTATGAAGGAAATTTTGCTATGGATGGCGGCACATCAGATGCTGCTGGAGGCGATAGGATTTGGAGCGGCACAGGGGATTGTGCTGGTCATTTTACTTGTGACAGCAAGGCGGGTCCGTATGATGAAAAAGGAGATGGACAAGGTTGGGGCACAAGTAACAAATTACCTGAATATTGTGTTGGAAAATGAGGAGGAAAATGCTCCGGATGCGGATATTGCAAGGATTGAAAATGCCAAAAAGGATGAAGAAGAAAACCGCATAATTTCAACGGTTTTGCAAGAGATTTTCCCTTGAAAACGGGCGGCATTTTTCCAGAAATTTGACAAAAATGTATCCGTATGCTACAATAGCTCGCGTAACAAACTTGTAACATTTGAAATAAAGTGTTTAAAAACGCAACATAAGTGTAACACTTATAGCATAAGATAATAACACAATGTGCTGCGCACAAGATACGGAGGTTCATAATGCAAATAAGCAAGAAAGTGATCGAGAGTGCCACAGTCCTTGTACTGGCATTGACAATGGTGATCACAGCAGTTACCAGTAACGGAGTATATGCTGTTGAGAATGCTCAGGCAGCATCGGATACACAGTTAGAGGAAAACGGAATTGCCGGCTTTGCCGTAGCAATGAATGAATATGAATTGGAGTCGGCCGATTATCTTGACAGCCTGATTACGGTTGAGAAAGAAGCGTCAAATATGGTTGCTGCTTCCGTAGAAGATGCGTCCTCTATCGAGGAGCAGGATGCGGATCAGTCAGACACCGAGGCGGACGTTGATGTGGAAACTGCAGAAACAGAAGAGACTCTTACCGCAGAAGAACAGGAGTGGCAGGATAAGCTGATGGCGGATGTAAAGGATTTCCTGTATGTTCGTGCCAAGGCTGATGCAGATTCTGAAATTGTCGGAAAGCTTTACAAGGGAGATCGTGCTTTGGTCAAGAAGCAGGGCAGCGAGTGGACCAGGATCGCATCCGGCAGTGTTAAGGGATATGTTAAGAATGAGTATTGCGTATTTGCTCAGGAAGCATACACATATGCAAAGAAGCATTGCGATACCGTAGCGAAAGTTACGATTGACGGACTTCGTGTCCGCAAGTCACCGGCAGAAGATGCAGGCGTTGTGAAGACGGTTGCTGCCGGAGATGAATTTAAAGTAAACAAGAAAGCAAACAAGACAGACGGATGGGTTGCTGTCAAGGTTGACGGAGATACCTGTTATGTCAGTGAGGATTATGTAACACTTTCTCTTGATACCGGTAAAGCGGTAACACTTGAGGAAGAGGCTGCCGCTCAGAAGGCAGAAGAGGAGCGGAAAGCAGCTGCAGAGCAGAAGACCGCTTCCAATGCTTCTTCATCTTCATCCAATGGACAGACAACATCAACTTCCACGACACAGAATTCCTCGCTTGCAGCATCGGCAGATGAAGAGACTCTGCTTGCAGCATTGGTTCAGTGTGAGGCCGGAGGTCAAGGGGTACAGTGTATGACAGCAGTAGGCGCAGTCGTAGTTAACCGTGTTCGCAGCGGAAGTTATCCGAACTCTATTTACAATGTAATCTATCAGAGAGGACAGTTTGGACCGGCATCGTCTGGAAGACTTGAGTCAAGACTTGCGAGTGGTGTAAGTTCCAGTGCAAGACAGGCGGCTCGCGCAGCGTTAAGCGGAAGTGATCCGACAGGCGGAGCGAAGAGCTTTAAGTTAGCATCCAGCGGTCATGCAGGAGTTGTGATCGGACCGATCGTATTCTACTAAAAGAAAATAATAGTGAAGGCTTGCCGATCGGCAGGCCTTTTTCTATTTTAGTTGTAATCACTTGACAAATGGAGTAAAATATCTTCATTGTAAACTGTGTCAAGATTTTGCAGAAAGCTTGACATGTAGCGTCAGTTCATTTGCCAAAGGCAAATTTTGCATAGACTGATGTTCCAAAAGGAGGAAGCGCAATGACATTAAAGGGACGAAATTTTTTGAAGTTAATGGATTACACACCGGAGGAAATCAACTATCTCATCGATTTATCCGCAGAGCTTAAGGAGAAGAAGCACCAGGGAATCATGCATGATAGTCTGGTTGGCAAGAACATCGCATTGATCTTTGAGAAAACGAGTACCAGAACGCGCTGTTCCTTCGAGGTGGCGGCACATGATCTCGGTATGCATGTGACTTATCTTGATCCGAGCGGATCCCAGATCGGAAAGAAGGAGAGCATCGCAGATACTGCTCGTGTGCTCGGAAGAATGTTCGACGGAATCGAGTACCGTGGATACGGACAGGAGATCGTCGAGGAACTTGCAAAATATGCAGGAGTTCCGGTATGGAACGGCCTGACGAACGAGTTTCATCCGACGCAGATGATCGCAGATATGCTGACGATTCGTGAGCATCTCGGACATCTCAAGGGTGTGAAGTTTGTATATATGGGGGATGCCCGTTATAACATGGGTAACTCGCTGATGGTAACCTGTGCAAAGCTTGGTATGAATTTTGTTGCATGCACAAACCAGAAATATTTCCCGGATAAGAAGCTTGTTGATTATTGCGTGGATGTTGCATCCGGAACAGGCGCAAGCATTACACTGACGGAAGACGTGGCAGAGGCAACCAAAGATGCAGATGTTATCTATACAGACGTATGGGTATCTATGGGTGAGCCGGATGAAGTATGGGCGGAGCGTATCAACGATCTCAAGCCTTATCAGGTAAATGCAGCCGCATTTGAAAATGCGAAAGATACCGCAATCTTCATGCATTGCTTACCGGCATTCCATGATCTGAAGACGACGATCGGTAAGCAGGTATACGAGAAATTCGGCCTGTCCGAGCTTGAAGTAACGGATGAAGTTTTCGAGGGACCGCGTTCTGTTGTCTTTGATGAGGCAGAGAACCGTATGCATTCCATTAAGGCCATCATGAAAGCGACACTTTCGGATTAGTATGGCAAGTGATTCATGTATCGAATCAGACGAACCGATGGCACAAAAAGAAAACAGGATTAAGTAGGGAAAGCGATGAAAGCAGAAATACTTAAGATGCTCCGTGAGACAGACGGCTACGTGTCCGGTCAGGAGCTTTGCAATAAATTTGGCGTATCCAGAACGGCTGTGTGGAAGGCAATCAACCAGCTGAAGGAGAACGGATACGAGATCGAAGCGGTACAGAACAAGGGATACCATCTGTTGTCCGCACCGGATATCATGAACAAGACCGAGTTGGAGAGTATCCATGCGACCGAGTGGGCGGGATGCGAGATCTATTACTTTGACAGTATCGATTCGACCAACACCAAGGCGAAGGAGCTCGCCGAGGAGGGACATCCGAGCGGAACGCTTGTTGTCGCTGATCGGCAGACGGCCGGCAAAGGACGCAGAGGACGCTCGTGGGAATCGCCGACGGGAATCGGTATCTTCATGACACTGATGTTAAAGCCGGAGATCAACCCGAACAATGCATCGATGCTCACACTTGTAGCAGCGATGGCAACTACGCGCGCCATCCGCAGAGTGACCGGTGTCCCGGCTATGATCAAGTGGCCGAACGATATCGTGATGAACGGCAAGAAAGTGTGCGGAATCTTAACCGAGATGAGCGCACAGTTTGATTATATCAACCATATTGTGATCGGAATCGGCATTAATGTGCATAATGAGGATTTTCCGGAAGAGATTGCGAAGACAGCAAGTTCGCTTTATCTTGAAAGCGGGCAGCACATTCATCGTGCGTCACTGATTGAGGCATTTCTTGAGGAGTTTGAGGATGTCTACGCGGAATACTTAAAGACGGAGGACATGGAAGGTCTGCAGAAAGAGTATGACGCTATGCTTGTCAATCGCGGTCGTCAGGTTCGCGTGCTCGATCCGAAGGAGCCTTTTGAGGGAAAGGCGATGGGAATTACAAAAAAAGGAGAATTGATCGTCGACACATGGGAGTCACGCAAGCTTGTGTCGTCCGGAGAAGTCTCCGTGAGAGGAATCTACGGCTATGTCTAATGAAGCGAAGAATCCGGGCGAGGTAACGCTTTGTGTGTCAAACGGATACAAAAAGAAATTTTATCTGAATGAGAATTTTAACCAGCTTCCACAGTCGATTCGCGACGAACTCAAGATCATGTGTGTTCTCTACACGGAGGACGTTGGAGGAATCCTTGAGCTTGTGTTTGACGAAGATGGAACACTCCAGTTTAAGACAAGCTGCGAGGAGAATGACTTTCTGTACGATGAGATCGGAAGTGTACTCAAGATCAAACAGTACCAGAATGAGAAGAGAGACTTACTCGAAGCACTTGAGATGTTTTACAGAATTATATATCTCGGAGAAGGACTGTGATGAGGAGGACTAAATATGATACTTACCATTGATGTAGGCAATACAAATATTACGTGTGGCGTATTTAAAGGCGACGAGATTGTGGCAACGTTCCGTATTACAACCAAGATGCCGCGTACATCTGACGAGTACGGCATGATTCTTTATAATCTGCTGGAGCAGAATGAGATCAAGCCGAGTGATATCAAAGATACGATCATCTGCTCGGTTGTGCCGAACGTTATGCATTCGCTGCATGGCGCTTTTGCGAAATATTTTCATATTAATCCGATCGTTGTCGAGGCCGGCATCAAGACGGGAATCCGTATCGTGACCCCGAACCCGCAGCAGATTGGTGCGGACCGAATCGTAGATGCCGTGGGCGCCTATGAGATCTATGGCGGACCGGTACTCGTTATTGATTTCGGTACTGCCACAACGTATGATTTTGTTGATGCATCGGGTGCTTTCCTGGGCGGAATTACGGCTCCGGGAATCCGCATCGCGGCGAAGGCTTTGTCGGAGGATGCCGCGAAGCTTCCTGCCATCGAGATCAAGAAGCCGGATTGCATTCTCGGCAAAGACACGATCTCCAGCATGCAGGCAGGAATCGTGTACGGACAGATCGGACAGACGGAATATATTATCAATAAGGTGAAACAGGAAGTCGGACTCGACAATGTCAAGACGGTTGTCACCGGCGGGCTTGGCAGAATTATCGCGAACGAAACGGATACGATCGATATCTACGATCCGAACCTCACGTTAAAAGGCATTTATCGTGTGTATAAAAAGCAGAATCGGAAAATAAAATAACAATGATCAAACCACTTAAGATAGGCAGTGTGACGCTGCCGAATAACTTAATACTGGCTCCTATGGCAGGCGTAACAGACCTGCCATTTCGCTTGTTATGTAAGGAGCAGGGCGCGGGACTTCTGTGCATGGAGATGGTGAGTGCCAAGGCAATCCTGTACAAGAACCGCAACACGGAGAGTCTGCTTGAAATCGATCCGCGGGAGAATCCGGTGTCGCTGCAGCTCTTTGGCTCTGATCCGGAGATCATTTCAACGATCGCGCATCAGATTGAGGAGCGGCCATTTGATATCCTTGATCTTAACATGGGATGCCCGGTTCCGAAGATCGTGAACAACGGAGAGGGATCTGCGCTCATGAAGAATCCGAAGCTGGCAGGAGAAATCATCCGCCGGACGGTGCGTGCCATTGACAAGCCGGTCACGGTCAAAATCCGAAAAGGCTTTGACGGTGAGCATATCAATGCGGTAGAGATGGCAAAGATCGCAGAGGATGCAGGAGCAGCTGCCGTTGCAGTGCATGGGCGGACGCGCGAGCAGTTCTACTCCGGCAAGGCGGACTGGGATATCATAAGGCAGGTAAAAGAAGCTGTTTCAATACCGGTGATCGGCAACGGAGACTTGCTGACAGCGGAAGATGTGATCGCAATGGAGGAGCAGACCGGATGTGATGGATTTATGATCGCGCGCGGTGCGCAGGGCAATCCATGGATTTTCCGGCAAATCCTGCATTACTTTGAGACCGGCGAACATCTGGCGAAGCCGACACTTGAAGAAGTCACACAGATGATCCTGCGGCATGCGCGTATGATGCTCGAATTTAAAGGTGAATATATCGGCATCCGGGAGATCCGAAAGCATGCGGCGTGGTATACCGCAGGGTATCCGAATTCGGCACGCCTTCGCGTCGCAATCAACAATGTGGAATCGTTTGAAGCACTCGAAGAATTGCTTATGAACAATCTGGACGAGCGGTTATAAGAGGAAGCGTGTGGATAAAACTACGGAAATGACCGGAAACGTTGATAAATCTTGACATTATACGGTTCATTGGGTATAATACCTTAGTTAATTTATAGCAATAAATAGGTTTTTCAAAATATATTAAAGCGGGGTAAAGGAAATGGATAAGAAAAATATCTTAACTTACGAAGGACTCAAAAGACTCGAGGACGAGTTACAGGATCTGAAGGTTGTAAAGCGTAGAGAGATCGCACAGAAGATCAAGGAAGCCCGCGAGCAGGGTGACTTATCAGAGAACGCTGAGTACGATGCAGCCAAGGATGAGCAGAGAGATATCGAGGCTCGTATCGAGGAAATCGAGAAGATCCTTAAGAATGCAGAAGTCGTTGTTGAGGAAGAAGTTGATTTAGAGAAGATCAGCATCGGATGTAAAGTCAAGATCCTGGATTGCGAATTCGATGAGGAATTAGAGTACAAGATCGTTGGTTCGACAGAGGCCAACAGCTTAAAAGGCAAGATCAGTAACGAGTCGCCGGTAGGCCGCGCTTTGCTCGGCAAGAAGGTTGGCGAGACAATTACCGTAGAGACAGAAGCAGGAGAGTTATCTTACAAGGTACTCGAGATCCAGAGATCAACAGTAGAAGATTAAGAGAGGAATAGAAGATGGCGGGAAATAATAACGCAAATCAGGGACAGCAGGATGTCAATCAGCTGCTTCAGGTTCGCCGCGAGAAGTTAGCGAATCTGCAGGCCGCAGGACAGGATCCATTTCAGATTACAAAATATGACGTAACACACCACACCTCCGATGTGAAGGAAGTTTATACCGCACACGAGGAGAAGCTTCTTGCAGGAAGAGTCGCACCAAGCACAGAGGGCTTAGAAGAGGCGGATGCAAGAGAAGTTGTAAAGCAGGAATATGAAGCAAGACGCGCGATCATGGACGCATCGCCGATCGAAGTATCGATCGCCGGACGTATGATGTTCAAGCGTGTTATGGGTAAAGCTTCATTCGCCAACATTCAGGATCTCAAGGGAAGCATCCAGATCTATGTTGCCCGTGATTCCATCGGCGAAGACTTATATGCAACCTTTAAGAAATCCGATATCGGTGATATCTGGGGTGTGAAAGGTTATGCATTCCGCACAAAGACAGGAGAGATTTCCATCCACGCAGAAGAGATGACACTTCTTTCCAAGTCTTTACAGATCCTTCCGGAGAAGTTCCACGGACTGACCGATACGGACATGCGTTACCGTCAGAGATATATCGACCTGATCATGAATCAGGAGAGCAAGGAAGTATTCATTAAGAGATCCAAGATCATCAAGGAGATCCGTAACTTCTTAGCAGACCGTGACTTTATGGAAGTTGAGACGCCGATGCTCGTTGCAAATGCGGGTGGTGCGGCAGCAAGACCGTTCGAGACACATTACAACGCATTGAATGAGGATGTTAAACTTCGTATCTCTCTTGAACTTTACTTAAAGAGACTGATCGTCGGCGGACTTGAGCGTGTATACGAGATCGGACGCGTTTTCCGTAATGAGGGTGTGGATACCCGTCACAATCCTGAGTTCACACTTATGGAGTTGTATCAGGCATACACAGACTACGAAGGCATGATGGAGCTGACGGAGTCCATGTTCCGTTACCTCGCAGAGAAGGTATGCGGAAGCACCAAGATCAGCTACAACGGCGTAGAGATCGACCTTGGAAAACCATTCGCACGTCTGACCATGAACGATGCTATCAAGAAATATACGGGAATCGATTTCGATCAGGTTCCGGATGATGCAGCAGCCAAGAAGCTTGCGGACGAGCATCATATCGCTTATGAGGAACGTCACAAGAAGGGTGATATCATCAACCTCTTCTTCGAGGAATATTGTGAGAAGGAGCTGATCCAGCCGACATTCATCATGGATCATCCGATCGAGATTTCTCCGCTTACCAAGAAAAAGCCGAGCGACCCTACAAAGGTAGAGCGTTTCGAGTTATTCTGTAATACATGGGAGATGTGTAATGCATACTCCGAGTTAAACGATCCGATCGATCAGCGTGAGCGTTTCGCCGCACAGGATGCCAACGCAGCAGCCGGTGACGATGAGGCTGAGCACACCGACGAAGATTTCTTAAATGCATTGGAAATCGGTATGCCGCCAACAGGTGGTATCGGATACGGAATTGATCGTCTTGTAATGTTGCTTACAGACAGTCAGGCAATCCGTGATGTACTTCTGTTCCCGACAATGAAGTCACTCGACTCTGACAAGAAGGCTTCCAAGTCTTCCGAGGGAGATGCAGCAGAAGCTGCAAACGATAATAACGGATTCTTTACAGCAAATGAGAAGATTGATTTTTCAAATGTAAAGGTTGAGCCTTTATTCGAGGAAGCAGTAGACTTCGATACATTCAGCAAGTCTGATTTCCGTGCGGTAAAGGTTAAGGAATGTGTTGCAGTACCAAAGTCAAAGAAATTGTTACAGTTTACTCTTGATGACGGAACAGGCACAGACCGCACTATTTTAAGCGGAATCCACGCTTATTATGAGCCGGAAGAGCTTGTTGGAAAGACACTGATCGCCATCACAAATCTTCCACCAAGAAAGATGATGGGAATTGAATCTTGTGGTATGTTACTTTCAGCAGTAAACAATCTTAAGGATTCCGAGGATGAAGAACTTCATCTTCTTATGGTTGATAACCATATTCCGGCAGGAGCAAAGCTGTACTAATTTTATATGAAAAGTAAGAGACCTTTCGATACCTGAAAAAGCATCGGAAGGTCTTTTTACGCCCAACTTACGCCCAATTTACGCCCAAAAACGAAAATATTGTAAGAAGGTATGTGAATTTGAGTGAAAAAAATAACTAATTAAATCTGTATTGCAAAATACTATACAACGTGGTACATTACAGATGGATAGGAGGATATGGACTATGGCAGTTAAAACAGCTAATGTAACAGCACGTATTCAACCAGAGATCAAAGAACACGCAGAGGCTATATTAGAAAAGTTGGGGATTCCGGTATCAGTATTTATTGACATGGCATATAGACAGGTTATTATGAGAGATGGAGTCCCTTTCTCATTAGAAATCCCGAGTACTTTGACAACTAGAGATGCATTATCAAAAGAGGAATTTGATACCATTATGCAGACTGGTCTTGCGCAGGCAAAGGCAGATGACTCTTTGGCTATGGATGATGCATTTAACCAGTTAAAAGCGGAGATTTAATGTGTATGGATAAAAAGTACGAAGTAAAGGTAACTCGGCAAGCGATGGCACAAATGAAAGAGATTGTGCATTATATTTCTGCGGAACTTCTAGCGCCAGAGGCTGCCAATAAGTTGCTTGATAAAATGCGTGATGCAATCGCTGCATTATCTTTTATGCCGAAGAAATATGCGCTTATAGAAGAGGAGCCTTGGAAGCATGAGGGAGTGCGAAAGATTATTGTAAAAAACTTCCTAATATATTATTGGGTGGATGAAGAAAATTTTAAAGTACAAGTTATTGCAGTGATTTATAATAGGAGAGATCAGCTGCGAGTATTGATGAATATGGATTATAAATCAGAGTAATGATGACTTACGTCCAACATGCTCCCAATTTACGCCCAAAAGGACAAAAAGGGTGTAGAATTAGGGTGAAATATGAAAGGCACATGCAAGGAATATGAAGTAATATAGGCTTATAAAGCGGAATAAAATAGATTTGTTGATCTTCCCGACAATGAAATCGCTTGATAAGTAAGCATTTCGAAAAATTAGAAACTATTCCGACACCCTTCGAGAAATTGGAGCGTGTTAACGGAATACGAAGGAATATGGATTTTTGTCGGATGCGTTTGGAATCATATGCAAAGCAAAAGTTAATAGAATAATCTCGAGGAACAACCCTCGAAAATGTTAAGAGACATTTCGTATTTAGTCGTCAGACTAATGTGAAATGTCTCTTTTTGCGTTTTACAAACAATGTGATTTCAAAAAAGGAGGACAAAGAGATGGCGCATAAGCGAAAAACAGTAACAGATTTGGAACAAAGGGTAATTGAGAGAAAGAAGAAGTATGTACGATATCAGGAGGGAGCGGAATTATATTCCATGGGATTAAATACATTCCGTGAGATTGCCAGGGATGCAAAGGCGACTGTCCGCATCAAGGGTATCGTGCTGGTGAACATCGAGATTTTTGAAGAATATTTGGAATTGTTTAGGGAGGATTTTTAACATGGGAAGGAAGAATACGACTAAGGTGTATAACATCAAGGCATATTTGTTGGCGGCGTTGTTTAATGCCGGGGCCACTATGTTGAATTATTATCGGGCAGAGGTGAATCATGATATGCCGCAGTTTGCAGGTTAGGGTGGTTTTGGACTATCAGTCCAATGAAAAATGTATTGACATGGTGTATGATAGAAAAATTAAAGCACAGCTTCAATGACAAGGTGCAGTATGGAGTTTAAAATGATAAGGAGAGGCGTGATAAAAGCATAAAATCATCTGCGCAATACATAGTTTTCCTAAAATAGGAGACAATATATAATGATTATTTTTTCGGCACCAAAACTGATTTGCTGCCGAAAAAATATTGACTTTTGTACCAAGTGGGATTAGACTATGTTTATATTATCGGCACTAAAATGCAAATGGTGCCGAAAAAATAATTTGTGGAGGTGGTTTCACAATGTTAGAAAAGCGTTATTACGATGGATTGTTGGATGCGACAAGATTTACGAGAAAAGAACTATTAGAGTCTTTCCGAATGGCTGGATATATGTTGAGTGAAGCATCCTTTTACAAAAAGGTAGAAGAATTAGTAAAGAATGGACAGATTATTCGTGTCGGACGTAATGTGTATAGTTTACCGGACGAAAAGCGATTGGCATACGAGTATAAATATTCGGAATTAGCAGAAGAGGTAGCACAGGAGATAGCACAGCAGTATCCGTATGTAAATTTCTCGATTTTTGAATTTGTACAGTTGAATGATTTTGTTAATCACCTGATTGCGCATAATGTGATTTTTCTATCGGTTGAAGCAGAGATTATGGACTTTGTATTTGAGACTTTGAGAGATAAGTATCCGGGCAAGGTGCTTATCAATCCGACGGTAGAGATATATCATCAATATTGGAGCGACGATATGATTGTGCTTGGCAAGCTGACGACGGAGGCACCAAAGGGGCAAAAAGCTTCATGGCATACGAGATTGGAGAAAATGCTGGTGGATATAATGGCGGAACCATTATTGCTTGCGTCGATTAGCAGGGCGGAATATCCACACATATACGAGGATGCATTTGACAGATATATCGTAGATGAAAATGGCTTATTCAGATATGCATCCAGACGAAAGGTAACTAAAAAGATTAAAGAGCTGATAAGAAAAGAGACGGATATTGTACTAAGAACAAAGGAGTAAGTGCTTATGCTGTTAAAAGAGAACTTTAGCGAGGAATATATAAGAGAACTACAAAAGAATAGCAAACGCGATCCAGTGCTTCTTGAGAGAACAGTATATGCCTTTGGTTTGCTTGAGGCGTTAGCACGTGTTGGTATGCCATTTATATTTAAAGGCGGAACCTGTTTAATGTTATTAATGGACAAACCACGTAGATTGTCTACTGATATTGATATTATTGTAAAACCGGGGACGGACTTGGATGGATATTTGGATAAAGCCTCCGAGATATTTCCGTTCCAAATGGTTGAGGAACAGAAAAGGGTGGGAAAAAATAATATCGTAAAACGACATTTTAAGTTTACTTATGATTCACCAATTAACAATAAGCCATTTTATATACTACTGGATGTGCTTTTTGAGGAGAATCATTATGCGGAGTTAGTAGAAAAAGAAATTCGTAATGATTTGCTGTTAACAGAAGAGGAGTATTTAACTGTAAGTATTCCAAGTGCGGATTGTATTCTGGCAGACAAGCTAACAGCTTTTGCACCCCATACAACCGGTATAGAATTGAATAAAGGGAAAGATATGGAGGTTATGAAGCAGTTTTATGATGTGTGCTCTTTGATTGAGATATTTTCGGAGTGTAGCATCATAAAACGTACATATGAGCCAATAGCACTGACGGAGACTGGATATAGAGGAATTTCTGCTTCGGTAGAGGAATGCCTAAAAGACACTTTTGACTCTGCTTTATGTATAGCTGCGAGAGGCAAGGTAGATGCAGATGAGTATGTGTATTATGTAAAAGGCGCAAGAGATTTGAGAGGTCATATATATGCAGAGAATTATAGCCCTGAGGTAGCGGCTAGTCGTGCTCCGATGGTTATGTATATGGCAATGTGCTTGTTGACTGATACGGAGTTTGAAAAGGTAGAGGATTATAGGGATTACATAAACAGTAATTTGGAACAAGACAAATTGAAGCCTTTGAAGTATCTGAAGAAAGCTAATCCGGAGGCATATGCATATGCTGTGAAGGCTGATAGATTGATGGCAGAAAGGGTTTCTGGTGAGTAGGAAAGAGGAAGACATATGGTTTTAGAAGTGATATTTGAAACAAAACATAAGATTATTCCACAAGGAGCGGTAACTTATGCTGTAAATTGTATGGGTGTGTGTGGTAACATTATCGAAGAAGAAAAACAGTTTCAAGTGAAATTAACCGGAGAAGAGCAAAAAGTTTTTGAGGTGTTGCGTGCGATATGGGAAATATCGTTTTTGTATGAAGGTTACTTCTACAAGCCAATAAAGTATTTATATGACTTAATAGAACGAAAAGTCGACGAACTATATTTTCTTAATTACTATAATATAGGGAAAATGTGGAAAGATTGTGCAACTTTGCTCGTTGATGAAAAGGAATATTCTGAAGAAAGAATTCTGTCATATTGTAGTTTTAGAAACAAAGGACGTGAGTCAAAGAGTATGATAAAGTCGTTGATTAATGCATTTTACTATTTGCATTCGGAGGCATATGAGAAGATTAACGTTAATCACCGGTTATGCTTATTTTTAAATATATGTGATGGATATGTCATTAATACAAGTGGTTCCACAAACCAAGTAGAGGCGAATATTAAAAGAGTGATAGGCAATTTAGATGTGAAATTGGTTAAATATGGAGCTAGTTTATTGGGAGTACCAAAGGGAAAGCTATATGATGCATTGAAAAATGAGCGACACGAAATCGACCACTACGCATTTCATGAGAATAGTGTGATGGATTATGTATTTAATAGCCAGGATAAGAAAGGCGATTACATGAATCTATATTTTACATATATAGTTGAATTGGCATTACGAGTGTGTTTTTTATCGCAAATTGGAGTGACCTGTTCAAAGGAGAAGGTAGAGTTTGCAACTAATGAAATTAATGATTGGGTGATTTTGGGGTGTAATATGCTTGAGAAATGTAAAAATCCTAAAAACATAATGAAACAAGAACTACGAGAATTAGGAATTGAAATGTAACTACAAATATGTGAGAAGATAAAATATGTTTACAGTAGGTAACGACTGTGCTAGGCTGATTGCCATCAAGGCACTATTGCAGAGAAATCTGTAGTAGTGCCTTTTCTAATGCCTTGAGAGCACGGTCGTGGGTCCCTACTGTCAACATATGTGTGGACATTTTGGTCAAATGAAAAACTAAATTCTAGTTTAGGGGGCGCGGGTAAAAAAACTGGAACTGGAATTTAAAAATTCACTTTATGGCTTAGAAAGCCGGGCTTAAGAGGGATTCTGATAGATAATCTTGAAAATTCCAAGAAAATCTTGAGCAAAATTGACCAACGTGATATAATAGAACCGATATAATAGAACCACGTATGCGTTATAAGAAAACAGCCCGTTTTGAGAGGTTAAAAACGACTATGGCAATGAACTACGATAAATTATGGAAACTGCTTATTGATAAAAAAATGAACAGGACGGATCTACATGAGCAAGCGCATGTGTCAACAAATGCCATAGCTACCATGGGCAAAGGTGGCGATGTGTCGACAAAGGTTCTTGATAAGATTTGCAAGACGCTTGATTGTCAGATCCACGATATTGTTGATTACGTACCGGATGATGACGACGTACAAGAAAATTAACTGCAAGGAGCATTTTTGTGTGGTGTAAGAACTGTAATATAGAGACAAATGAAGAAAAGTGCCCAATCTGCGGTGAGGAGACAGTCGAAGATTATCCTACTGGAGTTTACTGGTGCGATAATTGCAGAGTTCCGGTAATGCAGGAAGTGAATCAAGCGGACAAAGGAATCTGCCCAAGATGTGGCAAGCCGATGAAATATCTTGCTGCAGATATTAGACCAGTATTCCCTGAAGAAAGGTTGCTGATTGAGATTCTGCTGAAGAAGGAACCTCATCAGTGGATAAATGAGTCTGTATGGGCATCTAACAACAGATACTATATAAATGGCAAGTCTGTTGCTTTGCCTAACAAGTTGTTTCAGGAGGCAAATGCTGACGAATATATAGAGCAGCTTGAAAGAAATAAAGAAGATAATTCCTATGAAGCTTTTGACCGTTACATAGATGCTTTTGTCGAGGCGAATAGGACAAGGTTGAACTATCTGATTGACGAAGCACATACATTTGTCAAGAAAACGGCGGCTAAGTTTCCGGAGGAGAATATAGTCCTATCGTTCTCGGGAGGAAAAGACTCCACTGTAACTGCAGATGTGGCAATAAAAGCATTGAGTGATCCATCACTGGTGCACATTTTTGGAAATACTACGCTTGAGTTTCCACTCACAATTGAGTATGCCAAACGCTATAGAAAAAATCATCCGCAGTCTATTTTTAAGATTGCTGAAAACCATGAGCAGGTATTCAGAGAAGTGTGTGAGGATATAGGACCACCAGCCAGAATGATGAGATGGTGCTGCTCTATGTTTAAGACAGGACCGATTACTAGAGTAATTAATTCCTTATATAGAGATCAGCGCATTCTGACCTTCTATGGAATTAGGAAATCGGAGTCTGTAAGTAGAAGCAAGTATAACAGGGTTGAGGATGATGCTGAGTCAGTAAAGATTCAGCAGCAGACAGTAGCATCTCCAATATTCTTCTGGAAGGACATGGACATTTGGCTATATATCTTGGCTGAAAAGATTGATTTCAATGATGCTTACCGCTTGGGTTATGACAGAGTTGGATGCTGGTGCTGTCCTAACAATAACCAGAGGGCACAGTTTCTTTCAAGAATTTATATGCCAGAGCAATCAAAGGCCTGGAGAGATTTCCTCATAGACTTTGCAAGAAAGATAGGAAAGCCAGATGCAGAAGAGTATGTAGACTCTGGTGCATGGAAGGCAAGACAAGGTGGTAATGGCCTTGCTGCAGCGGGTGATGTGAAAATTCGCTTTACCAACTGCACAACTGAAGATCATGCAAAGATTTATCGCCTGGTACGTCCGATGGATGATGAGTTTTTAAATATGCTCACACCATTTGGAAGAGTGGCTCCTGAGCTTGGTCAGAAGCTATTACATGAAGTGCTGGTACTCGATATAAGGACGAATGTTCCTATTCTGTCAGTACAGCCTTTTGAACAGGGCGGATACGAGTTTGCTGTAAAAGTCAGAACCATGAATGTTAAGGACCACGACGATTTACAGCATATGGTTGGATACCAAGTTAGGAAATTTAATGCATGTAGAAAATGCTTGAAATGTGAATCCCTTTGCAAAGCAGGGGCGATTTCGATTTCAGCAGACAGATATTATATTGATCCGGAAAAATGTGTTCATTGTAAAATGTGCGTCACTGCCAAATATCTCAGAGGTGGTTGCATGATGGACAAATATTTACGGACAAAGGATTAGGAGGAACAGAGGGATGGCTACGAAGTTTCGAGCCCATGAAACATTCTTTATAAGAAAGGGATGGCTCAGTAAAGGTATGCGCTATGTATCGCAAAAGCCAGATGTCTTTACGGATAAAGATGATAATCCGATGGATGTTCTTGGAATCGGTGCCAATATGGTCAAATCCCTTAGATATTGGCTTCAGGCAGTGGGCCTGACGAAAGAACCAAAGACTGGTAAGAAGAATCAATCCCTGACTGATTTCGGAAAGCTGGTACATGAGAAGGATCCTTATACGGAGGAGTTGGGGACACTTTATCTTCTCCACTATAAGCTTGTAACTGATGAAGAGATGGCTCCATCCTGGTATTACTTCTTCAATAAATTTGCTATGAAAGAATTCAGTAAGGATGATTTCGTTGCTCAGATACAGAATGAATTGAAGATGGATGGTACAACGGTAGCTATCAGATCATTGACCGATGACTTTGCCTGCATTGTGAATACGTATGTGCCAAGGTATAAGTCTGATCCAAATAAGGTTTCTCCAGAGAATAATATTAATTGTCCATTCGGAGAGCTTGGACTTATTGATATTCTGAGTAAAGAGCGAGGCAATTATACATACAAGAAGTCCATACCAATGGCAAGAAGCTTTAATCCTTGGGTAATTATGGCAGTTATTGCAGAACAGTCAAACGGTAGGGAAGAGATTGCATTAAATGAGCTTCTATCCGCTGAGAAGAATATTGGTAAGGTATTTAACCTTGATTCGATTTGTATGCTTTCCTTGCTCCATGAAGTGGAGAAGCTTGGAGAGATTAAGATTATCCGTACAGCAGGATTGGATGTTGTCCGGGTATTACATAAACGTAGCTTTATTGACTGCGTTAAAAAATATTATGCCGATATAGAGGGAACAAATTCATGAGCAAAATGATTTCTGTTGCGTCAGGTTTTCAGTATTCAGTAAACATAGGATACGACCTGAACAATGATGACAAATTAAAGAATTTCATACCGACAAAATCGGCATTGACGTTGTTAAAGGACATACTTAGCAGTACAGCTCCTGATGCAACGGAAAGAGCGCGAGTTCTTGTAGGAGCATATGGAAAAGGTAAGTCTCACATTATACTTACCATTCTTTCGATGCTTATGCAAAGAGACCGTTCTTTGTTTACACATTTGATGCCGAAAATCAATGAGGATCCAGAGCTGAAGCAGCTGGTTGATAATTACTATTCAGAGAAGAACAATAGGATCCTGCCGGTTATCATTAACGGAACAAGTGGCAGCTTACCACAGGCTTTTCTTCTTGCATTGCAGAGAACGCTTGATGAGAATGGTTTGGATATCATGCCAGAGACCAATTACAGGGCTGCTATTAATGCCATACAGAAGTGGAAAGCTGATTATCCGAAGACTTACGACAAATTCAAGAAAGAAATAAGTCTTCCGGTAGATGCTTTTATTTCTGAACTAAACGATTACAATGCTGCAATCTACAGCGAGTTTGAAGAGGTTTATCCTAAACTTACATCGGGAAGTATATTCAATCCGTTTGTGGGATTTGATGTTGTAGAGTTGTATGAGAGTGTTGTAAAGAGCCTCAAGCAGCGTGGATATCTGGGAATATATGTTGTCTATGATGAATTCAGCAAGTTCCTGGAGTCTAACATCACAGCAGCATCTGTTAGTGATACAAAGATGTTGCAGGATTTCGCTGAGAAATGTAATCGAAGTGGTGAGAATGAGTTGCATTTATTGTTGATTTCTCACAAAGAGATATCCAACTATATAGATCAGTTGCCAAAGGCAAAGGTTGATGGTTGGCGTGGCGTTTCTGAAAGATTCCGTCACATTCATTTGAACAATAACTTTGCTCAGACATATGAGATTATATCTACTGTTATCATTAAGGACAGAGATAAATGGGAAGATTTCCAAGATAAGAATAAAGCCAGATTTGACCAGTTGATGTCAAGATATGCTGAGCATGCAATATTCAGTGACACTGATCAGAAGGAATTGGAGACAACAATATATGAATGCTACCCGTTACATCCGGTTTCAACATTCATTCTTCCAAGACTTTCTGAACGTGTAGCACAGAATGAACGTACATTATTTACCTTCCTGTCTGCTGATGGAACATCGACTCTACCAGCATTCTTGAGGGGATTAAAGGACAAGGACTTCAGAGTCATTACACCTGATCTTATTTTTGATTACTTTGATCCGGTTCTGCAGAAGGAACCCTTTGCAGGAGAACTTCATAAGAACTATGTTTTGACAAAGACTATTCTCGACCAGATTGAAGATCAGATTCTTGAAGGCAAGATAGTAAAGACGATTTCTTTGATATATCTGTTGGGGCAGTTTGATAAGCTGAAGCCTATTAAAGAGGAGATTGTTGGAATCTACAGCATGGAATACAAGCCTGCTGAGATTGAGGCTGCAATTGATCATCTTATCAAGGATGAGTATGTGATTTATCTGAAGCGTAGTAATGACTATCTGAAATTGAAGCAGACATCTGGTGTGGATGTAGAGCAGAAGATATCAGATACTATCGCAGCTTTGGCTCCTTCATTCTCATTGAAGAGCGCATTGAATGCTTCAAATATTGATAACTACCTCTATCCATCAAAATATAATGATGAGAAAGAGATGATTCGCTACTTTGAGTTTGAGTTCATTGAAGAGCAAGAACTTGAAGGTAATATTGACTGGGTAAAAAAGGCAGAAGATATCAATGCAGATGGTGTGGTATATGCTATTGTCTGTGAGGATCCTGAGTCTATTAAAGGAATAAAGAATAAAATCCTAAAGTCTAGCCGGGGATGCGATAGATTTATTTTCATAATGCCGAAGAAAGCTACTGCTATTAGAAAAATTTTGCAGGAGTTTGAAGCAGTAAGCGCACTGAGGGATAAGGCAAAAGAGGATACAGTTCTTTTTGAAGAGTATGAAGTAATATATGAGGATTTAAGAGATGTAATCAGTGAATTTATCAGTGGTTACACCCATCCTGAAGATTACAAGTCTGCGTATATTTACAACGGCGAAGAGAAGAGCATATTACGTAAGGCTGCTTTGACAGGGCTTGCATCGGACATTTGCTTTAATACTTTCTCTGAGACACCAGTTATTAACAATGAGGCAATCAATAAGGATGAGATTACCTCAATTGCAAATAATAGCAGAAATAAGATCCTTTCAGGCCTTCTCAGAAATGTTTTGGAGCCAAATCTTGGGCTCACCGGAACTGGCCAGGAAGTTTCTATTATGAGAAGCACACTTGTAAGAAAAGAGGTCCTTCTCGATGATCAGGAGGGTACCAGAATCAATCTGGCTCCATCAGATAAGCTGATGAAGGGCGTGCTTGATGCAATTGTTTCTTTCGTCATGGATGCCAAAAAGAAGGGTACGGCATCTTTTGATCAACTTTATAATGTGCTTACAGCTCCGGAATATCATATAGGTATTAGGAGTGGAGTTATTCCTATATATATTGCAGCTGTCTTTCATGAATTTAGTGAGGATATTATTCTGCGGAATGATTTGGGACAGCTCCCATTATCTGCTGATACTCTGCAGATGATTAATGCATGCCCAGAGGATTACACACTTGTGTTCCTTGAATGGAATCCTGAAAAGCAGGAATTTGTAAGCAAGCTTTCAGAGATTTTCAGCAATTATGTTATTGAGGCAGAAAAGAATCTTAGTGCTTATGATTTTTTAGCATCTGCAATGAAGCGCTGGTATCTGTCACTGCCAAGATATGCTAAGGAATCCAAAGGAATTGGTGACAAGGAATCGAGCAAGAGATACCTTAAGATGGTTAAGTTGCTTAAGCTGAATCTTAACGGTCATGAGTTGTTGTTTGAGAAACTTCCTGAAGCCTTTGGATATAGAGATTTCAACGAAGGCCTTGCAGAGAATATTGAGAATGCTAAAAACTACTATGATGGCAAAATAGCTGAACTCAAGGTTGAGCTGATAAAGCAGACTAAGCAGATATTCTCAATCGCTGCAAACAGAGCTAAGTTGAAAAGGACATCCTTATCATCTGTAATCAAGGATTGGTGTGAAACACTGGATCCCCATGTATTTGAACAGCTTTTTGAAAATGGAACAAACAAGTGCCTGGGACTTTTTAAGGAAGTAACAAATGATGAAGAGACATTTGTTGCCAGATTAGCAAAAGCTGCAACGGATCTCAGAGTTGAAGACTGGGATGATGATACTGTAGAACGTTTCAAAGAGAATCTTGCAATGTACAAAAGGACTGCTGAGGAATTCCAAAGCAGTGAGTCTGAAAGCGAAGACAGTGCTGCAAGTACTTATGAAATCAGATTCCGCAGTGATGATGGTTCATCAGAAGTAAAACGATTTGACAGAGTTGAAACAAGTAAGAGAGGAAAGCTTCTGTATAATTCGATTGTGTCTGAGATAGATTCCATGGGATATTCTATTTCAGAACAGGAGAAGAGGCAGATCCTCATGGATATATTAAAGAAAATGTGCTAAGGGGAGGTGTTACAAGTGGCATATTTTGATAATGCTGCAACTACATACCCAAAGCCGGATTGCGTCTATGACTTCATGGATAGCTTTTATCGTTCCAGCGGAGCAAATGCTGGACGTGGAAACTATAAGCTTGCGCAGAGTGCAGGAGCTTTAATTGGAGATACACGAAAGAAGATCCAGGAGCTCTTGCATTGCCAGGCAAAGCAGGTTGTCTTTGAACCAACGGCAACAATCGCGTTGAATATTATTATTCAGGGCATTATTGAAAAAGGAGCTGTTAATATTTATATCAGCCCCTTTGAGCATAATGCAGTTACCAGAACACTTCATCATTTTGAAGAGCGGGGAAAAATCAAGGTCACACAGCTGACTGTTTCAAAGAGCATGGTGTATGACCTAGAAAAAATCAGATATCAGTTTGATACTGTTAAACCTGATTTTGTTATAGTTAGTCATGCCAGCAATGTGTTTGGACTTATTGCACCGGTAGAGGATATTTTCGCACTGGCTAAGAAATATGATGCCATAACCCTTGTGGATATGGCACAGACAGCTGGGTTGGTTGATTTGAATGTAGGCCTTACCACTATAGATTTTGCTGTGTTTGCTGGACACAAAACGTTATATGGGCCAACAGGAATATCTGGTTTTGTGATGAATCCATCTGTAAAATTTCCGGCAGTAATATTTGGTGGAACTGGATATGAATCTGCGAATCAGGATATGCCAGAAGATCTACCTCAGAAATATGAGATGGGGACTCTGAATATTTCTGGTATAGCAGGACTAAATGCAGCCCTGGGATGGTCGGCACAAGTTACTATTAAGGCTATAAGAGAAAAAGAAGCTGAGAATCGAAAGAAGCTGATAGACCTTTTAAGCAGATACTCATATATCAAGATAATTGGGGATTATGATTCTTGCAATTATGTAGGTATAGTTTCCTGCATCATAGAGGGAATAAGCAGTGACAGCGCAGGTCCAGTGTTTGACAGGTGTGGAATCGCTGTCAGAACAGGATTACAGTGTGCGCCGCTGGCGCATCAGTTCATGGGGACATTCCCAGCAGGAACTATTAGATTCAGCGTTAATTATTTTACAACAGATAAAGATTTTGTAGAGCTAGAAGAAACTTTGGATTATATTGAATCGGAGCTATAGGGGGATTGTTATGAGCTTAAAGGACAAAAGAATAAAAAGCGAATACCGGTCCTTGATTGACAATGTGGTGCAGGATTTTTATATTCCTTTACTCCATGAGGCGACATCATATAAACGTGCTGTAGGATTCTTTTCGTCTTCTTCCCTTGTTGAAATATCGAAGGGAATAGCTGATATGGCAAAAGATGGAGGAAAGATTGAGATAGTTGCCTCTCCATATTTGTCAGATGAAGATATACAGGCTATCAAGGAAGGTTATGAGAACAGGCAGAAGATCATTGAAGGTGCGCTTATACGTCAGTTGTCGGATGAGCATGAGGATTATTACTCGATGGAGAGGCTAAACCTTTTGGCTCACCTCATATCAGAAGGAATCCTTGACATTCGTATTGCCTATACTGATAAGGACAATGACATTGGAATGTACCATGAGAAAATGGGTATTCTGGAAGATAAAGAAGGTAATCATGTTGCATTTTCCGGATCAATGAATGAGTCTATGACAGCGATGTCTATTAACTATGAAACAATAGATGTATTTTGTGACTGGAAAGATGCTGAGGCAGATAGAGTAAAGTTAAAGGAAAATGCTTTTTACTCTATGTGGAATAATGTTGAGCCAAGCCTAAGGGTTTTGGAATTCCCAAAGATTTCCGATGTACTAATTGAGAAGTACAGGAAGAAAGCTCCTAATTTTGATATTGATCATGAGCAATTTAAAAGGAGAATGCTTGCCTATGGGAGCATGATTCTTGATAACAAAGCGCTTTTGGGAGGACCTGTAGGAGCTAGAATACCAGATGATGTTGAACTACATAAATATCAGAAGGAAGCTATTGCTGACTGGGTAGGTGAAAACTATAGGGGTATTTTTGATATGGCAACAGGTACGGGCAAAACCTATACCGGTCTTGGTGCCATTTCAAAACTTTCAGAAGATATTAATGATGACCTTGCGGTAATAATTGTAGCTCCATATAAGCATCTAGTAGAGCAGTGGGTTGAAGATATAGTCAAATTCAACATGAAGCCTATTATTGCTTATGGAGATCCAGCCCATAAGGATTGGAGAAAGAAATTTTCCAAGGCGATTACAGATCAGAAGATAAGAAAAGATAAAAGATTTCTCTGTGTAGTGACAACGAATGTTACTTTTGCAAGTCCTGATTTTCAGGAGAGAATAGATAAAATTAAAAGTCCGATTTTACTGGTAGTGGATGAGGCCCATAATTTTGGAGCCAGAAGCTATGCCAAACATTTGGATGACAGGTTTACATACAGGCTTGCATTATCAGCAACGCTTGAAAGGCACAGAGATGAAGAGGGAACAGCACTTCTATACAGTTTCTTTGGAAAGAAATGCATTGAGTATCCATTGGAAAGAGCTATTGATGAAGATAAGTTGACCCCTTATAAATATTATCCGGTTCTTGTTTACCTGAGTGAGTTTGAGCTGGAATCTTACGAACAGCTTTCCTATGAGATGTCAAAGTGCATGATAAAGGACAAGAATGGAAAGTATAAATTAAATAAGCGAGGAGAAATCCTTGCACTAAAGAGATCCAGGGTTGTTGCAGGAGCAATGCAAAAACTGGAGGCTCTGAAGAGAGAAATCACTCCTTACAAGGATGATAATAATATTCTGGTGTACTGTGGAGCGACAAGGGTATTGGATGATAGCGATACATCATCAGATGACGAAAGCGATATCAGACAGATAGAAGCAGTAACCAAGATTCTTGGGAATGAACTTAATATGAGTGTGGCGCGGTTTACTTCTGAAGAAAGTATGGAAGAACGTGCCTCGATTAAGGAACATTTTCAGGACGGCGGCAAGCTGCAGGCTATTGTAGCGATAAAGTGTTTGGATGAAGGTGTTAATATTCCAGGCATACGGACAGCTTTCATATTGGCAAGTACTACTAATCCTAAGGAATACATACAGCGTAGAGGTAGAGTACTTCGTAAAGCGAATAATAAACCGTTTGCAGAAATATATGATTTTGTAACTCTGCCCAGACCGCTTGATTCGGTATCCGGATTAACGATTGAACAGGCGAATAGGGATAAGACGTTGGTTAAAAATGAGCTTGCCCGGATTAAGGAATTTGGCAGATTGGCATTAAACTCGATGCTGGCAAATAACCTGATTTGGGAGATTGAAGAGGCTTATCATCTTAACGATACAGATCTTGAGAAGGAGGGTGAAGATTTTGAGTGATAACGGCGAAATCCAGGTTGATAGCAAGGCAATAGAACGCCTAAAGCGGTCAATCATCATTAAGGAAAACATGAATCTGAAAACGAGAACAATGAATGATTCTCAGATGGTGGCATGGATTAAGAAGAAGATTGAGGAGGAAGTGCAATGTTACTTAAATCAATAAAACTTGAAAACTTCCGCCAGTTTCGCAATGAGTCCATCGATTTTGCCCAAGGAGAAGGCGGCAAAAACGTAACCATCATCATTGGTGAAAACGGAACGGGTAAAACTACGTTTGCTCAAGCATTTTTCTGGTGCCTGTATGGAGAAACTGAGTTCTCTGACAAGATAATTCTGAACAAGATGGTAGCCACTGATATGACTCCTGGCTCAGAAGAGAAGGTTCGTGTAACCTTGGCTCTTAGACATGGTGAGGTTGACTATACTCTCATAAGAGAGCAGGTATATCGCAAGGACTATTCAAACAATGTCAAGGGTGACAATACCGTATTTGACATTGCAGTAAAGGATGCCAGCGGTAACACTTCCTACGTCAAAAAGTCTCAGTGCGAGGCTGAGGTTAAGAGTATTCTGCCTAAGGAACTGTCCAGATACTTCTTCTTTGATGGAGAACGTATTGAGAAGATGAGTAAGGATATTTCTACAGGTAAGAAAGCAACTGACTTTGCTGAGGCAGTAAAAGGCCTTCTGGGTCTCAATGCGATGATAAGCGCTATAGGGCATTTTAATCCTAGAAGCAGTCTTAGTGTTATTGGCAGCTATGAGAAGAGCTTTGACTCAAAGAGTAACACAAAGATTCAGGAATACACTGCCAAAATTGATAAGTGCAATGCAAGGCTGGCAGAGATTGATGCTGCTTTAGAGGAACTTGATGCACAGAAAGCGGCAGCTGAAACTAGAAAATCTGAAAAAGTTATAGAGCTGAAGCAGTATTCCGAAGGTGAAAAACTTCAGAAGGAAAAAGAAGATTTACAGAAGCAGATTGATAATACTATTCGCATGAGAGCAACAGTCTATAAGACAATGTGCAAAGATTTCAACGCTTCAATGAGTCCATTCTTCTCGATTTCTTTGATAAAGAGAGCCTTGGAAGTTTTGTCGAGACATGATTATTCGGGCAAAGATATTCCTTTTATCCGTGACAAGACTATTGAGTATCTGCTCAGACAGAAGGTCTGCCTTTGCGGTACCCATCTGGATGAAGGCTCTGTACCTTATGAAAAGGTGAAATCATTACTGGACGTTATTCCTCCAAAGTCGCTAAGTACATATGTGACAGATTTTAAGAAGGAATCGAAACGTAGAGCAGGAGCACTTCAGGATTTGGTTGAGCAGATGCAGGAGAACCTTGCGACAGCTAGCCAACAGACAGATGATATCATGGACAAGACTGATGATCTCCACAAGATTGAGGCAAAGCTTAGTGGTGAAGATGTCAGCGAAAAGGTTCGTGCTATAAATAATGAGATTCAGATTTGCGTTAAAACTATCAATAAGTGTAATAACGATAGAGACAAGCTGAATATAGAACGCGGCGGTCTTGAGAAAGAACGCGAGCGTGCAGATACAGAGAGACAGAATTTGACTCTGCTTGATGAAAAGAACAGAAAGACTCAGATGTATCTGACTTATGCCAGAAAGATTTATGAAGAACTGGAGAATGTGTATCGGACAAGCGAAGAAGAAATCCGTAATCGCCTGCAGGATACGATTAATGATATTTTCAAGCAGATTTATAAAGGTGGATTATCATTAACAATAGATTCAAAGTATCATATCACCGTTCAGGCCAATGATTATGAAGGTGATGTAGAGACTTCTACAGCGCAGAGTATTTCCGTTATCTTTGCTTTCATTACTGGTATTATCAAAATGGCCAGAGAAAATCGAAATGCTAGTGACGATGATGCTAAGCTGCTTTCATCTGAGCCATATCCGCTGGTAATGGATGCGCCGTTGTCTGCATTCGATAAGAGGAGAATCAAGACAGTATGTGAGGCTTTACCAGAGACAGCTGAGCAGGTCATTATCTTTATCAAGGATACAGACGGTGAACTGGCTGAGGATTACATGGGTAACAGGATCGGCAGCAGACACCAGTTTGACAAGAAAAATGAGTTTGAGACCAATTTGGTATAAGGAGGAGCGCCATGTTTGATAAACAATATAGGTTTAAAGGAAGGCATGCTCTTCGTGTGGATCAGCTCACAGGAGTATTCGATGAATTAAGCAAAGCAAAGCTGATAGACCGTAATGTAGATGTCTATGCGAATGCACCGCTGATCGGGTTTTTATATGGAAGAACTGCTGACCTTGATGATCTGAAAAATCCAGAGACCGGTCAGGTATATAATCAGAATGTCATGGGTGATCGTGTGATTTATTCTGGTGATGAATTACAGTATAACTTCTGGCTGATTATGCTGCTTGATGCAAATTATGAGCCGGATGAAGAAAAGCGAATTGATAAAGCTTTCAGACATTATGGTCAGGATCCGGCTGATGAAGAACGTTTTGATAGCTACGTAAGAGGTGGTATTGATGTTCTTTATGAAAAGCTGGTAGAAGGGGATAGTACTCCTGAAGCATTTGCAAATAGGCTTTATGAGTTTATCGATGAATTTAATGACCGTTTCAACAGCGAAGTTAGCAGTGATGATATCTTGCAGTTATGTGTTAATAAGTCATAAGGAAGAGCGAGATAAGTGAATGAGTTATAGCGATATAGACAGAGCCTTTATGGACTTAAAGGCTCTGTCACAGAAAAAAGGTTATTTGCTCTTTGATGATTTGGAGAGAGGCACTGATGGCTTATCGTTGAATGAAGTAGATTGGCTGACAAATCGCCTGTTATCGTCAGGAGTGGAAATCTTTGATGATGTACCGTATACAATTAAAAATGGATCGGGCTTAAAGCAGGCTAAGAAACAGGGACATCCTTCCGGAACGCTTTTGTTTTTGAAATACAAGGCATTAAAAGCCACTGGAAGAATGGTTTTACCTAAAGGTTTTGTTGTGTATAAGGGCTCAGAGTACAATGAAGAAATCACTTCTTCCTGTACAGCAGCCATATATAACAAGCGCCGTGAGCTGATGCAGACGGGCAAAATGAAAAGTGGTGTTTTGACTGAAGATGTTCAGTTTGGGAGTCCTTCAACGGCTGCAAAAGTATTGATAGGAAATTCGGTGAATGGGAATATTGTATGGGTAGATTCTAACGGATATACCTTGAAACAACTTCTTGCCGAAAAATGAGAAGAGAACTAAT